>Ga0209567_10000085_pt1 | contig 44274 bp, 42 predicted proteins | sample COG_12_FD_184756 | JGI IMG/M metagenome (GOLD analysis project Ga0209567, IMG submission 184756) | Pelagic marine sediment microbial communities from the LTER site Helgoland, North Sea, for post-phytoplankton bloom and carbon turnover... | ecosystem: Environmental > Aquatic > Marine > Neritic... | reverse complement strand
CGTCAGCACGCGTCGCGCGCTGATCGGAATTGGGGCGCCCGTCTGTGGGTTTCGGCCGATGCGCTCTTTCTTGGCGCGCACCACGAAGTTTCCGAACCCTGAGATCTTGATCTTCTCCCCGTCGGCCAACACGTCTTTCATCGTGTCGAAGACGGCCTCGACGACCTCTGCCGCCTCTTTCTTCGAGAAGCCCCCAACCTTCTCGTAGACGGCATCGATGATTTCCGCTTTTGTCATTCGGTCTGTTCCTCCAGAGGCCCGGTAAGCGGGAGAGAACCACAAATCGGTTTGAATCTCAAGGGTTTGGCGGGGGCCCAGCGATAGAAAGGTGCGTATTCTCACACATCGTGAAGATATCCCTAGCGGATGGTTGCTTCGAAACGATCGCTTGCAAGCTTGGCGAGCGATGCATGGACTTTATCGACCCGCTTGTCGGTCAACGTCCCGCCCGAGTCTCGATAGGTCACGCGGAAGGCCAGGCTGCGATGTCCGACGGGGATTTGGTCGCCACGGTACAAGTCGAACAGCCGGACCGACTCCGCCAAGCCCTTGGATGCATCGCGAAGGGCGTCGGCGATCTCGCCGGCACTGAACTCGTCGCGGACGAGCATGGCGATGTCGCGCGCGACCGCCGGAAACTTCGGGAGACCACTCGCCTGTGTCGGGCCAAGCTCTTCGGACAGCGCATCTAGCCCCGACACATCGAGCTCTGCATAGACCACGCGACCGATTAGCCCGAGGTGATCGCCCACGCTCGGGTGAATCTCACCGACGAAACCGATGGGACGCGAGGCGAGCGTCACAACAGCGGATCGCTTTGGATGCAAGAACCCCGGCACGTCCCCTAAGACGAGCTTGGGTGCCTGTCCGAACACACGATCGACAACTGCTTGGATGACACCCTTGCCGTCATACAAATCGAATGATTGCCCGCCACCGATCCAGCCAGAGCGATCGCCAGCCAGAGCGATCGCGAGAACGGTGTCCTCTTGCGGGAGCACGTCGTCACTCGGCCGAAACGTTCGCGCCAACTCGAAGAGTCGCACTTCCGTTGCACCATGACGCTGCGCACGAGTTGCGGCCCCGGCGAGCCCCGGGAGCAGGGATGTCCGCATGACCGATCGTTCTTCGGAAAGCGGGTTCGCGAGTGGCACGGCATCGGTAGACACGCGCGCCTTACCGAGGTCGTCGACCGACAAAAACGCGTAATTTATGGCTTCATGGAGCCCTGCGGCCACAGTCGCATCGCGTAGTCGGTCGATGAATTTGAGAAGGCCCGGGGTCCCTGCCTCGGACGGATGAACTCTCGGAACGGCCGTTGGAATCTCTTCGTACCCGCGCACGCGCGCGACCTCTTCGATGAGGTCGACTTCCCTTTTGAGATCTGGTCTCCAGCTTGGCGCCTCCGCCGTGATCGCATCGCCGCTCCGCTCGACGATGCTACAGCCAAGCGACTCGAGTATGCCGAGGCTTTCGTCCTTGGACACGGGCGTACCGAGCAGCTGAGCCGCTCGGGCGGGACGGAAGTGGATCGATGCCGGCTCGTACGCGATCGCCACGCGATCGATCGCCGTCGTCGCCGCTGCTCCGCCGCCGAGCTCTGCTATCAAGGACGCGGCGCTGGCGAGCACTCTGGGGATGGCTTCGGGATCGACCCCTCGCTCGAAACGATGACTCGAATCGGTGTGAAGACCGAGGCGCCGTGACGTTCGGCGAATCGAGCGCGGATCGAAATACGCACACTCGATGAGGACGTCTTTCGTTTCATCTCGAATCTCGGTGTCTAGACCACCCATGACGCCCGCTACCGCAACGGGGCCGTCACCGTCGCAGATCAGCAGGTCATCGGCAGTGAACGTACGCTCGATGCCGTCGAGGGTCGCCATCTTCTCACCCTCTGCGGCGCGCCGGACGATCACTTTGGAGCCGCCAAGCCTAGCGAGGTCGAAGCCGTGAATTGGATGACCCCACTCGAGCAGGATCAGATTGGTCGCATCGACGACGTTCGAGAGAGCCCGAAGCCCGAGATTGTGCAATCGGTAGCGCAGCCAGAACGGGGATGGAGCGACTTTGACACCCGATACCAGAGCGGCGCCGTACCTCGGGCAGCGATCGCCATCGGCGATCTCGACCGCAATCGCCGCGAGCTCAGGGGCGTCCACGGTCTCGCTCTCGGTGTCCCAGAGAGGGGTGAGCCTGGTTGTCGGCTCACCGGATTGGAACGAGCCGCCAGCAGCAAACGTCCGCTGCGGTCCAGCGGCCTTGCGTGACTTGTAGCCCACGCCGAAAAGGACGCCGATCTCGCGGGCAATCCCGACGTGGCCGAGGCAATCGGGGCGGTTGGGCGTTAGGCCAATGTCGAGAATGACGTCGTGGAGGTCGAGCGCATCGGCCACGCCGGTCCCGGGAAGCGCTCCGTCGCCCGAGTCGACGACGACGATCCCCTCGGCGTCGGCACCGATCTCGAGCTCGGCCTCGCTGCAGATCATTCCGTTGGACTCGACGCCCCCTACCTTGCGCGACGCGATCTCCATCCCGTTCGGCAAGACGGCGCCGGACCGGGCGAAGAGGACCCGGCCTCCAGGGTCGGGTACGTTCGGCGCACCGCAGACGACCTCGAGCTCATTCTCTCCATCGAAGACGGTGACGAGGGTCAGCTTGTCCTTCTTGGGATGCGGGCTCTTCGCACGAACCTCCGCGAGAACGACGCCGGCTAGGTTCGCACCCTTTTCCTCCATCGCTTCGACTTCCAGCCCCGCGAGCGAAATGCGGCGCGCAACCTCGGCAACATCCGCATCGACCGGACAAAGCTCTTGCAACCACCGAAATGAAACCAACATCGCCGTTCCTAAAACTGTGACAAGAACCGAACGTCGTTCTCGTAGAGAAGCTTGATGTTGGGGATGCCGTACTTGAGCATGGCGATGCGGTCGAGCCCCATACCAAACGCAAATCCGGTGTATTTCTCCGGATCGTATCCGACGTTCTCGAAAACGACCGGGTGAATCATGCCGCAGCCGAGGATCTCCATCCATCCGGTCCCTTTGCAAACGCGGCACTCGGCGGTGCGAGCTCGGTCGCCCTCCCATGCGCGGCAAAAGACGCAGCTCATATCGACCTCGCCTCCGGGCTCGACGAACGGAAAGTAGCTTGCGCGAAAGCGAACCGCGATGTGCTCGTCGAAGAGGCGGCGAAGGAACAACGTGAGCACGCCTTTGAGCTCGGCGAAGGTAACGTCCTCGTCGACGAGGAAGCCTTCGAGCTGGAAGAACATCGGGGAGTGTGTGGCGTCGTCGTCACGACGGTATACCGCGCCGGGAGAAACGATCGCGAGCGGAGGCTGGCGCTTCATCATCTCGCGGATTTGAATCGTGGACGTTTGCGTCCGCAGGAGCACGCTCTGTGCGTCGGAGGAGCTGTTTCGATCGATGAAAAAGGTGTCGTGCTCATCGGTAGCAGGGTGATCCGGGGGGAACCCGAGCTTGTCGAAACAGTTCTCGTAGAGCTCCACCTCGGGGCCGTCGGCGACGTCGAACCCAAGCGACACGAAAATGTCGAGCACGTCGTTTCGCACGCGCGTGATGGGATGGAGCCGGCCCGGCATCTGCCAACGGCCAGGCAAGGTCACATCGAGCGCAGGTCCAGTGAGCTCGGCTTCGCGGGCGCCCTGGTGAATGCTCCGCAAAGCGTCCTCGAAGGTCGCCTGTATTTCTTGCTTGAGCGCGTTTGCCGCCTGACCGAGCTCACGCCGCTGGTCGCCCGGTAGCTTCGGCATTAGCTTGAGGAGCTTGGTGAGCTCCCCTTGCGGTCCAACATAGCGGCCGTTGATCAGACGGAGCTCTGGCTCGTCGGTGGCCCCACGCAGCGCCTGTTCGTAGGCCCCGCGGACCTGGGCAAGTCCGTCCTCGAACGTCTGAACCGCATCAGGCTCTGCCATTGCGCGTCCCGACTGTGTTAATCGATGGCTTCGACGACAGCTTTGAAACCGCCTGGATCGGAAAACGCAATCTCGGCAAGCACCTTGCGGTCGAGCGCGATGTTGGAGCGCTTGAGGCCCGCGATGAACTGGCTGTAGTTCAGGCCGTTGGTGCGTGCCGCAGCGTTGATGCGGGCGATCCAAAGGCGGCGAATCTCACGCTTCTTGGTGCGGCGGTGCCGATAGGCATCCTCCCAAGCGTTGTGGACCTGTTCGATCGCAACGTGGAAGGCCTTGCGGCGTGCGCCGTAGTAACCCTTGGCATGCTTGAGCACGCGGTTGCGGCGACGGCGGGCTTTGAAGCCTCGTTTGACTCTGGGCATTGGGCGTTCTCCTTAGAAGTCTTAGAGCTCGTAAGGAAGCAAACGCCGGATGCGGGCTTCGTCGCTGCAGTCGACCATGGAGTTCTTCTTGAGTTTCCGAAGTCGATTGGCGGACTTGCCACGCATCAAGTGCTGCTTGCCAGCCGTGGAACGGCGAATCCGCCCCCCACCCGTGACCTTGAACCGCTTCGCGGCAGCACGCTTTGTCTTCATTTTGGGCATTTGACTGTCCTCACTTGAAGCTCCCAAACCAGCGGTGCCCGCGGCCAGGGAGCGGAGAGGCCCGGGTTTAGCGCGTCCCCAAACCCAGTCAAGGGACACGCTCGCCCCCCCAGAACCTCCTTCTTTCCAGCACTTACAACCCACACCGCGAAAACCCGGCGCAACCCCACCGGCAACGACACTGGCGCGAACACCGACCCTGCCGCTGACCCCGACGCCGACCTGGGTTTTCGCGGTGTGCCTCGCAAGTGCGCGAAACCACGTCGCTTGCGAGGGGGGAGCGTGTCCCCTATTTTGTGTGTTGGACTTTGACGCGGGGGGCTAGAATTGCCGTCATCGTGCGGCCTTCGAGGCGGGCTGATGTTTCCACTGCGCCGATGTCGTCGACGGCTTCGATGATCAAATCGATTTGCCTCTGGGCGGTTTCCGGGTGCGTGATCTCTCGGCCGCGGAAGCGGACGGTGATCTTCACCTTGTTGCCCTCTTCGAGGAATCGACGCACGTGTTTGACCTTGAACTCGATGTCGTGATCGTCGGTTTTCGGGCGAAGCTTGATCTCCTTGAGGGCGATCTGCGTTTGCCGTTTGCGGGCGTCGGCCTGCTTCTTCTTCTCTTCGTACTTGAAGCGACCGAAGTCCATGATCTTGCACACGGGCGGGCTGGCCTTCGGGTTTACCTCAACCAAGTCGAGGTCGAGACCTCGAGCCATCCGACGAGCTTCGTCGGTGTTGAGGACCCCTAACATTTCGCCCTCAGCTCCGATGACACGGATCTCGGGCACTCTAATGCGATCGTTGACGCGTGGACCAAAATCCCGCGGCCGATCGCGCGATCCAAAGCGCGGTCTAGCGATGACTATCTCCTCTTGTTGAATCCATTGCCGAAGGTGGGTGGTTCTCCCCTGCGAGACGATCGATGACGTCGGACAACGGGATGAACCCGAGGTCCTTGTTCTCGTCTCGCGAACGGAGGGCCAAGCCCTGTCCTTCGACTTCTTTTTGACCAATCACACCGAGATACGGAATCCGCATCAGGCGTGCTTGGCGAATCTTTGCGCCCAGCTTGTCGCTGCTCAGATAGGCGGTGACCCGGAAGCCTCGGTCCTGGAGCTGTTGCTGCACCTTCTCAGCATACTCGTTGAACTTCTCACTCACCGTCAACAGGGCGATCTGCTCGGGGGCGAGCCAAACGGGGAACGACCCGCCCACGTGCTCGGTGAGCACACCGAAAAACCGCTCGATGGAGCCCAGAATCGCCCTATGAAGCATCACGGGTCGATGGGTCGTGTTGTCCTCGCCGACATACGTGAGATCAAACCGCTCGGGCAGGTTGAAGTCCGCCTGAATGGTGCCGAGCTGCCAAGGACGGCCGATCGCATCCTTCAAATGGAACTCGATCTTCGGGCCGTAGAACGCGCCCTCCCCCTCGGCGATCTCGTAAGGCAAGGCCTTGGCTTTGACCGCTTCTTCGAGCGCCTCTTCCGCCTGGTCCCAGACCTCGTCGGCGCCGAGGCGCTTTTCCGGCCGCGTGGCGATGACGATGCGCACGTCGGTGAAACCAAAGTCGCGATACGCATCGTACACGAGGTCGAGGAAGCTCTTGATCTCGTCTTGCACTTGCTCGAGCGTGCAAAAGATGTGCGCGTCGTCCTGCGCAAACGTCCGAACGCGCGTGAGCCCTTGCACGACGCCACTTCGCTCGAATCGATGCAACCGGCCAAAGTCGGCCATGCGCATCGGGAGGTCGCGATAGCTCCGCTTGGTCATGCGGTAGATCAAGCAGTGACTCGGGCAGTTCATCGGCTTGATGCCGAACCGAAGCGACTCTTCGAAGGCGAGGGCCCACTCATGGGCATCCTCGGGCATCTTTTCTTGCGCCTTCTCCTGGAGCCGTTCGAGGTTCTCCACGGTGGCCGCCATGTACATGTTCTCGGCGTACGATGGGAGATGCCCCGAGGTATGGAAGAGCTCGTTGTCGAAGATCTGCGGCGTGATCACCTCATCGTAGCCGTAGCGCCCATAGAGTGATCGGACGTAGCCTTCGAGGAGATTGTAGATGATCGAGCCGCGCGGCAGGAAGAATGGGGACGCCGGCGCCTGCGGATGGAACGCGAACAACTTGAGCTCTTTGCCGAGCTTGCGGTGGTCTCGCTTCTTCGCTTCCTCGAGCTGCTTGAGGTGCGCACGCAAAGCCTTGGGCGATGCAAATGCAGTTCCGTAGATTCGCTGGAGCATCGGGTTGCGCTCGTCGCCGCGCCAATACGCGCCGGCCACGCTCGTGAGCTTCACCGCCTTCAGGAAACCCGTCGATGGAACGTGCGGACCTTCACAAAGGTCGACCCACTCCCCGTGCCGATAGAGGGAGATCGGATCTTCGAGGCGCTCGAGGTGCTCGAGCTTGAAGCCTTCGTCCAACGACTGGAGGAGCGTGCGCGCTTCGTCTCGGCCCACGACCTCCCGACGAAACGGACTGTCGGCTTCGATGATCTCGGCCATCTTTTCTTCGATGGCGCGAAGGTCCTCTTCCGAGAACGTGCCATCGGGCCGTGCGTAGTCGTAGTAGAAGCCGTTGTCGGTGGCCGGTCCGAAGGCCACCTTGGTCCCGGGGAACAGACGCTGCACCGCGTCAGCCATGACGTGGGCGCTCGAATGCCGAATGATCGCCAAGGCGTCGGCGTCATGTGCGCCGATCGGGGTCACGTCGGCGGCCGCCTCTGGAATCGGGGTGTGTAGGTCGTACACCTTGCCGTCCACCCTGGCGGCTACCGTGTCCTTACCCAACGCGCTGCGCTCCTCGAGCGCCTCGCGCGCCGTACGCGCTGTCGCCTCATTCGTCATCGGTCAGTGGACCGAAATATGTAGCTTGAGCTCAAGACCAGCGTTCTCCGGGTTGGTAGGCGCGGGCGGGGTTGAACCGCCGACTTCCACCTTGTCAAGATGGCACTCTACCGCTGAGTTACGCGCCTGTTCATCGTGTCCACCCACGGTGGAAGCGCCGTCTTAACCCCCGCCCTTAGGGGTGTCAACCCCGTAAAACCGACGCTTCGCGTCGCCCACGGGGCTTTGGCCCCGCCCTCCTTATCAGGCGGTCCCTGAGCCAGCTCCGCACGCCCCGTGGCGACGAAGTCGTTCTACGGGGTGGCGACAAAGTCGCTTTACGGGGTGCTCTTTGCTTATTGATTGACGCACTGATAAGCCCACGGTTCGATGAGCAGTGATCCCTCGATCGAGAAGAAGCCAAGCGCGCTACGGCCCCTGCCATCGGTCGGCATGGCTCTTCTCCCGAACGAGCTGAAAGCCCAGCGCTCCCGTCGCATCATCGTCGGTACGCTCCTCGGCGCCCTCGTGCTCGGCGCCCTACTCTTCTGGATCGCGCGGAGCGTGATTCCGCAAACCTGGGCGTGGATGGAGGAAGCCCTCGGTAACCAGGACGCCAAGCTCGCGGCGGATCTCGAGATGCCGGCAGACCTCGCGCCCACCGCAGCAGACGGCGGCATCGAGGAAGAGCTCACCAAAGAACAGGCGCTCGCACTCTCCCGCTCGCGGCCCAACGCGCGCTACGAAACTTCGTTCGGAGGTGTGCCGAGCTTTCGCGGCGCGCTGCTCAATGCGGGGCTCGAGGCGGACGAGTGCGCAGCGGTTGAACAAGCACTCCAGCACATCGTCGACTTCCGACGCTGTCGTCCCGAGCACAAGCTCATCGTCGAACGGGATGAAAACGCGGAGCTGAAGCACTTCGAGTACCACCCATCTGCAACGGAGTTCGTCGAGGTCACCCGTGGCGAAAATGGCTCGTTTCGGGCGGAGCAAATCCGGGTGAAAGTCGAGCGCACGCCGATCGCGCGTGCCGCGTCGGTTGAGACGTCGATCGGCGACGGCTTGGTCGGCATCGGACTTCCGGCAGGCTTGGCAACCTTTTTCGTCGAGGCCTTCGAGGGCCGCGTCAACTTTGCAGTCGAGGCGCGCAAGGGCGACGTCTTCCGCATCGTCGTCGACGAGGAGCGGGTAGACGGCGAGTTTCTACGCTACGGCCGGGTGCACGCGATGGAATACGACGGCCAACGCACCGGCAAGGTCCAGGCGTTCTATTTCGAACCCAGCAAGGTCCAGGGGCAGTTCTACGACGATACCGGCCGCGCCATGCAGGGGGGATGGCTGCGCACGCCGCTTCGCTACGAGCGCCTCTCTTCTCGCTTCAACCCGCGGCGATTTCATCCGATCCTGAAGCGCACGGTTCCTCACCTCGGGATCGACTACGCTGCTCCCACCGGAACGCCGGTATGGGCCGCGGCAGACGGCCGGGTGAAGTTCGCCGGTCGCAAGGGACCCAGTGGCAACCTCGTCATCATTCGGCACAGCGGAGGATTCGAAACCGCCTACGCGCATCTGCATCGCATCAGAGGTGGCATTCGACCCGGCAAGTGGGTCAAGCAGCGTGAGTTGATCGGCTTCGTCGGATCGACAGGCCGCTCCACCGGCCCGCACCTGCACTTCGGTCTCAAGAAGTACGTCCGCTCTCTCGACCCGCTGACCGAGCTCAATGGACCGGGTTTGCGCATGGCCGCGCGCGACATGCCTTCTTACAAGAACGCGGTCGCCGATTGGCAAACGCAGCTGAGCAGTATCGACAACGCCCCCAAACTGGTTGCGGGCGCCGATGAGCCACTCGTCGAACAGATCGACGAAATCATGGACTGAGGCCGGGGCCAAGGTTAGGCTGCGCGCGGTGTTGACACGGTCGGTCGCGCTCGAACGGTTGGTGATTGCGGTAGTCCCGTTGTTGACCGTTTGGGGGATTTGGTCGTTTGGAATCTGGGACCCGTGGGAGCTCGTCGTCGCCGACGCCGCACGTACGCTTTCAGAAGCTGGTGGAGACCCTTCGACGCACACGCCGCTGTCGACGTGGGTGATCGGAGGGGTATTCGACACCGTCGGCATTCACGAATGGTCCGGCCGTCTCCCAGGCGTGCTCGCTGGTTTGCTCACTTGCCTGCTGGCCTTCCTTCTCATGCTCAAGCATTTCGGTCGGCGCTCGGGCGTGATCGCCGTGGCCGTAACCGCCTCCACGCCGATGTTCTTGCTGAACGCGCGGCTGCTGATGGGCGATGCGATCGCAGTGTTCGCGCAAGCATGGGTCGGCCTGGCTGCCATCGCCCTGTGCTCCGGGCAGCACACCTCTCGCCGCGCACTCGCACACTACGCCCTTCTTGCGTTCGGCCTCGCGCTCAGCACATACGCAAGCGGGGTGTTGCTCGGTCCGCTTCCCCCGATTCTCGCGGTCGCGGCCTCCGCACTGCTCTCTGAAGACACCGGGCGGGGCACCCGAGTCGGCCGCTGGCTCTTGCCTGCAGTCGCCGCAGTGCTCGTGTCCGGCGTCGTGAGGGCAGTCACGCTCGATGATCCGGGTTTCAACCTGTGGCTCGGGGGAGGTGCGGTTGGAGGCAACCCGCCTACGTTCGAAAAGGCCATGGAGCTCGTTTTCCACGGATTCGCTCCCTGGAGCGCGGCCCTCCCGGTCGCCGCGGTTTGGGCCCTCATTCCCCGCCCTTCGCGGCCCCCCCAAGCGCAGAACGTCGCGTGGGTGCTTTTGCTCTGGGCGATGTTTGCGTTCGTTTCATGGACGGTGTTCGCTTCGCGCTACGGCACACCCCCTTATCTGGCGCTGGTTCCGGTGGCGGGATTGGTCGCGATTTGGTTGGCCGAGGTGAGCGGCAAGCCTGTCGCCCGGTGGCCAGCTGCTGCGGTCGTGAGTCTGTTGTTGGGCCTGCTGATCCGCGACTATGCACTGTATCCGGACACCCCGCTCCGGGTCTTGGCCGTGGACGGGTTGAGCATCCCGGACGTCTACAATCCCAAAGGGCAGTGGGCTCTTCTGTTTTCGACCGCAGGTGCGCTGCTGTGCCTGACGCTGGTGAGCCACGAAGCGACAGGGCGCCCTCGCCCGCGCAGCACTGTGCAGTGGGTCCGAGCCCAGTGGGACGTTGGCGGTGTACAACGCGGGTGGCTCCTGTTCGCAGCGCTGCTGTTGGGCGCATGCTTGTGCTTCGGCCTGATGTGCGTCGTGCTCGACCTGCGGCTTCCGTCGATCGTAGTCCGAGTCGGCCGCGCGCTGTTCTTGGTACCATTCGTAGTGGGGGGCATGGTCTTCGGGCTCCCGTGGGCGAGCTACGGGTATGGGCGACTTGGGACCGAACGCGTGTTCCCCGCTCTTGGAGGAGGGCTGGCGGTCGGTGTGTTCGTGGCGCTTTCATTTCAGCCCGCACTCAGCCGGCACTTCTCTCCGAAGCCGGTGTACGATGCCTATGCCGAGCTGACGGAAGGAAGACCGGAACCCCTCGCGTCGTACAAGCTGCCGCCGACCGCAGCGCAGTACTACACCGGAGCGCCGCCGGAGGAGATCAGGAGGCAGGGGGACCTCGTCAGCTTCCTACAGCAGGACGGACAGCGTTGGGTCGTCATGCAGGCCGACCAATTGCCGGAGCTCGACCACGCCTACCGCCGCAAGACGGGCGAGCACTTGTACGTCGCCGACGCCCAGAGCGCGCGCCTGCTCTTGATCGCTGCCAAGCCCATCGACGGACACCCCAACCAGAGCTTCATCGCGAAGACCGTCCTGAAAGAGGCTCCCCAACCACGACACGTCGTTGGCGCAAACTACGAAGATCGAGTCGAGCTCATCGGATACGATTTGGACCTCCCCGGGGGTGACTCCGTTGGTGCAGGCCAGCGGTTCGAGGTGACGTGGTACTGGCGCGTCCTCGGAAAGACTCCAGCAGGCTACCAAGTCTTCGTGCACATCGATGGCCATGGCCTGCGGCTCAACGGCGATCACGTGCCCGTGGGCGGCCAATACCCGACGAAGCTGTGGGAGAAGGGAGACGTGATTGTCGACACACAGGAGCTCACCGTGCCCGCGAACTACGGCATCGACGACTATGTGATGTACGTCGGCCTGTTTAGCGGAAGCAAGCGCCTCGAAGTGAAGTCGGGCCCCCACGACGATGTCAATCGGGTCAACGCCGGCGTCCTACCCGTTCGCTAGTCCGAACCGCAATCGGCAAACACCGACGTCGCCAGATCGAGGCCACCCGGAAAGGCGCTCTTGGATGGCTCGGCATCTCCTCGTTCCGCGGGCGTTGCAGTGATACGCGACGGCCGACCGGTGTACTCCTCGGGCTGCGATGGGGCGGCCCACCCTACGACGGTTCTTCCCGGATCGGGTGCCGGCTCGCGCGCCTCGCCGACGCCTACCGGGACGCCGGTCAGCGTACGCTGATCCAGAATGAAAGCCTCGTCCGCGCGCAAGCACCGCATGCTGCGCGTCAGGCGTCGACGTTCGTCTGTCCGCAGAGCCTCGAACGCGACGCCCATACCGACGGCTCTGCTGTCCCCTTTCTTTCGCTGAAGCTCCACGCGCTGAACACAGCCCGCCACGTAGAGCGGCTCTTCCCAGTCTGGCGGATAGAAGGTGAGCGTCACCTCCGTCCCGATCTCGAGTAGGAGGTCGGTCTCGATCCAGAGCCCTTCCTCGCTTACGTCGGTGACCCGGTGCGTAATCGCCTCGCCCCAGAGCTCGGAGTAAACCTCGCACTCGAGATCGACGAGCCGTCGAACCGCCCTTCGCGCCTCGCGTTTGGCCCCGAACTGGCGAGCTGCCATACCCGTGCTTGTATTCGAGCCGGCCCACGGGCGGCAAGTTACGGGTCGAGGTCGATCGCCTGATCGGTTTCCAGGACGTAGCGCGTTTGATCCCATCGCCCGGGCATTGCGGTCGCCCGGCCATCGCCGATCTCGTACATCCAGAGGCCTTCCCGGCCGGCGTGGGTGGTGCTGCCCGCGCAACATAACGGCAGAGGAGTCTCCGGTACCCGGACGTGATAGCGCCAATGGATGTGGCCGTGCAGGATCACACCGCGGGAAGCAGCGGCGCTGATCGCCAATAGGTCGTCCGCGTTCTCCAGCCCATGCGCCGGCCGGTCCGGCCTACCGTTGGCAAGGCGCGGTGCGTAGTGAGTTGCAATCATCACGAAGCGATCGCGGAGCCGCGCGTCGTCTAGGATCTGCACCAATGCCTCGAGCTGCTCATCCGGGATGCGTCCACTCGAGTACGTAGGTTTTGGATTCGCGCGCGCGCTATTGACGCCAACGACCGCCAAGCCCTCGGCGGGAAACCAAACCTGAGGCCAGACGCCGTCGACGGCGTATTCGGGAAGCTCGGTCCTCATGAACTCGCCGAAGTGCTGATCGAACCACCCTGCCCTGACCGTGTCACGCAAGTAGAGGTCGTGGTTGCCCGGGACGGTGAAGTACCCGAGAGGCGCATGCGTGAGCGGCTCGATGATCTTCCGCGCATAGGCGATCTCGGGCTCCGTGCCGAGCGCGGTGTAGTCTCCGGTGCAGATGACCAGGTCGGCTCCCTGCTCCTTCGAGAACGCAGCAAGCGCCTCGACCTTGCGAGCCGCCTCGGCGAAGACCCTTGCGCGCCGGAAGCGAAGATTCGCGAGACCGACGATGCGCTTGTTGATGAAGCTCTTCACCGGCACCCCTGGGAACCCATCCTCTAGGTGCACATCGCTGACGTGCAGGACTTTGGTTACGGCCATTGCGCCGGCGCGTGCAAGCCCGCCCCTTCATCGAGACCGAAGCGCACATTCAAACACTGAATCGCCTGGCCGGATGCGCCTTTGACGAGGTTGTCGATCGCGCTCATCGCAATCACCGTCCCGCCGTCGTGAGCTTGCGCATAGCCCACATGCACCCGATTGGATCCTCGCACCCACAGGGTGTCCGGATGCTGTCCCTCGTCGAGGACGTGCACCGAGGGGGAACCCGAGTACAGGGCACGTGCTGCTTCGGTACAGGTGGCCGCGGTCACATTCGAGTGTGCGGGCTGGGCGTAGCACGTGGCGAGAATGCCTCGCGTCATCGGGAGCAAGTGAGGAACGAACGCGATCTCGACGGGTGCGCCCGCAAGCCGGCTCAGCTCCTGCTCGATCTCTGGCCCATGCCGATGCGCACCAGCCTTGTAGGCCCGAACGCCCTCCGCCGCTTCCGGGAAGTGCGTCGCACCTGAGATTCCGCGTCCGGCGCCCGACACCCCGCTCTTTGCATCCACGGCGATCCCATCCGACCGAATCAAGCCGTCCTTCACCAGCGGGGCAAGCGCCAACGTCGACGCTGTTGGGTAGCAACCCGGAACTGCGACGAGATCTGCGGTGCGCAGCTCCTCTCGGTGAAGCTCGACCAAGCCGTACACCGCCTCGGGCAACCGCTCGGGGACCGGGTGCTTCCCGTACCAGGTTTCGTATACCGACAAGTCCTCGAAGCGAAAATCCGCGGAGAGATCAAACACCTTCTGTCCCCGTTGCCGCAACGCGCTCACCGCCTCGGCGCTGGCCGCGTGGGGCAGCGCACAGAACGCAACATCGGCCTGCTCCGCGATGACGTCGGGCTCGAACGGCTTCACTTGCCCTGCGACGATACCGCGAAGGCTTGGCAACACGTCAGCGATCGTTTGACCCGCCGTCGTGTTTCCGACGATCGAGACGAGCTCGAGCGAAGGGTGACCCAGCACCAGACGCACGAGCTCCGCGCCGGTGTAACCGGTCCCTCCGACGATGGTCGCGCGTATGGGCTTCGAGGTCATGAGCTCAACTCCATCCTGATGCTGACATGTGCGTTGTCCACGGCATTAAGCAAGAAAGCCGCGGCACTGAGGGCGCCGCGGCTGCAGATTGGTGAATCTTGAGTTCTCAGCGCTTGGAGTACTGGAACTTCTTGCGGGCGCCGGGCTGACCTGGCTTCTTACGCTCTTTCTTACGGGCGTCGCGGGTGATGTAGCCGGCCTTCTTGAGAACCGGTTTGTTGTCCTCATCGATCCCGACGAGCGCACGCGCAATCCCGTGCCGAACCGCCTCGGCCTGCGACGACACGCCGCCGCCGGCCACGTTCACCTGCACGTCATACTGGCCCTGCTTCGCGAGCGCGGCGAAGGGCTGCATCGCGATGATCCGGAGGATCTCGCGGGGAAAGTAATTCTCGAAGGTGCGACCGTTCACGGTCACGGTACCCGCGCCGGGGCTCAGAAAGACGCGCGCGATCGCGTTCTTCCGCTTCCCCGTGCCGTAGTAGCGACCATCGATGACTTTAGCGTGTGTCATTAACCATTTCTCTCGAGATCAAAAGGGAAAGGCCTCGGGCTTCTGCGCCACGTGCGGATGGGTCCCTTCCGAGTAGACTTTCAGCTTGCGAAACATCTGTCGTCCGAGGCTGTTCTTCGGGAGCATGCCCTTGACCGCGCGCTCGATGACGAACTCAGGCTTCCGCTCGAGTAGGTGACCGTAGCTCTCGGCCCTGAGGCCGCCCGGATAACCAGAGTGGTGATAATACTGCTTATCCTGAAGCTTGTTGCCCGTGAGGCGTACCTGGGCCGCATTCGTGACGATGACAAAGTCGCCCGTGTCGACGTGCGGCGTGTACAGCGGCCGATGCTTGCCGCGAAGGACGTGAGCCACCTTGGACGCAAGTCGGCCAAGCGGTTGGCCCGCCGCATCGACGACATACCACTTGCGTTCGATTTCAGACGCTTTGGCGCTCTGGGTAGCCATGGTTCGCTCCTAAGACCCCGTTTCGGGGCGCGTTTCGTAGCCGCCGCCCCTAGTCGTGTCAAGCAGGCGTGGCGTGATAATTGTGAGTGGAAACCGCGGGTTCGCGCGAGGATCCAATCGCTTGCCCACCCAGGCCTCGAATTGGGCTAAAAGGATAAGCGGTGAGAATTCTTATCCAAACAGGCGGCCTGCGCTGCCCTGCTTACTCGAGGGCCACGCTCCCATCCCTACTCGTTGCGATGGCGTGGTTCTCTCCGGCGGGGGCCGCCGAGGCACAAACCGGGGAGATCCGCTGCGCGGTCACCGACAACGGCGCACCCGCGCACGGCACGATCGCGGTGGAGCAAAACGGTCGGAAGGTTGGCGCGGGATCATGCGGAGCCATCCTTTCCGTCCCGCCTGGCAAGTGCACGGTCACCGTGAGGTTGGACGGCACGCTCGACAACCCCGCGAAGACCGTCAGCGTCGAGGTCGTGGCTGGAAAAACCGTGCCAGTCGCGGTCGACTTCCAAACCGGCGTTCTCGAGGTGCGGATCGAGGCCAAGGGGCAAAGTGGTACCGGTATCGTTACCGTCAACCGGGGTGGAAAGCGCATCGGCACGGTCGGTAGCGGAGTGGGCGCGCGGCTCAGCGCCGGGAGCTACGAGGTCGTCGTGCGACTCGGCGGCCAGGAACGCCGATATAGCGTCGATCTACGCCCCGGGCAGCGCCGCATGGTGCGCGCAAAGTTCTAGGCACCACCGCAGCGGCGCCGAAACTGCGAATACTCGACCCTATCTGGCACGCTGCTAGGGTCTGACCAAGCGATGACGGACATGCCGGAGCTTGCGCGGCGCTCACTCGCGCCAGCGCCTTATGCGCCCAACGCGATCTTGCGATGGCTCTATCGGCGGTTCTTCGCTCACATTCGGGTCGACGAAAACTGGAGCCGTGGGGTACGAGACGCCGCCAGCAAAGGCGTGGTCGTCTACGTGATGCGATCGCTATCGTTTTTGGACTTCCTATGCCTCGACTTCCTGTTGAAGAAGTTCGGCCTGCCCCTCGTGCGATTCGTCAACGACCTGGGACTCTGGATTCTCGAGCCTTTCGGCAAGGGCGAGCGCAGATTGAGCTTGCGGCGCCAGATCCCCGAAGCCGAAGCACTGGAGCGAGCGGTGGGCGACGGATTCAGCGCGTTGCTGTTTCTGAGGCGGCCGCCGAAATTCGGAAGCCCTGCGCGTCGCGGCCGCAAGCTCGAGGTTGATCTCATTCAAACCCTCGTTGCGAAACAGCGATCGACCTCGCAGCCAATCCTACTCGTCCCGCAGACGTTCGTGTGGAGCAAGCAGGCGGGGACCGCGAGCCCGAGCTTGCTCGACCTGTTGTTCGGCCCGGTCCAGTGGCCCGGCCGGCTGCGTGTTTTCTTCCAGTTCTTGCTGAACTATCGGGATGCGAAGCTTCAGTCGGGAGAGCCGTTCGATCTTCAGGAGTTCCTCGAAAAGAGCCCCGGCCTGAACGACGCCGACGCTGCCGACAAGGTACGGTACGCGCTGCTTCGACGCATGGAACGCGATCGGGCGGTCATCCTCGGGCCGATGAAGAAGACCACAGCCCGTATCCAAGACGAGCTCCTGCGCAGCCCGAGGGTCACGACGAGCATCCAACGTTACGCTGACGAAAAGGGCATTTCCTACGCCAAAGCGGAGAATGTGGCTCGGAAGCAGCTCCGGCATCTTTGCGCGAGGCAAAGCCTGCTCGTCGTGGACCTTCTTCACCGGTTCTTCACGTGGGTTTGGTCCAAGATGTACGACGGCGTCGTGCTCGACAAAGAAGGGCTCGAACGCGTTCGCGAGGCCGCTCGCGACGCCTCGCTAGTCCTGCTGCCCAGCCACAAGAGCCACATCGATTATCTGGTGTTGAGCGACATGCTCTACCGCAACGCGCTGATGCCGCCGCTGATCGCCGCAGGCGACAACCTCAGCTTCTGGCCCATCGGGGCGCTGCTGCGCCGAGGCGGTGCGTTTTTCATTCGCCGCAGTTTTCATGGGGACACGCTCTACCCCGTGCTCGTGGAGGCCTATGTCCGCAAGCTGCTGGCGGAAGGCTTCACAATCGAGTTCTTCCTCGAGGGCGGCCGCTCCCGCATCGGCAAGGCGCTGCCTCCCAAGTACGGGCTGCTGACGATGGTCTTCGACTCGGCCTCGAAGCTTCGAGGCACGAAGGTCAAGCTCGTGCCGATTTCGATCGGATACGAACGCATCATCGAGGAGCGTTCTTTCGTCCACGAGCTCTCTGGTGGCGACAAACAGTCCGAGAACGTCGGCGACTTGCTCAAGAGCTCTAGTATCCTGAGGTCGAAGTGGGGACGACTGTACGTTCAGTTTGGCGACATCATCGATTTCGACGATTTCCAAAAAGATGCGATCCAACGCTCCGGCGGCGAGCTCCCGAACCTCGAAGCCACTACCGGTGAGCAACAGCGAAATGCTGTTCGCGCGCTGGCCCACAAGGTGATGTACTCGATCAACGAGGTCACGGTGGTCACACCGACTGCGCTCGTGGCCACCGCCCTGCTGAGTCACCGGAAGCGCGGCATGACGAGGGCTTCTCTGCTGAGCGCCTGTGAGGATCTACTTGCGACGTTGGATGTCATGCACGCCCGGATCGCACACCAGCTTCGTATCGGAGAGGGTCGCATCCGAGAAGATACGATCGACGAAGCGCTGAGCTTGTTTCTGGACGCCCGTCTCATCGTCGCCCACGACACAGGCCCCGAGCCGATCTACACCATCGATTCGGAGAGACGCATTGCGCTCGAGTACTACCAGAACACGATCATCCACTTCTTCGTGCCGCGGGCGTTGATCTCGGCGGCGCTCTTGGTCGAAACCGAGCAGTGGGCTGACATCACGCGGCTCAACGACCGTGTCCAGCAGCTGTCGAGGGTCTTCAAGCACGAGTTCATCTATCGAACCGACGCGACATTCAACGAAATTTTCGAGGATGCCCTTCGCGAAATGGCACAGGACGGGGAAATCGAGGTCCGCGACGGCTACGCGCAAGCTACCGAGGGTGCTCTACGCCACAGGGTCGAGCGATACGCGGTGATGCTCCAGACGTTCTTCGAAAGCTACCTCCTCGCACTGCGCGGCGCGGAGATCGTCCTAGATGGCCCGATCCCGAAGAAGGATTGGTACAAGCGTACTCTCGCGCTGGGGCAGCAAATGTATCTCGCCGGTGAAATCGAGCGCCGGGAGTCGCTTTCGAAGCTCAAGCTGGAGACGGCCCTCAAAGCGCTAGAGGACTACCGGCTCATCCAACTCAACGACGATGTCCTCGAGCGCGGTGACGGCGTAGAAAGTGTGAGCGACCTGCACGCTCTAGAACCGAAGCTCACCGGATTTCTGCGCTGACGACTTTTTGGTGCCACACGCTGCACACGTCTTGCAGAATGCACCGCTCGCACTTGACCGGGTCGGGCCGACTTGGACATTCTCTCGATACGCCGAGGTGGCAAAGCGCGAAATCGTACTTGACTGGATCATCGGGATCGAATTGCCGCAGCGCAGCCGTGATCTCTTCGGCGGTCGCCCAGGTTGCCGTGCGTCGATTCGTCAGCCCTAGGTTGCGACTGATGCGATGGATGTGCGTATCGACGGGGATCAGCAACTCGGAAGGCTCAATCGGCCAGAGGCCGAGGTCGACGCCGTCGGCCGGGCGAACCATCCATCGCGCGTAGAGAACGAGACGCTTGCACGCGCTTCCGGCACGAGGATCGCTGACCAAGTGACGCATGCTGCGATTGGTCGCGTCGCCTCGAAGCGCATCGGCGAAGCAGGCCAAGGTTTCGCGAAATTCTCCGTCGCTTGCCCGGCGAAAGCGTGCGAAGGCATTGCCCAGGGTCTCGTGCCGGCGCAGCAGCGCCCCAGCTTGCCACAGCAGCGAAGCGACGTGTTCTCCACGGTAAATGCGGTGGACAAACCCGCGCAGACGGCGGTCGAGCTCTGAACGCTCCGCGTTGACGACGGTCGTCGCGGGTTCCGGACCCAACGCGGCAAGCACGCGGCCGATGCTTCGGCGGGCCGCAACGACGTTTCCGAACGCTAGGGTCGCTGCAACGAGCCCCACGACCTCCTGGTCACGAGGTTTGTCGTACTTGTGGACGAAGTCGACAGGATCGGCGCTGCGAATGGACTGCGCGTCGCTGCCAGCGAGCAGCGCGTCCAGGCGTTTGCGGATAGGGTCCACTTGGCTGAACTTCTTGCTATATTGCCCAGCCAGCTGCAATGACCAAGAGCAGTCTTCCCAAACGCGGCGCATCTGCCATCTCGGTTCTTCTCGTGATCGCCTTGGGCTGCGCGATTGCCTCGGGTTGCGCGCGAGACTCGAGCGGCGCGCAAGCGACCGCGGCGCGAGCCGAGAAAGGCCCGCGCCTCAACCTCGGCCTGCGTTTGTCCGACGGGCGTTGGCTAGAGCTGGCGGATCTTCGCGGCACCCCAGTTCTTCTCTTCGTGTTCGCCACGTTCGACGCCGTTAGCCAGGCCTCGTTGAAACCGCTGCGCCCGTTCGTGCCGCAGCACCCGGAGGTCATCGTGATCGGCGTTGCTGCACAGCCACGGGCGGCACCGCTCGTCGAAGCATGGGAGTACGCCCTCGATCCGCCGTTCGTGGTCGGCGCCGACCCCTATGGTCGGGTCGAGAACGGAGAGAGCACACTCGGGAAGATCGAGGCTGTGCCGACGTACATCCTATATGACGCCGACGGCTACGAAATCGTTCGGAGGACCGGCTTGATGACGGAGGGAGACCTGGCCGAGTTGGTGGAGCCCGTCTCCGTGGACGGCAACTAGACGATTCCCTGCTCCGTCCACAGTTGCCCCAGGTGCGCGCCGAGGCGATCGACCACGAGGTCGCGAACCCCGTCGGCGGATTCGCACCGTAGAGCGTCATGCGCAACCTCGGTGGCCGTTCGAAGATCGACGCTACGAATGATGGCGCGCGCCAGCGGGACCACACTCACCGGCACCGACACCTGCCGGTAGCCGAGGCCCAGCGCCAAGCCCAACGCTACGGGGTCGGCGGCCATGTCACCACACATCGAGCATGGTATCTTCGCGCGATTGGCCGCAGTGATCGTTCCTTCGAGGAGGCTGAGCACGGCAGGGTCGAGGGGCTTTGCTTCGGAGCGTCGATCGCGACGATCGAAAGCCAGCGTGTAGTGCGCCAGGTCATTGGTCCCCACCGCAAAGAAGTCGGCGGGCTCGGCGAAACGCTCCGCGAGCAACGCGGCGGACGGGACCTCCACCATCATCCCGATCGGAAGCTGTGCCGACCTCGCGCTTTGCCCGCCCAGCTCGCTCCGACACTCTTCGACCAGCGCCCGCGCCCGGCGGAACTCCCCCACCGTGGCCACCATCGGGAACATCAATGCCACCGAACCCTCCGCGCTGGCTCGCAGCACCGCTTTGATTTGTGTCTTCAGCCACGCGCGCTCACGCCGATCGAGATCGTGTGCTCGCAAGCGCTTATCACCTCGCCAATCGAACGTGCGAAATACGACCCTCTTTGGAGCCATCGTCGTGACGACCCCGCGATACACCTCGAACTGCTCGTCTTCGGAAGGAGGCTCCATTCGATCGAGACACATGAACTCCGTTCGGTAGAGCCCGATGCCTTCCGCGCCGTTTTCGAGCGCTGCTTCCGCCTCGCTTGGTAGCTCGACGTTCGCTGTCACCGAAATCGAAACTCCATCGCGCGTGACGGCGGTCGTCGAGCGCTCTGCTCTCAGGAATGCCGTGAAACGGTCCCGGCGTGCCTCCGCCTCGCGGCGTTCTTCGAGGGCAGGGCCCACCGTCACTTCGCCAGAAAAGCCATCGACCAAGACGAGCTCGTCGTCTTCAACCTCGATGGGAAGGGGGCCAACGCCCACGACTGCTGGGACGCCAAAAGTTCGCGCGAGGATGGCGGTGTGACTGCTCCTCGCGCCCATTTCCGTCACCAGCCCGATGGTGGGGGGCGCCAACATATGCACCGCGTCGGCCGGAGTGAGGTCGTGGGCTATCAGCACCGCAGGCCCTTCTGTGGATGGATCGCTTCGATGCTCGCCGCGCAGATGACGGAGCAAGTGCTCTTTGACGTGCTCGATGTCCTGCGCGCGTTCTCGGAAGTACGAGGAGGCGTCTTCGAGAAGCGGCTTTTTGAGACGCTCTACGACCCGTGACAACGCCCATTCCGCATTGATCTTGTCGAGGCGGATCGCTTCGCCGATCGCGTCTATCAGAAGCGCATCACCGTGCATCAAGAGGTAGACGTCGAGAATCGGAGCATACGTGGGGCCGTGCTGTTGCGTGAGCTCTTGCTTGGCCGCTTCGATCTCCGCCCGCGATTCCGCGACCGCGCGTTCAAACCGTGCGAGCTCGGACGAAACGGCTGCATCGTCGATGCGCCGAAACGACAGTCGGCGACGCTCTCGGCCAATCACCCGAGCTGGGCCGACCGCAACGCCGATCGATGCTGCAATCCCCTCGAGCCGCGCGGGGCGAGTCATTGCCCCTCCCCAAAGCCATCGGCGACCAGGCCGCAAAGCGCAGCGATGGCTACTTCGGCGTCCGCACCCAACACGCGAAACGTGATCTTTGCGCCCTGCTGACCGCACAACAGAAGCACGCCCATGATGCTTTTGGCGTCGGCTACTTGACCATCCTTACTCACCTCGATATGAGATTGGTATTGGTTCGCGAGATGAACCAGCTTCGCGGCCGCTCGCGCGTGCAGGCCCAAGCGGTTGGGCACCTTCACGATGGCGGTGAGTGCCTCGCTCACGAACCAACCCGCCGCACGTCTCGATGCGAAACGGCAACCTCATGGCTTTCACCCAGCTCACGGCCGAGGTCCTCGGCCATCGCCACGGAACGATGCCGCCCACCGGTGCATCCGAGCGCGACCGTCAGATAGGCTTTCCCCTCACGCGCATACTGCGGAAGCGCATAGTCGAGCAGCGGTCGCAAGTGTCGAAGGAGCTCCCGCGTCTCGGGAGCCTCCATCACATATGCCGACACCTCTGGGTCCATGCCCGTCTTTGGACGCAACTCCTCGACGAAGTGCGGGTTTGGCAGAAACCGCAGGTCGAACACGAGGTCTGCGTGTAGCGGGATCCCGTATTTGAAACCAAAGGAAACCAGCCGAAGGACCATCGAAGGCCGGTCTGGGTCGCGGCCAATGTAGTCGACGAGCTGGTGTCGGAGGTCATGGACGGTGGAGTCGGTCGTGTCGATCACGATGTCGGCGCGTGCGCGAAGCCCCGAGAGCCGCTTACGCTCTCGAACGATCGCACCCTGCAAGTCACCAGTGCGGGCAAGCGCGTGAGGCCGACGGGTTTCGCTGAACCGCCGAACGAGGACGTCGTCCGCGCAGTCCAGGAAAATGACTTGCACGCGGTGCCCAGCCGCTTCGAGGTCAGCAAGCGTCTCCTCCGCTCCGCTCAAAAACTCACCGGTGCGAACGTCGATGCCCAATCCCACCCTTCCGAGCTTTCCCTCGCGACCGACTAGCCCGAGAAGCTCCGGCGCCAGGCGAGGCGGCAGGTTGTCAACGCAGAAGAACCCGGCGTCCTCGAGCACGCGAAGCGCCGTGCTTCTACCGGCTCCAGACAACCCGGTGACGACGACGATGTGGGGGGCCTCGCTCATTCCGTGGGCCCAGAGCTCGGGTCTTCCATGTCGCCCACCAAGGTGTCGATGAACTTCTGTGCGCCATGGTGGCCAGCGGCCTTGAGGATGTGGTTGCGCGCCGCGACTTCTAGAATGACCGCCATATTGCGCCCGGGACGAACCGGAATGCGCAGCATGGGAATCGGAATGCCGAAGATGTCCAGGGTCGAGTCGTCTAGGCCGAGCCGGTCGAAAGCCTCGCCGTCGCTCCAAGGGCACAGCTCGACCACGAGCTGCACCGTTTTTTCGGAGCGCACAGCATTGGCCCCAAACAGGTCTCGAACGTTGATGATGCCGATGCCGCGCACCTCCAGATGATTCCGAAGCAAAGCTGGCGCCCGGCCTAGAATCTGTTCAGAGGGAAGCAGCGACAGTATCACCTGATCATCGGCGACGAATCGGTGCCCGCGCTCCACCAAGAAGAGCGCGCATTCGCTCTTGCCAATGCCGCTCGGCCCCAGCAGCAACGTGCCGATACCATGGACGTCCATCAGTACACCGTGGCGCGTTTCGGAGGGGGCGAGGATTCCATCGAGCACCAGATGAATCGCCTGAATCGCGCGGCTCGACCGGGGCTCCGCGACGGCGAGTGGCGTCGAGGTTTCTTGCGCAGCCTGGATGAGCGCGGCCGGGGGCTCGATGCCCCGCGTAACGACGACGAGCGAAAGCCCGAGCTCAAACAAGACGCTCGCGCGTCGAAGCTGCTCCTCGGGCGACAGCGCTTCGAGAAACGTGACCTCGGTCTCGCCCAGAATCTGGACTCGGCTAGGAACCACCCCGTGGGTATGACCTGCTAGAGCTAGCCCTGGCTTCTGCACGCGGGGATGATCGACCGGACGACTCTGCCCATCTTCACCGGCGACGAGCCGTATGATGGCGCTCAAGCGAGGCTCAGCGAGCAAATGCGCGACGGTGATGCCGCGTTCGACGCGCATACTGGCAAGGCCGCCGCGCCGCGAAGAGGAGGACTGCGTCACCCACCCATCATACGCGAGTGCCACGCCACTGTCTGCCCATCAGGGCTCGATCAATGTGCGATACGCTTCGGCGTTGTCGACGGCTCGAAGGAGCGCTTCTCGCTTCTGGTCGTTTCGCAAGATGCGGGACACGCCGGCCAGGGCCGCCAGATGCTTTTGCGGCATGGACCGAGGTCCCACGATGCCGACTAGAATCTTCACCGGTAGGCGGTCGACCGCGTCGAAGTCGACACCGCCGGGACACAGGGCAACCGCCGCTCGGAGCTCGTCCACACCATCGTAGCGACCATGCGGAATGGCAACCCCGCTGCCAATGCCGGTGCTCGCCAACCGCTCACGGTCGAGGAGAACGTTGTAAACGGCTTCTTCGTTGGCCATTCCCTCTGGCATCGTGAGCAACGCCGCGATCGCGCGCAACGCGGACTCCTTGTCGGAGAGCGTCAGCCCGACGCGCACGCGCTCAGGATGAAGAAGGCTTTCTAACATGACGGCGAGGCGATACCCCAGCCATCATGAACGCGCAACGTGGATCAGTCTTCGGGGTAACGGAGGGACTCGCCGCTGTGTCGCCGGCGGTGCGTCTCTGTTGCCTTGGTCTCACGGACCTGTCGGTCGATCTTGTCGACGACCTGGTCGATGGTTGCATACATATCCTCAGACTGGCCGTGGCCCGCATACTGGTGGCCGTCGCCAGTCAGATTCAGATCGACTCGGTGAAAATGTCGCTCCATCGAGAAAGTGACCTCAGCGTGCAGCGGGGCCCTAATGTACTTCTGTATCTTGCCTATCTTCTCCGATGCGTAGTTCTTGATGCCTTCAGACGACTCCATGTTGCGAAATGTGTAGCTAATGCGCATCGAACCTCCAGCGGCTAAAAGTACTTCTTACGTTTTGATGAGCTCAGAATCCCGAGCATCTCGCGATATTTCGCGACCGTGCGACGGGCGATTTTGATGTCGTCTTGTCCGAGTATTTCAACGATTCGCTGATCTGACAATGGGGTCTTCGGCTCTTCGCCCCCGATGATGTTCTTGATCGCCTGTTTTACGCTTTCCGAGGCGATATCGTTCTGATTCTCCCGCCTTATGGCGCTGTTGAAGAAGTACTTCAACTCGAAAGTTCCCCGCGGCGTATGGACGTATTTGTTGCTGGTTACCCGAGATATCGTGCTCTCGTGCATCCCGACGGTCTCGGCCACGTCGCGCAGAATCATCGGCCTGAGGTGCTCGATGCCCTTGTCGAAGAAGTCCCGTTGCTTCTCGACGATGCACTCGGTGACCTTGACGATGGTCTTACGCCGCTGATCGATGCTGCGGATGAGCCACTGCGCGCTTCGAAGCTTGTCTTGGATATACTCCTTGGCTTTGGGGTCGTCGGCCATGGCGGAGCGATAGAAACCACTGATCTTGAGCTTGGGCATCCCATCGTCGTTCGCTACGACGTAGTACTCGTCCCCTACCCGGTGCACGTACACGTCGGGCACGATGTACCGTGGCTCTTCGGTCTGGAACCGGCGGGCCGGTCGCGGCTCGAGCTCAGCGATGATCTGCGCGACATCGTACACCTCGTCTAGGGGGCATCCGCATGCTTTGGCGACCACCGGGTAGTGCCTCTTCTCGAGGTCGGTCAGGTGATCGGAGAGCACCCGGAGCACTAGCTCGTCCATGCCGTAGTGCTTCGCCTGAATGCGCAGACACTCCTCGAGGGAGCGAGCGGCAACCCCCAGTGGATCGAACTGCTGGATCATAGCGAGGACTTCTTCGGCGTCTTCGGGATCGAGGCCGGCCTCAGCCGCGAGTCGCGGTACGACGTCTTCCGGTGGGACGCCTTCGATCTTCAGGTAGCCGTTGTCGTCGAGGTTGCCGATCACCAATACCGCGAACCGACGCTCGTCCTCGACGAAGTCGCCCATCTGCAACTGCCACGAGAGGTGCTCGGTGAGGTCTTCGGTCGTTGACAGCGTGGCTTCGAGCCCGGGCATCTCTTCGTCAGGGCCTCGGCGCACCGAAGGCATCGGCGCTTCGGTCGATTGATTCTCGAGATAGCGCTCCCAGTCGATCTCTTCCTTCTTGGCTTCGTGGGCCTTGACCTCGGGCGTCGGCGACTCCTCGGCGCCCGCACTGTTCGACTCGCGAGGCTCGGGACCCTCTTCGAGCACGGGGTTCTCGAGCAACTCCTCCTGCACCAGCTCCGTGAGCTCCATGCGAGACATCTGTAACAGCTTGATCGCCTGCTGCAGCTGCGGCGTCATGATCAGCTGTTGCGATAGTTTGAGTTGCTGCTTGAGCTCCATTCAGGCCCCACACCCCAGGAAGTGCGTCGATTGGCAGTATAGACGCCTCCGGCGCTCAGGGAAACTCGCCCGACGAGGCTCGCGAATCTTCTCCCACTCGGTTATCTTGTACAGGTGGGGACAGCTCGGCCCTTTCCGGAGGCGGTGGTTGTGGTTGCCGATGACGATCGGGCGACGTGCGAGCACATTTCTCAATTGCTTCGGACTCGCGGCTTGGTCGTCGTCCCTGCCAGCAACGGCCAGAAGGCGATCGATGCTGTTCGCGCGCAGCAAGTCGACCTCGTGGTGCTCGACGTCAACATGCCCGGGCTGAACGGTATCGACGCCTGCAAAGTCATCAAGACGATCACGAAGGATCGCTTCGTCCCTGTGGTCCTTCTCACTGGGCCGGGTGACCTGAGCGCGCGGGTCCAAGGCCTACGTACGCGAGCGGACGATCACGTGGCGAAGCCGTTCGAAGATGCGGAGCTTCTCGCCCGCATCGAGAACATGCTGCGCGTGAAACGAGCGCACGACGACGTGCAGTTCGCCAAGAACGAGCTTCGCTATACGTCGCTTCACGATCAGCTCCGCACGCTGCCAGACCATCGCTATTTTCACGAATGTCTCGAAATCGAGTTCGAGGAAGCGCAACGGCATTTGGACCCACTCGCTTGCTGTATCATCGCGGTCGACGACTTCCGAGACCTCGTCTCCGAGCACGGGACTGAGTTCGCAGCGCAGATTCTCGACGAGGTGTCAGATCGGGTGCAGCGTACGATCCGCGCAACCGACATCGCGGCGCGGTTCCGAACGGCGGAATTTGGGCTCTTGCTGCCGAACACGCGCCCCGCAAGAGCGCTCACCTTGGCCGATCGCATCGTGTCGGAAGTCGCGCTGCGACCTTTCGAGGTTAACCACGTGACGGTCGGGCTGACGATTGCGATCGGGGTTGGGCTGTATCCGAGCGGTAGCATTCGCTCGCACAGCGAGCTCTTGGACGCAGCGAGCATCGCGGTGGCCCGAGCAAGGGTCGCGGGACAGAATCACGTCTGCGTGGTGCAACACCAGGGATATATTTTCCGCCCCACCCTCACGGGAGCAGCTTAGTCGCCGAACCCGCGGCTGCTGAACGCCGCCACCAAAAGGCCGGCAACCATGACCCAGAGCCCCCACAACCACTCGACTTGCGCGGCCTCCGCGCCGGCCATCAGGCCAATCCGGCGGGTCGTGTAGATCAAAGGCAACCCACCGCCAACCGCCAGGCCGAACACCGCTACACGCGCCGCTCGCATTGCACTTCTGCGACGGCGTCGCCAAAGAATCCACAGGAGCGCGACCGCCGCACCGGGAGTAAACCAGAGATTGCCGGCGCCATCGATAGCAACCTCGAGCGCCGAAGCTGCCAGGCTATAGTAGCGCTCTGCGGCGAGCGCACCACCGGAGTTGTGAACGAATGGCGCCAGGAAGCCCAGCAGAACGAGGGCCGCGCCGAGCAATACTCCGCCGCGACCCAAACGCGGGTCGGCGAAGAACGTCACGCTGTCCAACGTGCGCCCCGACGTCGGAGGCAGATCGTCGATGGCGATGAGCATGAGCTCGTGCTCGGGGCATTCGGTGCGACCCTCGAAACCGTCGCGGCAAAAAGGGCAGAACAATATTTTGGCGGGTTTTGATGACTCTTGGACTCGAGGCATGCTTCGATCGGGCTCGCCGTGCGTTCTTCTTGGGTTCGTGTTATCCGCTGTCCCGGGAAATGGAAATCCGGGGCCTCACAAAAGTCGACTACGACTATATCATTTCGGTGCTCGACCAGTGGTGGGGCGGACCAGCCGGAAGGCGGGCTGATCCGATGTTCTTCTACGAGTTCGGCGAGCATGCCCTCGTAGCAGAAGAGGCTGGACAGGTGATTGGCTTCCTGTTCGGCGTGCTGGTGCCCGCGCCGTCCGCAACCGGGTACGTGCACCTCGTCGGAATTCACCCTGACCATCGGCGCCGGGCCGTGGGAAAGCGGCTCTACGAACAGTTCACCGAGCGGTGCCGAGGGGCCGGAATGAAGCGGATCAAGTCCCTTGCCGCGTCCGGACACGAGGGCCCGGTCCAGTTCCACGAGTCGATGGGATTCGAGAGCAACGAAGTCCCAGACTACGCCGGTCCTGGCCGCTCGCGGGTGGTATTCGTGAAGGAGCTTTGACCTGATGGCGACTCCCGGTATTCTGAGAAGCAGGTAAGCGGGGAAAATCAGGCATGGGTTACTCATCGGCGGGCGAAGCGCGACAGGCTCGTGAATCGCTCGGCAAAGCGCTGGAGGCGCTACAGCAAGACGCCGACATTCCGGAGGAAGTTCTCGGGATCACCCAAAACGTGGCGAAGTCCATCGGCGCCCTTTTCGAGGCAGAGTATGCGTCGACGGAGCCAGACGGGAAGACCTGCATCAAGAACGCGCTCGGCACGCTCAGCCAGACGCTTGCCTTGCTGCAGGATGTTAAGAGCGCGCACACGGGTGTGCAAAGTGCGACCGAGAGCATCGCCGATGTCATCAGCATTCTCTTTCCACTGACGAACAAGCCAAGTGTGAGGCCTGAGTCCGCATCGCAGCGCCCGGTGTCGAGCGCACCGCCGGCTGCATCCAGTGCGCCGCCGTCACAGCGCTCTTCTTCACAGCGCTCTCCGGCGAGCGCACCTCTGGCGAGCGCACCACCGTCACAGCGCTCTCCGGCGAGCGCACCACCGGCGAGCGCACCGCCCGTTGCGTCCAGTGCTCCGCCGTCCAATCGGCCGGTATCTGGGCGGCCAAGCTCGGGTGCGCCGGTGCCGATCCCGACTTCGATGCTGCCACCGCCGGCACCGATTCCAACCGGCGAGCGAGCGCCGGTCGAGGCCAACCTCGGCGCAACGACACAATCCAACTTCTACGTGGGCTTCAGCGGCGAAATCGCGCACGGGGGAGTGTTCCTCGCCACGTATGAGGCGCTCCCGAAAGAGACGTCGGTCCGAATGCTGGTCACGTTGCCCGGTGGATTCGAGTTTGAATGCGACGGCTATGTTCGCTTCGTCCGCGACCCAATGGACTTCATGTCGGAGTCTGAGCCGGGTATGGGCATTCAGTTCGAGGGGCTGTCGGACGAGGCGCGCGACTTGGTCCTGCGCTTTATCAAAAAACGCCCCCCAATCTTCTACGACGTCTAGTGTGCGGATCTTTTTCCTCGTGGTCGGCTTACGTCCTCGTCGCTCCGCTGCGAGGCACATGAGTGCCTCTCACTACGCTCCTGCGGGCGCGCTCGACCACGAGAAAAAATCTCTCGCACACTAGGTGTCGGTGTAACTAGCCTTCTCCGAGGAGCTTGCTCATCGAGGCTTCGTCGACGGGGGTGAAGGAATAAGACTCCATCTCCTTCGACGTCACCCAAGCGTAGTCTTTGACAGCGCGACAGTGCAGCTGATCGCTGAGCAGCGTGCACCCGTATAGATATAAATCGACGGCGTACTTTTCGTACGGATGGTTCACGAACGAAATGAGCTGCCCCACCTCGACGGTTGCGCCGAGGCGTTCGCCCACTTCGCGCGCCAATGCGGATTCATCACTCTCGCCATCTTCGACGCGCCCCCCCGGAAAGTCCCAGAGCAGCGGCAGCACGGCGCTCTCGCGACGCTGGGTGATGAGGTATCGCCCATCGCGCTCGACAAGCGCGGCCACCACGCGAATCGTCTTCAGCTTCGCCGACACCATGCGGGATATAGCATCCCACACGGGGGTGTTTACATCGGGTAGGCGTGGACGACGTCGGGCGGGGGCCGCTCGACATTCAGCACCGGGCTCGTGATCAGGTCCCTCCCGGACGCGATGAAGAAAAGCGACTCGCCGACGGTGGGGAGCCCCTCCGAAGCGCTAATCGCGCCGTTGTCGTGGAACTTGAGGCCGCCCGAGACCGTGCTTCGCAGCGCGAGATGGCCGCTGAGCCACTCCCCGCTTCGGCGATCGCGGACGCCCACGCACACGTTCCGACGCACGTGGTATTCACTGTTGCGGGTCACGAAGATACGATGAATTCGGCGTTCTCTGCCCAAATAGCCCATCCCAAAACCTCCTCGGGCACTACCATTAGGATCTAGAGTCACCTTACATGTGGGATAAAGTAGGACCAAGAAACTGGCGGCGGCCACTCCTCCTTCGGCCAGACAACTTCACGTCGCCGGCCCGAACTCCGTGGGGAGGCGACCGGATCGCAGGCACGCTCAAGGCCGACGCGGGCCTTGAGGTCGGCGGCCCGGTAGGCGAAGCGTGGGAGCTTTCGGTAGAGCCTGATTTTCCGAGCAGGCTCGTCGGCGGGCCCACTCTGGACGAGGTGCTCCGCGCCGACCCCGCCCTTCTCGGGGTCGAGGCGGATCTGGGGTCGACCGCGCTGCTGGTGAAGCTGGTCGATGCCGCGGACGACCTTTCGGTCCAGATTCATCCCACCGACGACGACCCGCACCTCGGCCCAGCCGAAAGCGGCAAACCGGAAGCCTGGTACATCATCGACGTCGAGCGCCGTGACGGTGGTGCGCTCGCCGGAGAGCGCTGTAACGGTGGCCTGTACCTCGGGTTTCGCGACGGTGTGTCACGGCAAGACATCGAGGCGGCGATCGATGACGAAGGAGACGTCGATGCACTGATGTCTTTCGTTCCGGTGTCTCCCGGAGATGTGTTCCTGATCGAACCGGGAACGCCTCACGCAATAGGCAGGGGCGTCCTGCTCCTCGAACCACAACGCGTGTCGCCGGGCAAACGAGGCGTCACGTACCGCTACTGGGACTGGAACCGCAGGTACGATACGGCCGGACAGCTCGACCCCGCCGGGGAACGTCGCGAGCTTCACCGTCAACGCGCCCTCGATGTCACGGACTGGGAAGGCCTGCGGGGCGACGCGCTCGTCGATCGGATTCGTCACCGGGCAGGACCGGCGCCGATCGACGGCTCTGCAAACCTCGATGTCCTGGTCGGCCCTCGGGGGCCTCTGCGCTCGGATGTTTTCTCCCTACGACGACTCGCCGGCTCGGGCGCCCTCGAGCTTCCTGCTAGCGACCGGTTGCGTTCGCTCACCGTTTTGGACGGGCGCCTCGTGTTGCGCGACGGCGAAAGCATATTGGAGCTAGCGCGTGGCCAGACCGCAGCGCTGCCGGCGTGCCTCGGCCCGCTTCAGGTCCACCTGGATGGGGCACACGCCATGCTCTGTTGCTTGACTTGACGCCGCCGTGCGCGCGTAAGACAGTGCCGCGCCTTGGCCCAGCCCGACATCTCGATCGTGATCCCAGTCTACAATGAGGAAGCGATCCTGCGCGCGGCGGTGGTCGACCTCATCGATCAACTGAGGGCCCTTCCCTGGTCGTACGAGCTCGTGGTCGCGGAGAACGGCTCGACGGACCGAACCATCGAAGTGGCTGCCGATCTCGCTGGGCGCTTCGACCAGATGGTATGTCGACACATCGACGAGCCCAACTACGGTAGAGCCCTTCGTGAAGGCATCCTCCACGCGCGGGGCGACATCGTCATCTGCGACGAAATCGACCTTTGCGATACCGATTTTTACGAACGCGCCATCGCGGTCCTGCAGTCCCCCTCGGTCGACTTCGTCGTCGGCTCGAAGGCCATGGAAGGGGCCGTGGACAAGCGACCTCTCTTTCGGCGGCTTGGGACCGTCGTGATCAATGGCATGCTGAGGGTTGCTCTCGGCTTCGAGGGAACCGACACCCATGGGCTCAAAGCATTTCGGCGGGAGGCGGTCCAACCGATCGCCCGCACCTGCTTGGTCGACCGTGATCTCTTCGCCTCCGAGCTGGTCATTCGGGCGGGGCGCGCTGGACTCGGCATCCGGGAGATCCCAATTCGGGTCTTGGAGAAGCGTCCTCCGACGGTTGGTCTCGCAAGACGGGTGCCCAACGTCCTGAAGAACTTGGTTGAGCTGTTCATCGCAATCCGGATCAAGAAATGAGCCTGCGACTGGCGTCGATATCGATCGATTTGGACGAGGTTCCTCGCTACGCCGCGATCCACGGTTTGCAGAACCCCCTCGGGGCGGCCGCACATGCGGTATACGACCGCTGTTTGCCGCGGCTCACAGCATGGCTAGACGAGGAATCGATTCGGGCGACCTTCTTCGTCATTGGAGAGGACCTCGAGCGGGAAGCAAACCGCAGAACCATCGCGAAGCTCCACGATGCGGGACACGAAATCGGGAATCACTCCTATCACCACCATTACGACCTCACGCGCCGCGCAGCTGCGGACATCGGCGAAGACGTCGAACGGGGCGCTGCGATCGTCGAGGAGGTTTGTGGCACGCGGCCCAGCGGTTTTCGCGCGCCCGGATACACGATGAGCGACGTGCTGTTCAGCGCACTAGGCGTGTCAGGTGCGGAATACGACTCGAGCGTCTTTCCGTGTCCTAGCTACTACGCAGCCAAGGCTGCAGCGCTCGCGGCGATCAGAATTCGGGGCCGCAAGAGTACAAGCGTTCTAGACACCCCGGCCGTCCTGCGGGCGCCGAGAGAGCCGTACCGAATCGGTCGCCCGTACTGGCGGAGGGGGAACGGTCTCCTCGAGCTCCCAATTGGTGTAACCCGAATGCAGCTGCCTTATATCGGCACGTCACTGGTTGTGGGTGGCGAGCGAATCTCCGAGCAGCTCACCAAGCAGATGCTCGGAAGGGAGCTGATCAATCTCGAGTTGCACGGACTCGACGCGGCCGATGCGGTCGATGATGGGCTTGAAGCGTTGGCTCCGCATCGGGCGGACCTCAAGCCAAGAGCGGCGGACAAGCTCCGGTCGCTGAGCACCGCGATTCAGACGATTCGTGGGGCCGGCTACGAGCTGGTCACACTCCGAGAAGCGGCGCACCGCTTCAGCTCGCGACCCAACCGGTAGATTCCCTGCTCTGGACCGCACGCACCGCAAGCTCGTCGGCGTGCTCGTTGAGCTGTACGCCTTGATGACCTCGGACGTGAAAGAGCTTGGCATCGGGATGTGCATCGAGCGCCGTCCGGACCTTGGCGACTAGCTCCTTGTTGGCGCGGACCTTCCACCCCTGGGTCAACACCCCGATCGAATACTGCGAATCGGTATAGAGCCGCAGCGGTTTGCCGAGCTCGTGCGCGAGCTCAACCGCGCGAAGGATCCCCGTGAGCTCCGCGATGTTGTTCGTAGCCTCGCCGATGTACTCACTGAGCTCACGCTTCTGATCAGCCCATAAGGCGACTGCCCCGACCCCGGCCGGACCCGGGTTACCGCTGCACGCGCCATCGGCATAGACGAGAACCTCGTCGCCCCCCGGCTCGACCGGCGGCGCGCTCGCCGGAGAGCGCTGTGACGGCGGCGCGCTCGCCGTCGAGCTGGCCGACTTTTTCGAAGACTTCGAGGGCTTCTTGACCGCTTCGCCCGGTCCGCAAAACGAATCCGGCTCGATCTTCGAGGAACCGGCGGACGGCTTCAGGTTCGACGCGCTCGCAAAATAGGCCCGCCCATCGGTCGGCTTATACCGAACCTCGACCCTGCCCCCATTGGCGACGAGCTTCCCGCTTTCGTCGCAGCGGGCGAGAACCTCTGCATTACGCAACCGCATTCGGCGCCATGGCATGCGGCACGCGTTAGCACGAGGGCTTGCTCCGTGAAAAGAACTTCCTACCCTCGACCGGTGTCCCGCTCGCTCAAGGTGGCCGCCGTGGCCTCGATTGCCATGGCCGTTGTGCTCTTTGCGGCCATGCGACATGGTCGAACGCTCCGTGCAACCGAACCCCTTCATGAGCTCCCGACCACCGCGCGGGCCCTACTGCGAATCGACACTCGCGCGCTCGAGCACACGGCGGCGGGCAAGGCGCTCATCGACGCGTTCGTTCCCGAAGAGGAGCTCAGCGAGATCGAAGCGGTCTGCGATCTGGAACCGCTCACCGCGCTGAGGGATGCGACGGTTTGGGTGCGTGGACCCGAAGACCAGCCCTTTCAATCGATCGGTCTGATGTTGCGGGGACGCACCGTGAGCGCTGAAACGCTCGCAAAGTGTCACCGTTTGCTCGTCGAAGCACGGGGGGGCTCGATCGTTCGCCTGGAGGGTCCCGCTGGGCCGCTCCTGACCAGCCCCGATCGCCGAAGTGCGATCGCGTTGCTCGATGACCGCACAATCGTCACGGGTTCAGTCACAACCGTGGCGGAGGCCCTGGCGGTCCGGCGTGGCTTGGCGCCTGCCCTCATCGAACGGCCGCACATCGCCGCGCTTTGGCCGCAGGTGAACGCTGGGAGCGGTATCGCCGCCGTTCTTTACCCTCCGGAGCACTGGAAGTCGGCACTCGAACGCGTGGCGAAGCTGGGCACTGAGGCTTCCCCGTTGAAAGGGGCACGAACCGTGGCGCTGTCCGTCAAGTCCGGCAGCACGCAAACAGTCGACGTGTACATCGACGTTGCGGACGCCGAGCTGGCGGAGCGCAACGCTGAGCTCGTCAGGGCATGGGCCGTGTCGCCGCCGGAGTCGGTCGAGCAACCCTGGGCAGATCTCCTGCGGTCGGCGCGCGTCCAGGTTCGCGAGCACACGATCGTGCTGACGCTCGATGTTTCTAGTCTTTCGGCGGGTCGTTAGCACTCGCCGCTTCGCTGGTGGGCCCGACGAAGAACTCGGACTGTCGATATCGATCGTCGATTCGCTCGAGCAGGATCTTGAAGACCGCAGCAGCCGGCACCGCGAGAAGCACCCCAGTGAATCCCAAGAGCTCCGCGCCGACCAACAGAGCGAACAAGACTGCGATCGCAGAGATCCCAACTGTGTCGCCCATGATCTTCGGCGTGACCACAAAGCCCTCTAAACCTTGAATCACTGCGTGAACGCCGAGCACCCATAGAATCTGTGTCCAGCCTTGCCAATCGAGCGCCGTCATCAGCAGCGCGGCCCCGAGCGCAAGGGTGCTGCCCACGTACGGAATGAACGAAAGCAAACCCGCCATGATTCCGATGGGGAGTGCGAGAGGTACGCCGATCAGCCCGTAGCCCGCGGAGTACAACGTTGCGAGGATTGCCATGACGGTGAACTGGCCCCGGAAGAACTGGCCAAGGACCGCATCGACCTCGCGGAAGAAGCTGTGCGCCTCCGGACGGTGGCGGGGAGGGATCAGCTCTGCTGCTTTGGCAACGAGGTTATCGAAGCCGTAGAGCAGATAGAATGCAAATACCGGGACTACGAGCGCGGCGACGATCGCGCCGACTGCCGAAGCGGTTCCGCCGAGAAGCCATTTCACCACCGCAGTGGCGGGGGTGTAGCCCTTGGTGACGACCGACTGAAGGTCGAAGTGGAGCTCCTCGAAGGCTTGGCCCACCGACATCGGAACCTCCATCCCGTACTCGGCGAGGATCGGTTCCCATTCGGTGCGGCTGCGCGCCACGAGAGTGGGCAGCCGTTTCAGAAAGCTTGCGATCTCCTCGTAGATCATCGGGACAATGACCAGGATCGCCACTGCGGCCATGGCAAATACCCCGGCGAGAAGCACCGCAATCCCCACGGCGCGAGCGATCGGCTTCCCGCGGAGTAGCCGGCTCTCTTCGATGCGATCGACCAGCGGGTCGAGCATGTAGGCGATGAGAAAGGCAAAGAACACCGGGGCCAACACCCCACGCAAGGTGTAGAACAACCATCCGATGGCGACAGAAACGCCAAGCCACAGGACCCAGCGGGGAACTTTGTCACGATCGGACATACGAGCTTTCTACCACATGCGTCACGCCTGCCGCCGGAAGCAATCGGGCGCGATTCCGAGCCGGCGGCGCGACGGCTCGGTCGCATCGATGAACCGGGCGGTCACCGGGTCATGGTAACCGCTCGCGAGCTTCAGCTCCGGATCCCCTCGCCGGTAGAATTCGCCGATACGGCGCATGCAGATCTCGCGAACGTACTTTCCCACCATGGAAGCAAGCGCAACCGGGAGGTGCCGCGCATCGGCATCGACCTCGAAGCGGACCTCGCCGACGCCGTCGACAGAGTATCGCCGCTGGCCGCGGCGACTGCTGAGCAGGTCGACCCGATGCGGCTCGAAGAGCGAGAGGCGTGACGCGTAGTCACGAATCCCGCCGATCATGCCACACACGACGAGCAACGGTGCGCCGTGACGCTCGTGTACGGACGCGATCAAATCCTCGAAGAGCTCGAGATCGACGGCGAGCTTGTTCGTGCCGACCGCAAGCTTGGCGTTCAGCACGCCCGCGCATGCGATTCGGCTTTGCACGTCGACGATGCGAAGGTTGGAGCGGCCGACGAGCTTGTCTAGAAGCGCTCCGCCATACGACTCATCGCCACCAAACGCCGGCAACGGGAGATCGACTGCCCAGCACTGCTCGGCAGTCGGGTCATCGGGGCAGCACGCACGAAGGCGCTGACGGGCATCGGGCGAAGCTGCGTCGAGAAGCCCGTCCGCCGAGCCAGGGATCGGTGCGCCACCTCGTTTGAGAAGTGCCAGAGCCACCGACTCGATGAACCCCATTCGGCCGAATCCCCCTGTCTCCTTGCTGTCTGTAAGCCCGAGGCCAAGGCCACGTCCGCACAGCGCAGACCGAGCATATCGGGGCGTCTCGATGGCCACGGAGGTCGCAACGAGGGGACCCAGCCGCGGTCCCAGACCGTTCTCGTCGACCCCCATCACGAGCATGTCCGCCATGTACCACGGGGGCCGGCGCCCGCACCACCTCCTGACGGCTTGGCGAATTGGCCGAATCACGGTAATATTATGATGTTGTGGTAGCTCGGGTACACGCTGCCTCTGGGGACGAGGATCAAATGGAGAGGGAAACTCCCATTGCCCGCATGGTGCGAGAGGCGATCGAAGCGGTCGCTACGCCCGAGGTGCGGGTCCAGATCCTCCATCGCGCGCTCCACATGGCGCGCGAACACGAGATCCCGGCGACCGGCGAGCCATTGCACCGCTTCGTGGACAAACACCTGCGAACGGCAATGGCGTTCTACTTGGGGAACGAGGCCACTGACGCCGTGATGCAAAACCTCGAACCCATGCTGACGTTTGCAGAGAAGGTCAGCTCGAAGCCTCCGCGCAAAACGGTGCGGGCCGACGAAACGCGTAGGCTTGGACGCGACCGACAGCACTCGGGCGTCACGCGAAAGGATCCGGTGGCCCTAGCGGAGACCGACACCTCGAAGTACCCGACGATGAAGCCGCAGGGCTCCGCGCTGCCGATGGTGTTCGTCGCCACTCGCAATCGTGACCGATGCGCGGGGATTGCCCGGCAGGTCGGCGACGCAGCAGCGGTTCAACAAATCGAGGACGTGGTCGCGTTTCTCGATAACCTCAAGGCCACCGCCTCATTGAGCCCCCTGGTCGTGATCGATTGCGTCGAGGCATCGGTCCAGCCCTCGACAATTGCAACTCTGGCCCATGAGCTTCCGCAGAACTCCGCCGTATTGGTTTGGGGTGCGACCGAGCAACACCGAGATCTGACCGACCTAGCGACGCGCGATCGGGGATGGTTGTGCTGTGACGCCGAGGCGACCCCAGGCGATGTTGCCTCGGTGATCCACATGCTCCTCGGTCAGTAACCAACGGACCAGGCGCACATCGCTAGCCGCCGTGCTCGCGCTATCGTCTTCTTTGCGCGCTGTGTCGCTCAACCACGGCCAGTGCGGAGCTTGCTCTCGGCACCCGAGGCTTCGTTCGTTCGCCCCGCAACCGACGCGCAGGTGGAAGTGGTCGTCGTGCGGATCGCTGCGCGCCGGTTGGTGCAGAACCCAAGTCGCTCGAAGGACTGCCTGTGGCGACTGTTCGTAGCGGGCTGCGTACCGCAGAAGGCGCGCCTTGAGCTCGTTGGAGCAGAAGAGCCACTTCACGCGCGCTTGCTCGTCCATGATCAGGGTGCGCACGAGGTGCCAGTTGCGTGCTTCGTCGAAACGGAAGACGCGGTCGCGCAGCATCGCCAAGCCGAAACGGTCGAACTGCAGCCAACCGTTGCCATGGGAGGCCATGCCTCCGGCGTCCCTCACGTAGAACAGCAAGTCGGCGTCGCGCCCGGTGCGGTGAGTGCGGTGCCTCGAATGTATGCCTCCGCGTGGGTTCGATAGATCACCAACTCGAAGCGGGTAGCCACCTGGAAAAGCGTTGGCTACTTCACGCGCCGTACGCTCGATTGCACCGACTAGCTTCGTGGTCCCGTATCGTGTGCCCTCTCCCGGACGCAGCCGCCGATAGCCCTCGCCCCGATCCGCAAGCCGGATCGCGTCGCGAAGATACCCGTGGTCCGCGGTGCCAACCGAGATCGTCTGTCCTGCCGGCAGGGGTTCGGTCACACACGAGCATATCGCTGCTATTCCGAGCATCGTGAAAAACCTAACCATTCCAAATGCATGATAGCGTAAGGTTCGGCTTGACGTCCGAAAGCGGCCACGTAACTTTCCGAGCTGACCCATGTCCGAGCAAAACGAAGGCTTCATGGACCGCCTCAGCGCGCATCTCGACCGCGGCTGGGAGCTGGTCACCCAGGGCGACTTGAACGGCGCAATGGCGTCGGCCGAGCAGACCCTCGAGCTAGACGGCGATTCGCCCGATGCGCACAACCTCATCGGGTACATCCACGCCGCCAATGGAAACCTCGACATGGCGCTCGAGCACTACCGCCAGGCGATCGAGCTGGACGAGCACTACCTAGAGGCCATGCTCAACGCGGCCGAGCTCCTGATCCACCCCCTTGGAAGCTTCGCGGAGGCGATTCGCGTCCTCGATCAAGCCCTCGAGAGCTGCCAAACGGCCGACGACATCGCCGATGCCTCCGTACTCAAGGTCGATGCGCTGCTCCAACAGGGAGACCGCGCCGCGGCCGGAGAGCTGTTGATGGGGCTCCCCGAGGGGCCATTCGAGAACCAACAGCTGGATTTCCTGATCGGACGGGCCCACTTCGAGCTCGATCAACTCGAGGCCGCGGCGACTTTGATCGAACGCGCGGCTTCGCGCTCCGACGCGTCGCCCGACGTGTTGTACTACCTCGGCCTGCTCCGCGACCGCCAGGGGCGCGCCGCTGAAGCGTCGCTCGCGTTCCTCAAGACGCGGCACCTCGACAGTCTTCTGCCCCGACCTCCGTGGGCGCCCTCGCACTCTCGCTTCGAGAAGATCGTGCAGGCCGCGCTGCGTGATCTGGCGAAGGAGCTGGCCCAGCGACTCGAGGGGAGCCTGATCATGGTAACCGACCTACCGGGACTGGAGGTCGTCGCCGAGGGCATAGACCCCCGAACCCCGCTCTTGCTCGACGAGATGGCCTCCACCGCCGACGGCCAGGAGCAACGGCGGATGTTTGTGTACCAGCGGAATATCGAGCGGCTCATTCGTCAGCCGCTGGGGCTGCAGGAAGACGTGCTCGAGATTCTGAATCGCGAGCTCGAGGCGCATTTCAACAAGCCAAAGCAAGAGTCGGTCGACCCCACGCCGAAGCCTCAAGCCTGAAGGTCGGGGGGCGCTCCCCCGAGTGCCAGCCATACCTTCTTCATGTCTGCTCGGACGGGCGCCTGGAACTGCAACAGCGCGCCGTTGCAGCGCTCTGCGGCGAGCGCGCCGCCGGCGGCGATCGATGGAAAGGTCACGCGGGCGCAGTGGAGCATCACGCGGCGCGCCGTGACGACGCTTCCGTCGGGGAGCACTTTGCGTCGGTCGCCTTGGTACTGATGATCGCCGAACAACGGCGCACCGGCCTTGGCCGCGTGCACGCGGAGTTGATGCGTCCGCCCCGTCGCTGGCATGAGCCGAAGAAGCGTCGCACTCGGCGTGCGGGCTGCCACTTCATATCGGGTGAGCGCTTCGCGTTCGCCGCGCCCCGGTCCTGCCACGCGGCCCTTGGGATTGGTCGGGTCGATTGAAATCGGCCAACTCCATTCGCCTTCATCGAGCGGCACCTCGCCAATCGTGATGCCCAAGTAGACGCGCTCATATTCCCGGGCCCGGCGAGCCTCGAGCAGGCGTCGGTTGGCGTGGGGGGTCAGCGCAAACGTCACCAGACCACTGACTTGGGAGTCGAGCCGCGACGTAGCGTGCGGTCGAAGATCTGGAAACCGGTCGCGGATCCAACGAACGAGGCAAGGCTCGCTGACGCTCGGCGCCGTCGTCGGAAGGCCAGGCGGTTTGTGCACGATGAGGAGCTCCGAATCCCGGTAGACGATTTCGGGCGCTAGCTCGTCGGCACTAGGCACCGCACACCTCCACAGTAGGCGCTGGCGCCGGCGCCGGCGCTGGCGCTGGCACTGGCACTGGCGCTGGCACTGGCACTGACGCTGACGCTGCTAGGCACCGAGGATCTCCACGGTGCCTTCATCGCCGTCGAGGCGGACGATGTCGCCGTCGCGAAGGGACCGAGTCGCATTCGTCACGTTGACCACTGCGGGCACCGCGTACTCTCTCAGAATGATCGCCGCATGAGAAAGAGGGCCGCCAAGCTCGGTCACGACGCCCGACGCCGCCAGAAACAGTGGCGCCCACCCCGTGTCTGCCGCCGCAACGACGAGCACCTCTCCAGGCTCGAAGTCGGCTGCCTGCGACGCATCACGAAGAATACGAACCTTCCCCTCGGCCACGCCGCGGCTCGCCGCTAGGCCCCGAAGCCGCTTGGCCGACGATGTGACTCCGGTGCCGTCAGGAGGAAACCCGACGAACGTGGTCGGCGGCTCGGGTAGCGCCTGGTTGCGCTCGTGTTCCAAGCGGCGTCGCTGCACGCGGACCGCAACGCGCTCGTTCTCGTCGTAGAGAACCCGGCGAAGCTCCGCCAGGGTCAAGAAGAACGCCGCGTCTGGCCCCGCTTCGGGCTCCCGCGCTTCGATCCGGCGTGAGGCCTCGAGTGCAACGCGGCGAAACATGCCGAGCACCTCCACCACATGGCCGCGCAAGTGCTCGCGCATCCGAGTGAAGCGCCGGACGATTTCGAGCAGCTTCGTCGTGCCAGGACGAAGCGGGAGCGGAACGCTCTTTCTGAGCGTCTCTTCCGCATCCTCGCGTGCGCGATGCAAGTCCCTCCCGCGTTGGTCGAGGTCGACGTTGCTGAGAAGATGCGAGCGCAGCGCGGCGAACATCAGCGTGGGGTCTTCCGACCACCGCGGGGCTGCGATCTCGGCTTCGCGGATGCCACGATGCCCGTACTCTTCGAGAAATCGGCTCAACGCTTCCCGGGTACGGCCGGCGGGCAGGTCCGCCACTGTGAGCCCCGAGATATCTCCTGCACGGAGACACGCTGCTGCTTCGGGTTCCTCTTGGGCGAGCCGTGCGATCTGCCACAAGACGAAACCGGGGCGCGCGCTGGCCACGTCTTGTAGGCCCGACAGCAGCTCGCGGTAGAAGCCCGAGCCGAGGTCCCCGGAGAACGCGCGCAGCAGACCGCGCAGCGCGAGAACGGCGGTGAGCAGGTTCGCGTACGCTGTCAGCATGATCGAGCCGGTCTCGTCTAGCAGATGCTCGACGTCGCCAAGCATCCGGTCGAGGCCGCTCGGCTCGAGAAGTCGCGGGTCGATCCCGTGGATCCGCATGCGCTCGTCCGAGAAATACGTCTCAAAGTCTTCGATTCGGGCTTGGAGGCGGAAGTTCTCGCGCGCGTATCGAGAGACGGTCTGTGGCAGGCGCAGAAAGAAACCGGTCGAGCTCCGATCGGCCACGACTTCGTCGAGCTCCGAGGCGTATTGACCGCCGCCGAGCCGCACCAGAGTCGAAGGATGAATCCACGGGACCTGCGACATGATCGAGCTGAGCTCGGTGAGATTGATGTAGATGCGTCCACGAAAATCGCCCACTAGCTCCGCATCGCGCGGCACGGTGCAACCCATGGCGCCAAACGCTCGGCGAAAGCCGAGGTCGCTGAACTGGCTGAGAACCGACCAGGTGAATGGCGTAGCTACGCCGGGAAGCGCCTCGCCGACGTTCGCGTTGCTCCAGACGATCTTTCGCCGATCCCATGGACGGGCACGCCGCGAGCCGCGACGGCCCCGCACGCTCGGAACGACGACCGGGCGAGCCTGAAGTACGTACACCTGTTGTTCTGCGATCGCCCACTCGACGTCGCGCGCATCCCCAAAATGGCTTTCGACTCGGGTCGCAAGGTCGCTCAAATGCAGGAGCTGCTGCTCGTTGAGCGCTGGACGTTCGCGCTCCATTGGGGCGACCGCAACCTCACGAACACCGCCCGAACGTTCGAGCACCGTTTGTTGGGCTTTGCCGCCAATGATTTGGTCGCGCAGTTGTCCGGTCGCTTTGTCGACCCGATAGGTATCGGGCGTCACGCGGCCTTCGACGACCGAAGACCCCAATCCGTACGCCGCATTGATGACGACCTCCCCCACATCGCCTGTGAGCGGATTGGCGGTGAACAGGACGCCTGAAACTTCCGCCGGAACCATCGCTTGAATCACGACCCCGACGGAGACCGGCACGTCTTCACCAAGCGCGCGCAAGTACGAAAGCACGCGTGGACGAAAGAGGCTCGCCCAACACACCTTGATCGCGTCGAGGACCTCATCTTCGCGCATCAAGTTGAGCAAGGTCGAATGCATCCCTGCTGCCGACGCGCCCTCCTGGTCTTCGTGCGTGGCCGACGAGCGAACGGCAAAGCTGATGGCGCCCTCGTCCCTCATGGCCAGCAGCGCGTCACTCACGCTTCGAACGACGTCTTGCGGCAGAGTGGCTTCACGGACGCGCTCGGCGATCGACTGCAGGCGCTGATCGGACACGTACGGCGTGCGCAGAAGGGCTCTCGGCCGGTCCGCGATCTCGAGCACGCTCGAAAAGAACGAGTCGCCTACCCAGCCAGGCATCGCGTAGGCGGCGGGGACCGGGAAGCCCGCTCGGGCGAGCGCAGCCAGGCCGCGGGTCTTGCCACCATAGCCGGACGCCCTCCGAGGAACGACCGATTCAATTCGCTTCAATACCCGCGGCATCTCAACCGCGTGGTTCTAGCGCACGCTTCGATGAGGGGCATGCGGGGGTCATGGACGGAGGGCGACGCCAGCGCTATGAAGGCGCGGTGCAGGCGATGGACGACGATCATTTTCATGATCAATGCGGAGTGTTTGGTGTGTTTGGAGCCGGTGAGGCCTCGAACCTGGCATACCTCGGCCTGCACTCCCTCCAGCATCGCGGACAAGAAGCCGCGGGCATCGTTTCGAGCAACGGGGAACAGCTCTTCGTGCACCGAGGGATGGGTTTGGTGCAGGATGTCTTCACCGCCGACCAGCTCGAGAAGCTGCCGGGCAGCAGTGCCATCGGTCACGTCCGATACACCACCGCGGGCGGCAGCCACATCAAGAACGCCCAACCGCTGGCCGTTGACTGCGGGCACGGTTCGATCGCAGTCGCTCACAATGGGAATCTAACCAACGGCATCTCGCTTCGGCATCAGCTCGAAAAGGATGGCTCCATCTTCGCGTCTGATAGCGACACCGAGGTCTTCGTTCACCTCATCGCGCGCTCGAAGGCCGAGACCATGGTCGACCGTGTGGCGGATGCGCTCCATCAGGTCGAAGGTGCCTACTCGTTGGTGTTCCTGTCACCCGACGAGCTCGTCGCCGTGCGCGACCCGTACGGATTTCGTCCGTTGTGCTTGGGCGAGCTCGACGGGGCATACGTCATCGCTTCCGAGCCGCCAGCGTTTCAGTTGATCGGCGCCAAGTTCATCCGCGACATCAAGCCCGGCGAGATGGTCGTCATCAACGAGTCTGGGATTGAGAGTCTAAAGCCCTTTCGGACCGACGCGGAGCGCCGATACATGTGCATCTTCGAGTACGTGTACTTTGCCCGACCCGATGCCTCATTCGACGGGATCAGCGTGTATGAGGCTCGCAAGCGCATGGGCCACGCCCTCGCCGAGGATCAACCGGTCGAAGCCGACATCGTGGTTCCAGTGCCCGACAGCGGCGTAGCCGCCGCGCTCGGATACGCCGAAGCCGCCGGGCTGCCATTCGAGCTCGGTCTGATCCGAAGCCACTACGTCGGCCGCACCTTCATCGAGCCAGCTCAATCGATCCGCCACTTCGGCGTTCGCCTGAAGCTGCACCCCGTGCAAAGCATCCTCGAAGGCAAGCGCGTGGTCGTGATCGACGACTCGATCGTGCGCGGAACCACCAGCCACAAAATCGTGAAGATGATCCGCGACGCCGGCGCCAAGGAAGTGCACCTACGAATCAGCTCCCCCCCCACCAGCTGGCCCTGCTTCTACGGCATCGATACCCCGAC
>Ga0209567_10000084_pt1 | contig 44399 bp, 29 predicted proteins | sample COG_12_FD_184756 | JGI IMG/M metagenome (GOLD analysis project Ga0209567, IMG submission 184756) | Pelagic marine sediment microbial communities from the LTER site Helgoland, North Sea, for post-phytoplankton bloom and carbon turnover... | ecosystem: Environmental > Aquatic > Marine > Neritic... | reverse complement strand
CGACGCGACATGGGGATGGGGCGGCGCCGCGAGTGCCAATCCGCATGCGTGCAACCACCACGGATTGGACGCGAGCGACGAGGTAAGGCTTGCGTGGCCACAGCTCTCAAGTCCATCCGGCCACCTATGCAAGCCGAGCCGTCCGACACATCTCCGTGTCGTGTCGCGCTGTGCCCCGGTCGCCTCCATCAGAGCCCGGCGCGTCGACGAAACTCTAAGCACTGGGGGCTGCCCTTTTCGAAATCTCGGCATGTTGTTCCGCGGATTTCGTAGATCCCACATGCGTTCTGGCTCTCCGGGGTTCCAAGGTGAACGCACGCTCCGTCCTCTCTCGTCGCGAAGCCGACCATTCCGAAGTGCCCGGGTTGGACCGCTTCCGCGATGTCGTCTCGGCCCATCTTGTGCCAACGGATCAGGTCCTCTCGGGGAATCAAGATGCGGCCGTCGGCGCCCGTTCGGCAACAGGCCCCGCAGGTCAGGCAGTCGAGGTCTTCGGCCATTGGCTGGGGATTATGGCTCGGAGGGTGTGGGGTGCACGCGGTGGACTTTGCTCGGCAAGCGTGATCTAGTGCGCGGCATGAGGAAATCGTTCGTTTGCGCGCTCGTGCTGTTATGGGGCTGCACGGGGAGCGAGCAAAAGGAAGAAGTCGCGTTGCCCAAGGTGGCGCCTGACACGGTCGTGGTTTCTTGGAGCGTGATCAGCCGGAGTGCCGATCGAGACAGCGTTCACGCCGCGCTCGAGAGCAGCCGAAAACTGACGGTAACCAACAAGGCGCCCGACGGCACGATGATGAGTATCTCTCGCACGGTGTCGGAGAAGGACTACGCCGCGCTCGTGGGGACGCTGCGCGCGCTCGACTGTTGCTCTTTGCTCTCGACGACGCAGGACCGCGCGGATCCAAGCGAAGCCAAACCGCAGCTCGAGATCGACTTCGGCGATTCGAGGTGCGAAATCGAGCTTTGGGATAGAGAGTGGCGTGAGGGTCGCGCTCGGGAGTGCGGGTTTGCGCTCGCACGCCTGCACGGCGCCGGTTTCGTGCCTGACCCGCCGGTCGACGAGACGCCGCCGTAGCCGTATGCTCGCGCGCCATGTCCACGAAATATTTCTGCGCAAACTGCGATCGGGAGTTCGTTCCCGAGGAAGCGGGAGGCAAACCGCGTTGCCCGCAATGCATGCGAAGGGGCGGCGTCGAAGCGGTGCAGGAAGCCGCACCCAAAGGAGGCGCGAGCCGTACGTGGCTCGTCGCCGCTGTGCTCGTCATCGTTGCTGCGGGCATCGGGTACGGGGTGTACCAGTCGACGACGGTGACGCTCGAAGACACGCCTCCGGTGCGTCCGCTCGAGGCGAGTGAGCTCTCCGCTTACCTAGAGCGCGACCAGATTCAGGTTGGCCCGTACGAGCCGATGATGATGCTTCCCGATGACGTCGAGGGGTGGCCCGAGAGTCCAGCTGAGATCGCTGCACGGATGCATCGCGAATCCTCGTCGTGGTCGCTCGAACGGCCCCTGCCTCGCGAGGTTCTCACCGCCGACGAGACCTTTGCGATGGTCGACGCGCACGAGGAGCGCGTGGAGCTCTATCCGCTCGAGCTGGCCACGGCCATGACCGCTTTGCTTCGCGAGCGTGGGATGACAGCCATGGTGGCCGAGGTGTGGGAGTTTGACGGAGCGCGCGCGCCCGCCGATCCGTCTGGCATGCTGGGGTACTTCGTGACCGCGGTGTACGGGGAGGGCGGTTCGGTGGAACCGCCCGCGTACTTCGATCCCTGGGGAGGTCGCGGCCAGGTGAAGGTTTCGTCCGTTCGCGTGCTTCGTGACACCGAGGTCTTGGCGGCTGCCCTCGGGACCGAGGCAAACCGGATCTTTGCTCGCTCAGGCGATGGAGCGAAGTCGCTGCCGATGGTCGAGACGGCGCTTCTCCTCGATCCCGTGTCGCCCTCGCTTCGCGCAGTGAATGCTACGGTTCTCGTCGAATCAGGCGGGCTCGCTCAGGCCGTGAAGGAGTTCGAGGGTGCGCTCCAGCTCCGACCCGACGGGCCTCGCAAGCTCAGCCTGGTGCAGCTCCATCTCGCCCAAGCCGGCATGCTCGAGATGAACGGCCAACGGGAAGCAGCCGAAGTGCAGTTCAACGAGGGCAACCGCATCGTCGGAGAGGTCATTGAGAAGTGGCCGCGGTATGGCCGCGCACATGTCGTCTTGGCAACGGTCCATCTGGGTCTCGATGAGCCGGAGCGGGCCCGGGTGGAGCTGGAGGCAGCGGAGTCACTCAGCCCCGGCGCGCCGATGTTGTGGGCGGTTTGGGCGCAGTACCATCTCGCGCAGAGTGATTCGGTCGCGGCAGCTTCCAAAATAGCGCGCGCTATCGATCTCGATCCCGACAACTGGCAGCTTCGCATTCAGGCTGCGCGCATCTTCCAAGGGGCTGGCGATGACGACGCAGCGAGCGAGAACGTCGCCATGGCCTTGCAGCTGGTGTCGCCTGACAAACGCACCGAGGTTCGGCAGTTCATCGAGCGGATGATGGGTGCTGGGGCACTAGACCTCCCCGACCCGACCGTGACGGCAGCCCCCCCGCAGGGTGCTTCGGGGGATCCGGCGTTGATGCTCGGCGACCCGTCGAACCTACGCCTCCGCGATCCCGATCAAGGCTTGAAGCTCGATCTAGACGAGTAGAGGCTCAGGGTTGCGCGGCTTGTCCGGACCGCTCGATGCTGCTCACGGACAAGACTCGCTTCCATAGTGCCTCCCGACCGTCGCCCGTGACCGAGCTGTACGGGATCACGCGACGGCCGAGCTCGCGTTGAAGGGCCGCAACGGCCGGCTTCCGTTTGCTCGCGGGCAACTTGTCGATCTTGGTGGCAACCAGGATTGGTGCGACCTCCACGCTTTCGAGGAATTCGAGGAGCTGCAGATCGTCGTCTTGCGCGCCCCTCCGGATGTCGAGGATGACCACGGCTCCCCGCAAGCCTGGTCGCTCGCTGAGAAAGCCCTCGATGAGTGGTCCCCACGACTTCCGCTCGGCCTTGCTCCGCTGCGCATAGCCGTACCCGGGCAAGTCGACCAAATCGAGGTGTGCGTCCTCGTCACTGGGCCGGACGCGAACGCGGAAGATGTTGATTGCGCGCGTGCAGCCAGGCGCACTGCTGGTCCGGACGAGCTTCTTGCGGCGGACGAGGTTGTTGATGAGGCTCGACTTGCCGACGTTCGAGCGGCCGGCAAAGGCAACCTCGGCAAAGGTCGGCGCGGGTAATTGTCCGAGGACGGTGGCCCCGGCCACGAATTCTGCGTCGAGCACCTCCATGGCCTGGGTTGTAGCGCCGTTGGCAGGTCACGCACGCGCGCGGCGGCGGACAGCGGCTTTGAGGTCACGAAGCTCGGGGGAGCCCAGGGCGGCAGCCACTGCAAGATACGTCAGCAGGCCGACGACGACGGTCGCGCCGAACACCGCTAGATTCCGCGGGTCGTTGCCGCCATCCTCCCATTGGCCGAGACTTGCGCCCGCCCACACGACCCCGCCCATCACGGCGCTGGCCGCGAGGATGCGAAGGATGCTCGCGTTGATCTCCGCCATTCCGAGAGCGCCGGAACGCCGGCGAAGAAGCCAAAGCAACGCGACGAGTTGGGTGACGGCGGCCGCGGTCATCGCGGCGGCGAGGCCAGCATGCTGCATCGGGCCCATCAGGATGAGACTGAGGCTGACAAAGGCGACGAGATTCAACGCACTCGCGATCACCGGGGTCCGCGTATCGTTGTGAGCGTGGAACATGGGGATGATGGTGCGCACCGACGCGACGGCCCAAATACCAGCCGCCTGCCAAACCAGCGACCGCGTCGTCTCGTGGACGGCGGCCGCGTCGTAACGCCCGCGTCCGAAGAATACCGTCGTCGCCGGCTCAGCCAACACGGTCAACGCGACAGTGGCCGGGACCGCGACGAACAAGGAAAGGCGAAATGCATGGCGGAAGAGGCGTTTGGCTTCCTCTTCGTCTCCATGGGCGACGGCATGGCTCAACGAAGGCAAGGCGGCTGACGCGATCGCCAGCGCAAACATACCCTGTGGGATCTCAGCCAACCGCTGACCGTAGTAGAGGTAGCTCACGCTTCCGGTTGGCAGGAAGGATGCGAACAGGCGAGAGAGAAGCACGTTGAGTTGGTAGACGCCGAGGCCCGCGAGCAACGGGACCATGAGACGAGCGCACTTGCGAACGTAGACGTCGCTGAAACCGATCTGTGGGCGGACGACCAGGTTCTCTTTCCGGAGCGACGGAAGCTGTGCGACGAGTTGGAGGCCTCCGCCGAGGAGTGCGCCGAAGGCGAGCGCAAAGATTCCCGGCCAGCCGAGGTCGCGGAGCCACGGAGCGAGGATCAGCGCGGCGGCAATGAGAGAGATGTTGAGGAGCGCGGGAGCAAAAGCGGGCGCGGCGAATCGTTTGCTCGCGTAGAGGGCGCCCATCATCAGCGCCGAGAGCCCCATCAAGAAGATGTACGGAAAGAGCAACCGAGTGAGCGCGACGGTGGTTTCGAACAAAGCCTCGTCCCGCTGAAAACCCCACGCGTAGGCTTTGACGATCCACGGAGCACATACGATGCCGATCACCGTGACCATGAGCAGGACGACGGCCATGGCGCCCACCAGGTTTCGGTAGAACTCCTTTGCCCGTGCCTTGCTGTCGCGTTCGCGGACCTCGGTGAACACCGGGACGAACGCCGCCGACACGGCGCCTTCACCGAGCAGCACGCGAAGCGCGTTGGGGATCGTGAACGCGAGCCAAAACGCATCGGTGGCAGCCAAGGCGAACACCGCCGCGATGACCGCGTCCCGTACGGCGCCTAGGATTCGCGACGTGAGGGTGCCCGTGGCGACGACGCCCGCGCGGCGGACGATCTCGCCGCCCGGGGTTCTATCTGGCTTCGCGGACATCGGCGAAAGGATGCGCCTGGGGCGTCGATCCCCGCAAGAAAGCCGGGCCGATCAGCTCGAGCTCAATAGCCCCCGGAGCTTCGCAATTTCGACGGTGTACGAGGCGCCGCAATAGTCGCAACCGATGCTCAGTGGTTCGCCCTCGTCGACGAGCTCTTGGATATCCGAGCGATCGAGAACGCTGAGCGTCGTCATCACGCGGACTTGACTGCATTGGCAGCCGAAGCGGATCTCGCTCTGCTGCAACCAGGTGAACGGCATGCCTTCGAAGATGTGCTCGATCAGCTGAGACGGAGAGCCGTCGGACTTCTGCAAGCGGGCCCGAATCTCGACGAAGTCTTCCAAGCGCCGCGTCATCGTTTCCATAGCCGCCTCGGCCTCGGCGGCTTCGGGCAAGAGCTGCACGACGAAGCCACCGGCCGTGGGGTTTTCGCCCTCGACCACCGAACCCAATGAGATCATCGACACGATTTGCTCCGATAGCTGCATGTAACGCATGAAGGCCTCCGAAAGATTCCCGCTTTCGGGCACCTCGACGACGCCGCGGTGCAGATCGGAGCTCGGAAGCGTCCGCATCATTTCCAAGGTCGCCCGAGTTTGCCGGACGTCGGGCGGGGCGTCCCCAGAGCCCGGCTGCAGCAGGCCGCGCGTCCAGCCATCTGGGTGCGAGTCTGCGACGAGCTGTCCGGCCTCCTCATCGAAACGTACGATGCACTGGACACGCAACGACGGCGCCATCGTCTCGCGGTAGAGGACGGCGGTGGTCACCAGGTCAGCCATGTCGTGGGCGATGAGCCCAGAGAGCTTCTGGGCTGCGATCACGGCCTGGACCGTCTCGGTCGTCCGCGCGGCAATCACGCGAAAAGCGCCGTCATTGGTCATTGCTCGCATGACCGAGTCATTCTCCGGCATGTTTCCCCTTGAAGCGCATTGGCGATCGGTTGGCAAGCGCTACTCTTAGGCGGGGAGCAAGAAATGACAACGCATCAAATCGTTCTCATCCCGGGCGACGGAATCGGTCCGGAAGTCGCCGCCGCAACGATCCGTGTCCTCGAAGCAGCCGGGGCGCCGCTGCAATGGGTGGAGCATCATGCCGGCGTTGCCGCGTTGGAGACATTGGGCGAGGTGCTTCCTGAGCAAACCCTCGACGCCATCCGTGAGCGCGGTCTTGCGCTCAAAGGGCCGTGCACGACGCCCGTCGGCGAGGGCTTCACATCGGTCAACGTCCAGCTCCGCAAGCGGCTCGACCTCTACGCCGCGGTTAGGCCGGTTCGCAATTTGCCCGGCGTTTCCACTCGATACGAAGACGTCGATCTAGTGGTGATCCGGGAGAACACCGAGGGGCTCTACAGCGGAATCGAGAACGAGGTGACCAAGGGCGTGGTGACGAGCCTCAAGGTGGCCACGGAGTCGGCGTCTCGGCGTATCGCCCGATGGGCATTTCGATACGCCCGCGACCGTGGCCGCAAGAAGGTCACCGTCATGCACAAGGCCAACATCATGAAGCTGACCGACGGGATGTTCATCCGATGTGCGCGCGCCGTCCGCGAGGAAGAGAGCTTCACCGACGTCGAGTATGAGGAGCTCATCATCGATGCGGGCTGCATGAAGCTCGTGCAGGACCCGACCCAGTTCGATGTCCTGTTGCTGGAGAATCTGTACGGTGACGTGCTCAGCGACTTATGTGCTGGCTTCGTCGGCGGCCTCGGCGTCATTCCCGGGGCGAACATCGGCAACGATTATGCCGTCTTCGAGGCGGTGCACGGCTCGGCGCCCGACATCGCCGGCAAGGGCGTTGCAAACCCGCTGGCCCTCATCATGTCGGGGGTGATGATGCTCAATCACATTGCCGATACGCGCGGCGACGAGCGTTGTCGTGTCTCCGCTGGGCAGATCCGGGATGCCTACAATAGCGCCTTGTCGGACGAGCGAAAGACACGCGACCTCGGCGGAGATCTCGATACCGATGGCTTCGCTTCCGCTGTGATCGAGCGAATGGCGGGCTAGTCGTCCAAGGCCTCGGCGCCGCCGCTTCCGCCGGCCACGCGCAGAAGCGGTGGCAGCACGATCAGGGTGGCCACCAGACAGCCGCCGATCGTGACGGCGATCAGTTCGCCGAAGTTCCGCACGGGGACGAAGGAGCTCAAGAGCAGCACCGAAAATCCGGCCATCAAGGTTATGCAGGAGATCACGATGGCGCGGCCCGTGCCACGCGCGGCCCGGACCAATGCGGCTTCACGGCCGATTCCGTGGTGCATTTCCTCACGGAAGCGCGCCAGCACGTGAATGGTGCCGTTGACTGCGAGGCCGAGGCTGATCGAGAAGATGATAACCGTCGACACGTTCAGCGGGATTTCGCGCCAAACCATGTAGGCCATCGTCGCGATCAACGGGATCAAGTTCGGCGGGATGCTCAAGAGGCCGAGCCGAATGCTGCGGAAGAAGAAGGCCAGGAGCAGGAAGATCACCACAACGGCGACGAACAAGCTCCCAAGGAGGTCGCCCACGACGGCTGCTTGTCCACGCGAGCCCGAATAGGCATCTCCGGTGAACGACACCGATACCGTCTCATCGTCTCCGAGCTCGGATTCGATGATCTTCTCCAGGGTGTCGAGGAACCTCATCGTTGCTTGCGCGCCGACGTCCCTCAGCTTGAACTGAACACGCGCCTTCTTGCCGTCTTCGGTCAGCCAATCGCTCAGCGGGCTTGGCTTGCGCTGGCTCATCATGGTGACGAGGCCCTTGACCTGCTTGGTGCTCTTGAACTTCTCCGACCGAACGCTCGGGTCGTCCGCGAGGAGCGCATACGACTCGCGCAGCATGTCGCCGTAGCTCAAGGTGCGGATGATCTCGGGGCGAAGTGCCGCCCAATTCCGGATCTTCTGGATGGTGTGGACCATCTCGGGGTCCATGAAGTGGTCTTCTTCGGTGCTGACCAGCACGACCTCGAGCGGCCGGACGCCGGCGAGCTTCTCTTCGATCAAGAGGGTAGTCGTGTACACGGGGTCGGTTTCGTCAAACTGGTCGAGTAGGGCGTGATCGACGGTGATTTGGCTGGCCACGTATCCCGTGCCAATCGTGAACAACGCGGTTGCGCCGAGCACCGCCCAACGCCAGCGAAGCAATTTCGCCACGAGACCGCTGGTCAGGTTGGTGAACATGCTGGTGCGCTCTCGACGCACCTCATCGCGCTTGGGTGGCGTCGCCCAGGTGAGGACTGCGGGAACGAACGTGATGATGACGACGTACGAGATCATCACGCCAAGGCCGGAAACGACTCCGAAGTGCTTCAGCATCACGGTCTTCGACACGACGAGCGAAGCCAAGCCAACGGCAGTCGTGGCGGAGGTGAGCATGCAGGCCACCGCGATCGCACGGACGGTGCGACGCCCCGCAGCGGTGCGGTCGGGGTCGTCATCCATGGACACTTCGTCGCGATAGCGCTGGATTAAATGTGTTGCATCGCTAATGCCGATGATGATCAGCAGGGGCACGATCACGTTGTTGAGGATGTTCATCGGCTCGCCAAAGAGCCCCATGCCGCCGACCACCACCAATGCAGTGATCGCGACCGCCCCCAAGGGCAGCAAGACGCCGGGCACCCAGCGAAACGACAACATCAGAAGGAACAGGCAGACCACGACTGTCAGCGGAATCAGCCGCAGGTTGTCCTCGCGCATCTTGCTCACGATGACGCTGCGGAGGTAGGGCAAGCCGCCGACGTGGAGCTCGATGTCTTGGAACTCCGGAAGCTCCAACCCCTCGCGAAGCTCGTCCATCGCGCGGCTCATCTCGCGCGGGTCGAGCTCCGGCAACTGCAGTGCAATGCCGGCCACCGTGTGGTCCTCGTCGATCAGACGGCCAACTAGGAGCGGGTTGCCCGCGATCGCTTCGGCGAGCTCGAGCGCTTCTTCCTCGGTCACCTCCAGGCCTTCGACGATCGGATCGGTCTGGAGCTCCGCCGAAAGCGCGGGACCGACAACGGCGATGCCGCCGGGGAACCGATCGGGATCGCTCTCGATGATGTCGAGGAGGGCGTTGAAGGCGTCGTCCTCGAGATCGCCTTGCGCGTCGGTCTCGTCCTCTTCGTCGAGGGAATCGAGGTCGTCGAGGTCGTCTAGATCGTCGAGGTCACCTTCATCCTCCGGGCCGGCCACTTCTTCGAGGCCATCCAGGTCGTCGAGATCGTCATCGTCGTCGTCAGCGGGTGTTTTGACCCGCCGGGGGATGTTGAGCGTGGTGATGCCTGCGACCTTCTCGACCCAGGGCTTCTCGGCGAAGTAGAGCGACAGATCGTGGATCTGCTGGAGCGTATCGCGGGCCAGGACGTCCTCTCCCTCGACCAGGATGAGGACAGCCGTTCGGCGCTTGCCGAACCACTCCTCGAAGCGCTGCTGTATCAGCGCGTACTCTTCGCCCTCGAAAGAGGATAGAAGGCTTTCCGGGGCCGGATCCGCCCTCAGTTTCGGGATCTGCGTCGCGAACGCGGCGGTCACCAGAATCGATGTCCACACCACGAGCTTGCGGCGCTCTGTCACGAGCTTTGCAAGCCAATTCAACGTTTGCTGGCGTCGGGACACGAGCGTCTATGTCTGGTGGGAGCGCGGCCCGCAAGGCCGTTGTGACCGGCTTGACAGCCCTCCCTGGCAAGGCTACCACCCGCGTCCCTACGGGGAGGATATCAGAGTGGCCAACCACGCTTCAGCAAAAAAGCGAGTCCGCCAGACGGTCAAGCGAACCGCCCGCAACCGGCACATCCGCACCCACGTGCGTACGTGCGTCAAGCGTGTGCGCGCCGCTATCGAGGCTGGCGATGCCGATGCGGCGAAGAAAGCGCTCATCGAAGCTGTGAGCCGTATCGACGGTGCAGTCTCGAAGGGCATCTACCACCGCAAGACCGGATCTCGGTACATTTCCAGGCTGACCTACCAAGTCAACGCGCTTCAGAGCTGAGCTCCCGAAGGCCGCGTCATGCCGGGCCGGGTCACCGAAGGCCGCTTCAGCGATGGTCGGCGCAGAGCTCGAGCACCGCGGCCTGCAGGATTGCGTCCGGCGGACGCTTGCTGCTCTTGAGCGCACGGTCGGTCTCCGCGATGAGCGCAAAGGCGTCTCCGAGGCTATCGGCGGTGAATCGCCGGGCGGATTCGGTGAGGTCCGCGGCCTTGAAAGGGGGGGCGCCTGCCCGCTTGGCCGCCTCTTGCGGGCGTAGGCCCTCGGATAGCGCCTCTCGCATGCGTGCGACGATCCGCAGCTGCCGCGCAACCATGGCGAGGAGGCGGAGCGGTGGCTCGCGGTCGTCGAGCAACGACTGCGCAGCGGCGATCCCTTTGCTGCGGTCCTTGAGCCCGATGGCGTCGACCAAGCTCCAAATCGACTCCACCCGGATCCGCGTCACGCACATCGCGACTGCCTCTGCATCGATGCGCTGGCTCGCACCCACGAACAACGACAACCGCTCCATCGCATCATCGATCGCGGCGAGGTCGTCGCCCACGGCATCGAGCAGCGCCTCGATCGCTCGGGGGGCGATGTTGTGCTCTCTCGCAGCGGCTTCGGCGCGGATGAACTCGCGCAGCTCACGTCCGCGAAGGGGCTTGGCCTCGACGAGATAGCCCTTCTTCTTGGCGGCTTTGACGAGCTTGGCGCGCCCGTCGAGCTTGGTCGCCGTGAGGACGAGACACGTTGAATCGCTCGGATCGTCGAGGTATTCCGCAAGATTCGCCTGCTCGGTCGGCGTCATGGCGTCGACGTGGCGCAACAATACGAAGCGCATGTCGGCCATCATCGGCAGCGTTTGAGCCGCAGAGATCACGCGCGCCGCGTCGAGGCCCTTGCCGTCGAACACCTCGACGTTGAAGCCAGGTGCGCCCATGGAGTCGACCGCCCCGCGCACCGCATCGACCGCGCGGTCGATGAGCAGGCGTTCCGTTCCGACCAGAACGTACACAGGATCGAGCGAGCCCTTCGAGGCCCTCTTGGTGACTTCAGTGAGGCTTGGCACTACTCAGCGGGCTTCGTCATCCGTGAAGGTGACTTCGCCGCCGTGTTGTACACTGTCCCCGAGAATTTGAAAGCGGTAACGGCCGACCTCTTGCCGGCGTACCGTCACCACCATCTCTAGCCGGCGATTGGGCTCGAACTGCGGGCGCCTGAGCCGCAGCTTGTGAACGATCGTGCGTTGATTACGGTCGTTCACGAAGACCGTCATTGCCGGCGCGATGAACTTCCGCTCGGCGGTCTGGATGTCGTAGAACAGGACCTCGAACTCGGAGTCACCCACTGGCTGGTTGAATCTTGCCACGAGGGTAGCCCTCCACTGGCGGTCTTCGATCGGCACCTCAGCGCTTTCCCTCAGCCGGGTTGCCCTGTTGGACTGGGCGAAACGAATGACTCCGGACTCCGAGAGGGAGCGCGGAACGCCTTTTTGCGTGAGATAGATTCTCGCCTGGAGGCCTGAGGCGGCGTCGGCGGCCTGCCACGGGGTCACCGACGAAACGATGGCCGCCAAAGCGGTTGTGACGAGTGCGAGACGTGGATTCACAGCTTGCTCCTGGGTTGCGGTCCAGAATCAAGTTAACAACTGAAACTTTACAGTGACAGGGTGACAAGGTGGCCAAATGTAGGATTTTCACCTTCCCGGCTTTCAGAGGCGGCCAAAAAGTTGTCCGTTGAGGCGGCGCCCGCTAACTCCGACCCAGGAACGGAGCTCGATGACGACGGTCGGTGGGGGCGTTAAAGGACTGGTCGCACGCGCGCAGCGCGAGGCGCAGAGGCGCGGACAGAGCCCGTCCACTGCCTATCTCCTTCTGGTGATGCTGCAGACCGGGGGCCCCATGGGAACGCTCCTGTCGCGGCTCGGGGTCAAGGAGGGTGATCTGCTGAGCGCGATTCGCGTGGTGGATTCAGAGCCGACGAGCGCGCTCGAGCGAGCGGTGGAGAGCGCATATCGGCTGGCCAAGGCGATGGGCGCGGCTCAGGTGCTGCCCGCGCATCTCCTGCTCGCGATCGCGCGTGACACGCGGAGCGCTGCCCACCGAAGCCTCGAAGTGATCGGGGCGAGCTCCCGGCGTGTGCAAGAAGCGGTGCAGGGCGTGCTTCAACCGGATGACGCGTATACCGCACCAGCCTCGACATACATCGGGCCCGCCGCGCCTTCCCCGGCGCAACCTTCGGCGAAGCCTTCACGCCCATCCGCGCGCCGAACCGCCGAGCCTGCGCCGCTGATCGAGTTACGCGTCGAGAAGCCAGAAGACGATGAGGTCGTCGAGCCGTCGGCCGACGCCATCGCCGACGTCCCCGAAGAGGAGCTCATCGTTCCCTCGTCGTCGCCGTTCGGCCTGGACGCTCGAAAGTATCCGATGCTCGTCAAGCTCGGCCGCAACCTGACTGAAATGGCTTCGTTGGGGCGTATCGACGAAGTCATCGGCCGTGATGATGAAATCGAACGGCTTCTCGACGTGCTGGCGCGTAGGCGTTCGAACAACCCGATTCTCGTCGGCCCGCCGGGGGTAGGCAAGACCGCGATCGTCGAAGGTCTCGCCCGAAGACTCGCGCTAGGCGGCGAAGGCGTGGACGGTCTCGAAGGCACCATCCTCGTCGAGCTTTCCGCGGGTGGGCTGGTTTCCGGTACTGGGGTACGCGGTGCGCTCTCGGAGCGGATGCGCCGGCTGCAGTTCGAGGTGAAACGCGCGAACGGCAAGATCGTGCTCTTCATCGACGAGGTGCACACGCTCTTCACCGGAGGGGATTCGCCTGACGATCTGGCGCACGAGCTCAAGGCTTCGTTGGCCCGGGGGGAGCTTCCGTGCATCGGCGCGACGACCGACGTCGAGTACCGCAAGTACGTGGAGCGGGACGCTGCCCTGGCCCGCAGGTTCTCGCCGATCCACGTCGCTGAGCCGACCGCTGAAGACGCAATCGAGATTCTTCGCGGCATCACACCGCGATACGAAGTGCACCATGGGATCGCGTACGAGCCGTCGGCCGTCGAGTCCGCCGTCGAGCTCTCGGTACGGTACCTGTCTGAGCAAACGCTTCCTGACAAAGCGATTGGCCTTCTCGACCTGGCCGGTGCGCGCACGCGCCGTCGCGGCGGGGCGGTTGTCGATCGCGAAGCCATCGGACAGGTCGTCGCGGAGAAGGTGCGGGTGCCCGTCGAGCGGCTACTGGTGACCGACTCCCAGAGGCTTCTCGAGCTCGAGCAGCATCTTGCGGAGCATGTGGTCGGCCACGTGGACGTGATGACGCGGATCTCCGATGCGCTCCGCAAGGGAGCCGCAGGGTTCCACGGGCACCGTCCGCTCGCGACGTTCCTCTTTCTCGGACCGACTGGCGTCGGAAAGACGGAAACAGCCCGCGCATTGAACGAGCTCTTCTTCATGGGGTGTCCGATGACCCGTATCGACATGAGCGAGCTCAGCGAGTCTCACGCGGTAGCCAAACTGGTGGGCGCACCCCCCGGCTACATCGGTCACGAGACGGGGGGCCAACTGACCGAGTCCATTCGCCATCGGCCCTACCAGCTCGTCTTGCTCGACGAGATCGAGAAGGCGCACATGGACGTCCTTCAGTCGCTTCTGCCGCTCCTCGAGGACGGCCGTCTCACCGACGGCAAGGGACGGACGGTCGATTGCACACAGACGATCGTCGTGATGACCTCGAACCTCGGTGGGCAGCAGTCCAATCGTAGCCAGAGCTCGATCGGCTTCCAGGGGGCTTCGAAGGGATCGAGCGACGGGTTGTCCGCAGCCGTGGCTGCCGCGAGGCGGGCACTTCCGCCGGAGCTTTGGAATCGTATCGACGAGCCCTTGTTCTTTGGTCCACTCAGCCGCGACGAGGTCAGCGAGATCGCGCATCGCATGGTAGGGGGGGTAATCCAACAGCTGCGTGAGCGACAGGGCGTGGAGCTCAGCGTTGATGCCACCGCGATCGATTCCCTGGTAGCGCTCGGCGGATACGATCCCGAGCTCGGCGCACGTCCCATGCGGCGGGCGATCGGGAGGATGGTCGAAGCGCCGCTGGCGGCTGCGATCCTGGGCGGCGAGTTCCAGCGTGGGGATCGGATCCTCGCCGTAGGCGACGCAGAAGGCGTCCACTTCGAGCCGCTCGAAGGCTCGGTCGAAGCAGCCGAGTGACCTCGGTGGCTAGGACTCGGTTGCGCGAAGGATCTTCGCTGCTTTGATTCGCGACAAACCTGCAGCTCGAGCGCACTTCACGATAGTCGGAACGAGCGCATCGTAGGCGCCAAGGGCATCGCGGCCCACGCGGCGGAGCGCTTTTCGGTGCTTGCTGATGACTTCCGCCTCACCGCGCACGATCGGACCCGTGAGAGCGCCTGGGACGCCGACGCTTTGGACGTTTTCACCCACGCTCCGGAGGAGGCCGCCGACCGCGCGTTCGGCTTCACGCTTATCGAACCCGAGGCGCCGCAGGACGCTGACCGACACGAACGCTAGCGCTGCAGCGCCGTTCGCAGCCAGGGCGGCGGCGGCATGGTATCCGGCATCGCTGGTCTCCGCGACCACGGTGCGTGCACCGCATGCTTTGGCGATGCGCCGGCTCGTCGCGACGGCGCGGTGTGACCCGTTCACCGTGAAGCTCGTGCCGGCAAGGCTCGGATTGCCCCTGGTGCTCGGGAACGAAACCAGCGGGTGCATGACGCCCACCGCGGCACCTCGCGCTTCGCAGGCCTGAAGCTCGTCGGTGGCTCGAGCCCCCGCGCAGTGGAGCACCGTTGCTCCCCGTTTCAGGTCTGGTGCGATCGCGCGGGCTACGGTTTCGATCTCGTCATCGGGGACTGCGAGGACGATCGCGTCGGCAGCTTGCACCCTCGAGTGTCTCCAGCGACGACCGGCCACGGCCACGTCGTGCAGTCCACTCGATTCCAACGAACGCCGCAGCGCGTTCCCGACCCGGCCGCGCCCGACGATCAGAATCTTCATTCGTCGCCCGAGTAGAGGCCATGCGAACGGATATGCTCGATGACGGCTGTCGGCACGAGCCCCGTGACGTCTGCAGCGTTGCCCAGCCCCGATCGGATGTCGGTCGAGTTGATGTTTGGAATGGAGATCGGGCACCCTTCGGGAACTGGATAACCCTGGCGACCGATCACGAGTGGCGGCGCGATCTTCGCGACCTCGTTCCACCGGTACCAACGATCTGTCGCTGGCAAGACATCGGCACCGATGAGAAGGCGAAAGACCGCCTCGGGACGCTCGGTCTCGAGCGCGTCGAGAGTATCGAGCATCCGGCTCACGCCCCCGAGGCGCCGCTCGATGTCGGAGATCTCCACGCGTCGGAAAGGCGCGAAAGCAAGCTCGCACATGGATAGCCGCTGCTCGAATGATGCGCCGTGCTCCTTGTCGAACACGTGCTTCCACGTCGGGATGATCCACACGTCATCGACCTCCGCCGCGGAGAGGGCCCAGGCGACCGACAGGACATGCCCGAGATGAGGCGGATCGAAGCTCCCTCCGTAGATCGCGACCCGCCGCGTCGTCACGGCGCCACCATGACCTTCGCGCCGCGGCCTTGGATCGGCTCACTCCACCAGACATCGCCGGTTAGGTCGACCGCCTTCAAGACGACGCCCCCGGTTTCGGATTTGTCGTCGAGCACACCGACATGCCCCGTGTCGAGAGGTCCCGGGCTGAAGAAGCAACGGGGCCCGAAGCGCTTGAACATCAGCTCGTTCGCGTCGCCGTAGACGACGACGTTGGAGTTGATGACGTCCTCTTCGCCGATGGTCGATTTGTTTCGAACGATGAGGACGATACGATCGTCGAGCATCTCCATTGCGCGCGTCGGCGGTGGCGGAGCGGTGCGCAGCTTACCGAGGTAGCGAGCACCTCGGAGTTTTCGAAGCACGTCCTGGATCTCCTCGGGGGATCCGGTTGCTGCGATTTCCGCGACGCGCTGTTCGATCGCGCCGTCTTCGTCCTTCGACTCATGCGCAGCAACGAACTCACGAAGGGCATCGTCTTCGCCGAGATAGATGAGGGTGTCCACCTCGAAGTCGCAGATGAGGAGCTTCGCGGCCTGCTCGAGAGCGACCGCGTCCGTTTTCGCAGGACCGATGAAACCCAATCGCATCGTTCTAGGGATCTACACCAGCTTGGGTCCGAGCTTCAAAATGTGCGTCACTAATCGCGAAGCGAATCGTTGCCCAAGCCTCTGGGGTCTCCTGGATTGCGCCCAGGCGGCCCGCATCGCGGACCGGGACGTCGTGGCCGGCGATCTTGAGCAGCGCGTTGACGGCGGAGGGGACGTCCCCGGTCAGGGTCAGGGCCACCCGGTCTCCGAGCTCAGCGATTGCGAATGGAACGGCCCGCGTCGAGAACCCTGCGCTGCCCCGCAATTCCAGCACTAGACTTTCCACTTCGTCGCGCCAACGGCGCGGCACGGCCTTGAGCAACTTCTTGCGGAGGTCGTGCATTTGTCGAGACTCCGGCCGCTGTGTGCGGCTAGCCTCGTGACCCTGAAGCAGCGCAAGGAGCGCGACGTCGAGATCCTCCGGACGCGCGCGCAGCGCAGGCGCTAAATGGTTGGTCGCTACCTTCAGGGCGCGCGCGAACAGGAACACCCGTTCCCGTGGGGTGGTCATCTCGTGCAGGTTCCCGCCAATGACTATGGTGGGCGGGTCGCCCGAGATCGGCATGCAGGCCACTGGCGCGACGTACGTGACCTTCAAGCGTGGCTCGCTGATCCCGAGCACCTCCGCCACTGCGCCCGCCTCTTCAATCAAACCTCGGTGCGGTCCCAATGGCCTGCGTAGGTGCCATGCGCTGGCGTCGAACGGCAACACTTTGTCGAACGAATGTTCGCACAATGCGAAAAGGCGTCGAACGGTTGGCGGCAGGCCCTGCGGCGCCACGATACCGTCGACCACGTTCGACAGGGGAACCTTGGCTTCGCCAAGGGCTTCGTCCCGAGTGGTGACGTCGCCTTCGAACAGCGAAGCGGGATGACCGATCGCGATCGCCGCGCTGGCGGCGCAGGAGGCGGGGCCAGGGCCATGTCGCCGGCTGAGGACGCGAACCAGGGTCGTCCACAGGCCTTCACTGTCAGGATGGGCATCGATGGCGGTCCGGAGGTCGCTTGCGGCTCGGTTTAGATGCATCGCTTCGGCCGGGCCGGCGCCCTGGCGTCGGTAGTAGTCCGCGACTGCGAGGATCACATCGGGCTCCGTTGGCTGCTCCGCGCGCAGGTTTTCGAGCATGAGCTCGGCTTGTCGCGCCTGGCCTCCCGACTCGACCTCGCCTGCGAGTCGAATCCGGTAATCGCGTTCTTCCGTATCGCTCCCGGTCCGTCGGACGAGCTCTTCGAGTAGCCTTGCGGCTTCGCCGGCCTTGCCCTGGCGGCTGAGGACCGACGCTAGTTGATCCAGTGTCTCGAGGTGTGCTGGCGCGAGCTTGGCCACGCGGCGCAGCGAGCCTTCGGCGCGTACGAGGTCTTGGAGGTGCACGTCGTAGATCTCCGCGAGCTGGGAAAAGGCCCAAATCTGCTCGTCGGTGCTGCGGTTGAGGCGTGCGATGCGAATCAAGGCTTCGGCGGCGCCCTGCCAGTCTTCGGCTGCCCGATGGGTGTCCACGAGCTCCTTGAGCGCGGCGAAATGGTGGGGGTCGAGCTCCAAGCATTCACTCAGGGCGTCGATGACGCCTTCGAGGTCGCCCCGCTCGCGGCGTTGGCAAGCCTTCTCTAAGAGGAGCCCGACGAGTGTCGGGGTATCGGCGCCCGCGTCGATGCGTGCGTCGGTGAGGACTGGGAGCGCGTCGAGCTGACCCCGGTTTCGGTAAAGGGCTGCGAGGCGGCGGTACACGTCGAGGTAGGTGATGTCGCAATTCGCCGCGGCAACCCACGCTTCGGTCGCGCTCCGGTAATCCTCGAGCTCTTCTTCGAAGATGCATGCGGCCTCCCGCCACAATGCTGCAGCACGATGGGTGTCCTTGGCCCGGCTCGCGGCGTCCTGATAGACGGACGCAGCTTCCTCCCACCGCTTTGCCGCGTGAAGGAGCCGCGCTTCTCCTTCGCGTGCGAGGGGATGGTTCTGGGCCGCGTCCAACACTTCGAGCGCGCGCTCCGGATCCCCCATCTGTTGAAGCACGTGTGCGGCGTCGAGAGCGAGCGCGCCGCGTTCCAGATCGTCCTCGAGGGAAGCTTGGAGCGCCATGAGCGCCTGGAGGCTGAGAATGAATTCACTCTTTGCGTAAGCAGCTCCGAGAACCCTCCTTGCCAAGCCGGGGTCCGCCTCGAGCGCATCATCGATACCGCGGAGCAGTCTGTCGATGTCGGCTTGCATGATGTCTGGGTCGGTTGTGAGCAGTTCGACGACGAGCCTGTGCCTTGCAAGCCGGTCCGCCGAGTCGGAGGGGAGGGCCTTCAAGAGACGGCGGGCACTCGAGCGGATGCGCTCCGTGTCGTTTTCCCGAAGTGCGTCCCATTCGAGCGCGCGGGCTGTGGGAACGTGCTCGGGGCGCATCTCGGCGATCGATTGGAGAGACAAGCGTCCGCTTTGCATGTCGCGGCGAGCGAGGCGGTCGACTTCGGCCATTGCGGAAAACGCCTTGAGTTGCTCCGCGTCGTCATCGGCCTCGCGAGCACGGCTCATTGCTGAGTCAGCCAAGCGCGCGAACTCCGATGCTTGCAGTTCCGCATCCTTTCGTTGTACCCGAAGCGCGTCGTCGTCCGGCTTCGCCGCGCAGGCATCTCGCAGGACTTTAGCGGCCCGACCAGGAAGACCTGCAGATCGGTAGGAAGCCGCCGCGCGCTCGAGGTACGGGACCAGGCCCAGTTGGGGCGCGGCCCGCTCCAGGAGATCACCCGCGGTTTCGGTGGCGCTGCCAGCTGCTTCGAACAGGTGCTCGACGAGGAGAGGATCGGGGGCCCCCGGGTCCAGCGTGGCCTCGGCATGTGCCAGCCGCTCGCCGTCGGAAGGTGTCCACATGGATGCGCGCAGCCTCCCAGAAGCCGCGCTTGCGGGATCGAGCGTAGCTTGGGTGGTGGCGCTTGCTGCCCGAGATTCGTGAGAGCCGAGGCGATCTTCGAGCTCCCATAGGGCAGGCCAATATTCCGCCAGTCGGTCCAAAGCGGCTTCGCAGGCTCCGATCGCCGCCTCGGCCCGAGGCTGCGCGAGCCTCGCGGCCATCGTGAAGGCAAACGCGCTGCGCGCGCCGGCTGTCGCCTCACCTTCGTCCCACCATCTTCGAGCGCTACGCTCGGGATCACCGTCGTCGAGAAGCAGAGCCCTGCCTATCGTGGGTTCGCCTCGAACCCGCTCTTTGGCGCGAAGCAGCGCCGTTCGGCGATCGGTGACCCCCGTGACGTCCGCGACTTCGGCGATCGCTAGCGCTGCTCCCAAGGCCAGCTCGTCGGGGGCCTCGTCTAGCTCGCGCTCGAGTGAAGCCACGAACGACGCGCCGTTTCCGCCGCGCGCCGCATCATCGGCGTGAATCATGCGCGACGAGGGGCTTGCGGCCTCGTCGGACATCGTTTCGAGCAATCTCAGTAGCGCGCTTCCCTCCTCTTCGTGCTTGGCGACCAAGCGCCTCCAGGCCTGGAGATAAGCCGCTAGGCTCGGCTCGAGCTGAGCATCGCGTGACGCTTGCTCGAACTCTGCATTCTCGCCCCGCTCGGCGTGCAGACGCGCACGCCGCGCATTGGTCACTGCGCGGGTTTCGGGCGTTTGGCCGGACGGGCCGGCGTTCAGCGCTTCGATCGCCCTGTGGGTGTCACCAGCAAGCCCCGCTGCCTCGGCGAGAGTCCAAAGCGAGGCCGTATCCTGGTCTTGCCGGAGGAGCGCGATCGCCTCCCCGTGCCGACCGCCTCCTCGGTTTATGCCTGCGCCGGTTCGTCGAAGCGCGGTTGCAACCTGCGTGGAGGCGCCCTCGGTGGCCGCGTGCAGCGCTTGCACTGCGGCTTCAGGGTCACCGAGCCCACGCGCAGTGCGTACCACCCCGAGGTGCGCCGCAAGCAGTGCTGGCTGAAGCTCGAGCACTTTGGCGAACGTCTCCCTTGCCGGCTCGAGCGTGCCGGCCCTCTCCATGAGCTCGGCCGCGTGTAGGAGCAGGACCGTTTGGGCTTCGGCCTGCGGCCAACGGTCCGCCGCGGCCGCCAGAGCTTGGGCAGCGTGCTCTCCATCGCCACGCGCCAGGCGCGCCGCCGCCGTCAGAACCTGCGTCACGAAGTCGTCGGGTCGAAGCTCAGCTGCGTGGGTGGCAGCCTGCTCAGACGCCGCGGGGTCGCCAAGCTTCGAGAGCTGAATGCCCGCCAGCAACTTCAACGCTGACGCCCGCTCGGCCGTGCTCAGCTCGAGCCCGGCTTCCTTTTCCAACGCTTCCGCCGCCGCCGTCCAGTCCTGGCGGAGCATTGCGTGTCGCCGCAGTGCGCGGAGTACGACGACGTCGCGGGCGTCGGCCGCCAGCGCTTTTTCGTAGTTCTTATTGGCCGCGTCGGCGACGCCGAGCTGCTCGTGGAGCTCGGCGGCCGAAGTCAGAAGCCGCGCACGCGCCGAGCCGACCGCGCGTTCGGCCAGCGCCTCGAGGAGCTCGATGCGTCGGTTCTTCGCTTCAGGTGTGCCGCCGACGAGCGGGAGCGCCTCATGGCGCGACGTGTGTTGGAAGACTGAGCGCTGCGCAGCCTGGGCGCCGGAGTCCGATGGGTCGGGAGGCCGGCTCGCGTGTTTCGTTTGCGGACCGGTTTGCGTCTCGACGAATGTGTCGAGCAACGTGGCGATCGCATCCTCGTCGAAATCAAACGAGGGCGGGTCCGACTCGCGGCTTGCCGGCTCTAGGTCGTCCTCAGCCATCGGTCCCCCACAGCGGTGAGTCGTTTTTGAGCCAGAAGCGAACCAGGTCGAGGCCGCGCGCCGACCGCCCCAGCGCGTCCAAGGTCGATCTGCCGCTCAGCACCGTTGCGAGCCCGCTCGCGATGTCGCCTGTCGCGAGCAACCCTGCGCGGTCGGCGCTCCGTTGGAGGCTTCGGGCGAACGCGAGCAATGATGCCGGTCCGAGCTTGGCGGCGCCGACCGCTTCGCGCACACCGTTGCGCGTCGCTCGGCGCAGCTTGACCTCGGCTGCAGGTAGCGCAGGCTCGCCAAGGGCGACCTCGCAGCGCGCGACCCGAAGGACCGCAGCCAACACGCCCGCGACCTTCTGGGGCGAGTCATCGAGCAGCCGCGCAGCGCCGTGGGGTGCGGCCCAAGCGAGGCGCCCGGCGATGAACCTACCCATACCGTCTAGACCTCCTTGCGCTCCGCGGGGCGCGACCCAGTCGATTTCGTCATCGCGGCCGCCGCGCGCGATCACCGAGGCAAGGTCGTCGGACAGCTCGATCGCCCCGGCGCGCGCACCAAAGCGCTCGGACAACCGCCCGAGCTCACCGTAAACCGGATCGACAGGCGCGGCCTTCTTGGTGCGCAGGCGATCCTTCGAAAGGGCAGGGCCTGCTAGACGCACGACTTGCTGCAGAACCGAGTTGGCCTCGGGATCCCAGACCGCAGCGATGGAGACGTTGCCGAGGTCCGCGACGTCGTCCTCGGTTGGCGGGGCGAGCCCGAGCGCGCTCTGTACCGCCCGCGCCGCCGCTGCGCGGCTGGGTTGCCCTCGCCAGGTCGCGGCGTTTCTCAGACCTTCGAGGAGCGACGCGTCGAGCTCGCCGGCGTCGATACGCTCCCAAATCGCGCCCTCGTAGATCGTCAGCGCGTCGCGCCTCGCGCTTTGGTCCACGAGCTCGACCAGGCTGGAGATTGCAACCGCATTGGTCGGCTCCGCACGGAGTGCGCGCGCGTAGGCGTCGGTTGCCGCTCCCTCTCTGTTGAAGCTCGCTTCGAGGGCGCCAATTCGTATCCACGTTTGCGCATCGGCGAGCCCCAGCGCTTCGACCGCGCGCAACTCCCCGAGCGCCTCGTTGCTCGCGCCGAGATGAGTCTCGAGAAAGTCCGCGGCGCCGAGGTGTGCGACTCGGCGCTGCTCTTCGGGGATGCTCGCCTTGGACAGCCGCCGCAGGCACTCGACCGCCTCCGCCCACTGTTCGAGCGATACGTGAACCTCCGCTGCCAAGGCTAGCGCGCCGGCATGGTCCGGCTCGGCGGTGAACAGCTCGTCGAGCACCTCGAGCGCACCGGGACGGTCGCTGAAGCCGCGAAGAAGGCGGGCGCGCTCGTATAGCAGATCGAGTCGATCTTTCGGGCCGCCCAGGGCAAGTCGCTCGGAGACGAGCTCTTCGAGGGCTTCGGCGTCCCCTTGCTCCGCGAGAAGGTCGTGCAGTCGGCGAAAGGCGATGTCGCGCGTCGGGTCTTCTTGGAGAGCGCGTCGGAAAAGGTCTTCCGCCTGTTGGGACTGTTCGAGGCAATCCAGACGAACGACCCCTGCCTCCTCCAACAGGTCGGCTCTCAGCGAGCCTTCGACGAAGGGCGCGAGCCGCTCGCACGCTTGAGCCACGAGCGGCCATTGTCCCGCCTGGCGGGCGGCGCCTCGGAGAGTTTCCCACAGGGCGAGATCATCGGGCCGCTCATCGACTGCATTGCTCAACAGCACGACGGCCTCGGCTCCTCGGTCGGCTTCGACGAGCGCGCGGCAATGCGCCGCATCGAGCGAACCACGTCCAAGGGCTTCGCTGTGTTGCAGCTTTCGTTCGAGGGCACCTGCGCGGAGCTCCGCGTCGTCACCGGGTGCGAGGGCTTCGTCGATCGCGATCGCAGCGTCGGGATGGAGCTCCGACAGGCCTTCGGCCTCTTGGGCAAGCATGAAGAGCTCATCGACCGCCTCGGCTCCGCAGCTGATGCGGGTGGCGCGTAGGCCCTGCAGGAGTGCCCCGGCCCGCAAACTCTCGTTGGGCGCCAGTGCAGCGAGCTCGAGCCAGGCATCACCAGCGGAGGAACCCTCTCCACTGAGAGAGGCGCGCAGCGTTCCATAAGCAGCAGCGAATCCGCTACCGGCGTCTTCAGGGGCGTTCGCTTCCGCAAGGGCCTCTTCCGCAGCCGACCGTTGATCGTCGGTCGTGCGTTGGGTGGACATCGACAGCAAGGCGACGGCGGCGGCAAGCTTCGTGGCTGGGTGCTCGAGTGCTCGCGCATAGGCCTCGCTCGCTTCCTCCGTGCTAGGGCCGAGCGCATCGCCTCGAAGCAATGCGTAGAGCTCTCGGACACCTCCACCGACCGGACACTCGGCGAGGTGTGCATACGCTCGTAGCATCGCGTGCGCGTCGTCCTGCAGGCGCGCAACGTCGAGCAGCGAGAGGGCGGCAGAGAGCGAGCCGGGCGCTTCCAACAATGCCTGCTCGTACGCGTGTCGGGCGGCGGTCAGATTTCCGCCCCGCTCGGCGGTTGCTCCTGCCAAGAGAAGCGACAGCTCTCCAAGCGCGGCGCTCGACTCATCACGGGACCGCTCGCGCGCCAAAGACACGACTTCTTCTGGCCGGCCTCCTTCACGCAAGACACCGTCCAGCAAAGACACGATGTATCGGTCGTCGGGAGCAGCGCGCAACGCCTGCCGGAGCACGCGCTCAGCAGCGTCCCAGTCCCGGTTCCGCGCGTACGCCTGCCCTGACGCGCATAGGTGTCCCAGCTGCGTGTCTCCCGTGGTCAGGGTGGCGAGCATGTCATGAGCCTGGGCCAGCAAGCCGGCATTGCCTGCCCACGCCGCGTGGGCGCGAGCAACGTGTGGCGCCCAACGGCGGTTGTTCGCGTCCTTGCTGCTGTCGCGCAAGAGCAGCTGCGCTTCCTGACTCGCCCCCAATGCGTTTTGGGCGACGTCGTATTGGGTGAATGCGAGCATCGCCCGTTCGGCGGGTTCGATGTCGCATTGCATCAGCTCGTTACAGCGCTCGAGAATCACCTCGTGCTGCTTCGCGCCGAGCGCCGCGCCCAGGGCTTCGCGCAGAATCTGCTCTTTCGAGGTAGTCGCAGCGGCGGCGGCGTCACTATAGAGTGCCTGCGCCTGGCCCGAGGTCGCCGGGCTCGCAGCCATCAGCTGCGCGGCATGCCACGAAGCTCGTTCGCGCGCCTCGCCCTGCACGCCTTCCGCCTGTGCACGGAACAGCTCCGCTCGCTCCGCGTGGGCCTCGCTACGAATCAGGGCGACGTCCCGTGCCGCCTCGGCGTAGTTGGAATCTGGATACCGTGCCGCCGCGGCCTGAAGCATCTCCGCGGCCTTCTCGGAGTCTTCGTTCGATAGTGCGCGCCGTATCTCGTGCGCGACGAATGCCGGATCGTCCGGCGCAAGGGTCAGAAACCATTCACGCGTCTCCCCCAAAGTCGCCGCATCGCCACGGCACTCCTCGATGAGCAAGGCCTGCAATCGGGTCGCCCGCGCGTCTGGGAATAGGCGCAGCGCCGAGCCGATGTACTTCGCTGCCGCATCTGTATCTTCGAGCTGTGTTGCGCTACAGGCCGCAGCGTCTTGCCACAACAACGCCGCCATGGGGAGACGTTCCTCCTCGGGGACCGAAAGGTTCAGCGGGTCCGCAGGCTCATCGCTTTGCTCAGCTCCCTCGAGGAGGCGTGCCATCGACGTTGCCGCGCGAACGAACACATCCCAACGCCCGTGGTCTCTAGCGGTTCGAAGCTGGAGCGACCTAGCCTGCCAGACGAGCGCGTCGGATTCGCATGCGCGCTCGAGTGCATCGATCGCTTCGTCTGGTTGTCCCGCGTCGATTTCGCCCAAGGCCACGTCGAGCCACAAGGCGGCTTGCAGCACTGGGTCGGCGGCGTGCTCGGCCTGGGTACGCACGGCATCTCGCACCGCCTCGTCGTCGCCGCGCATTTCGGCACGCCACTCGAGGATTACGGCCGGCACCGCGGGCTCTGGGGAACGTGCGATCGCTTCTCGGAGAAGCGACGCCCAATCTTCGGAGTGAACGGCCAAGTCGACGAGCGCGGCGGCACTGACCGCAGGGCTTCGTGCCGCCGCTACGTGCTCCGACCGCAGCGCGGCTAGGTCGTGTTGGTTCGGAGCGCGTTCGGCGACGCGCAGTTGAGCGATCACCGCCGGCTGGAAACCCGGCGCGACCGCGTGTGCCTGCCCGTAGTGATCGAACGCCTCCGAAACCCGCTCGAGCTCGTGCTCGTAGAGCGCGCCCACTTGGTAGAGGATCGCCGCCTGGATCGTCGGCTCGGTCTCCGCGTCGAGCTCGCGGCGCAGGTTTGCGATGCGGAGCTCGACCAAGTCGTGCTTGCGCGTCGCCCCTGTTGGGCTCGGTGGCGGCTTCCCCATCATTGGCCGCCTCCGTTCAAGCGAGTGTCCAACCGCCGTCGATGACCATGACATCCCCCGTCAGGTAGTCCGATTCGTCCGAAGCCAAGAAGACCGCGCCCCCTGCGATGTCTTGCGGCTGACCGATCCGCCCCGCCGCGGTTCGATCGACGATGGTTTTTCGAATCGAGGCATTGTCGACTAGCACCTGGGCGAACTTGGTTTCGATCAACCCCGGCGCGATCGCGTTGACGCGAATGCCCGCTGCGCCGAGCTCCATGGCCAGCGTCCTCGTCATCGAGATCACCGCGGCTTTGGTCATGGCGTAGACGCCCTGCATCGGCGCCGCCATTTGCCCGACGACGCTCGCGATGTTCACGACCGACCCTTTCGCTTTGCGCTGCTGTAGGTGACCCGCGACCAGTTGGATCATGCCGAAGTAGCCCTTGACGTTGACCTCGAAGGTCTTGTCCCACGCACGTTCATCGATGGTGAGCATCGGACCAAAGTGCGGGTTGGTCGCGGCGTTGTTGACTAGGATGTCGACTTTGCCGTAGGCGGTCAGCGCCTCGTCGAGCATGGCTTGCCGCTGGTCGGAGTGGCCGACGTGACAGGCGATCGGCATCGCCTCGCCTCCGTTGCCGCGGATCTCGTCAGCGACCCCTTGGAGACCGTCGATCTTTCGCGAGACGAGAACGACTTTGGCTCCCTCTTCGGCCATGTGGGCCGCGATGGCAGCGCCGATTCCCCGACTTGCCCCAGTGACGATCGCGACCTTGTCGCGTAGGCGCTCACCCATGCTTTCCCCTCCTCTAGTTTGACACGTATAGCGCTCCGCGGGGTGGTTTTGCCAGCGCGATCTGCATGGGGCTTGCGCACCTCGGGTCCTGAGCAAGACTGGGCCGTTCCTCGTTTCGCCGAAGAGGTCGTCCTGACGCTGTTCTATGCCATTGCCGCGGTCATCGTGGGTTTCGTCGCCGTGGTCTGGGGAGCGGATCGTTTCGTGTACGGGGCGGCCGGGCTTGCGGGCAATCTGGGGGTCAACCGCCTCGTCATCGGGCTGACGATCGTCGCGTTCGGCACCTCGGCGCCCGAGATGTTGGTCTCCGGTATGGCCGCGGCGGCTGGCAGCCCCGCAATGGGTATCGGAAATGCCATCGGCTCGAACATCACCAACGTGACACTTGTTCTCGGCGCTGCCGCGGTCGTTCATCCATTGAGCATCCACTCGCGTCTGCTCGTCCGAGAGATCCCGGTCCTCTTCCTGATCATGGCGATCGCCTGGGCCTTCCTTTGGGATGAGGAGTTGAGCCGGGTCGAAGGTTTTGTCTTGTTGACCGGGTTGTTCGTGCTGGTCGCTTGGATAAGCACGCAGGGCCGCAAGGAGCTCGCAGCGGATCCGGCCCTGCCAGCCGGTGGGCCGGGGGGCGACGACATTCCCGATTCGTTGCCGGCTCCGAAGGCGATCGCCTTGTTCTCGGTCGGCTTGATCTTTCTGCTGGTGGGCTCTCGGGTGCTGGTCTGGGGTGGGGTGGGCATCGCGCGCGACCTCGGCGTCAGCGAGCTCGTCGTGGGGCTGACGCTGGTGGCTCTCGGAACGAGCCTCCCGGAGCTTGCCGCTTCGGTTGCCGCGGCGCGCCGCGACGAGCAGGACATCGCGATCGGCAACGTCGTGGGGTCCAACATGTTCAACCTGCTCGGCGTGCTCGGGCTGCCCGGCATCATCGCGCCCGGAACCGTGGATCGCTCCGTCATCGTCCGGGACTTCCCCATCATGTTGGGTGTGACCTTGCTGCTTCTCATGATGGCGCTGAACAAGGGGAGCTCCATCGGCCGAAAACAGGGCATCGCCCTCATCCTCGTCTTCATCGGCTATTTCGTGATGTTGTTCCTGGAGCCGTCGTTGCTCGCTTTGCCCTAGGCGCTCCGCGTCCACACGAGGGTCATGTTGTTGGCCGGCATGTCGACCCGTTCCTGAAGCGTGAAACCCGTTCGGCCTCCGAGCTCCGTCAGCTCGTCGATATCGCGAACGCCCCAACGTGCGTTGCGGGATCGAAGGCTCTCGTCGAATGCGGAATTGCTTGGCGCAGTATGCTCGCCATGAAGCCGATACGGTCCGTAGGTGATCAGGTGCGAGCCTCCGGTCAGCAGCCCGCTCGCCCCGCGAAACAGCGCTTCGGTCGTTTCCCACGGTGAGATATGGATCATGTTGATGCACATCAAGGCGTCAGCTGTCGTGACAGGCCAATCGGGCCACCGTACGTCCAGCTCGAGGGGAGGCAAGAGGTTGTCGCGAGCCGCTTCGTCGACCCACGCTTCGATGCTTCGGAGGGCGTCCGAGGATGTGTCGGTTGGCCGCCATTGGAGCCTAGGCAGGTGCTGGGAAAAGAAGAGCACGTGCTGTCCGGTTCCGCTCGCCACCTCGAGAACGAGCCCCTTTGGAGGTAGCACCCGCCGCAGGACGTCGAGGATCGGTTGCCGGTTGCGCTCGGCGGCAGGTGCGAAACCCTTTGCCATGGCGTTCGCATAGCTCATAACTTCCCGTCATCGAACCGAATCGCGGCGATTGGAGGGGAAGGGCGGGCTGGTGGCTCGTCGTCGTGGCCTGTTTTGCGGCGCCCTGGCTGACGCGCGGGTTACTGTTGTACGAGAAGCGGCTGGCTCTCGCTCCCATCGACGTACGAGGGGCCTTCGCCGACGCTTCGGTCGCGCTGCTGGCGGTCGGCATGGCGGGCCTCCTTCTTTCGATTCGCCGCTACTGGGGCCGAGTGCTCGCGTTGGGGGCTGTGGTGTCGCTCGTCTGGGTGAGCTTTGCGATGTACGAGTTCATCTCGGTCTTCGATTCGCTCTACGCCTTCAGCCATGTTGGCTTCCTCGCTGATTCGACATTTGCCGGTGGCTCGATTCGCCACATGCAACATCCGCTGGTGCTCTTCTTGGTGACCGCCCTCGCAGTCGCGGGTGCGGTGTGGGCGCGCGCCCCGCACAAGCTTTGGTGGCGATGGTGGGGCGCGGCGTTTGCGTCGTGCGCTTTCGCGCAGCTGGTCATCCCAACGTCGCACGATTGGGACGAGTGGCGCCAGCGTCATGCGATTCAGGCCCATCTGTCGATTCTTGCGGTTTCGGCAGGTGTGGGCTCGCCGACGGTCAGCGCCGACGTGCGCGACGTATTCCGGAGCAACTTGAATGGCCAGCGATGGGTCGGGCCGCTCGCCGATCGACCGAACGTCCTCCTCATCATGGTCGAGGCAGCTTCCGGCGGGCACCTTCCTTCGGTTGCAGCTTCGCAGGGGGTGCAGAGCGAAATCGCGATGCCCAAGCTGGATGCTCTCGCTCAACGCCACATTCTGTTCACGAGGGTGATCTCGCACCAGCGGCAGACCAACCGCGGGGAGTACGGCATCCTGTGCGGGGACTACCCGAAGCTTCTTACCGATCAATCCAAGATGACCGAGCAGGTCTATGGGGCCGCTCGCCGCTGCCTCCCCGAGGTTCTACGACAGGCTGGGTACGCCACGGCCTACATCCAATCCGCGCCACTCGGCTTCATGTTGAAGGACCAGTTCATGAAGAAGGCTGGCTTCGAGGAGCTCATTGGAGACCCCTGGTTCGAGCGGAGCTATGCGCGCACCGATTGGGGTGTCGACGACAAGGCATTCTTCGAGCAATCGCTTGGGCGGGTCGCCGAGCTCCACGGCGCGGAGCGGCCGTTCTTCGCGACGTTGTTGACGGTGGGGACGCACCACCCGTTCACTTTTCCGGAATCCGCAACGGTAAACGGAGCAACAAGCCGGGCAGAGCGCGCCTTTCGGTGGGCCGACGACGCTCTGGCCGAGTTTCTCACGCAGCTGGAGCTGCGCGGGGTGCTTCGCGACACGGTCGTGATCATCACCTCCGACGAGTCGGCGGGGCTGGCCAAGGCTGCAAGCGCGACACAAAGACTGCTTTCGCAGAGTTGGTCATTCGTCGTCGTCATGTTGCCTGAGCCGCAGGCGAAACGGATCGATACGCTCTACGCGCATGTCGACACGGCCCTCTCGGTGGCGGATTTGCTCGGAATGCAACGGCAAGCGAAACGCTTTGTCGGACGCAGCTGGTTCCGCGAATACCGGACCCCACGTCGACTCTTTGCGGGGAATACTTACGCGCGAAGTGTGATGATGTGGGGGCCCTCGGGCAGTGCGGTCGTTTGCAGTGAATCGTTTCGCAACTGCACGCGATCTACTCCGGTTGACGATCTGGTTTTCGGGCCGAAGCGGCTGAGCGAGCCCGCATCACCTCGCGAGCAGCGGTTGGTGGCTGAGGTCGCCCGGCTGACGCGTTCGGGTCGCGCAGACATGACACGTGCTGGGACGATCGACTTGTTGACCGAGGAGCTCGTCTCCGTGCCCGCGGCCGAGGGAAAGAAGCTTCTGGTCGGCGGACAGTATCTCCGCGTTCCTGGCGGCGCGACCCTGCGCGTGGACTTGGACCTCGAGGCCGACGGCCACCAAGTTACCGTCGACTTCCATCAAAATGTCTTTCTCGACGGGCATGAGAGGTTCGCTCGGAAGGGTTTTCGGCTTCGAGATGGGGAGCGCTGGCGCTTGAGCTACGAGATCGGGGTGCCGCATGACGCGAGCCAGCTGGTGGTTCAGTTGTACGCGACGACCGTCGAAGGCGATGCTGCGTCAGTCCGGTTCCACGATGCGCGGCTTTCGATGTCGGTCGGGCCGCGCGCTTCCTCGACTACCGTCGTCATTCGGGACGAGGTGTCGCCAGTCGATCGTCGGTGAGCTGAAGCCGGCACTGGATCCGCCGAAGCTGCTCCTGCTCCCACCGCTCGAGCTCGCGCCGAAGGACCGCGCTGGCTTCGCTCGAAACCCCTCGACTGAACCGCTCGTTGGGATCGGCTTCGCGGTCGTAAAACAGCGTCGTGTTGGCGCCGCGATGGTGAATCAAGCGACTACGATCGCCGGTCACCGCGCTCTTGGGCTCGTATCCCTTGCTTGCGACGCGAATGCTGCGGAGCCTGGCGCGAATCGTTGCGTCATCGAGGGCGGGGAGCCGCAAACTATCGAAGAGCTCCTGGCCACGCACCGGGAACGCCTCGGAAAAGGAAAGCCGGTTCGATAGGTTAGCGTCGAGTGTGAAGAGGCTCTGCGCAAGGATGTCCGAAGGCACGGGCAAGCCCAAGAAGTGTAGGACGGTCGGTCCGACGTCGGCGAGGCTGACGCCAACACGCGCCTCGGCCGCAGAAAGCTCCGCGTGCCGGAGCACGAGTGGGACGTCGACCATCCAAGAGTTCAAATACACGTGATGTCCCCAGTAGGACTTCTCGCCCAACGCCTCTCCATGGTCCGAAAAGAAAACGATCAGCGTGTCATCGAGCCACCCGTGTTCTTCGAGGTATCGCATCAAGCGGCCGAGCTCCCGGTCGAAGAAGGCCACTTCGCCGAGGTAGGCGTTCTTCTTGCCCTTGCCGAAGGGAAATGCGCGTTGGGGTTGGTAGGGATCGTGCGGGGAGTAGTAGTGGATCCACGCCATCACCGAGGCGTCGTCGTCTCGCGCGGCTTGGAGACGGGCAAGGAGAGCGTCGGTGGCGGCGGTGTCGCTAGGCGCGAACGCGATGTCGACACCCGGTGCGAGGAACTGCTCGACGATCGGAAGGTGAAACCACTCGACGTCAGGCAAGACGGCGAACTGCCGGTCCACACGAGCCCGGGAGCGCGTGAAGATCGTGTCCGGCAGCGATGGGGAGACGTAGAGCTCCGCCGGGCTCAAGCCCGTGAAGGCGCTGCCCACCGCAAACAGAGTTGCCGGATAGGTCGATGTAGCATTGGTGAAGGAGACGCCGGCTTTGGCGAGGCGCGACAGTGCAGGGGTGACTGGGCGACCATGAACTTGACTGCCCATGACATCTTTTCGCAGGGCATCGACCGTGACGATGACCACGCTGCGGCGAGCATCAGGCTCGATCCCGATCGGGGACTCCTCGATGATGGTTTTGGGCTCTGGGCACCTCTGCCCGGTCGGAGACCAGGTCTGCTCCGCACCGATATGAGGGAGCACGTAGAGAGTCGCCAACGCGCCGGCTCGGCTGTGGGCGATCACTTCGCGCTGCCCGGTCGTGACCAGGGCGGGATCAAAGCGCGCGCCGACTCCGAAGAGCACGCATGCGGTGGCAGCGAGAACCACCGGCCGGCGCGCAGATCCGCGAACGAGCAGGTATACCGTCGCGCCGCAGAGAACACCCGCTGGGAAAACCAGCTGTGCCATCGAATAGTCGTACGCTCGATGGCGCACCATGGTGGCGATCAGCAGTCCGACGGCAACCACGCTGAGCGAGACCCAAGCCGCAAGCCGTAGTCCGCGTTCGCTGCGGGCTCCGAGGATCAGCCACAACCAGCCTCCGGCTCCGAGCAAGCCAAGCACTGAAACCATCCCGACCCGGGCCGCTTGGCGTTGTGGGTGAAGCATCCAGTGCGGCCCTGAAAGCATGAAGTCGGTGTGCTCCCAGGCGATGGCCACCACGAACATGATCACGGCTGCCGTGAATGCAGCGCCCGCCGCTCTCGATGCGCCTGCAACTCGGGACGCGGCCCCCAACACCAGCGTGGTTGGAATCGATCCGATGAGCGCGAGCCACGACAGTTGTCCGAGTAGCGCAATCGAGATCGGGTCTTTCGGAAGCAGACCTACGAGCAAGAAAGAGGCGCATCCTAGATATGCCGAGGCCCACAAGGTCAGCATTGGAGCGAGCGACTTACCGTGCATCGAGCTCAGCCACTTTTTGGTTGAGGGATTGTTCGACGGCGATGCGCCGCGTGGCTCTCATAGGAGGTTCGAAGGCACTGTGAAAGAGCCACCAACGGGCGCTGCTTGCAAGCGGCCCGAGGCCCCACGCCTCGATGTCGCGAGCCTCGCGCCGCAGGTCGACCATGAAGTAGTCACCAAATTGCCGGTAGGGATGGCGCGACGCGAATGACGCGCGCTCCTCTTCGGGAAACCCGTCGACCGCCGCCACGAAGACCCATTGCGTCGCCCCCTCTTTGTTTGGAATCTCGATGCGCGGGTTTTGCGACCAACGATGGGTCACGCGATCGAGAGTGATGTCGAATCGGGGCTCCAGTTGACGCGACTTGAGGCTCGTGTGGAGCTGGACGCCGGTGTCCCTGTCGGTCCACGCCTTGATGCGTTCGGCAAAGCGAAGCTCTGGTCTCCCTGAGTCGTAGGTGTCCATTGCGCCGCGGACCGGTGTGAAGAACCACATTGAGCCGCCGACGTAGCGCCCCTCGGGAACGATTTGAACGACGCGGATCATCAACGGGATCAGAAGCAGGAGCACTGCAAGGCTTGCTGCAACGCCCGCCCGCTCGCGAATCCACCGGGCGGCCGCAAAGAGCGACACCGTGACCGCGATAGCCACAGCCGGAAGCATCGGCCACGCCCAGTACGAATGGACGATCGCGCTCCAACGGAAGGTCCAGTAGTGGATCAAGCCGGCTACCAAAAACGCGACGGGGACCAAGTCGCGCACCTGCGCCGTCCCCCGGGCCACCCGAACGATCCAAACCCCAACCCAAGCCGCGCAAAGCCCAAGAACCGGCACCGTAAACATCAGCTCAGGGACAACCAGCAAGTGCGTCCGAAACCGCGCCCAAGAAAGTGCTCGCCGCGCATTGAACGTCCCCGTCAACTCATCGAGATTCCCAGTAGCCACCTCCACCAACAAGAAGTGCCCCACAAACAACAAGAACACCCACAGGCAGAACACTCCGAGCTTCGAGAAGTTTCTGCCTTTTTCTCTCAGGAGTGTGGTGGTCCAGTGGAGGGCTATGCAGGCGGCCACGTAGTAAGCCGGCCAGTCCCAGGTGGCGGCGATGGCGAAGGTGGTGAGGAAGAGGATGAATTGGGGCCAGGGCCATGGTGTGTCGCGGGGGCGTTGGATGTAGAGGTAGAGGGTGAGTAGGGACCAGAAGATGAAGCCGGCCGAGTGGTTGGCCATGTTGGTGTAGATCGCGTTGATCGGGAGGGCGACGTAGATCGCCGACGCGGCGAGGGCGTGCGCGTCGTCCCACAGGCGTCTTACGACGGCGAACAGCATGCAGAGAGCTGCGACGCTCCAAAAGCCAGCGACGAGCCGGATCGACACCTCCCGGTCGCCGAAGAGCTTCACGCTGACGACGTTGTGGAGGTGTAGAGCGAGTGGGGCGTGTGTGTAGAGTTGCTCCGGCTTCGGGGGGACGTTGGCGGTATCGTATTGAAGCGGGAACAGTACGTCCCACCGCAAGGTGTTGCGCGCTGCGTTGTGATACGCTGAGCCGTTCCAACCGTTGTGGCCGCGCGTCCATTGGTCCGCGACGCCCCACACCGCCAAGAACACCTGCAGCGCGAGCACCATGGCAAAGGCAATGCGAGCCGGCCTCCGCATGCCGCCGTCGCGATCAGGGCCCATCGCGAGGCAGTATGGCCGCTGAGGCAGCGCCCGTCAGCTTTCGAGAAGCCGGCGCGCGACGACGTGCGCTTGGATCTCGTTGGCGCCTTCGAAGAGGCTGAGGACTCGCGCATCCACCAGCAGGCGGGATGCGGTGTACTCCTCCGCGTATCCATTTCCGCCGTGGATCTGGACGTTGGCATCCGCAGCTTCCCATGCAGATCGGGTGGCCAAGAGCTTCGCCATCCCTGCTTCGAGGTCGCAGCGCTTCTCCTGGTCCTTTTCGCGGGCGCTGAAATACGTCATCTGCCGGGCAGCTTGGATGCGGACGATCATGCGGCCGATCTTGCGAGCGACGCGAGGGAACTGAAAGATCGGTCCGCCGAATTGCTCGCGTTCGGTCGCGTAGAGGATTGCGTCCTCCAAGGCCGCTTGCGCCACCCCCACGCCACGCGCGGCGGTTTGGATCCGCGCTGCCTCGAAGGTGCGCATGAGCTGCTTGAAGCCTGCGCCTTCCTCACCGCCTAGCAGCGCGTTCGCCGGGAGCTTGAAGTCTTCGAAGCTGAGCTCGTATTCCCCCATGCCTCGGTAGCCGAGCACCTTGATCTCGGTCCCGGTCAGTCCGTCGTCGACGAACTCCGTTTCGCCCTCGTCACGACTTCGGCGCGTCTTCTCGGCGAGGAACATCGATAGGCCGCGATACCCGGGTTTGCTCGTGTCGGTTCGAGCGAGGACGGTCATCAGGTCGGCGCGGGCGGCATGGGTGATCCACGTTTTCTGCCCGTTGAGAACGTAGCTGCCGTCATCTTGCTTCACCGCGCGCGTTCCGAGGTGGGCGAGGTCCGAACCGATGTTGGGCTCGGTAAAGACCGCGGTGGAAAGCACCTCGCCCGCAGCGAGCCTCGGGAGCCAGTTCTTCTTCTGTTCCTCGGTGCCGCCTCCGATGATCAGCTCTGCGGCGATTTCCGAGCGCGTGCCGAGCGAGCCCACACCGATGTACCCGCGCGAGAGCTCCTCGGTGACGACGCACATCGCGACCTTACTCATGCCGAGACCGTCGTACTCCTCGGGGATCGTGAGCCCGAATACGCCGAGCTCGCTCATCTGGTCGACGATGTCCATCGGGATCAAGGCGTCGTTGCGATGGATCTCTTGTGCCTGGGGAATCACCTCGGCGTCGACGAACTTCGAGAACTGTGACCGGATCTCATCGAGCATCTCATCGTCGAACCCAGGGTTTGGGAACCCATGGTCCCGCGCGTGCGTGGCGAGCTCTAGGTACACCTGGCCGCTCGCATGTTCATTGGAAAACGCGACGACTTCTGGCTGAAGAACGGTCTCGCGCAGATCGCCCTCGGTGATGCCGAGCTCCCCGAGGCCGATATTCTCGCATGCGCCGAGGTCGACGCCGCCCACGATCGACCGCGCAACCTCGCCAACGTAGGCGCGGGCGACTTTGCGCTCGTAGTCGCCCCCTACACGCTCGGCCCATGCGGCCATCTGCCGGCACGCTTCGAGCTCCGTTGCCAAGTACGCCACCGCGTGCGCAGCGAGCTGGTTCGCGTTGAGCTTCTTGGCGCTGATTCGATCACCCTCGAAGACGAGGGCCTTTACGTTGTCGTGCGCGCGCTGATAGAGGCCGTCGATCGCTTCGATGACTTGCTGCATGACTGCTCCTAACCGTTGGCGATCGCCGCGCGGGTTTCTTCGAGGTTCTTCAACCCGGGCCGGGGCGCGCCGACCAAACACGCGACGGTGCCGTGAAGCTTGTTTTCGTACATGAGCTGATGGGCCTCGGGGATCTGTTCCCAGGTGAAGAGGCGCGTCATGACGGGCTTGACCTTCCCCTGGATCATCAAGCGATTGGCGCGGCTCGCCGAATCGGCGTCCGCGAAGTGCGAACCGATGATCCTCTTCTGGCGCATCCACAAATGACGCACGTCGAAGTTCAAGTCGTAGCCGGTGGTCGCGCCACAAATCACGATGCGCCCAAACTTCGACGCCAAGAACACGCTTGCCGGGAAAGTCGCCTTGCCCACGTGCTCGAAGACGACGTCTGGCCCCTTGCGCTCTCCGAGGATCTCCCAGATGCGCTTGCCAAAACCCTTGAGATCAGCGCTGTGCGCCTTCTGCTCGTCGGGCGTCATGTTGTCCTTGTACTGAAGCGCGGGGAACTCCTTGCGGTTGATGAACCCGTGCGCGCCGAGCTGCATGACGAGCTCGGCCTTGTCGTCGCTCGAAACCACCGCAATGGCGCGCGCGCCCATGACGTTGCAGAGCTGCACGGCGAACACGCCCAACCCGCCGCCAGCGCCCCAAACCAACACGTCCTCGCCGGGTTCGACTTCAGCGCGGTCGACCAGCATGCGGTGTGCCGTGTAATAGGTGAGGCCGTAGCTCGCAGCTTCTTCCCAGCTGAGTTGCGGTGGTTTTGGAAGCACTTGCTGCCCCTGCACCTTGGTGAACTGCGCGAACGAGCCGTCGGGCGTCTCGTATCCCCAGATGGTCTGCAGGTCGTTGGTGCCCGGGTTCACGAGATGGTTGCAGTGCAACACTACTTCGTCACCGATTTTGTGATCATGGACACCCGGGCCGACTGCCCACACCACGCCCGACGCGTCCGAGCCCGCGATGTGGTAGTCGAGGCCGTGCCCCTTGAGCACGTTGACCGGCTCGCCGAGCCCAGCCCAGATGCCGTTGAAGTTGACGCCGGCGGCCATGACCTGCACCAAGACCTCCCCGGGACCGAGCTCCCAAACCTGCGCTTCTTCGAGTTGGAAGGATTGCTTGGGCTCGCCGAACCGTTCGGGACGGATCACATAGGCGTGCATCTTTTCCGGCACCGCGCCTAGCTCTGGGACTTGACCAACGGGTACGATATCTGGACGTTCACTCATGTCTTCCTCATGGAGTCTTGCCGAGCGCTGCTACATACTCTCGGCTCAAGCGTTCGCAAAGGCTCAACGGCGTTTCACCGCCATCGAGGTCTCGTTCGGCGCGGGCTGTGAGATTCCGATGACCCCCTAGGGTCGAAACCCCGTGCTCGCCATGCTTGCGGCCGAAAAGGTCGAGGGCCCATTGGACCTCACCCTGTTTGCGACGTGCCGCCAGCGTCGTTTCGAGGTGCTGCCGGTGTTCATCTAGAGCGTCGATCAGCTCGTCGATTCCGGTGCCTTTCGTGGCGCTTGTCGCGATGATCGGGGTGTCCCACTCCGCGTCTTGTCCGCCCGTGGCGCCGGCGGCATGGGCGGTGCGAAGGGCGCCCCGAAGATCGGCGACCGCGCGTTGTGCCAGCTCGTCGTGATCGGCCTTGTTCACGACCAGAATGTCTGGGATCTCCATAATCCCAGCCTTCAAGAACTGAAGCACATCACCGCTTCCCGGCTGGATCACGAGCACGACCGTGTCTGCGACGTGGACGATGTCGATCTCGGACTGGCCAACCCCGGTCGTTTCGATGACGACCATGTCGTAGGCGGCTGCCAACACGCGAACGGCGGAGTTGGCTGCATATGCCAGGCCGCCAACTTCGCCCGCTGTCGCGAGCGAGCGTACGAACAACCCGGCGTCGGACGGATCGAAGCTCATCCGGGCGCGGTCACCGAGCAACGAGCCACCCGACCGTATGCTCGACGGATCGACGGCGACGACCCCAACCGTTCGGCCGCGGCCTCGAACAGCGCGTGCAAGTGCCGAGGTCAAGGTGCTCTTGCCGACTCCGGGCGGGCCTGTGAGCCCTACGCGATGCCCCCCGGCCGCTTTGGGCGCGTTCCTGAGCGCGGTCAGAAGCTCCGTGACGCGAGTGTGGGCTTCGGGTCGTCGATCCTCGACGAGATTCAAGGCGCGGGAGACCGCCGCCTTGTCAGCGGACATCACACCCCGTGCGTCATCGGCTAAATCACTCGGCGGCATGCTGGCTGTCTACCAGGTCGATCAAATCGCTCATGATGTGGTCGAGCTCGAAGTCCTTCGGTGTGTAGACCGCGGCGATGCCCTGGCGACGAAGCGACTCCGCGTCGGCGTCGGGAATGATGCCACCGACGACCACCGGCACGTCGCCGAGCCCCGCATCGCGAAGCCGCTGCGCCACCTCTGGCACGAGCGCGAGATGGGAGCCGCTGAGGATGCTCAAGCCGATGAGGTGAACACCTTCCTCGAGCGCGGACGCGACGATTTGCTCCGGGGAGACGCGAATCCCTTCGTAGACGACGTCAAAGCCCACGTCGCGCGCCTTGATGGCGATCTGCTCGGCGCCGTTCGAGTGACCGTCAAGGCCGGGCTTGCCGACCAACAGCTTTGCGCGCCGTCCCATGCGAGCTTCGAGGTCGCTGAGTCGGCCGCGCAGCCGATCGATGGTCTCCGCGGTCGCGCCGGACCCGGAGGTCTTCACGGTGGCGCCCGCCACCCCCGTCGGTGCGCGGTACTCGCCCCAGACGCCGCGTAGCGTGTTCGCCCACTCTCCAGTCGTGACGCCCGCGTGCGCTGCGACGATTGACGCCGCCATCACGTTCTCGTCGGTCTTGGCAACGCGCTCGAGCTCCGCCAGCGCCTTCTCTACAGCGCCGTTGTCCCGCTCTTCTTTCCAGCGAGCAAGCGCCGCGCGCTGATCCGCATCGACCTGCGGGTCGACCGTGAGGATCGCCTCGTCGAGATTTTCGGTCAGGGGGGACGAAGCGCCTTCGACGTACTTGTTGACGCCAACGACGACCTGGTCGCCGGTCTCAATCGCGCGAAGCCGCGCTGCATTCGACTCGACGAGCCTCTGTTTGATGTAGCCGCTCTCGACCGCATCCACAGCGCCGCCGCGCTTCAGCACCTCTTGCACTTCGGCCCACGCGGAATCGACGAGGTGCTGCGTCTGCGCTTCGACGACCTCACTTCCCTTGAACAAGTCGGCGTACTCGAGAAGATCGCTCTCGTAGGCAAGAATCTGTTGAGCGCGCAGTGACCACTGCTGGTCCCATGGCCGCGGAAGTCCGAGGGCCTCGTTCCACGCGGGAAGTTGAATTGCGCGGGCGCGGGCGTCCTTGCTGAGGGTCACCGCTAGCATTTCGAGGACGATTCGAATCATATTGTTCTCGGGCTGCTGCTCTGTGAGACCGAGGGAATTCACCTGTACCCCGTAACGAAAGCGCCTCTGCTTTGGATCCGTGACGCCGTAGCGTTCTTGCGTGACGCGGTCCCAAAGCTCGACGAACGCGCGCATCTTGCAGAGCTCTTCGACGAAACGAATGCCGGCGTTCACGAAGAAGCTCATGCGTCCGACCACCTTGCCGAACTCGTTCTCGGGCACCCGGCCCGTCGCCTTCACTGCATCGAGCACGCCGATCGCGGTGACCAGCGCATAGGCGAGCTCTTGCGTCGGCGTCGCGCCGGCTTCCTGCAAGTGGTAGCTGCAGATGTTGATCGGGTTCCACTTGGGAACCTCGCTGACGGTGTAGGTGATCAAGTCGGTGATCAGCCGCATCGACGCCGCGGGCGGAAAGATGTGCGTGCCGCGCGACAGGTACTCTTTGATGATGTCGTTTTGCGTCGTGCCACGAAGGACGCTGTGATCGACCCCCTGATCCTCGGCCACCGCCACGTACAACGACAACAACCACACCGCGGTCGCGTTGATCGTCATCGACGTATTCATTTGATCGAGGGGCAGGCCGTCGAAGAGGGCGCGCATGTCGCCGATGTGCGAAACCGGCACGCCGACCTTGCCGACCTCGCCGCGGGCGAGGGGATCATCGGCGTCGTATCCAGTCTGGGTGGGTAGATCGAACGCGACGCTGAGACCGGTCTGACCCTTCGCCAGGTTGGTTCGATACAGCTCGTTCGACGCGGCCGCCGTGCTGTGGCCCGAGTAGGTACGCATGATCCACGGTTTGTCGCGCTCCCGCTTGCCGTACTCCGCCATCCGCCGGTCCTTCCTCTGCGATTCGCCCGAGGGGGCAGAAGCCTACCTCGTTTTTCGCTGTGCTTGCGTTTCGGGCCCTACTGACCGTTGCGGTGCTCTTTACAGCTTCACACGGTCGAGCCCAGTCTCTATTGGATTATCATACGGCCGATGGGGGTCAAGTAGCGGGGAAATGCTGATTTTTGCGGGCTCTTGGCCCTGGTGGATCTTGTAAATTTACGGTAAACGGCTCCGATGGCGGAAACGAACGCCGCGATGGGGCAGCGCCTGCGAGAGCTTCGGCTGCGCCGAGGCCTGCAGCAAAGTGAAGTCGCGCGCCGGCTCAAGATCTCGCCCGCGTACTTGAGCCTCATCGAGAAGGGCAAGCGGGTCGTCCAGCTGCCGCTCTTGTTTCAAGCCCTCGAGCTCTACGGCGTTCCGGTCGAAGACTTCATGGCGAGCCTCGGCGAGCGTCGCGTCGATGATGGCCTCGCGCGGCTCCTCGATGAGCCCCTGTTGCGTTCGCTCAACCTCAGCGAGGAGGACCTCGCCAGCATCAGCGCCGAGCCCCGCATGGTGGCCACCATCACCGCGCTCTTCAATCTCTACAAGAACACCCGCAGTCAGCTCGACCACGTGACCGCAAGCATTGCGAAGCGAGAGCGGCAGGCGGACGAAGGCTCGGTCCGTTTCGATTACAGCCCCTACGACGAGGTCACCGATTTCCTGGAGCAACACGACAACTGGTTCGAGCTGCTCGAGGAACGCGCCCAGCAGTTTCGGCGCGATTGCGGATTCGGACGGCGAGTCACGAGCGACGATCTCGAGCGTGGCCTGCTGGAACAAGTGGGGGTGCGCCTGCATCGGATTCCCGAGCGCGCCGACAGCTCCGTCATCCGAGCTTGGAATGCCGAGGACCGCGTTCTCACCGTGTCGAGCGATTTGTTCGAGCAGCGGCTGAAGTTCCAGCTCGCGCACACGACTGCGCTCGGTCTCTTCGACGAGGAAAAGCTGCACAAGCCCATTCTCGAGGGGTACAGCGGCCAGCATGGCGAAACACGGAAACTGATCAAAATCCACCTCGCGAACTATTTCGCCGGAGCTCTCCTGCTTCCATATCCAGAGTTTTATCGGGAGGTGATGAGCACCCGCTACGACGTCGAGCTCCTCGCGCAGCTATTCGAGTCGTCGTACGAAACGGTGGCCCACAGGATGTGCAATCTGTCGGATCCCCGGCGCCGGGGCGTTCCGATGCACTTCCTGAGGGTCGATGTCGCCGGCAACATCTCCAAGCGCTACGCGGGCGATGGAATTCGGTTCCCGCACCAAGAAGGTTCTTGCCCCAAGATGGCCGTACATCTGGCCTTTCTCACGCCCAGCGTGATCACCAAACAATACTCCGCGTTTCCCGACGGATCCACTTACTTCTGTTTCGCCAAGGTCGTCAGCGAGCCGCAGCAGGGTTCGCTCGTCAAGGGCACTACCTACAGCATCGGCCTCGGAGCCCATGCCGAAGACGCGAAGCACTTCGCATACGCCGACGACCTCCCTTTTGCCGATCCCAGGAAGATGGCGGTTCCCGTCGGGGCGACTTGCCGGTTCTGCGAGAGGACCGACTGCAACATGCGATCGGCGCCCAGCTACAAGTTCGCGTTCCGCGTCGACGAGTATACCAAGAAGGACAACTTCTTTTCGCCGCTAGTGAGTGGGGACCAGGGCAGGGACGTCCAGAAGCCGACTCGCCGGAAGCCGACGGCGTGATATGGTCGCGCTTCGGAGGTCAAGATGCCGTCGTTTGATGTCGTTTCCAAGATCGACCAACACGAAGTCGACAACGCGCGCAACCAAGCGAGCAAAGAGCTCGCTCAGCGATACGATTTCAAGGGCACCGACAGCACGATCGAGCAAACTGAAGAAGGGATCGTGATCCGCTCGAACAGCGAAGGTCGGCTCGACGCCGCACGCGATGTGCTCGAGAGCAAAATGGTCCGCCGACAGGTTTCTTTGAAGTCGCTCGACACGCAGCAGCCGCAGCAGGCGGGTGGGCAAATGTGGCGGCAGCTCATCAAGCTCAAAGAGGGCGTGTCCAAGGAAAAGGCCAAAGAAATCGTCAAAGCGATCAAAGACAGCAAGCTGAAGGTTCAGGCTTCGATTCAAGGGGATTCGGTGCGAGTCTCCGGCAAGAAGCGCGATGAGTTGCAGGAAACGATTGCGTTTCTCAAAGAGCAGGACTTCGACTTGCCGCTCCAATACGTGAACTTTCGAGACTGAGGCCGCTTTGACCGAGACGCGAAAAGAACTGGTGGTCGGCTACCAGGGGACCGAGGGCGCGTATAGCCAGCTCGCTGCGATGCACCACTTCGCCGGTGAGGTGGAGTTGGTTCGCTGTGTCGGTTACCACAGCTTTCGCGAGATGCTCGAGGCCCTGAGGGCTCGGGAGGTCGACTACGCGGTGCTTCCAATCGAGAACTCGATCGCCGGATCGATCAACGAGAGCTACGACCTGCTGGCCGAGATGGGTCTCTCCCTCGTGGGGGAAGAGTTTCAGCCGATCGCGCATTGCCTGATCGGGGCCGCCGACGTCGCCGTGACCGACATCCGCCGTGTCTACTCGCATCCTGTGGCGCTGGCCCAGTGCGGCGAGTTTCTGGAGACGCTCGAAGACTGCCATGTCGAGGCGTTCGTCGACACCGCCATGGCCGTCGAGAAGGTCAAGCGAGATGCGGATCCGGCGCAAGCGGCGATCGCAAGCGAAGAAGCGGCGGCGTTGCACGGTTTGCCGGTCCTGCGCCGGAACATCGCCGACCATCCGGAGAACTACACCCGAATGGTGATCGTCGCGTCAGAGCCAGCGCACCACGAGCAAGGTCTCGCTTGCAAGACGTCGCTGATCTTCTCGACGATTCATGAGCAGGGCGCGCTAGCGCGATGCATTGCGATCTTCGCGGAGCGGGGCCTGAACCTCACGAAGATCGAATCGAGGCCCAAACCAGACACTCCGTTCGAGTACATCTTCTACGTCGATTTCGAGGGCAGCGTCGATCGTGAGACGACGCAGGCTGCGCTTCGCGACCTCGAATCAGTGACCACCTTTCTCAAAGTCCTCGGTTCGTACCCGGTCGGACACGCGGGCGTCAGCTAGCGATCGCTTCTGCGACGTTCTCGAGCCGATTCGCGTCGCTCTTGAGCCCCATCGCCAGACAGGTTGCGGAAACCATCTTCAAAGCGGCCGCTTCGCCCGGGCCGTCCTGCTGTGACCGCGCCGCAGCGAGGGCCTCGAGCGCGTCGATCATCGCGTCGCGGCCCCGACCTCGACCGAGTTGCAGGCAGGCCGACGCGATCGAAATCCGTATGGCCGCGCCCGGCTTTTGATTTGGGCTCTTCTTTGCGGCGTCGAGGGCTTGCTGTGCTGCGGGCACGTCTTCACGGGTCACGTAAGAAACGACGCGCAGGCAGTGCGCTCCAGTCAGATCACCACCTGCAGCGATCGAGGATTCGATCAAGGCGTCGAACTCGGCGTGGTCTCGTTCCTTGAGCATTTGCACGAGCGCTTCGGACCTGCTGGCGAGCTCCTCCTCAGGAACGGGAATCGTCGGCCTTTCTTCTTCCTCGTCTCGCGGGGGGGCCGATGGGAGTCGAACCGATTTGCTGATTTCCGAGGCAGCGGAGCGCGTATAACGGTCGGGCTGATATTGAACCGCCGCTGCAGCCAAACGGACCGCCGAGCCGGTGTACCCAGCATCTGCTGCGAGCGAGCCGGCCTCGAGAATGGCGCGCGCACCTCGCTCGAGGTCGCCGCCCTCGCAAAGGTAGGCACCCACGGTCGCTGCCATGGACGGGCCGACCAGCGGCTCGGAGGTGTGCAGGGCTCGTGCGACGAAGCGGTAGACTTCACTACGGCGCGCCGGTGGCATGCGCTGCACCACAGCCCTTCGGAGGAGCTCGGAGTCAGGTTTGCCCTGTGGCGTCAGGAGCCCATCGTTGACGAGTGCTGCGAGCACGCGGCGCCGCGTGTCTTCAGGTATTCCGTCCAGCGCAACGGCGGCGTCGATCACTTGTGCGGACGAAGCGGGGAGGGCGGTGCACGCCACTTCGAGGAAGCGTATCGACGATGTGTCGAGCGTGGCGAACCGTTCCTCGAGTAGGGCTCGCGGCCCAAGGTGTTGTCGGCGCTCCCCGTCCTCCTCACGCCACACGAACCTCTCGCCGTCGTGCACGATGTCGCCGGTGGCGACCATCGTTCGCGCAGCTTCCGTGATTCCCAGCACCGTCGTGCCACCCGTGATCACGAGTTGCTTCGCGATTTCCATGTCGGCGTCGGGGCCGAGGACGCCAGCCGCGACCAACAATGCTTCGCTCGGATCGAGCTCGGGAAGCTCGATCTTCGTGGCGCGTTTCAGACCACGCAGCCCCGCCGGAACGCTCGACTCCGCAGTCCGAATGCAAAGCAATGCGGTGACCGTGTCGTCGGCCAGGGTCGCACCCAAGACCGCGAGCGTTGCCGGATCGACCGCCGAGATACGATTGATGTAGACCCAAGGAAGACCGTGCTCCTTCCGCAGCGCGCGCAACGTCATTTTGAGCGCATGGATCGCCGCTTCCCGGCGTGGAGGAGTCGCGCAGGCGATCGCTTTGATCGCGTTGGCGACCCCGGGTTCGACCTTTTTCAGCGCCTGCCGCGTGGGCTCGAGGGTTCGCCACGCCTGCAGGAGTGCGAGACGAAGGCCCCCGAGCGGCTCGAGCCCGCCGGGTACCGCGCCGATCTCCAAGAACGCCGGTGGCCGAAGCTCGTCACGCAGTGCAAAGACCCCGGCGCGTGCACCGATACCGAGCGCCCCCTTCAAATAGAAAGAGCAGGTCTCCGACCCAGCTGCAGCCTTCTTGATCGGCTCGAGCGCATGGCGAATGCTCGCTGGGATGGGGGCCGGCTGAAGCAAGCCGACCGACTGCCTGCATTCTTCGAGAAGCGGGCGGCTCCTATCGATGGCCTCG
>Ga0209567_10000083_pt1 | contig 44468 bp, 37 predicted proteins | sample COG_12_FD_184756 | JGI IMG/M metagenome (GOLD analysis project Ga0209567, IMG submission 184756) | Pelagic marine sediment microbial communities from the LTER site Helgoland, North Sea, for post-phytoplankton bloom and carbon turnover... | ecosystem: Environmental > Aquatic > Marine > Neritic... | reverse complement strand
CTTGGCGAAGAGGAATCCGCCACCCCAGATCACGGCCACAGCGACAGCAAGACTCGCGTCAACGATTTTCAACTGATGGTGTCAGTCTGTTCGTTGCATTCGGGCCGACCGGGTCGAATTCCGGTACGTAGAAATTCCTCAAAGAGCCATATTCAGGAACAGCTGATTTTCTATTCTTTTTTTGCGTAGCCGATTGACTTCAACACTTCCGTGATTTCGTCAAGAATGACCGGGTCATCAATAGTGGCGGGCATCTTCCACGGCGCAACGTCCGCGATTTTCTGCATGGTGCCGCGCAGGATCTTGCCCGAACGCGTCTTCGGCAGGCGTTTGACGACGACCGCCTGTTTGAAGGCCGCGACCGGACCAATCCGATCGCGCACCATTTTAATGACCTCTTTGGCTATGTCTTCGTGGCTCCGCTCGCATCCGGCGTTGAGAACGATGAAACCAAGCGGAACCTGTCCCTTGAGCTTGTCCGCAACGCCGGTCACCGCGCACTCGGCAACGTCGGGATGCGCGGACAGCACCTCTTCCATCGCACCCGTGGATAACCTGTGGCCCGCGACGTTGATGATGTCGTCGGTTCTGGACATCACGAACACGTACCCGTCTTCGTCAATGAAACCCGCGTCGGCGGTCTTGTAATAGCCGGGATAATCGGCCAGGTATGCCTCGTGGTGTCTTTCTCTCGCATTCCATAGTGTGGGGAATGTTCCCGGCGGCAAAGGCAGTTTGACCACCAGGGCGCCGATTTCGCCCGCCTTCACTTCCTGCAGGTCTTCGCCGAGTACCCTGAGATCCCAGCCGGGCACGGCCTTGGAGGGCGATCCTTCCTTCACCGGCAGGAGTTCGATCCCGGTGCAGTTTGCGCAGATGGCCCAGCCCGTCTCCGTTTGCCACCAGTGGTCGATCACGGGGACCTTGAGTTTTTCCTGCGCCCAAACCAGCGTGGCCGGGTCGCAGCGCTCGCCGGCGAGAAACAGGCTGTCAAGGCACGTCAGATCGTAATCCGCAACCAGTTCTCCGTCTGGGTCTTCCTTCTTGATAGCTCGGAACGCGGTCGGCGCCGTAAACAGGCATCTGACTTCGTGCTCGGAGATGACGCGCCAGAACGCGCCGGCATCCGGTGTTCCCACCGGCTTTCCTTCATAGAGAATGGTGGTGTTGCCGTTGAACAGCGGCGCATAGACGATGTACGAGTGACCAACTACCCATCCAACATCCGAGGCAGCCCAGTAAACGTCCCCGGGGTCGATGTCGTAAATGTTCTTCATCGACCATTTCAGCGCGACCGCGTGCCCGCCGTTGTCGCGCACGATGCCTTTCGGCTGCCCCGTGGTGCCTGAGGTATACAGAATGTAGAGTGGATCCGTCGCCGCCACGGACACGCAATCGTGGGCTTCAGCCGATGCCATCAGTTCCCTCATGTCGTAGTCGCGTCCTTCCACCAGCGAAGCGGTGGCCTGTTCGCGCTGCAGGATGATGCAAGCGTCGGGCTTATGAGTTGCGGCATCGATTGCCTCGTCCAGGAGCGGCTTGTATTCTACGATTCTGCCGGGCTCTATGCCGCAGGAAGCCGTGACGATCACCTTGGGCTGTGCGTCGTCGATGCGAACCGCCAGTTCATTGGCGGCAAACCCGCCGAATACAACGGAGTGGACGGCACCCAATCGGGCGCACGCCAGCATCGAGATAGCGGCCTCGGGAATCATGGGTAAATAGATGATGACCCGGTCACCTTTTTTGACGCCTTTTTCGGCCAGCATTCCCGCGAAACGGGCGACCTCGTCCCGCAGTTCCCGGTAGGTGTATGTGCGCTGAGTGTCCGTGATGGGGCTGTCATAGATCAGTGCGGCCTGGTCGGCCCTGCCATTTTCCACGTGCACGTCCAGCGCGTTGTAGCAGGTATTGAGTTCGCCGCCGGTGAACCACCGGTAATACGGGGCATTGCTGTCATCGAGCACCTTGTCCCATTTCTTGTACCAGTGTATGTGCTCCGCGGCGCTGCCCCAGAACTTTTCCGGATTGTTCAGTGATTCCTGATAGATTTCATCGTACGCGCTCATAGGTGGTTTTCCGATTGTTGTGTGTTATGTCAGTTGTGGCCGCAAATGTTACAACGAACATGATCCGCAATTTCTTGACTTGAGGCAACATTCTCATTCACTGGAAACCGCTTCTCCCTCGATCTCGACCAGCAGGTCGGGGTGGGCGATGCTGCCTTCCGGATCGACACCGATCTGACCGGCGATGATCAGACGCCGCGCATTCGCGCGTACGACCACACCCTGGCTGTAGTTCGACGCCGGTCGAGTGATATTTTTTGGATTTAGCAGCTTCACGACAGTTTTCTCCGGGTCTGGCCGATGGGGCGTCGGGGTGAGTATCGATTGTTCCCGATAGTGCTCCATTGGTGCAACTCGAGTCGGACGTCCGGAACGGGTCCGGACGCGGCGATTCACCCTGATTCGGGGTCAAAATACGCTGATTTTGACGCCAAATGCATAATTATTGATGATATTATCGACGGAGCCAAAAGGGGGATGGGAGAACTGGTTTCTTTGAATCACTGAAATCGAAATTACAAATTCGGAGCAATGAATATGACGAAAATTCACAAACCACTGAGGAGTTGTATTGCCGGTGCCGCGGCATTGGGCATCGTGTTTACCGCGGGTACGGCCTTCGCCGCGGGCGAATTGAAGGTCTACAATTGGGCTGAATACATTGGCGAGGAAACCATCGCCAATTTCGAAAAGGAATTCGACGTCAAGGTCACCTACGACAACTACGATTCCCAGGAGACCGCCGACGCCAAACTCCTGGCTGGCGGCTCGGGCTACGATGTAGTGAGCCATGCGGGCAGCGCGATAGGTCGCCTGATCCCTGCTGGCATCCTGATGGAACTCGACAAATCGAAGCTGCCCAATCTTAAGCACATGCGCGACGATGTGATGGAGCAGCTGTCCAAGAACTGGGATCCGGGCAACAAGTACATCATTCCGTTCATGTGGGGCACCCACGGCGTGACCTACAACGCCGAACTGGTCAAGAGCGTGGCCCCGGACGCACCGATCGGATCGATGGACATGATCTTCGACCCGGTGCACATGGAAAAGCTGGCCAAGTGCGGCGTGGCGTTCCTGGATTCGCCCACCGACGTCATCCCTATGGCGCTCGCTTATATGGGCCTCGATCCCGCTTCCACCAACAAGGAAGACTACAAGAAGGTCGAGGAGATGCTTCTCAAGATCAGGCCTTACATCAAGACATTCGACAACTATGCGTATCAGAAGATGCCGGAGAAGGAGTTCTGCGTGGCGGTAACCTGGGGTCCGGACGGCCTGCTGGCCGTATCCGGCGCCGAGGAAGCGGGTTCTAACGTTACGCTGGACTTCTTCTCGCCCCCCGGGCCGGGTAAGGCCAACATCTGGGTTGACGGCTGGATCGTTCCCAAGGATGCCCAGAATGTCGAGAATGCCAACCTGTTCCTGAACTACATGATGCGCCCCGAAGTCGGTGCCGCGGACAGCAACTTCACCTGGTACGCAACCGCCAACAAGGATGCCGTCGAATTGATAGACGAGGCGGTTACCAGCAGTCCGGCGGCCTTTCCGCCGGCGGAAATGGTAAAGGACATGTATCCGCTTTCCGTTATTCCACCCAAAGTCGAGCGCGTGCGCACGCGCACCTGGACCAACTTCAAATCGGGTGGCTAGATGCGATCTGGCGGCGCTGCCTTTTCCGGCGGCGCCGCCCACCCCGGATTTCATCCAGTTCTAGCGGGATCAACCCCCGTGTCTGAGCAAAACCCACTCGCCGACCGTCCGTGGTTGGACCCGGACGCCGAACCCTTTATTCAGCTGCGTGGCGTTACCAAGCGATTCGGCACGTTCACCGCCGTCGACAACGTTGATTTGCAGATCTATCAGGGTGAACTGTTTTGCCTTCTCGGGGGGTCGGGCTGCGGCAAGACGACGCTGCTGCGTATGCTGGCCGGTTTTGACACCCCAACATCCGGCAGTATCCATATCGATGGTGCCGATATGACCGATGTTCCGCCCTACGAGCGTCCGGTCAACATGATGTTCCAGTCGTATGCGCTGTTCCCGCACATGACCGTCGAACAGAACGTCGCTTACGGCCTCAAGCGGGACGGTGTCGACAAGCAGGAGATCGTTCAGCGCGTCGCAGAAATGCTGGATATGGTGGAGTTGTCGCAGTTCGCAAAGCGCAAGCCGCACCAGTTGTCGGGCGGGCAGCGCCAGCGGGTCGCACTGGCGCGTGCGCTGGTAAAAAGACCCAAGGTACTGCTCCTCGACGAGCCGCTCGGCGCATTGGACAAGCGGCTGCGGGAACAGACGCAGTACGAATTGATGAATATCCAGGATCAGCTGGGCGTCACCTTCGTGGTGGTGACGCATGACCAGGAGGAGGCGATGATCCTGTCGACGCGAATCGCCGTCATGGATACGGGTGGATTCGTGCAGATCGGGACGCCGACCGAGATTTATGAATCTCCGGAGACCCGGTTCGTTGCAAGTTTCATCGGTTCGGCAAACATGTTCGAGGGTCGCATAACCGAAGACAGCGCCGATCACGTCGTGGTCCGCTCATCTGTTCCTGAATGCGAGTTCTATATCGACCACGGCGTGTCCATCAAGGAGGGCAGCAAGGTGTGGGTTGCGGTAAGACCCGAAAAAATACGGATATCGGTTTCGGCCCCGGAAAATGCGGCGGCAAATCAACTGAGCGGCACCGTTCGGGGTGTGGGTTATCTCGGCAACACGTCGACCTATCGTGTGCAGGTTTCCGATGGACATATCGTTGAAGTCACCCGCCCCAACCAGTCCCGGCCCAGGGGGGACAAGCATGCCGTCGATTGGGATGACGTGGTTCATCTGAGCTGGGAGCCGTCCAGCGCGGTGGTGCTGTCGAAATGAACGGACCGGTCTCCGGCTCATCCGGTGGCCCTGTGGAGACCCAGGATCTGCGCTCGCTTCTGTCCGCCCAGCTGGACCAGCTTCTGCACCGGGCCCAGTCCGGCTGGCGCAGCATCGTCGTTTTCGTTCCCTATATCTGGCTGTTTGTTTTCTTCCTGGCCCCCTTCATCATCGTATTGAAGATCAGCCTGGCGGAGTCGCTCATCGCCAGTCCGCCGTTTTCACCGCTGTTCGAATGGACGGAGGAGGGTGTGCTGACCTTTCAGCTGATCTTCGACAATTACAGCTATCTTTGGGAAGACGATCTGTACGTCAAGACCTACCTGAATTCGATCAAGATATCGTCAATTTCCACCATCCTGTGCCTGATTCTCGGCTATCCCATTGCCTACGCAATAGTCCGGTCTACACCGACGACAAAGAACATCCTGCTGATGATGATCATATTGCCGTTCTGGACGTCGTTCCTGCTGCGCGTCTATGCGTGGATGGGTCTGCTGGCCGATCAGGGGGCGGTCAACAGTTTTCTCATGTGGCTTGGTATCACCGATGAACCCATCCGGATGATGTACTCGGAGTTCGCGGTATACGTCGGGATCGTATATACCTACGTGCCGTTCATGATCCTGCCGCTGTATGCCAACATGGAGAAGCTCGACATCACCTTGCACGAGGCCGCCGCGGATCTGGGGGCCAGACCTGTTACCACGTTTCTTACCATCACCCTGCCCATGACATCGCCCGGCATCCTCGCCGGCTCGCTGCTGGTGTTCATCCCGGCGACCGGTGAGTTCGTCATACCCGACCTGCTTGGCGGCGGCAATGTGCTGATGATCGGCCGCGTTCTCTACAACGAGTTCAATTCCAATCACGACTGGCCCGTAGCGGCGGCGGTGGCGATCGTTCTGCTCTTCGTGCTGGTGATCCCGATGATGATCTATCAGCACGTCCAGTCGAGGGAATCTGAGGGCTGATCGTGGGGAAAAAGCGATCGACATTCCTGTTTTCGGTGCTGTGTTTCGGCATGGCGTTCCTGTACGTGCCGATGATTTTTCTAATGATCTACTCTTTCAATTACTCGAAGATCGTCGCCGTCTGGGGGGGGTGGTCGTTGCGCTGGTATGCCGAGCTGTTCCGCAGCCAGGAGGTCTGGGACGCGCTTCTTCTCAGCCTTAAGATCGCACTGATGAATGCGACTTTCGCAACCCTGCTGGGTACGCTGGCGGGACTTGCCCTGGTGCGCTTCGGCCGGTTCAAGGGCCGCACATTGTTTACCGGGATGATCACCGCGCCGCTGGTCATGCCTGAAGTAATAACGGGGCTTTCACTGCTACTGTTGTTCATTACCCTGGGCGACCTGATCGGGTGGCCCGGCGAGCGCGGAATTACAACGATTACCATCGCGCACATCACATTTTCCATGGCTTATGTCGCGGTAATCATCCAATCCAGGCTTGCCGGCATGGCCCAGGATCTGGAGGAGGCAGCCATGGACCTAGGCAGCAAGCCGTTTCGGGTGCTGGTGGATATCACCTTGCCGCTGCTTGCACCGGGTATGGTCTCGGGCTGGCTGCTGTCGTTTACCCTGTCGCTGGATGATCTAGTAATCGCGAGCTTCGTTTCGGGACCCGGGGCGAATACCCTGCCCATGTTGATTTATTCCCGTGTTCGACTGGGCCTGAAGCCTGATATCAATGCGCTGGCCACCATTATCATCGTGGTGGTGGCGCTCGGGGTCATCGCCGCCGGCTACCTGATGTTGAGACAGCAGAAACAGCGCGAAAGGGACATGCAGATGGCGGCGACCGATACGGTGAAGATGACGGCTTAGTATTTAAAGTGCAGTTTGCATCAGTGTAACGGTGCAATATGCCCGATGCCAAGCGAAGGTTTGTAGGAGCGCCGCCGCGATTGAAACTCGTTTACGAGGGCGACATGGAATCGTTTATCTTTGCTACCGTGCCCGAGGCGGGTTCTTTTTCGAGCCTTCCCACTGGCAGCCTTTTCTGGATCTGCTGATGGAACGCGCTTACCCCCCATTCGGCACTGGACAACGTGCCTTCAGGGAATTCACTGGAATTCATGCCTTCCTGGATCCAGTTCACGAAGCTCTCGTCCTCGAATGAGGTCTGCCTGTTGATTCTCATGTTCAGGTATCGTGCCGCCCGGGCTTCCCGGCGGGAGTCGGGCAGTGCGAAGCTGCGGCCGGTGTACATCGTTTTCCCAGGTGCCACGGGCAGCGTCATATAGTATTCCATGCTGTCTGGGTACAGAGCGAAGACCAGATTGGGAAATAGCGCGAAGTAAAACCAACGCCGCTGGTTTTCGTCCGGCAAATGGTCGTAGTGCGGCAGGCACTTTTGATAGTTGGCCACGCTCCACAGCTTCCCCGGTTTGTCCTGGATCCGACCATAGGACCACGGCAGGCCGTCTTCCTCGAGGTCCTCGTATTCACGGCCAAACAGCTGGTGCAGGGACGGATGACCGACGGGTACATGGTAGCCCTCATTGTCGATATCGTGAATGACTTTCCAGTTGACCGACCGTGTCTGCCTGAATTCAGGGATGATCGGCTGCATGTTCTGCAGTTGATAAGCAGCGACTTTCTCCTCTATCCGCTCAAGTGTAGATGCAACACTCGAATCGGTACGCCGAAATGCGACGAACACAAAACCGTTCCACACCTCCAGATCGATAGGCACCAGGCCGAGCGTGCGCTTGTCCAAATCAGCAAAGGTGGTCGCGGCCGGAACGCTTTTCAGGCTGCCGTCCAGGTTGTATGACCAGCCGTGAAACGGGCAAACCATCGCGCGTTTGCAGCTGCCCTTTTGATCACGTACCACACGGCCACCACGATGGCGGCAGACGTTGTGAAATGCCTGCAACTCATTGTCCGTCCCTCGAATTACGATGGCGCGTTCTCCCAGGCCGTCGAAGGTGACGAAGTCTCCCGCTTCGCGAAGTTCGCTGACGTGTCCGGCAAGCAGCCAGTTGTGCTTGAATAGATGCTCGACCTCGAGATCAAAAAACTCGTCGTTGACATAGGTCCAGGGGGCCATGAGCGTGCGAAACGGCGGACTGTCCGCGATGCTGCGGGATTTGACATCGTCGAAACGCCCGGGGAACAGGTTTATCAGATAGCCGATGCAGGTATCCTTGGCCTTGTCGCAATCGAAAACGTCCGGTTCAAGCAGAAGATCCTCCCAGTAGCCGTCGAGCAGGCCTTCGAAGCCGCGGGCCGCCGCATGGGTGTCGAACCGGGAATGGGCGCCCTGCCGGCATAGCTGCGAGAAAGACCGGTGGATGACGTCATACCGTGCGGAATCTTTGGCGCCGCATATAGCCAGATAGTCTGATCGGGCCTGACTTTCGCCCCAGTATGCCGACCATACTGCCGCCTTGTGGCTGTTGAAAATCCGAGGATCGAAGAAGGCGTCGATGAGTCGCAGCAGAACGAGGTCCGGCTCCGCGTCGTGTTCGACCGCGGACTGCACCACCTGGGCATCGAACTCGTTTGCCATCTCTTTCAGCGTTTCGAGGAGCAGCCGTGTCTTGCTCTTGAAGTAAAAATTGACGATGCCGGGCGACAAATTCGCCGCACTTGCGACCTTTGCCAGGGTGACGCGGGACAGGCCGTGTTCAGCAATGGTCAGTATTGTTGCATCGATGAGCTGACGGCGACGTTGGTTGCGGGCGAAATTATTGGACAGAGATGCAGTGCCAGTGCGTGTTGCGGTAGCCATGGAGGGTCCGGATTGCATTGGAAATGATCAAATTATACAATTGTTCAAAATATTAAACAATTATATAAGTTTCATGGATGTGGATTTGGTGATTGTCGGGGCTGGGGCGGCGGGTATCGGCGCGGCCAAGGCGGCGCGTTGGTTGGATCTTGACCACGTCCTGGTCGAGGCCTCCCACCGGATCGGGGGCAGGGCATATACTGAGCGTCCTGCGCCCGGGATTTCGTTCGATCTGGGATGCCACTGGCTGCACAGCGCCAGCCGCAACCCGCTGACCCGCTTGCTCGTGCCTTACGGGATGGACGTCCAGAAAACCTGGCACTGGCGGTCGGGTATATTTCGGAACAAACGATGGCTCGATGGCAACAAAGCCAGGAAATTCGAGATCAAAGCGTTCGACACCGCGGCCGAACTGGCCGGCCAGGGCGAGGATATCGCGGTGTGCGATGCCTATGATCGTGACAGCGAGTGGGCGCCCCTCATGGACTACTGGATATCGCTCAACCACTCGACCGATTCCGATCAGGTTTCCATCAGGGATATGTGCGCCTATGAGTACACTGGCGAGAACCAGGACTGGCCCGTCAAACAGGGGCTCGGCACCCTCATTGCCAGATTCGGTGCGGATGTGCCGGTTCTGCTCAATTCAGCGGTTACCCGTATCGATTACAGTGGCGGTGAAATCCTGCTCCACACGACGGGCGGCGATATACGGGCGTCACGAGTGCTGTTAACGGTATCCACGGGCGTGCTGAACGCGGGTGACGTCAAATTCACACCCGCGTTGCCCGCCTGGAAGCAGGATGCTATTAACGATCTGCCGCTTGGAAATCACAACCGGATCTGCCTGGTATTCGACCGTGATGTCTTCGGGGATTACCGGCAGGACACGGCGACGTTCTTTGATGACGATGGTCCCCCGATGAATTTTTGCATATCCCCGTTCGGGTCGAACTGTGCGGTCGCGGTAACAGGGGGCCGGTTCGCTGACTGGCTGGAACGGGCGGGGCAGCAGGCGTCGATCGACTACGCGCGCGAGAGACTAGTGAAAATGTTTGGTAGCGAGGCGGCACGGCACATTGAAAATGCCACGGTAAGCGCATGGCGCGGAGATCCGTGGATACGTGGTGCCTATTCCGCAACCAGACCGGGTGCATATGGCGCAAGACATATGCTGGCTGAGCCTGTCGATGAGAAGATATACTTTGCCGGCGAGGCAACTTCTGAAAATTTCATGGACACCGCACACGGTGCATATATTTCAGGCGTTCGTGAAACACTGCGCGTAGCGAATACCATTTCATCTAACAACCGCAATCCTGTTCATCCTGAAGCAATGGCGTGGGAACTCGCATCCTGTTGAATCGTTTCCTGCGACAGGCCCACCGGGGTCGAAGCGTTATGCGCGCAGTCAATGAATTCTTGACGGCGTCCACGGCAGACGAGTCACGATCATCCCGCCCAGTACGAATATGAGTGCGACCCAGCTTGCCTGTGTCGGGATCTCGTTCAAAAACAGCCAGCCCCAGAACAAACCGAATATCGGGATCAGCAGGCTCACCTGGGACAAGAATGTCGTGCCCACCTGCTGTATGATTTGTATGCGCAGCAAATAGGCGAACGCGGTGGGCACGAGACCGAGATAAATCAATGCCGCAACCGACGTCCAATCGGGTTGCTTGGGCAGGGGATCGTCGAACAGAAACATGAGCGGGCCCATGTAGGCGCTCGAAGTCAGCAGCACGCCCGCGCTGATCACCAGCGTGGGCACTCCCGTGATACGCCGGATGATCAGGGACGACAGGATATACAGCGTCACCGCGGCGACGATTGCGACCTGGCCCGCCACTGCAGTGGGGCTTCCATCCAGCGCCTCCGCACCTATGAGAACGACTACGCCGGAAAACCCGATCGCGACGCCGGTTAATTTGGGTATGCTGAATCGATCGTCGTGGGTAAGGTAATGCGATAGAAGGAGCGAGATGAAGGTGCCGCTGGCAATGACGATAGAGGTGGTGCCGCTGGAAATGAACTGCTGCCCCCAGCTGATCAGTGTGAAGGGGAACGCGTTGTACAACAATCCGGTAGCGGTAAACAGCGCCCATGTTTTTATGTCGCGGGGAAAATTCAGCTGCATTATCAGAACGACGGGCGCGAGCGACAGTGCCGCGATCACGATGCGCCAGGATGCAATGGCAAAGGGCGAGAAGTCACCCAGGGCGACCTCTATGCACATGAATGCCGAAGACCAGATTGCACCCAGTAAAACGAGCTTGACGGTGTCTTCGAGCGCGGGCGGCCTGATAGTCTGCACTCAGGCCGAAAGCTCCATCGGCGTGGACCCAGGCATTTCTGCCAGTGATTCAATATCCCCGGCAGCGAAATTATGAGCTTGCCGCGGCAGCTCGATCAGCGGGCTCTCACCATGGTGATCGGCCTGATTGTCGGTGTTCACGTATTCTTTTCCGCCCTATCTGTCGGTTGTAATCAGCTTCAACGCAAGTGCCGCGAAGACCGTTCCCGCTATCCAGTTTATGACTCGCTGTGCCCGAGGCGACCGGTTTAGCCACTCCCCGAGTGAACCCCCGAGGACAGCAATGCCGCCAAATACCAGCAGGGTCGCAATGATGAAAATTCCTCCCAGAGACATAAGTTGCAGGGTCAGTCTGCCGCGGTCGGGGTTTACGAACTGGGGCAGAAAGGCCAGGAAAAAAATCGACACCTTCGGATTGGTGATATTCATGATGATGCCTCTGGCATAGAGTCGCCTGTTGCTCAAATTTGTATTTTGATCGGTATGCAGCTCCCGGGCCGCGGCGCGAAAAGCGCCCCAGGCCAGATACAGAAGGTAGGCGCCTCCGACGAGTTTCAGCGTCGTGAACGCTGCTGCCGACGCCTGGAAAATTGCGGCGACACCGAATGACACCGCCGTGGTATGAACAAGCAGGCCCGTGCACAGACCCATGGTGACTATCAATCCTGCACTGCGGCCGTGTAGTGCCGACTGGGTGAGCACAAAAATATTGTCAGGGCCCGGCGCCAGACCGAGCAGGACCGAGGCGAGGAAGAACGCTGCAATTGTCTCGGTTGGAATCAACACGTTTTCTGATCTCCGGCGTGGTGGTCCTGGTGGAGGGGGCGGGCTACCGAACAAGTACAATGTTATATCAATAAATTCAGATGCTTACAAAAGTACGATACGGGTATCCGCCGCTCAGGATCCAAGTGGCGGTTCGAAGACGCTTGAGGATTCATTGCAGTGATGTTCAGAGGGAGGGTGATTAAAAAGTCAATAAATGCTACATAGACGCAGGAAAAATGATCGTCACGGCGTTTCAGCGATTCGGAATTGAGGGTTCAGCTGTGTCAAACTGTGAGGACGAGCTCAATACGTTATACCACAATCAGGCGCTTCACCATGAATGATCAAGCACTCACGCGGTGCGTACTGTTCGACAACCTCACCCGGCAAGAACTTGACCTGCTGTCCGGAGAAGGCAAAAAGTACCACGTGCCGGAGCAGCACGTATTCTTCGACATGGGCGTGTCCAATGATTCCATGTTCGTAATTTTGTCGGGATCCGTATTGATCGAGATACCGAGTGCCGAGGTTGATGTGGAACTTGCCGTGCTCGGAAGTGGCGCAATTTTTGGTGAGATGTCCTTCATTGATAGCAGCAAGACCACCGCAAAAGTCAGTACGGTCGAACCCACCGAAGTGCTGGAACTTCGAAAGAGCGATTTTGACCGGATCCTCAATGCTCGACCCGAGCTGGCCATCAAGTTTTGGCGGAACCTTACGCTCGAGTTCAAAAGACGATTGGCGAGCACGGATGAACTCGTCGAACACTACGCGGACCTCAGTCAGATGCTGCGCGACAAACCGGCGGTTGCCAACCTGCTTACCGATGCGATAGAGAGCATATCCGAGGGGTTTGCGCTGTACGATGCGGACGACCGTTTGGTCATTTGCAATACCCGGTACCGGGAGATCCTCTATCCCGTGGTGTCCGGTGGTCTCGAACCCGGTGCACGATTCGAAGACATCATTCGTAAAGCCGCCAGCGTTGGCCTGATAGAAGATGCAAAGGGGCGTGTTGAGTCCTGGGTGGCACAGCGGCTCGATATGCATCGCAAGCCAGGAGAGCCCCACCTGCAGCACCGGGCGGGTAACCGCTGGGTGCAGTTCAGCGAGCGCAGAACCCAGGGAGGCGGCACGGTAGCGGTGTACTCGGATTTCACGGATATTATCCTGGCGAAAGAGCAGCTGCGCATCGCCAAAGATGAGGCGATGCGCGCCAGTCAGGCCAAGTCTGAGTTTCTTGCAAACATGAGCCATGAATTGCGCACGCCTCTCAATGCAGTCATTGGAATTACCGAGATGTTGCTGGATGATGCGAAGGAATTTGGTGAAGACGAGCAGATCGAACCGCTGTCGCGCATTGAAAGGGCCGGCAAGCATCTGTTGCATCTGATCAATGAAATCCTCGATTTATCCAAGATCGAGGCTGGCAAAATTGAAATGCACCTCGAGAATTTCAATCTGAGTTCACTCATGGACGACTTGCGCATCCCGGCCGAACCACTGGCGCTCAAGAACCGCAATCGTTTCGAAATCATTTGTTCCGAAGAAATCGGCAAGATGCATGCCGACCAGACCAGGGTCGGACAGATCGTACTCAATTTAATTGGCAACGCGTGCAAATTCACGGAGGATGGTCTAGTCGAGGTGTCCGTTGGTGCAATCCCCCAGGACAACACGGATGGCATAGAAATAACTGTCAGAGACACCGGTATTGGCATGAACGAGGAACAGCTGGCAAAGCTGTTCCAGGAATTCTCCCAGGCTGATTCATCTACAACCAAGAAGTATGGCGGGACGGGTCTCGGCCTTGCGATCAGCCGGCGATTCTGTCGCCTGATGGGTGGCGATATTACCGTCGAGAGCGAACTGGAGAAAGGCTCGACTTTCCGGGTATGGCTGCCGCGGAGAGTCATCGAACCGAAGGCTGAAGGCCTGGACGGCGCCACCGACATCGATGAGTCAATACCAGAGATTGTGGAAACCATCAAGACTGTCTCCTCGGCAAGGAGCCCCGATGTCGATCCGGCCGCACCTATCGTGCTGGTTATCGATGATGACGAGACGGTGAGAGACCTGATGACGCGTTATCTATTCGACGAAGGGTACAACGTTGCCGTGGCAGCCGATGGTGAGGAAGGGCTGCGGCGCATCAGGGAACTCAAGCCTGCTGCGGTTTTACTCGACATACTGATGCCGGCGGTGGATGGATGGACGGTTCTGGAGACCTGCAAAAGTGATCCGAAGCTGGCCGATATACCCATGATCGTGCTGACGATTTCTGGCAACCGAAAACGGGCCTACGAATTGGGAGCGGCTGATTTTCTGGTAAAACCGGTGGACCGCAAGCGCCTGCGGGATGTATTGAATCGCCACAGGGGTGTGCACAGCCGGGTTCTTCTGGTGGATGACGACAAGGGAACCCGAAAGGTGATGAAAAATCTAGTTGCCCGTGAGGGATTTCTGGTAATGGAAGCGAATGATGGGCGCGAAGCGCTCGACCAGATCGAGAAAGCGGTCCCGGATCTGATCCTGCTAGATGTCATGATGCCTGAAATGGACGGGTTCGAGTTCCTCGAACAGCTCCGGTCTAAGTCCGAATGGCGATCGATTCCGCTGGTCGTGGTTACCGCAAAAGATCTGTCGGACGACGAGCGTCAACGCCTCAGCGGCCGTTTCGAAAGCATCTCTCAAAGGGGCGTGAGCGCTCCGGAAGAGATGCTGGACAAGCTGCAGGCCGCTATCGCTAGTCGGCGCGGCGCCGGAGGCATCGAAAGCGGCGAGGTCCGGGATCAGTGAACAAGATTCTCTGTGTTGAAGACGACGATGACGGCGCGTTCATGCTGAAGCAGCGTCTGCAGCGAAAGGGATTCGATGTCGTCATCGCGGTGAACGGTGAAGAAGGCATTGCGATGGCCCAGTCGGAGCAGCCGGACCTGATCCTTATGGACATCGACCTGCCGGTCATCAACGGCCTGGATGCGACCAGGCAAATCAAAGGGGCATCCGAAACGGGTTCGATACCAATCATAGCGCTGACCGCACACGCAATGATTGGCGACAGGGAGAAGGCGCTCAAGGCAGGTTGTGACGATTTCGATACCAAGCCGGTCAACCTCTCCGGACTGCTGGATAAAATCCGTGCCTTGCTGCCGGCTTGAGCCGGGCCGGCACAGCGGGATTCAGCTGTTAAGCTTGTATACCGTTACCGGTTCTGATTTGCCCCTGATGGAAATGGTTCCAACCGACTCCAGAGGATAGGTGCCAACAAGCCGTTCCACCGTGCTGTCCGAAATCATGACCGTGGTTCCGTGCTGCTTGTTGAGCTGCTCCAGTCGGGCCGCCAGGTTGACGGCGTCCCCGTGCACCGTGTAGTTGAAACGTCGCCCGGAACCGACGTTACCGGCAATTACAGCCCCGGTGGTAATACCTATACGAGTGGTCAGGGCGACCCCGGAGAATTGCTGTTCACGGCAAATCTCCTGGATTTCCTGGGCGGTCTTGACCGCTTTTTCAGCGTGTTCCGGATCCTCGACCGGCACATTGAATGTCACCAGCATGGCGTCTCCCTGGAACTGGTTCACGACACCACCATGGTATTCGATGGGTTCTATGACGGCTGGGAAATACTCGTTCAGCATGTTCATGACCTGCTCCGGGGACATTTCCTCCGCGATCTCGGTAAATGAATCGATGTCCGTGTACAGAATGGTCGCGGTGGTCTTGATAGGTTTGAACTCACCCTTGCCCTCCAGCACGGCAGCCGCAACGTCCTCCGGAACATACTTACCGAACACCTCACGTATCAACTCGAGCTGCTTGGCCACGGCGTCGCGCAGCGACTTCTTCTCTAGCGATGCGCCAATGCGGGCTTTGAGCATGGTTACATTGAACGGCTTCGGCAGGTAGTCCTCGGCACCTAGTTCGATGCAGCGAATGATGCTGTCCATCTCGGTCAAGGCGGAAATCATGATCACCGGCAGGCCCGCCAGCTTGCCCTGCTGGTGAAGATGCTCCAGCACCTCGTAGCCATTCATCTCAGGCATCATCACATCGAGCAGCACCAAATCGAATGCCTGCTGTTCAATGAGATCGAGCGCCTGCCGACCTCTTTCCGCCGTGGTGAAGTTGGTGTAACCGAGGCGTTTGAGCCGCCGTGTCAACGTATAGCGGTTGTCTTCGTTGTCGTCTACGACGAGCAGGGCGGCCTCTGAGGGCAGCATACTTCCGAACTCCCTTACTGAATTGGACTATTGTACCCGCGCGCCTGCTTCGCCGGGAATAGCAGCTGTTCGGCCTGGATCAGCTACCGCACGAGCCCGCTTTCTGCTGGCCATGGAACATCGTTCTTTGCCTGTGGTCGATGATTTTCCTGACTTTGTCGATATTTGCTTCTATACGTAAGATGTATTCGTTTGGGCCGTCAGGATAAGGTTGGTTGAGAAACCGGTACAGTCCGAGGCATTCGGTATCGATCTTGTGCTTGACGTATCCTTCCCAGAATTTCGGGGTCTGCTCCATCAGGTGTCCGACGCTTTCGAAATGAAGCGAGTCTGCGATGCTTCCCGAGAACTCCCAACACTCCGTAAACTCGTTGTATAGATCTGTAAGTCGCTCGACGTAGTCCGGGGCCGCCATTTGTCCCAGCAGATCGGAAGTGGCAATGGACAGGCCGACTATCTTCTCCAGCTTGGTATGGAAATCGATTGAATCCAGATCGACGTTCAATCCGGTGCAACTGATCATTAGCTGGACTCTCGCAATGTCCTCTTCCTGGAAGCCTTTATCGGTGAGCAGCTGCTTTGCAAAGGCGCGGCTGCGGTCTACGTGCTCGAGCGTGTATTTTGCGCCTGTACCGGAGGTGTCGAAAGCCCGCTTCAGATACCCGCTATCGTGAAGCAGAATGCTCAGCAAACCCAGCCTGAACATACTGGCTGGTATTGACGGCTCCGCGCCGGCCTTTTGCCGGTGCTGCATCAACCGCACGTAGCAAAGTGTACCCTGCATGGTGTGCTCACGGTCGTGATACGCCATGTCAACCGGCTGATAGTCGCGGTAGCTTCCGTCGAACGCTTTGAAGAACCAGTCGAATGCACGGAGTATGAAGCCCGCACTGTCAGGTCCGTACAGTGCGGAGTATACCCGCTGGGCTTCGCCGCAAACTGCCGCAGGGTCTCTTGTATCTATCAAAACAAGGTCGCTCATGGGTCTATCCCATTTCCCCAGTATAGACCCTATCAGATTTTATTCTGTGAACTAGTTCTCATATTTCCCTGTCGATTGGTTCTCGGTCAGCGGCCGCGGAACAGCTTTTTACGCTTCCGGAATGCGGTTAACCGGTGATGGTATCTTCGCCGGTGAACGTGCTGGGCATTACGGTCCGGTCGACGTGGGCGGTGGTATCAGCGGCGGCGGTCCGGGCGGTGGTATTTCGCTCACCGGATCCGGCGGTGGCGGCAAAGGCGGTGGTACGACCGGCGGTGGACTGATCGGCGGTGGTTCCGCGCCGCCTCCGGCGCTCCCGGTCTGCCCGGGAATCGCGGAGCCCGCGCCCGCTACCCGGGTCGTCGCACACGACCGGGCCTGGCGGATCTGCTTGAAGCAGGTCGTCGGTGCGCTGCATGGTTGCCGGTTCAGATTATGGTAAAACAATACCACCGGTATCTCGGTTATACCGAGTTCCATTGCGGCCCGAATGCGCTCGGGTTCAGCCAGGGCCTTGAAATTATCGGTGCGAAGCAAGGTTATGAGTGCCGGCGACATACTGAATCCGTTCTGGCGCACATCATTCAGTGCCTTCTGATAAAGAACAGGATTCATATCCTGTTTTTCGGCGACGCCAAACATTTTCACCAGTTCACCTGGCGGCACCTTGAGGTGGTAATCCCCAACCCGCCAGAGCGGCACCATATTGACTTCGTTGCCGACCGCGAAAAATTCATCGATCAGCGTTTCCAGGGTAACATCGCTACCGAAGGAACTTATCGGTACCTGCATGTTCTGGTTGTAGAAGAACGTAACCGGAACCCTGTCTTTGCCCGACTGTTTCATGGCCCCCAGCCCGGACGCGTCGGCGTCGACTACGATCAGTTTGCCACGTTTATATATAGACACCAGCACGTTGTCACGGAGATGCGCTGCCGCGCCGGCCTGCGGCGGTCCGGGATGATACCAGTAGTCATCGCTGACCAGGCCCATCAGTTCATCTATCTGTGCCAGCATGTTGAACTCGCCGACTGTCCAATCAGGAAACGGGGACATCCGGGCGTTAGCCTTGAAGAACCTGCTGGCGACTTCAGCGACCGTGCGCTGCTCTGGCAGGTCGTTCACATCGTAGATGGGGGAGTACGCATTCGTATCGAATGACACCGGGCACACCCAACCCGGCAGGTTCGGCATGAGGTCGATAGCCGCCCAGTAGAACTCGTCGGCGCGAGCGGGGTCGGTGTTGATCGCCGCATAGAGGGCGCGATCTATGGTCATGCCCTGGGAAACGGCGTGCAGCAGAACCGTCTCCGGCGGGTAGCCCGAATTCAGAAAATAGACGATCTCACTCAGACCAACTAGATCAAGGCTCTGGTATGGTCCCTGAAGCGTACTGGCCCCGGTGGCAAGGGCCACGACTTCACCACCCATGAACGCACCGCAACCGGAGGTGACTCCAACCCCTCCGGGCGCCGGAGAGATGGACAGAAAATTTGGAACTCGTTCCAGACAGGTCAAGCGGTTCGCATCGGCAAAGCCGGTACGGGCACCGCCGGGACCAAGCACCAGACTGCCGCCGGGTTGCTCGAGTGTGATGGTTTTGTCGATTGCCGTGGCATACACGCCCGGTGTCAGAGTCTCCGGTTGTGCTGGGCAATCAAGCTGCACGGCCTGGCTGTCCGTTTGCTGAGCGAATGTCGCAAAAGGCAAGAACGCTGCTAAAAGCAGCGTTCTTGCACAAAACGAACGAACGAGTTCAATCATGACCTTGACTTAAACTCTGGATGCTCGTTATTCCAATTCAGTTCGAAACGAAATATCCATGACCGGTGATACTACCGGCTCTCGACTCAGCAGCATCATTTGCCTGTGCCGCACAATCCGTCTCACACAGAATTATCGCAAATTCCGTGCCACGAACGCCTAAAGTCGCTACATTAGTCTGCACCTTGTACGATTCCGGTCGATTGTGTGCGATTTCACCGGTGATGGCGCGGAACCCGCCCTTGACCAATTCCAGAACCGCACCGTCATCATCGGTACCGAAAGCGTATTTGCTTACAGCCAGATTGGTGTCCGGGCGCATGGTTGCCCTGGCGCCGTCCACGAATTCGATCACGGCATACGCGCCGCTGCCCGTCATGATATTGTCGCCAACAAATACTTGATCAGACTTTGCCAGCATTCTCCTGCCGTCAGATGTTTCCGCGGTAACCTCACCTTTGACGGCGATGACCTGGCCGGCCGGTTCCGCTGAATAAACTTCGGTACTCAACAACATCGTAGCCGCGACAAGAAAAGAACCAATGGCTGAATATCTAATACTCATTATCGCCTCCACCTAATTAACGGTACCCGGCGTTCCAGTGTATCAATAAATCCGAAAAATCGCATAAATTGTAAGGTTACTTTGTCTCATGTGTGAATACGCCATCCCAGTCCGCTGCCGGTGGATGGTCGCGAAAATGGGCGATCTGTACCAAATACCGCTCATAGAGCGGATGTCCGCGGTTGGTTTTGGACAGTTTTCGGAATTTGCTCTCCGCGCTGTCCCAGTGCCGTTTTCGGTACATATCCAGCGCTTCCCGGTACTCGGTGAGCTCTGAATCGACTGCCGGATCCAGGATCTCCCGCGCCGGGTGGGGCTCATAAATTGTAAGCGGGGTGTCGCGCCCCTTGACCCTAACCCGGTCCAATTCCCGATAGGTAAAACCGGGGGCATTTTCGGCAGTTGTCTCGCTGACTGCGATCCCCACGCCGTATAATTTGGTAAGACCCTCAAGGCGGGATCCGACATTCACAGTATCCCCAATTGCTGTGTAAGCCATGCGAAACTCCGAGCCCATGTCGCCAACATTGGTAATCCCGGTATTGAGGCCGATGCCAACGCGAATTTGCGGCCATCCTTTTTCGGCATACCGCTTGCGAAGATCTACCATGTCGCGCTGAATTTCCAGCGCTGCCGCTACCGCATGTTGCGCATGGTCGGGGTCGTCCAGCGGGGCACCCCAAAACGCCATGACAGCATCACCCATATATTTATCTATCGTGCCGAGGTGCTGGTGGATAACCCGGGTGATGGTCGTCAGCAGTTCATTCATAAGCCTGGACAGCTCATCCGGTTCCATATTTTCAGATAACTTGGTGAAGCCGCGAACGTCTGAGAATAGGACGGTCATCTCCCTGCGCTCGCCCTGTAGCGAATATTTCTTTGGATTCCGGGCCATCTCTTCCACCAGTTCGGGTGGTACGTATTGGCCGAATCGTTTGGTCAACGCGCGCTTGTTGCTCGACTCGACCAGGAACCCGTAGCTGGCGTTGAAAAGGTACAGCAACAGGACGAGCGCGAGGGATCCCGCCAGCGGAAACACTGCCGCCTGGAAGGTCCAAAGATAAAAATTCATGCCGATCAGAATGGCCATGATCGCTATGGTCATGAGAATTGACGTGATGGCGCCGAATACGGGCATGAGGAAAGCCATGACAACGGCTATCGTGGCGAGCACGACCAATTCCGCTGCCGATGTATACGCAGGCTTCGAGAGGAAGCGTTGATCCAGCATGCCGGAGATCAAATTTGCGTGGATTTCGACCCCGGGATAAATTTTTTGGACCGGCGTGTTCCTGAGATCGAAAAGGCCGGGGGCGCTGGTGCCCAACAGCACGATCTTGTCCCTGAGGATTTGTGGGTCGTCAACCCGATCGTTTAGCACGTCTGTGGCGGAGACGTAGGGGAAACTCTTCTCGGGACCGCGATACGGGATGAGGGCCGCCAGGTCTTCATCCACGGGGAAGCCGCGATCGCCAAGATACAGCCATTCCTGGTTCTTGCCAAACACCAGCGACTCTCCGAGGTAAGCCTGGGTTACTGCCAGCGATAGCGAATCGTAGATTGCACCTTTATAACTCTGCACCATGGGTGAGCGCCTGAAGATCCCGTCACTGTCGCTGAGCGGATTGTCGAAGTATCCCCCCCGTTCCGCCGCTTGCTGAAGTATGTCGATGTTGGCGCCATAACCACGGGCTGACAGCGCGGAAATGTCGAGCGCCTCCGCGATCTCGGCGGGCAGGAGAGGTTCCGGCAGCACCCCCGTGTCTTGCGGATCATCGATGTCGTAACTGAAATAGTAGCCGAGTACCACCGGTCGCTGATAAATGCTTTGCGCAAAACTTGCATCGCGTTCAGGAAATGCTGTTCGTATCTCCCGCGCTATGGGTGAGTCCGGCTGGTTGCTGAGAATATCGTCCAGTCTACGCAGCACCGCACTGTCATCCGATTCAGCAAACACCATGTCGAATCCGATGATTGCTATTCCGTATCTGTCGAACAGTTGAATGACAAGTTTCGCCAATTTGTCTCGGGGCCAGGGAAATCGCCCCTCATTAGCCAGGCTTTTCTCGTCCACATCCACGATTACGATGCGCTCGTCAACGGTGCCGGGAAGAGTAAGGTTCAACCGGGCATCGTAGGCCAAATTTTCCAGAGTATCGATGAAAGGGATGCGAAGTAATTGAGCGGCATGCAGCAGAAACGGCACCGCGATCAGAAGGCTAACCACTACCCGGCCAATTCTGCCATATGAAACGCTAAACAAATGGCGGACCGCTGAGTTGTGGAAAGACTGCCATCATGCCGTAGTTTTCTTTTGAACGTTGTTGTAGTTTAATTGCCGGCGTCCTGGCGTTTCAAAAAACCCGGTCATTTTACCGTTCAGGGTCGAGAGCATCCTAAATGAAAATAGTAAACCATTCTTTTGGCCTCAAGTAAAAGGGTTGTCCGGAATCAATGCTTGCGACCCGGACTGTGACCGGGGAGGATGGCAGACCCGATATATCTATAAACTTCCCCCATCCCTCCCGGTGCGGCGATAATCATCACCGTGTTGGATCGACTTCAACAATTACATCAAAATCAGCAACCGGTTCGCGTCGGTTTGGTGGGAGCTGGGTCCATGGGGCTTGGAATTGCCCGTCAAATCGGATCGACGCCGGGTATGAGCCTGTCCTTCGTGACGGATCTGTCGTTGCATGACGCGGAACAGGCGGCACGGGCATCCGGGCAGTCCGTTGCCAGGGCGGGTGGGGCGATCCGGAGCCGTCCAGTTCCTGCTACTTGCCTGTTTCATGAAGATGCGATGGCCTTGTTGGGTGATACCTCGGTTGAGTTCGACGTCCTGGTGGAAGCTTCGAACTCGATCGGCATGGCCGCTCTCTACTGCCGGACCGCTATCGAACGCTGCAAACACGTGGTCCTGATGAATGCCGAAGTTGATCTGGCGCTGGGGCCGCTGTTGCAGCATGACGCACGGAAAGGCGGTGTCGTAGTTACCAGCGACGGTGGTGACCAGCACGGTGTTCTCAAGCGGATGATCGACGATATATCGCTGTGGGGGTTTCGCATCGTGCAGGCGGGAAACATAAAGGGCTTTATAGATCGCTATGCCACCGCAAATGCTCTGGTCGATGAAGCTGCCAATCGTTATCTGAATCCGATTCAGTGTTGTGCTTACACTGATGGGACCAAACTCAACATAGAGATGGCCCTGCTCGCCAATGGTCTAGGTTTGCTACCGACCCGCCCGGGTATGGAAGGGCCCGAATGTGCAGACGTGCTTGAAGTGATGACGCTGTTCGACTTCGATTCCTACGGCGACAGCGGGCGGGTAGATTATATTTTGGGAGCCGAACCGTCCGGCGGAGTCTATGTCGTTGGTCATTGTGACGATGCCCTGCAGATGCGGTATTTGCATTACTACAAAATGGGCGAAGGACCATACTATCTGTTTTATCGCCCATATCACCTTTGCCATCTGGAGACCCCCCGCGTCGTCGCCGAGTGTGCGCTGGATCGGCGGGCGCTTTTGCAGCCCCGGTTTGGGCGCGTCACGGATGTATTCGCCTATGCCAAGCGGCATGTCAAGGCAGGCACGCCGATCGACCATGGCATCGGCGGCGACTGTTTTTACGGCATGATTGATGCCAACCAGGACGACGACCGCGTGCCCATCTCACTGATTGAACCAGAACGTACTCACAGCCTAAGAGTGGCCAGGGATATCAAAAAAGACCGGCCCGTTCGTTGGCGAGATCTTGAGATACCCGACTCCTATCTAATACGTTGCTGGCGGGAGCAGATTCTGATGGAACGAGGATCGAATGACGAATAGGATTGAGGCGGATGCCGAAGATCGCGTCGCCGTGCTGGGAGCCGGGGTGTGCGGGCTTTACACCGCACTTGAATTGGCATCCGCCGGAGTCCCTGTGACCATTATCGAGAGGGAAACCACTCCTGGCGGCCTCGCCGCCGGTTTCAAGCGTGGTGACAATTACTATGACCTCGGTGTGCATATGCTGCACGGTTTCGACAAGGAAATCCTGCGGCGGATCAAGGATCTCATGGGCGATGAGAGCATCCCGGTTGAGCTGAACGCCAAGATCCGATGGTTTGGAAAGGAGTTTCGATACCCTCTTCAGTTCCGGGATATGGCGTGCAGCGTGCCGCCGCTTGAACTTGTTCGATGCGTCCTTGGCCTGCTGGTTGCCGAAGCCGGAAACAGACTCAAAAATACCGATCCGGCAAATGCGGAAGAGGCCCTGATTCAACTCTATGGCCGCCCCTTGTACGAATTCTTTTTCAAGGAATTTACCCACAGATACTGGGATACCCATCCCGCACAACTGTCTTCCGCCTTCGTCAAAACCAAGATGCCGCGCCTGGTGATAAAGGATGCGGTGGTGAGTGCTCTGCGGAAGGTTGGGCTGGGTAATTCCGCGGACTCTGGGGTGCCCAGTGCGCTGGTGTCGGAGACACTGCACTACTCGCGAAACGGAGCGGAGGCGATGCCGAGAGTTCTGGCCAACGCGATCCGGGAGGCCGGAGGCGAAGTGATGCTGGGTTGCAGTGTAACCAGGCTGGAGCGGCCGGGGGTCATGGATCGAATCCTCGTGTCGTTCGAAGATCAAAAGGGCCGGCAGTTCGAGCGCGACGCATCGTACTGCGTATCGACCTTGCCGCTGCCGCGATTGATTGAAATGCTGGATCCGGTCCCGCCCCGGGTGGTGCGCCATGCCGCAGGCGAGCTCGGATACAGATCGATCGTGATCTATGGACTTCTGGTCCGCAAGCAACAGGCGCTGGATGCGCTCTACGTCTATTTTCGCAACCGCATGTTCCATCGTATCGGCGAGCCGAAGAACGCGGGAATGAAGACTTGTCCGTCGGACCATACGGTGCTCATCGTTGAAATGACCTGCAGCGCGGGAGACGGACGCTGGGAAGGTGATGAAGACACCAGAAAACAGCTCGCCTCAGAGCTGGAAGAGGAGGGCGTGTGTACCCCGGACCAGATAGTCGAGCAGCATATACTTCGATGTGCCGAGGGATATCCTATTTTTTCGCTGGGATTCGAACGTCATCTGAGAACCGTGACCGAGTACCTCGAGTCTCTCGGAGCTATTCGCTCGACCGGCCGGCAGGGTGCTTTCTGTTACCCCAACATGCACGGCGCGATGCGCATGGGCGCGGATGCTGCCGGCTGCGTCTACCCGATACGCCGGAAGCGGATACTGCAGCGCGAATGAACCGGAGCTGATTTTCGTGTCACTCCGAGGCGAAGGCAACTATCGGTCCGTCTCGGTTGCGGTCGCCCTCGTCAGCGTGATCACCCTGGCGGCATACGGACAGCTGGTCACGTTCGACTTTATCAATTACGACGACCCGTACTTCATAACACTTAATAACGGCGTCACCGGCGGTATGACCCTGGACAATATCCTGTGGGCGTTTTCAACTTCCAGAATGGGCATCTGGCACCCGTTGACATGGATGTCCTATCAACTGGAAATTTCCTTGTTCGGGCCGGGTAACCCGGGTGCCCACCACGCCGTCAATCTAATTTTGCATTTGTTCAACGCGATCCTTGTTTTGTTTTTATGTATGCGTCTGACCGGCGCAGTGTGGGCAAGCATGCTGATCGCGATCTTGTTCAGCATACACCCGCAGCACGTACAACCGGTGGCCTGGATCTCGGAGCGAAAAGAGGTGCTGGCCGCCCTTTTCTTTTTTCTGAGTTTGAATTTTTACCTTCACAATCTATCTCAGCCTGGGAAAAAGGGGTTGTATACGCTGTCGATTCTGGCTTTCGGCGCGGCTCTCTTGTGCAAGCCCAGTGTGGCGCCGCTACCGATCATTCTGCTGCTCGTCCACCTGTTTCACGGACCGTTGGCTGCGGAACGGGGGATGGTTTCCCCTTCCCTGAAACTCGATAAGGCATCGTTGCTGAAAATCGTTCGGGACAAGATTCCGTTCCTTCTGCTCGGCGCCGTAGTCAGCGTGATCACGATTTACATCAAGAAATCCGGGCATTGGGCGGAGTACGAGGAATCCCTGCATTTGGGCCGCCGTATGCTGCTGATGCCGATCGGTTTGTTGCACTATGTCAAGACGCTTCTTTTCCCCTGGCCCAACCCGATGTGGATCGAGGCCCCGGATGGTATGCCTTACCTCAGGTCACTGATGAGTGCCGGTGTAATTACTGTCCTCGGAATTGGCATCTGGTATGCTCGAAAACGAGTCCCGGAAATGCTATTCGGTGCACTGTGGTTTGTGATCATGTGGTTGCCCGTTAGCGGAATCGTAATCGTCAGCAACTACTATGTGGCCGATCGCTATACTTACTTGCCTTTCGTTGGAGGCTTGTTCGGGTTGGTGTTTTTTGCCAGGAAGATTTTTTACTCTGTTTTGGATGCGCCACGAGTGGCGGCGGCCATAGCCACCATCGTCGTATCGGTCAGCACCGTACTTGCATATCAGCAGGCAAGTTACTGGCGCAACAGTATAGATTTTTTCGAACGGGAAACGGCAGTCAACCCGGACAGCGCCACAGCGCCGCTATATGTCGGGCATGCACTGCTGGTCCAGGGCCGTCACCAAGCGGCGTTGAATACAATAGTGCGCGGCCTTGATCAGGATAACGATCAACCTACAGGTCACGTCTTCAAGGGCCATGCTCTTCGCGGACTCGGCCGAGTCGATGAAGCCATCAGGGCCTACAAAAGTGCCATCGAGCACGGATATTCTGACGGTGACGTTTATGTTCATTTGGGGATACTGCTGACGGAAATGGACGAGATCGAAGAGGCCGTAATATTGATGGAGCGGGGACTGGATCGGTTTTCTGAAGATGTTTATTTATTGAATCACCTGGCTTATGTCTACGGCTACAGACTGGAGCGCCCCGAAGATTCGACAAGTCTCTATGAGCGAACCCTGCGTCAGGAGCCGGACAATGTCGACGCGCTGCTGGGACTCGGCGTCATTCTCCTGCGCGAAGGTGAAATAGAAACAGGATCGGCCAAACTGGAGCGATTGTTGCAGCTTGATCCGGACAACGCGCCTGCGCTGAAGGCGATACGAAAATATGGCAACGAATGACGCCCAAGTTCATCGGTACACTAGGTACGGCGTCTGCGTCCACCGCGCCTCGACGCGAGGTGCTGTAGTCCTTTTCGGGACAGGGCCGCGCAGCGCGCCGATCCCCCAAGCCAGCAATAGAAGTGGGTGTCAACGAAGCGCTGGATCAGTAATTTCAGCATGGCATGATCGCCAACACTCACGAGCAACCCATGATCCGTTACTCGTTCCACGACGGTATGTGTTTGGCCTTCGGTGACCTCGTCGGCGTCGATCAGGACCAGATCGAATCGATGTTCATCGATATCCGAAAGAAATTTCGAGAAATCCTGAATATGGGTGGCGACGCGTATATCGGTCGAGTAGTGCGGACGGATCAGCCCAGCTGTTGCCTCGGACTGTGCGTGCAGAATCAGGCGCGCGTCCATGGGCATGCCGTCCTGGATCCAGTCTACATAGGGAATGACCTGGGTGCCGGCGGATAGTATGACACCGCCGCTTCTGGTTGCGGCTAAGACGCGGAGTTTGGATGCAACATCGGGCTGGAAGCTTGAACCAATATCGTGCTCGGCGAGCTTACCCAGCCATCGTCGGAATCCGCGGGGTGGATTGAACGAAGTCTCCGTTAGTGATGGGATGTCAACGGTGCGCGTGATCGGGTCAGGTCTCCTGGCCGGCGTAACGCGAGGAGTATAACCGGTGGTGCGAGAGATGGAAGCATACGATCCCCGTTTCGTCAGGGTATCGCATGGAACAACGATCGGCGTTGTAGAATACGGACATTAATTAGATGCAAGGGGATATGTTGAAGAAACTCACGTTGTGGTTTGCCCTGTTGTTTTGCGTCCCGATCACGCTGATGGCGGCGTGGTCGGCGGCAATGGGCTGGCCGGACAACTGGCACAGTGCCGACTGGTCGTCCGCGCGTATTGCGCCGAATCCTACCGGCAACCGGGAAGCGATCATCCAGGTATATGCAGCGCGAGCCGGGCGATGGAAGGGGGTATTTTCGGTGCACTCCTGGGTTGCAATCAAACCCGAAGGAGCCTCCGGATTTACCCGCTACGACGTGGTGGGATGGGGAAGCCCGGTTCGACAAAACGGCTATCCCGTCGACGGTATGTGGTATGGCAATACCCCTGAGATCGTTCACGAGATTCGGGGTGAGAAAGCCCAGTCACTCGTCGCCAAAATCGATTCGGCGGTCCGGTCCTACCCCCACTACCAGCGCGGCAGCTACCGGGCCTGGCCAGGACCGAACTCCAACACGTTCGTAGCGTGGATTGGGCGGCAGGTTCCCGAGCTTGGACTGGAAATGCCGCCAAACGCGGTGGGCAAGGACTATCTGGGAGAAGGCTTGAGGATTTCAGCGACTCCATCGGGCACTGGATGGCAGATTTCCGCCTGGGGGCTGATCGGGCTGGCCGTGGGATTGAGGGAAGGAATCGAAATTAACATTCTGGGGGCGACCCTGGGTGTGGATTTCGATGACCTCGGGGTCAAGTTGCCCGGGATCGGCTGTGTCTGTTTATCTACCACCGCCGGCTCTGTGCATATCGGCTGATGCGCTTGCACGCCTCCTGCAAACGTTCTTCTCCGAGAACGGCGCTGATGCGAATCAATCCTTCGCAACTTGCGCCAAAACCGGCCAGGGGCTGTACTGACACACCCTCGTGCTCCAGCAAACCCGCGGCGAACGTCATCGAATCGACGCCAAGTTTCCTGATGTCGAGGATGACGAACATGCCGCCGCCGCCGCTGTAGAGTTCGGTGCCGGAGACGCAACGTAGCCCCTCCACGACGACCTTTCGCTGTCGCTTGAGCCGGTTCTTTATCTCGTTGGTAACCGCGGTTTCATGAGTCAATGCGTACCGGGCGGCATCCTGTGTAAAAGCGGGTAAACCATAGCTCATGCACATATTGAGATTATATAAATGCTTTGCCAGCTCCCGCGGGCCGATTGCCCAGCCGATTCGCCACCCGGTCATGCGGTGCGATTTCGATACGCTCGACACGGTGACGACGACATCTGCTGCGCCTGTTAAACCGTGGAGCCGGCAGGGGGCTGGGTCATCAATGATGTCTGAGTAGACCTCGTCCGATATCAGCCAGATGTCACGTAGCCGGCAAGCATCGACCAGAGACTGCAAAGATTCTTTGGGATAGATCGCACCGGTAGGATTGTTGGGAGAATTGAGCAGGATTGCTCGAGTACGGTTTGTAATAGAGCCGATCACCCTGTCGGCGTCCAGTTGAAATCCTTCTTCGGGTTCGAGTGCTACGCTGACCAGGGTTGCGCCGCTTGCCGTGACTGTCGCAGGGTAGGTGGTGTAATAAGGTTCTATCAGGATGACTTCGTCGCCTGCCTGCAGCAGTACCTGCGCCGTGGCGAAAAGCGCATTCTGCGCACCCGCAAAAACAACGACGCAGTCCGCGTCCACCGCTGCGCCGCATAGTTTCGAGTGCCTGCGTGCGATGGCCTCACGCAGTCCGGATTCACCGTTCACCGCCGTGTAGTGGTGTCTAGCGTTTCGGAGGCTTTCAACGGCTGCGTCCACGACTCCCGCGGGGCTGGAAGAATCGCCTTCCTGCCCGACACTCATGAGATAGATGTCGTCGCCGGCCTCGAGCCTTCTCATGGCCCGGTAGTGGACATCCCAGGTGTCGACGGATTCGCCGGAGATGCGATCGGTCAGATCAGCGTATTGCATAATTTCGCCTTGCGGTGTCTGATGTGTGGAAATGCCGGGCGGCGTGATCATATCCGACAAAACGGCGTCGAGAAAGGGCGGGCCGTAATTCTTCCCCCCTGGCGGTACATTTGCAAATAAAGGTTCCTTGGTTACTGACATCAAACAGGAAAACGATAAATGAAAGCAGGCGAAGCCATCACGCGGTTGCTGGGGCGGTACGGTGTAAAGCACGTCTTCGGCATTCCAGGCACCCACAGCCTCGAGCTCTATCGCGGACTTGCCAATGAAAAGCACGGAGTGAGGCACGTCCTGGCCCACCATGAGCAGGGCGCGGGTTTCATGGCGGACGGTTATGCCCGGGCAACCGGGCGACCCGGTGTGTGTTACGTGATCACCGGCGCGGGTGTGACAAACATTGCCACGCCCATGGGCGAGGCGTATTCGGACTCCGTTCCCATGCTCGTGATTTCTCCGGTTAATCCCCCGGATGGCGGTGGGTACAACCGTGGACGTCTGCATGAAATCACCGACCAGGCCGCGGTGACGGCGCCTCTTACCGCGTTCAGCGCGACGGCCCACTCGGTGGATGAGGTTCCGGAGCTTATTGCGCGTGCGTTCATGATCTTTGCCAGTGAACGGCCTCGGCCGGTGCACATCAGTGTACCCATTCCCGTGTTGTCGCAGGACGTTAGACACCCCTGGGAACCGCAGCGGATTCCTTCCAGGCCCGTTGCATGTGACGAGGATATCGAGCGGGCTGGACGAGCCATCGATACCGCAGCGCGGCCTGTGATCATTGCCGGCGGCGGTGTGCGTCTTATGCCCGGTCCGGTCGTCGAACTGGCCGCTGCGGTTGGATGCCCGGTCATCACCACCGTGGCAGGGCGGGGAGTGATACCGGCATCCCACCCGCAATGTCCCGGTGCGCAGCTTCGCGCCGGGCCGGTTCAGAAACTGCTCTCGGAATCCGATCTGGCGATACTGCTCGGTACCGGACTCTCCCAGACGGATCATTGGAACGACGATCTTCCCCTGCCGGGCAAGCAGATCAGGGTAAATCTGGACGGTGCCGCCTTGGTGGCCCCGGGTGAGATCATTTCGATCAGGGGTGACGCGTCGAACGCCGCGGACCGGTTGAGCGTGATCGTATCCACCGGTGATCAAGCTACACGGATGGATTACTGCATCGCGCGGTGTCGGAATTTGCGGGGCGAACTGTCCGACTCGATGACCCGGAAGGAGTGCTGCCACTGGCAGGTACTGGAGCGCTTGAGACAGGCGCTCCCCGAAGACGCAACGGTCTACAGCGACATGACCCAGATTGCATACACCGCGCTCGACTACATGCCGCTGGAACGCCCCAACAGCTGGCATCACCCGACCGGCTACGGCACCTTGGGTTATGCCTTGCCGGCTGCGATGGGAGGCGCGATTGCCGCCGGGGGCCGGCCTGTTCTAGTCGTGGTCGGAGATGCCGGACTTCAATACACCATGCAGGAACTGCCGCTGGCATCGGAAATGGGGCTGAACGTGAAGGTGCTGCTTTGGAATAACCATGCACTGGAACAAATAAGGGATGACATGACGGCGGCCGGCATCCCGCCCACCGGTGTTGTCCAGAAAAATCCCGACTTCGAGCTCCTCGCCCAGGCCTGCGGTTGGGAATACGCCGCGGCCGATCGGCTCGATCAAATGGGCGGGATGCTAGGGTGGCTGTTCTTGCGGCCCGGGCCCTGCCTGCTTGAGTTGGATGAACGGGCGATGTTTAATGAAAGCGGCTGAATCCGGATCTGCCCCCACCGCGCCGCAGCCGACTACCCATCGGTTTGGTCCGATAGGCTGTCGTCCAGCGGACCTACAAATCCGTATTCGACCATGAAGTCGATCAGACTGTCGGCCGACTGTGCCGGGCTCAGCACCGTGGTGTCGAGCACGATGTGCTCTCGCTCCGGTGTCTCATAGTCCGAATCGATACCCGTGAAGTGAGGTATCTCTCCCGCGCGCGCGCGTTTGTAAAGCCCCTTGGGGTCCCGTGCCTCGCATACCTCCAATGGTGCCGATATATAAACCTCGATGAACTCATCCGGGTCGAACAGCTCTCGCACCAGCCGCCGATCGCTCCTGAAAGGCGAGATGAAGGACGCAATGGTAATAATCCCGGCGTCGACAAAAAGTTTTGCGACCTCGCCCACCCGGCGTATATTCTCCACCCTCTCGGCATCCGTGAAGCCGAGGTCTCTGTTCAGGCCGTGGCGCACGTTGTCTCCGTCGAGCAAATAGGTGTGCTTTCCCTGGGCGTTGAGTTTCTTCTCCACCATATCTGCAATGGTCGATTTGCCGGCCCCGGACAGACCGGTAAACCAGAGCAGGCAGGGATTTTGCTCCTTGATCTGCGATCTCGTTGATTTATCGACCTGCAGGTCGTGCCACACCACGTTAGTAGCCCGTCGAACTACTCGTCGTGTCCGTTCGGTGTCGGGTTTTTCCGAATTCTGTTTTAGCATTGCAGCACTTTTATCCATCACTTGAACAGCCATTATTCCTTGGGTTAAAAACGAAACGGGTGACCATATATCATTTATAGCCCAGGTTTTGCAATGCAGCGACAGTATTTTTAGTCCGTATCGAGGGCGCTACCCGGTCTGGCGAGAAATGTGGGCCAGCCCGCATTTCTCGCCAGGATCCCGAGCGATGGCGCAGGACAGGTGCCGATGAACGCCGGGGTACACTAGAGCTTGACGTAGCCATCCCGGGTCTGGGGTAGTCTGCGGTTGAGCAGTTTCGAGGCCACCACCGTGCGCAGAATCTGCGCGGTGCCGCCGCCGATAGTGAACATGCGTGCATCACGCAGCATGCGTTCGAGTGGTCGCGCCCTGGAGTATCCAGCCGCGCCAAACAATTGCAGCGCATCGTTGGTGACGCTGATTGCGGACTCGGAAGCGTAGATCTTTGCACGCGCGGCGTCGGTAATATCGGGAAATCCCGATTCCTGGACGGCGCTGTTGGCGGCTTTGTGAACCAGTGCGCGCGTCGCTTCGAGCCGGATGCTCATGTCGACGAGCATCCACTGCAGGCCCTGGAACTCGCAAATCGGTCTGCCGAATTGTTCCCGTTCCTGAACGTAGGCCAGGGCGAGATCGTAAGCTCCCTGGGCTATGCCCAGCGCAACGGTTCCCGCCCCCACGCGCTGGGCATTGTAGGCATTCATTAGGCCGGCGAATCCTCTGGCCAGACCACCGGGCGGCCGTATCAGGCTAGACACGGGGAGTTCCAGGTCCTCAAGAATGATTTCGGTTTCCGGAATTCCCCGCAATCCCATAGCAGGCTCCCGGCGGCCGACGATCAACCCATCGTGCTCGTCACCAATGGCAATGAATCCCCCGATGCCCTGTTCCATGCCATTCTCGTAGACACGGGCGAAGATGAGATGGAGTTTTGAGACTCCACCGCCCGTGATCCAGTGTTTCTTTCCGTTGATTACGTAAACGTCTCCGCGCCGGTCGGCGCGCGTCGTCATCATCGTGGCGGCGCTCCCGGCACCCGGTTCTGTTATACAGATTGCCGGCTTGTCGCCGCTGAGTACCAGCTCCGCCGAGCGATGCTTTTGCTCTTCGTTACCATATTTCATTATCGCGCCGATCGCCCCCATGTTTCCCTCCACCACGATACGGCCGGTGACACCGCATACCCTGGCCATTTCCTCGATAACGAGGACGGCATCCAGGTAACTTGCCTGCTTGCCACCATATGCCCTCGGGATCGTCATGCCCATGAAGCCCGCGTTCGTCAGTGCGCGCACGTTATGCCACGGATACTCCTCTGAACTGTCGATTTCGGCGGCTCGCGCGGCAATGGTGTTTTCGGCAAGGGCGCGAGCGGATTCTATTAGGTCGAGCTGGTGGTCGTTCAATTCAGGCATGTCATAACCGTTGAAATGGTCGGGTATTCAATCTTATCGAAAACTGCGGCCCAACCCTAGCCGGCATTTCTCACCAGGCGGCTTTAAATACTTGCTAAGGACTTACCATGCCAGGTTCTTTGGTTTTGACTGAAGAACAGTCTGTATCGGCAGCGCCTATACCGGCGCTGGCTGGTCCGACCTCGCTCCCTGGTAGACGGGCTATCGCCGGCGTCCTGGTGGAAAATCCGGACTAAGCACAAGTTTTTGTTATTATCGGGTAAAATCAGCCCATGGTCCCAACTCGGAGGTAGTATGTCCGGCTCGGCAAGAACAACCGCAAATCACATTTATCGCGCCGCAATGATCGCGTGTTTGCCGTTCATTGCATGGTGTCTGCCGGCGGCGGCCCAAGAGGGAATGAAGATTGAGCTGAACAAGCTTGAATCGGTGGAGGGGGCGTGCCGGGCGTATATGGTTTTCGAAAACAATACGGCAAATGCATTCGATTCGCTTAAGCTGGATCTGGTGATGTTCGATACGAATGGCGTCATCAACAAGCGGCTGGCCGTGGAAGGAGGCGCTCTGCCTGCGGGAAAGACCAGCGTCAAGCTTTTTGACATCAAAGGTGTGTCCTGCGCGGATGTGGACCGCGTCCTGCTCAATGATGTACTCAGCTGCCAAGGGCCGGCTGGTGAGATCAGCGACTGCCTGGATGATATCGATACGACGTCGCGTAACGCGGTAGTTTTTTTCAAGTGACGATCCGGCCGGAATAGTTCGCATATCGTGCTAGAGAGGCTGAATATACTGCTGGAACTTGGCGGGCCGGTTCTGATGACGCTGGTGGTGCTGTCGATCGTGGCTGTTTCCATCATTGCTTACAAATCGCTTCAGTTCGTCATGCTTCTGGGCCAGGGCAAGTCGTTTGTGTCGATCGTGCTCAAGCATTACAGGGCTCACCACTATGAGGACGCGTTGCGCATATTGGCACGGAATCGTAGCCCTGTTGCGCGTGTCATGGATGTGGCCATAGTTGGCCACGCAAGAGCGGATCTGAAGGAATTCATGGTTCGAGAGGAAATCGAGCGCATAGCGGCGTTGCATCTCGAGCGTATGCGATCCTATCTTCGGGGGCTCGAGGTGATCGGAACACTTAGTCCCCTGCTGGGTCTGCTGGGCACCGTAATGGGAATGATCGACGCTTTTCAACAGCTCGAGTATGCCGGCAGTCGGGTCGATCCCGGGGTGTTATCAGGCGGAATCTGGGAAGCGCTGCTGACGACCGCCGCCGGTCTGGTCGTGGCCATTCCAACACTGGCCATGCTCAACTGGTTCGAGCGGATCATTCAGCGAACGGCACATGAAATGGAGAACGCGGCCACTCAGATTTTCACGGGTGCCGTAAACGAACCACCGGTTGACTATGTCACTTCACAGCTACGGGCAACTCAAAGATAGAGAAATCGAGGAGGCCGCCAGAAAGCGCCGATCGCTTGTTATTCTGACGCCTCTGGTGGACATCGTTTTCATACTGCTCATCTTTTTCATGCTTGCCTCCAGTTTTTCCGATCATCGCGTCATCGGGTTCCTGACGCCCGCAGGTGCGAAGCAGGCGATCGGTTCGGAACAGCCCAGCGCCGTCCTGGTTCGTGTAGATGCCGATGGGTCGCTGGATATGAGCGGACAACCCATGTCGGCGGTTCGTATCGCACAGGAGGTCGCCCGCCGATCCCTTTCCGACGACACGCTGGGTTATCTGGTGCAGCCTAACAGGGGTGTTTCGGTGCAGCAGGTCATCGATGTAGTTGATCTGTTGAAGAGTTCGGGTGCCCGCAATGTATCCCTCACCAGCAGATCCGGATCATGAAGTTCGCTCTGCAAACTCAGGAAAGACGCCTTGATCTGACGGTGCTTCCGATGGTCAACGTCGTGTTTCTTTTATTGGTTTTTTTCATGCTCGTGGGCAGGGTTGGACCAAAGGAGGAGCTGGACGTGGACCCGCCTCTGTCCCAAATCGGCCAGACGGAATCCGGACACGCGATTCGTGTTGAAATCGACCGGAGCGGTATCATGGTCCTGGACGGCCGGAAAGTTGATACCACCGAACTAATTATTGCCGTCTCCGACCTGTTGAGGCAGGACCCGGCAACGCAGATACAGTTGAAAGCCGATGCCGGCCTGGACGCGAATCTGTTGATCAAACTTATGGAAACACTGCGGCTGATAGGAGTTGCCAAACTGACGCTGGTTACGGAGCATGCAACCTGACCCGACTTTGTTAACGGTTCATCCGTGTTAATCGCCGTCGACACCGGGGCGGCTGTTGAGCTATGTTGGTGAACACCCTGCTGTGGTTGTTTTCGATACTGATAGCCCTTAGCTTGCATGCGCTGGGACTTCTGTTATTCGACCCGGTTCAGCCAAATCCGCCCAGCCCGAATGCCTTCAGCGAAGAGATCGTCGTCATGCTGGGAGAGGGTGCCGGCAGCGCCATTGAATCGACGCGTCCGCATCAGCAACCCGACAGCTTGGCGGGGCTGGAGGCCCCGGCTGAAAACGTGGTGGATCCGGCGGCCAGCGGCGTAACCGAGCCGGACATTGAAGCCCCCCGGGTTGAAGACACGATTTCGGCTTCCCTCGAGCGCGACTTCGTTGAACCGGAGGCGGTCGAGCAATCCGACGCAGTGGATGCAAGTTTACCGCCAAAGATGCCGCACATACAGGTTGCCGGGGTCGATGTAGATGCCCCAAGCCTGTCGGCAAAAATTCCGGAGGCCGCGGACACCGTCGCCAAGGTGGATCAACCCGTACCTGTAACCGCGGCCGCCGAGCGAAGCGAAGTGGTGGCTACTCCGCAGGTAGTGTCCCCTGCCCGCTTGGTTGGAAATATTGAAAATGCAGACTCTTCGGACATTTTGGAAGTGGAGGTAAGCCCCGCCACGGAAATCAAAGAATCCTTGGTTTCGCAGCCGAAAATCGATGCCGAGCAAGCCCCATTTACCACCGCATCGGAAGCGGCGGATACACCGGTCCCGCAACCCGATACGAGTGACCCGGAGCAGACGCTTTCAATCGAAGTGGAAGAGGAAGTTGCGCACAATACTCTGGCAGCGGTGGTCTTTGAGTTCGAGACCGTAGATGCGACTCCGCTTTCGAAATCGCCTGATCCGAATCCCGAATCGGCCACTCTGGTTTCCATCGAAGAGCAGATCGCACGCGCGCTTACCCTCGATGAGACACAAAGCTCCGGGTTGGGAATCGGGGTGATAGCTCGATATGCCGGACTGCTGAAAGGCAAATTGGAAACAAGCATGCATTACCCCCGGGCTGCGCGGGTGGCGGGTCAGGAGGGCAGTGTGGTGGTGCGATTCGTCATCGACCGAAAGGGAACCGTGCTCTCGATCTTGCTGGAAAGAGCTTCCGGCCATGCTATTCTGGACCGCGAGGCCGTTGAAATGATCGAGCGTGCGGAACCTTTTCCCGCCATGCCCGGGGAGATGGCGGGCGATGTGCTTGAACTTCGCGTTCCGATCGCATATCGAATCGACGACGCGTCCCGGATCCGATATATACCGCCAATCAACCTGGAGTGAACGCCATCTAAAATTCACTAACCCGCAAGCAAGATCAACGAGATAAAAAAATCACCAGCGGACTGGTGCAATATGCGGGCAAGTTGCGTTTGACGAGTAATTTTTACCGTAGGATTCCGCCTTGCGCCGATTCGATCTGCGGTCAGCGGCGGTGGTGGCCGCGCAGCATCTCGATCAGATCAAAGAAAATCCGGTTGGTCAGGGCGCTCGAGATATCTATAGCCAGACTGCGGCTGTAGTAGGGGCTCAGATCCAGCCCGACACCGAGGCCGTAGATTTCCACCTCGCCCGAAAGCTCGATGCGGGACACTACCTGTCGCAGATGGTGGTCTAAATAAAAGATGTCGTTTGCCAGATTGGTTGCCGTGTCCATCGGACTGCCATCGGAGATAACGACCAGGATTTTTCGACCGGCTTCCCTCGAGGTCATTCGCCTGCAGGCCCACTCGACTGCTTCACCGTCGACGCCTTCCCTGAAGAGATCGGGTTTGAGGAGAGCGGCTATGCCGGGTCGCGCCCTCCGCCAACGCGTATCGGCGTCCTTGTAGACCAGGTGGCAAAGTTCGTTAAGTCTACCCGGATATTCGGGTTGGCCTGCCCGCACCCAGTCGCGCTGCGCTCGCCCGCCGCTCCAGGCGTCGGTTGTGAATCCCAGGACCTCGGTGGTGACTTCAACCTGTTCCAGTGCGCGAACGAGCGTATCGACCAGCATCGCGATGGATTCGATGTGCTGTTTCATGGATCCCGAGCAGTCGATGAGTATGCTGAACATGCAGCGCGCGTGCGGCTGGTGCAGTTCGCGGCGAAACAGGCGCCGCTCCCGTGGAGAACTCACCAGCTGCGCCAGGCGGCGTCCGTCGATATAACCTTCCTCCTCCGCGAATGACCAGCCGTCGCGCTGCGGGATTGCCAGCAGCGCGGCCAAAAGGCGCGACAGCCGCGGTATGTTTATTCCCTGTGCGGCAATGATCTGATCCAGATGCACTCGCAATTCCCTCAGCAATTTATTGCGCACCAGCGTCTCTGCGTCAACCACGCGGTCATATTTGCTCGTGTAAATCCGGTATTCCCGGTCTGAATGCAGCAATACCTTGCTCGCGCCCGAGTCGGCCACGCCAACACTCTCTGATTCAATTTCCTTTGAATCGAGCAGTGCGCTGAAAATTGCACGGGCCTCGTCGTTGTCGATTTCATCGTCGCGATCAATTCGTTCGGATCTCGCGGTGTTGATGCTTTCCGCGATGACGCTGGCTATGGAAAGGGCATGCACGGCAAACGCAGCCTGATCGAACCTGTGGCGTCTGATTCCCGCCAGGTCGTGGCCGAGCAGCGTCGCCAGGGCGCCGCGTGTGGGCTCAAGCAGGTCTTCGGTGTGTTCCGGAACAGGCAGTCCATTGAGGCGTGACCAGCATACCTGCGCGATAGCGTATATGAGAATACCCGTATCGCTGTCGGTCAGTCCGGACTGGTGAAAACGCTTCGACCATTGTTGAAACCGATAGCGCAGATTTTGCGTCATACCCGGCATGAAATCCGGCACGAGGGTTTCCACGCGCAGCTGCTCCAGTAGTTCGAATATCAACCGTTCGATCGGTTCGGTAGGGCAAAGGCTTGCGTGCAGATCAGGGTCGGAGTGGACCAGACGCTGCGCGATGCCGTCCGTGGCGCCGCGGAACGAGCCGAAGTCGTCGCTATCGAGGTCGACCTGAAGGTGGGGGGCATGCACAGCGATGCGATCCTGCCCCTGGAACAGGCGGCGTCCACGAAAGATCAGATCGGGTCGGCCCGTCAATGCCCGCACGGTTGCGGCGCACAGCTCTTCGACCTTTTGTTGTCTGAGAACCGCTTGCTGGATTACGTCCATCTAGCCCGCATTTCTCACCAGGATCCCGGATGATGGCGCAGCACAGGGGCCGATGAACGCCGGGCTGGAGTGAGATGCATAGCCGTAGCTATGGATCGAATGAAACCCAAGTTCAGCGGGACCTGGACCAGCCAGGGCTGGGATAGGCGTTACCCAAACACACTGTTTTTCAGACAAAACCAAATTCCTCAATATTTACAATGTTTCAATAAGCATCTCTAGCCGCCTGGTGAGAAATGCGGGCTGATAAAAGGCCGGCGGATCAGTGATGTAGATCGATGCTGTCGCGGATCAGGTTGGCGCGACCGCCTGCAGATGGGAAGAGTCGAGTTCCTCGTTGAAACAACGCTGGTAATACTCGGCAACGATAGGGTGCTCCGCCTCGTCGCATTTGTTGAGATAGGACAACCTGAAAGCACGCGCCGGGTCGCTAAAATACCCGAGATTCTCCGCCCATGCGATTACGGTGCGCGGTGACATCAGGCTGGACACATCGCCGGCGGCAAAGCCGTGCCGCGTCAGATTGGCCAAAGCTACCATGGAGGCGACCAGTGGTCGGCCCCGATCGTCATCGAGTTCCGGGACGCGGGCGAGGACGATGGCGATTTCCTCCGCGCCCGGCAGGTAGTTCAGTGAAGCGACGATGTCCCAGCGGTCGATCTGTGCGTGGTTTAGCATCTGGGTGCCGTGATACAACCCGGTGAGGTTGCCCAGGCCCACGGTGTTCGAGGTCGCGAACAGGCGAAAGCAGGAGTGTGGACGCAGCACCTGGTTCTGGTCGAGCAGGGTAAACTTGCCGTCACGCTCCAGAATACGTTGGATGACGAACATGACGTCGGGACGGCCCGCATCGTATTCGTCGAATACCAGGGCAACCGGCCTGCGCAGCGCCCACGGCACGATCCCTTCCTGGAACCGCGTCACCTGTTTGTCCGATTCCAATACGATGGCATCCTTGCCGACGAGGTCGAGCCGGCTGATGTGGCCGTCGAGGTTGACCCTCACGCAGGGCCAGTTGAGTCGAGCGGCCACCTGCTCGATGTGGGTTGATTTACCGGTCCCGTGCAGGCCCTGCACCATGACGCGACGATTGGCGTTGAAGCCGGCCAGTATGGCGAGCGTAACGTCCGCGTTGAAACGATAGACTTCATCGACCTCCGGGACATGGTCGTCACGCTCGCTGAACGCCGGCACCATCATGTCCGAATCGATGCCGAACATCTCGCGCGCGGACACTTCGTGGTCAGGCTTGATTTCTGTCAGATCGCTCATGGTCCGTGAAACCACTCCAGCTTTGGAATCATTGGGTAAACCCGAGGCCACGTAGGCGCGTGAAGCGGCTGCCAGCGCCGTTTTCGTGAGCGGGGTTACACGTAGTCCTTGTACTTATCCAGGTATCGTACCGGCTTGCTCAATGCATCGCGCCGAAACGGGTCGCCCAGTTCACGCGTACACATGAGCTCGAGGACGGTCGTCTTGCCGCCGTTCATCTGCATGTCGACGGCCTTTTCGAGAGCAGGCCCGACGTCCTCCAGTTTGTCGACGGTGACGCCTTCCGCTCCCATGGCCCTGCCGATGCCGGCGAAGCTCTGGTTGTCGAGTTCACCGGCAACGAATCTCCGGTTGTAGAAATCCACCTGATTCTTCTTCTCGGCGCCCCATTGCCTGTTGTGGAAAACAACCGCGGTGACCGGAATATCGTGGCGTACACAGGTCATGGTTTCGGACAGACTCATTCCCCAGGCACCATCTCCCGCGTAAGCGATGCCCGGGCGATCGGGTGCGGCGACCTTGGCGCCGATCATGGTCGGAAACGCATACCCGCAGTTGCCATAGCTCATCGCGGCGAAGAAGCTGCGCGGCCGCTCGAAGCGCAGGTAGCTGTTGGCTACCGAATTGATGTTGCCGATATCGGTCGACACCATGACGTCTTTGGGCATATGCTTTTCGAGTTCACGCAGCACCTGACGGGGGTGCATCCAGTCACCGGGCTCGTTCTTCTGATCTTCGATCATATCAAGACTGAACGCGTCCTTTTCATGAGTCCACCCATCCAGTTCTTTTTCCCAGGCATCTTTCTCGAACTTGATTTCCGCCGCACGCCGGTCGCGGCTTTCGTCACAATCAAGGGCGCGATCATCGATCAGGCCGAGTAGCGTCCTGGCTGCGTCTCTGGCGTCGCCGCATATGCCGACGGATATGTTTTTGACCAGGCCCAGCATTTTGTGGTCGGCGTCGACCTGGATGATCTTCGCATCATTGGGCCAGTAGTCCAGGCCGTGCTGCGGCAGCGTGCCGAAGGGGCCGAGGCGTGTTCCGAGTGCCAGTACTACGTCCGCTCGTGACATCAACTTCATTGCGGCCTTTGATCCCTGATAGCCGAGGGGACCGCACCACAGTGGGTGACTGGCTGGAAAGGAATCGTTGTGCAGATAGCTGTTGACGACCGGTGCTCCCAGCCGCTCCGCCAGTGCCTTGCATTCTTCTACACCGTCGGCCATGACGACACCACCACCGGACACGATGACGGGGCTCCTGGCCGTGGCCAGCAGATCCGCCGCGTCTTTCAGGCTGGTCTCGCCGCCCGGGCCGCGGTCCAGTCGTCGTGGCTTGGGAATCTCGCACTCGATGTCACCGTAAAAATAATCGCGCGGAATATTTAGCTGGGTCGGACCCATTTCGGACATGGCCCGGTCGAAACAGCGCGCCGTATACTCGGCCATGCGTTTCGGATTGTTGACGTGCCCCTGGTATTTGGTGAATTCCTGGAACATGGGCAGTTGATTGGCTTCCTGGAATCCGCCCAGCCCCATACCCATGGTGCCGCTCTCGGGGGTGACTATCACCACCGGCGAATGCGCCCAGTAGGCGGCAGCAATCGCGGTGACGCTATTGCTGATTCCCGGACCGTTCTGACCAATGCACACGCCGTGCCTTCCCGAAACGCGGGAGTAGCCGTCGGCCATGTGGGCGGAGCCCTGTTCGTGCACCACCGGGATCATGGTGATGCCGGCGGGAGCGAAAATATCCATCGCGTCCATGAACGCCGAGCCCATGATGCCGAACATCGTGGTCACACCATTGGCGGCCAGGGTTTCGACAAAGGCTTCACTCGGGGTCATACGTGTCATCGGCTCATCTCCTCAAAAATTGGCGCTTGAATCGTTTCGGGGGCATCGTCAGGAAGTCTAAATATGAGATTATTTATCTCATAATACGTTGTCAAGAGAATTTCAATCATCAATAATTGAAATGATCGGGTTAAGAAATACCGGGATTCGTGACAAAAGCTAATAATTCCCAATCGGCGCTGCTCAGGGGCCTGGCGGTCATCGAATGGATATCCGCCCAGGATCGTGCCGTGTCCAGCGCCGAAGCCGCCGAGGCCGTGGAATTGCCAAAATCTACCGTACATCGCATGGCCACGCAGCTCGAGGCACAGGGTTATCTGCAGCGCGTCCCGGGCAGCAAGCGATTCTCCGGGGGAGCGAGGCTGCATGATCTGGCTCTGGCAGCGGTGTCCAATTCGGTTATCGGCGCCCCGAGGCACGCCATTTTGCAATCGCTGTCGGAGGAAATCGAGGAAACCTGCAATTGCACGATGCTGGACGGCAGCCACATTGTCTACTTCGACCGGGTCGAGGCCGACTGGCCTTACCGGATCCACCTGCCCATTGGTTCACGCGTGCCGCTGCACTGTACCGCCAGCGGAAAACTGTTCCTGGCCCTGATGCCCAGGTCGCAACGATACCGGATGCTGAACACTTTGACCCTGGACCGACACACCGACCGGACCATAACCGATCCGATTCGACTCAACACGCAGTTGGAACGCATCGGTAAGGAAAGGATTTCGATCGATGAAGGGGAGTACCTGGACGGGCTGATCTCGCTTGCGATCCCGGTATTCGATGAACATGAGCGCATCTGTTTTGCCATCGCGGTCCATGCCCCGACGGCAAGACGCAGCGTGCCGGAACTGCGACGGTACCTGCCGGCCATGCGGCGTGCGGCGGCAAAACTATCCAGTGTAATTCGAGGTTCGAAGTAAGGCTGCCCGCAAATACGACCGCGCAAGGTGTACGGGTAACGCCTAACTCGGCCCCTGTGCTGCGCCATCATCCGGGATCCTGGTGAGAAATGTGGGCTAAAGAATGTCGTTGTTATATCTCGTTTGTGTTTTGTCGAGCCACCGATTCCCTGAATATGATATACAGTCCGCTGCTGAATATGATGATGGCGCCGACTAACGTCGAGGCATCAAAGTCATCTCCAAAGAAGAAAGCGCCGATCAATGCGGCCCAGATCAAGCGCATGAAATCTATCGACATGACGGCGGTAGTGTCGGCCAGCGACAGGGCTTTCGCCATCCACAGGTGGCCGAGCGTCCCAAGCATACCCATGACGCCGAGCAGGAGCAGATCAGATGGATCCGGCCATTGCCAAAACAATAGAGCGGGCGGGAGAGACATGACCGTAAGCAGGATTGCCATCCACGTCACGATGCTCGTGCTCGAATCCGTGCGCGTCAAAGATTTGACGATAGTCACAGAAAGCCCCCAGAACACGCATGACAACAGGATAAAGAACATATTGGGATTGAAGTTTTCGGAGTTTGGTTGGAGCACTACCACAACACCGATGAATCCGCCGAAAATGGCAACCCAGCGGCGCAGACGCATTTTTTCTCCAAGAAAAAAGAAGGCGGCAAGTGCCGAGAATATCGCTGCGGTGAAGCTCAATGCGGTTGCCTCGGCGGTAGGCACCGTTGCCAGACCGTAAAACCAGGTCAGCATGGCGATGATTCCTGTTACACTGCGCAGCAGATTCAACAATTGCCGGGAAGTCCGCAGCCCCGACATACCGATACGGTAGACGAGTGGCAGGACGGTGATCAGTCCAAAAAGATTGCGATAGAAGGCAATAACGAAAGGATGCAGATCCCCACCCAGGTGCCTCACCATACCATGCATACTGGCGAGAACGATAGTAGACAGAATCATCAGAATCAGTGCCTTCGAGGAGTCATGCAAATGCTTGGGCATGGGATATTTTTAGCTTGCGGGTGAACTATCGGGAAACGCCGGCGTCGAGGGTTGTACCGCCGCGGTTGGGCCTGCTGGGCGCATGGCGACGATTGGACAACACTTAGCAGATGGAACCATTGATTTCTGTAAAAAACCTGGACAAACGTTACGGCTCAACGCGTGCGGTGGATGACGTCAGTTTCGATGTAACCGCCGGCGAGATCGTCGGCCTCATTGGCCCCAACGGCGCGGGCAAGTCTACACTATTGAAATCGTTGCTGGGCTTGATTCACTACGACGGCGAGATAAATGTCCTTGGTCAGTCGCCCCGCAGGAGCAGGGCGGCGCTGCTAGAGTCCATGAGCTATATCGCCGACGTGGCCTCACTTCCCGAATGGATTTCGGTCAAAAGGCTGCTTGATGTCATGGGCGGAGTACACCCCAATTTCAATCGCGGCAGAACGCTGGACTACCTCGAACGCACGTCAGTGACGACGGACCAGCGGGTCAGGGCGTTGTCCAAGGGTATGAAAACCCAACTGCACCTGGCGCTCATCATGGGAGTGGATGCGCGGCTTTTGGTGCTGGATGAGCCCACCCTCGGCCTGGACATCATCTTTCGCACCGAGTTCTACGACACCCTCGCCAACGACTACTTTACGCCCCAGAGAAGCATTGTGGTAACGACGCATCAGGTCGAGGAGATCGAGCAGTATCTGACACGGATCATGTTCATCCATCAGGGCCGGATCCTTTTCGACATGCTCAAGTCCGATATCCCAAACCGCTTCCTGCGCCTCACCGTCGAACGGGAAGCGGAACAGCGCGCACTGCGACTCGGGCCCATCCACGCGCGCACGGTTGGCGAAAACGAGGTGTTTATATTCGAGAACCGCACAGCCGCCGACCTGCGGAACCACGGCACAGTGGGCGTTCCCGGGATTGCCGAACTGTTTGTCGCCAAGGTAAAGGGAAGCGACAATGAATAAATTCACTACGCTG
>Ga0209567_10000081_pt1 | contig 44530 bp, 41 predicted proteins | sample COG_12_FD_184756 | JGI IMG/M metagenome (GOLD analysis project Ga0209567, IMG submission 184756) | Pelagic marine sediment microbial communities from the LTER site Helgoland, North Sea, for post-phytoplankton bloom and carbon turnover... | ecosystem: Environmental > Aquatic > Marine > Neritic... | reverse complement strand
GTGTTATGAGGAGAAGCGCTCCCGGGTCGTCTAAGGGCAGGACAACAGGCTTTGGACCTGTGAATGGTGGTTCGAATCCACCCCCGGGAACCAGCTTTGATCATGCGGGCCGTCTCAATTCTCATCACCGTCCTGATCGCCAGCCTCGCAACTGGCTGCAAAAAGGGGGGTAGCTCTCCGGCCGCATCAAATGCGGAACCGACAGCTGATGAGATGACGGGCTGCGATCACGACGTGAAGTCGAGCGCGATCGCAAAGCACAGTTGGCCCTATCCCGCAGACTATCGAAACCTCCAATGGGGAAGCCGCTACAAACAGATGAAGCTCAAGCTGAAGCCGACGCACGCTGCGTTCGTGACGGCCACGGTGACTTGGAAGCAGGGCGAGACCATCTTGGTGGAAGACAGCGAAGTGCTCATCACGAAGCCGCGACGTCTCGTGGCCAAGCGCGATCTCTATGTGAAGCGCAAGGTCTGGGATCAGGGGATTGAGGTGGAGCGGACCTACCCAGCAGCAAAAGAAGGTGAGGTTGGCAGCTTCTTGTTCTACAACTCTCGGGGCATGTGCATGGTCGGCACGGAGCAAGGCCCGGGCTGGACTCCATGCACCCTCGATGACGCATTCGAAGGACTGAGCACTGAGCTCCCCTTTGCCTGCGAGCAGGTATGGTGGGTCAAGGTTCGAAAGAGCAAGCTCGACCAAGGGTGGATGCCGGTCATGCCGGAGCTGGTGAACCGACTGGCGCCACCCGACGTAACCAAATGAACGTCTCCTGATTGCCTTTCGGCCCGGTGATCACGCTGTCTGCTTCGGCGATGAGCTCGAAGCCCAGGTCTTCTGCTTCCGCTACGAGTGTGCCGATCGCGTCGCGCCGGAGCTCCGGGTCGCGCACCACGCCCCCCTTACCCACTTTGTCCTGACCAACCTGGAACTGCGGCTTGACGAGGGCGAGGACCTCGCCGTCTGGCCTCAGGAGCGCGTGCGCCGCGGGAAGAAGCTTTTCGAGACCGATGAACGATGCGTCGATGACGACGAGGTCGAGGGCCTTGGGCAGGTCGCCTCGTTTCAAGTGCCGCGCGTTGGTGCGCTCCATGACGATGACGCGGTCGTCTTGCCGAAGCTTGTTGTGCAACTGCCCGTAGCCCACGTCGATTGCGAACACTTTGGTCGCGCCGCGTTGAAGCAGGCAATCGGTGAAGCCGCCCGTGGACGCGCCGAAGTCGGCAACCGCCTTGTTGGAAGGGTCGTACTCAAAGGCGTCGAGTGCGCCCGCGAGTTTAACGCCGCCTCGCGAAACATACGGATGATCGGGCTCCCGGACCTCGAGCGGGGCCGCCTCATCGAGCGTCTCACCGCTCTTGTCCACGCGCCTGCCCCCAGTGAAGACCTTGCCGGCGAGAATCAACGCCTGTGCTCGCGCCCGCGATGGGGCGAGGTCTCTTTGGGTCAACAATACGTCGGCGCGAACCTTCGGCACAGGGCAAGATTGGACTAACTTTCTTTGAAAAGCGAACGGCTGTATCTTGATCGCATGGCGCGCAACGTCCTCTTTCTTCTCAGCGTCGGCTCCTTTGGCTGGGCGCTCCTCTGTCTCTTCGCTGGTTCGATCATGCCAGACTGGATGGGACTCTCCGGCGCGGAGCACGGCGAGCTCTACATCGAGTCGATCGCGGTCAACGTAGGACTGTGGTCGGCGCTCGGGGTGTTTGCTCTCTTTGGCGCGGCATTCCAACGGCTGAGGTTGGCAGCGGCTCTTGCCTTTGTCGTCTGCGCAGCCGGATTCGCCGGCGGTCGAATCCTTGCGATGGTCCAGGGCGCCAACCCGGGAGCGTACACGGGAATAGTCCTCGCCTTGGAGGTCGCCCTTGTCGTCGCAGCATCCACTGCTTACGTCTCGGAAAAGACGCGCCTCTCCCGCGAAGCAAGAGAGAAGGAGAAGGCCGAGAAGGCTGCCCTGCAAGCTGCGCTCGCCGCGGAGCACGCCGAGAACGCCGAAGCCCCCCAACCATCACCCCTCCAGCAACCATGAGCCGTACCCCAAGAAAGCCCCGCCACGCCTTCCTTTGAGCCCGGTTTAATGAGTCGGGGATCGTGATGGCGGACCGAGCGGGGGGTGCGAGGCGCAAGCGAGACAAGGAAGGACCCGCAGGCGTAGCCACAGGCTACGTCGAGGACGCCTGACGCCGGATCGCGCCGCGGATCGCGCGCCCCGCGACGGGTAGGCGATAGTGTGGGGGCGGTGGGGTGGGACAAACTGCCGCCGAAGGCGTCCGGCGTTCTAGAAAGGGATGTCGTCGTCGCCGAAGTCGTCGGTTGGGGGCGGGGCGCTTCCGCCGCCGCCGCCGCCGCCGCCGCCGAAGTCACCGGGTGCTCCCGAGTCGCGACCTCGGCCGCTGCCGAGGAGGACGATGTTCTGCGCGACGATTTCCGTCGAGTTCCGCTTGTTGCCGTCTTTGTCTTCCCACTGCCGATACTGGATTCGGCCCTCGACACAGATGCTACGGCCCTTCGACAAGATGTTGTTGAGGGCTTCGCCGCGCTTGCCCCAAACGATGCAAGTGTGCCAATCAGTGCGTTGCTGACGCTCGCCCGCCTTGTTCACGTAGGACTCGGTCGTTGCCAGGCGCAAGCGCAACACGCCTTGCCCGTTTTGGGTGTATTTGAGCTCCGGGTCCGCACCCAGGTTCCCGATGAGCGTTACTCGATTCAAGCCTTCTGCCATGGCTCCCCTCTTCTCTTAGCCGCGATGGGCGGCGAACATACGCGGCCTTACGCCCCGGATCAATGACCCGTGTCAACGGCCGGTGGCCTCACTTTGCATGCGAAGCACGATCGCTAGCTCATCGGTCAGTGCACGCCGCTGTTGCTCGTAATAACCGGGCCCGATCGCTTCTGCCTTTCGCTGGCTTTCCAACGAGGCGATCTCGTCCAACAGCTCAGAGCGGCGGCCTTCCCGAGCCTCGACCAGAATCGCCGTCTCATCGGAGGGGCGAAAAAGAAGCCAAATCCCAAAGAAAACGAAGATCGCGGCGATCACGCTGGCAATGTAAGGCAGCACGCCGCCGCCGGGAATGCCGCGAATGTGGATGCGCAATGGGTCGATGGGGAGCTCGCCCGGGCGCCGCATCAGGCCCGCGACCAAGAAACGTCGGTCACCGCCCTCATGAACCCTCGCCACTTGAAACCCCTCGACCTCGAGGGTCATGCCATCGACGTAGTCGCTGACGACCTGGTACTCCATCGTGGCAAAGGGCACCGCCTGCTGGATCGAGACCGAGGTGCCGCCAACCGGAATGTCGTAGGTCCACATCAAGTCGGCGCGCCCCGGCGGGATGGAGCCACTGATCTCGAGGCCTTCGTCCGTCGCCAAAAACTGCTGGTCGGTCATGACTTCCATCGAATCAAACGCCTTGAAGCCGTCTGGCAGTCGAATCGACAGGCCCCCGTCGGGAAACACGTACGTCGTCTCGCCAAGGTTCGTCAGGCGCGCTTCCTGTCTGACGTGAGCGCGGTCGTCGCGGAACTCGATCATCGTGCGGCCTAACACTTGGAAGACCCTTCGGTTGTCGGTCGTCGTCGGCAAGCGGACCACGCGAACCCGCTGCCCTTTGGCTGCGTCGAGCCGGAAAGGCGTCGAGCTGTACCGCGCGCCGTCGTACGGCACGTTCACTCGATACGAATGCTTGGAGTCGGTCAGCAGCGCGTCGAAGGAACACCTGCCGTCGTCGTCAGTGACGCAGGCTTTGCTCTCCCGGCCGCCCGACTGCTCCATCACGCCAAGGCGCACGGCTTGTTTGGGCACCGACGCGCCGGCTTGGTCGATGACCTCGACGGTGATCGTCCCGGCGGGGAGCTCGGCATCGACGACGGAGGTGACGAGGTCCGGCACGTTCCCGAGGACGCGATTGACGACGGCTTGGTCCTGCTGGGCAGATACGAACGATGGGACCCACAAAAGCAGGCCGATGATAGCTGTGATGCGCATCATGCCTCGTCAGCTAGCCGTTCGGCGATCAGTGCCTCCGCTTCATCCCTAAAAGACTCCGCACCTTCGTCCAGCTCGTGGAGAATGTGCCGGGCCTGTGCGCGGAGCTTGGCGTTGAGCTCGTCGAAGTCGAGGTCCGAAAGTTTGTCCGCATCGTGTTCGAACGAAACGTCGCGGATCTCCTGGAGCAGCGCTTCCTTCTCGGTCAGCAGGGCGCGGCGCGCGTCAGTATCGATCTGCGCGCGTACGCTGCTCACGGCTTCGTCCGAAAGCGCCAAGCTGAGGCTGAGCCACAAGCTGACCAAACCGGCGACCACCGCCAGAGACGCAACGATGATGAACAACCAGGGGAGGAAATCGCTCATCAGCTTTCCTCCAGCCGCTCGAGCTCTTCATCGAGGCGTGAGTCGTACTCGAGCTCCGCTTTGGCTCTAGCCACTGTGGTCGGCCGCGTCTCAGCGCCACGTCGCTGCCATCGGCGCCCGATCACGATGACGAGGCCCACGGCGAAGAGCATCGCCCCCAACGGTACAGCCCAAAGCGCGCGGTCCAATCCTGCGTCCGAGGGAATCGCAAGAGCCGCGGCCCCGTACTGCGCCCGAAACGATTCCTGGATCTTCGTAGGCTCGACACCAGCGGCGAGTTGCGCGCGAACCTCGACGCGTTTGTCGTCGGCCCAACTGCACGCACAAGTGTCGAGCGGCAAGCGCGCGCAGTCACCACACTGGCAGAGCAACCGGCCGAAGAGCTGCCGCTCGATGGGGTCGTTGATCACGACCGACCCGGCGTGCAGCGTGCTGCTACTGTCGTTCTGCGCAGAAGCCACGCCTGCCCACGCCATCATCGTCGCGACCACGATCGCCAGCGCAACCACGGCGGTGGCGGGAGAGAATCGGAGGCGCCGCGGGCGCGTTGCCTCTTCCCGGAGGAGCTCGCGCCCGGTGGGCCACATGCTCAGGATCGAGCCGAGCAGAAGCACGATGCCGCCCAACCAAATCCACGCCACCAACGGACGAATGATGATCCGGAAGGTGCCGCGTCGAGTCGAGGGGTCAACCGTGCTCATGATCACGTACACGTCTTCGGCGAGGCGGCTGCGAATCGCCACCTCCGTCGTAGGCATTTGCGGATGTGTTCGATAGATGAACTTCGCGGGGGCCACCTGGCCCTTCTCGTTTCCGGCCTCGTCGACAATCGTCATGTCGGTGAAGATCATCCGCTTGTTTGGGTCTGCCTCCATCCGTGGCTGGTCGTAGCGCACCGTGTGCTGCCCGACCGACATCGTATCGCCCGGCCGAAGCGCGCTCTCCTGCTCGACGTCGTAGGCCGCGCCGGTGAAGCCGATGTACATGAACACGGCCCCGACGTGCACGATGTAGCCGCCGTAGCGACGACGGCCCTTGGAGACGAGACGAACCAGCGCGGTGCCTGCGCCCTCGCCCCTCTTCATGCGAACCCGCATACCGCGCCAGAACTCTTGACCGATGCTCGTGAGCACGAAAGCGCAGGTCGCAAATGACACGACGGGAGCCACGGCGGACATCCACGCGAGGGCAGTCCCGGTGGCTGTGTCGTAAATTTCGGTGGGCTCGACGATGGGCGGGTACCCGAGGCGCGCTCCAAACAAGAACTGAAGCACGGCAACCGTTGTCCCGACGCCTATTGGAACCGCAAGCGCGCGGAGGAGCTTCGACCCTGTCGCTTTGCGCCATGCGATCAGCGGTCCGAGCCCCGCCAAGAACAAGAGCACCAGGCCGAGCGGCACCATCCACTTGTTGTAGAAACCTGGGCCGACGGTGACTTCCTCGCCTCGTATCCATTGGCTGAGGAGCGGGAAGGTGGTGGCGATCAGAACGAACACCATCATCCCGAGCAACACCCAGTTGTTCAATAGGAACGCAAACTCACGGCTGACGAGTGACTCGATTTCATTGTCGGCTTTGAGCTTCGGAAGCCGCCAAATCATCAAGGCGGCAATACCGATGACCAAGAAGCCCATGTACCAAACGAAGTACTGCCCGATGTCGGAGCGAGCGAACGAGTGCACGCTCGCGATCAGCCCCGAACGTGTCAAAAAGGTGCCGAAGATCGTCAGAAAGAAAGTCAGCGACAGCAGGAAGACATTCCAGACCTTCATCATGTGCCGCCGCTCCTGAATCAGGACGGAGTGCAAATAGGCGGTGCCGACCAACCAGGGGAGGAACGAGGCGTTTTCAACGGGGTCCCACGCCCAGTATCCACCCCAGCCGAGCTCTTCGTAGGACCACAAGCAGCCGAGCAGCAGACCGAGTGACAGAAACGTCCAGGCGATCATCGACCACAGGCGTGCGGCCCGGACCCACTCGTTGCCCAGCCTCCCGGTGATGAGCGCAGCCACCAAGATCGCAAACGGCACCGACCAGCCGACGAATCCCATGTAGAGACTCGGCGGATGGATCGCCATCCAATAGTTCTGAAGCAGCGGGTTGAGGCCCTCGCCATCCCCAGGTGTCGTACGGATGTACGTGGCGAAGGGATTGGCCGCGAAGAGCATCAAGATCACGAAGAAGATCAGGATGCTCATCAAGGTGGCGATGATCCATGGTTGGAGCTCGGTGTACCGGCCGCGAAGCCAGCGTGTCACGAAGAACGTGTAGCCCGCGAGCAAGAAGGCCCACCACAAGAGCGACCCATCCTGGCCGCCCCATAGTGATGCGATCAGGTACCACCAAGGCATCGACCGATCGCTGTAGCGGGCGACATACCGAATGCGGAAGTCGTGAACCTGGAACGCGTAGGCCAACACGCAGACCGCAACGAGGACGAGCGCGCAGGTCGCGTACGTGCCCCAGCGCGCAGATGGGAGCAGTTGGGGACGCCCCCTGCCCGCGCCCATCGCGATCGCCATCGTGTACGAGGCGCTGATGAGGATTAGGCACAACACCAGCGTGCCGAAGAAAGGAATATCGAGTGTTGGCATAGCAACTCAGCCCCCAACTTCGGGCGGCTGTCCCCATTACATAGGGGTTGAGGGGATTCGGGCAAGCACAATGAAAAACCCCGCGCGGCTGCAGGCCGAGCGGGGCTTTTCGACGTTCGTCAGACCGAAGTTACTCGCCTTCTTCGAACTCGGCATCGATGACGTCATCGTCACCCTTGCTGGGCTCCTCGCTGCCTGAAGCCGGCTCCCCCGGGGCACCGTTGGTGGCGGCCTCGGCCGCAGCCGAGCTGTAGGCGACCTCTGCGATTTCCTTCATAGCCGCCTCTAGGGCTTCGCTCTGGGAGGCCATCGCAGCGCTGTCGTTGGCTTCAATCGCTTCACGAAGCGACTTCACCTTGCCCTCGACGTCCGCCACCTTGTCGGCGGGAAGCTTGTCTTTGACCTCTTCCAGCGCCTTTTCGACACCGTAGGCAAGCTGGTCAGCCTTGTTCCGGGCTTCGACCTGCTCCCGACGCTTGCGGTCCTCTTCCTCATGGGCTGCCGCATCCTCGACCATGTTGTCGATCTCGTCATCGGAGAGGCCGCTGTTCGCGGTGATCGTGACCTTCTGGTCTTTTCCGGTCGCCTCGTCCTTGGCCGTCACCGATAGAATGCCGTTGGCGTCGATGTCGAAAATGACCTTGATTTTCGGGATACCCCGCGGGGCCGGCATGATGCCTTCGAGGTGGAAGCGCCCCAACGTGCGGTTGCTGCTCGCCTCTGCGCGCTCCCCTTGAAGGACGTGAATCTCGACCTTGGTCTGGCTGTCCTCAGCGGTCGAGAAGACCTCTTCCTTACGGGTCGGGATGGTGGTGTTCCGCGAAATGAGCGCGGTCATGACGCCACCGAGCGTCTCGACGCCCAAGCTGAGCGGCGTGACGTCGAGCAAGACCATGTCCTGCACGTCGCCCGAAAGCACACCAGCCTGAACGCCGGCACCGAGCGCAACGACCTCGTCGGGGTTGACGCCCTTGTGGGGCTCCTTGCCGAAGAACTTGGTCACCATCTCCTGGACGACCGGCATACGCGTCGAGCCACCGACCAGCACGACCTCGACGATGTCTGCCGCAGTCTTGCCGGCATCGGAAAGTGCCTTCTTGCAAGGGTCGAGGGTGCGTTGCACCAGGTCGTCGATCATCGACTCGAGCTTGGCGCGGGTGAGTCGGATGTTGAGATGCTTCGGACCGGCAGCGTCCGCGGTGAGGAACGGCAGGTTGACCGTGGTCTCGAGCTTTGTGCTGAGCTCGATCTTGGCCTTTTCTGCAGCGTCCTTGAGGCGCTGCAACACCATCTTGTCCTTGCCCACGTCGATGCCGGTGTCCTTTTTGAACTCGGCCACCAGGTACTCGATGATGCGCTGATCGATATCGTCGCCACCGAGGTGCGTGTCACCGTTGGTGCTCACGACGTCAACGACCTTGTCGCCCACCTCGAGGATCGAAATGTCGAACGTGCCGCCACCAAAGTCGTACACGGCGATGAGGTGGTCCTCGGTCTTGTCGAGGCCGTACGCCAGGGCGGCCGCGGTCGGCTCGTTCACGATTCTCTTCACGTCGAGCCCGGCGATCTTGCCCGCGTCCTTGGTGGCTTGGCGCTGGGAGTCGTTGAAGTAGGCGGGCACGGTGATCACCGCTTCAGTGACGGGCTCGCCCAGGTAGTTCTCTGCGGCCTTCTTCAGCTTGCGGAGCACCTGCGCCGAAACCTCGGGCGGCGAGAGCGTCTTGCCATGAACTTCGAAGCCAGCATCGCCGTTGTCACGCTCAATGACGTTGTAGGGCATGCGCGTGGCGTCGTCGCCGAGCTCGTCGAAACGGCGGCCCATGAAACGCTTGGTCGAGTAGACCGTGCCTTCGGGGTTGGTGATGGCCTGTCGCTTGGCGATCTGACCGACGAGGACCTCGCCCTGGTCGTCCCACGCCACTACCGACGGTGTAATCCGGTCACCCTCCTCGTTGACGATGACCTTCGGGTCCTTGCCCTCCATCACCGCGACGACGGAGTTGGTCGTCCCGAGGTCGATGCCGATAATCTTTGCCATGTTTTCCTGTCTCCTTTTCGTCTCCGAGCTGCTGTCGGAACTGAGCCAACCTAACCACACGTAGGTTGCCGTCAAGGTCCTCCGAGCCCCGAAATCGCTTCTGAAGTCGACCGCCCGAAGGCGGCGGCGCCGCGCGGATCAGCTCGTCACGCTCTGGCGGAGCGCGATGGCGTCTTGGGAGTCCGCCAGGACGATCAGCGAGTCGCCGGCCTCGAGCAAATGCTCGCCGCCCGGATTGTAGACATAGTCGCCATCGGACCGGTGCACCGCCACCACGAGCGCCCCGGCTTCCCGGATGTCTGTCTCGGCGAGGCGTTTACCGACCAGCGGGCTCTCCGCAGGGATGTCGATCGCCTCGATTCCCACGCTGATGCCGCTCCCGAATTGCACGATCCGATCGAGGAAGGCCACCGTCTTCGGGCTCACCATCTCGCTGAACAGACGCACACCGCCGATGTAATTCGGCGCGACCACCGAATCAGCGCCCGCGCGTCGGAGTTTGGCCTCGGTAGAGGGCTCGATCGATTTGGCCACGATTCGGGCGGTCGGATTGAGCGCGCGAGCGCTGATCGTCACGAAAAGGTTGGCTTTGTCGTCGTTGAGCGCAGAGATCACGCCCCGCGCGCGCGCCACCCCGGCTTGCTCGAGAACGTGGTCGTCGGTCGCATCACCGTGGACGTAGAGCAGACCTTCATTGAGCTCCTCGTTGAGCTCATCCAACCTGTCTTGGTTGGCATCGACGACCACGAAGGGAACCCCCACGGCGTTGAGCTCGGTTGCGATGTGCCACCCGGTCGTGCCGATGCCACAGACGATGACGTGATTGCTCAATGTGCCGATCGCGCGTTGCATACTTCGACGCCTCAGAATCCCTTGCAGATCACCTTCTACAATCAAAGCGGTCAGACTAGAAATGAAATAAAGCAGGGTGGCACTGCCAAGAATGATCAGGGTGAGCGTCACCGCGCGGGCTTCGCGGATCTCGTTCATGCCCTCGAGCGTCTCGGCAAAGCCGACAGTCGAGAGCGTGATGATCGTCATGTAGAAACAGTCGAACCACGACCAACGGCCATCGCCGACGCTGTAGTACGCGGTGGCTCCCACGAGCACGACGGCTCCGAGGACGCCCGAGGCCGAAATCAGGCGGCCGTAGGCCCCCCGCCTCGACTGGAAGAACAACAGCTTCACTCAGCCGTAGTTGGCGTCATGCGGTGATCCAAGTCAACCCTTGACCACAGCCACGGGGGGCGGCACAACCGGCCGCGGTGAGCTCTTCCGAAGATGCGCGCCGGGCTGGGCGCGGCCTGGTGTCGATTGCCGGCGCCAAGGGCTACTTCATCGTCACCAGCTACGCAGTCCAACTACTGCTTCCGCGGATCTTCGGGGAGGCGAAGGAGTTTGGGCTCTACTCGGCAACGATGAGCGGCGTGGCGATTCTCACCAATGTGTTGATTGTCGCGACGATCCAATCGGTGTCGAAATTCGTGAGTGAAGACGAGGCCCGGGCCGCGGTCACGCTGCGGCAGGGGCTCAGGGTTCAGACGCTGCTCGGAGGCGCCCTAGCGCTCGGGCTCTTCCTCTTTGCGCCGGTGATTGCGCGCCTGCTCTTGGACGACCAGCTGACACGCTTGATACGCGTCGCGTCGGTCGTTGTCTTTGCGTACGCTTTGTACGCCGCAATCGTCGGGAGCCTCAACGGCAAGCACTTGTTCGCCCAGCAGGCCCGCCTAGACGCCACTTTTTCCACGCTTCGCACGGTTGGCATTCTGGTTGGGGCGGCTCTGGGCTTTGGCGCGATCGGCGCGGTGGCGGGTTTCGCAACGGCCGCAGCGACCATCCTGTCGATCAGCTTGATCTGGATCGGCCTTGGAAAGCGCGGCGAGCAGATCCCCCTCCGTCGTTGGATCGGATTCATGGCACCGATCTGGACCTACCAGATCTGCCTCAATGGCATCCTCATGATCGACATCCAGGTCCTCAAGCGGACCGCGACCGAGATCGCGTTTGCCAGTGCAGTGACCGGCCAAGCCGCCGTCGACATCGCGAACCAGTACGTTGGTTACTACCGGGCAGCCCAGACTTTCGCGTTCGTCCCCTATCAACTGATCATCTCGATGACTTTCATCGTGTTCCCGATGATCAGTAAGGCGACCAGCATCGGGAATCGAGAGGCAGCACGGTCGACGATTCAGCACGCCATGCGCCTGTCGTTGTTGCTGCTGTTGCTGGTCGCAGCGCCGACTTCAGGGGCTGCGCAGGGCGTGATGCGGCTCGCATACCCCGTGGAGTACCTGGCGGGCGGGCCCGCGCTGTCGATCTTGGTTTTTGGCGTTGCGGCTTTCGCTCTCTTCGCCGTCGCCGCGACGGCGATCAGTGGAGCCGGCAAGCCCTCCGTGGCGGCGATGATCGCAGGCGTGTCATTGCTCGCCGTCGTAGTCGCCAACCGGACTCTGGTCCTGCGAGCCGGCCTCGGGGAGCAGATGCTCGAGGCTGCCGCCACAGGTACCGCGGTCGGAATGGTGATCGCGCTCGTGCTTTCCGCGTGGGTGATCTACCGATTGTTCGGGGTCTTCATTCCCCCTGCGACTTGGCTCCGGGCGGCCCTCGCAGCAGGGGCGGGGTACGCGGTCGCGAGCGCGTTTCCGTCTGACTCACGTATGATGGCGCTCGTCGCGTTGGGCCTCGGTTTCGCGAGCTCCCTCGTGGTTTTGGTGGTCACACGCGAGCTCACCCGCGATGACTGGCACGCCCTTCGCCGAATCGTCCGGCGAGACTAGGCCTTGCGACGATAGTGACCGCTGCGCCCGCCCTGTTTCTCCACCAGCACGACCTCTTCGATAGCCATGCCGCGATCGATCGCTTTCAGCATGTCGTAGAGCGTGAGCGCCGCGACGGTCACCGCTGTAAGTGCTTCCATCTCTACGCCGGTGCGATCCGCGCAACGGACCGAAGCCTCGACCACGAACCGTTGATCATCGTCAGCAGGCTCGAACGCGACGTTGCAAGCAGTGATCGCGAGAGGATGGCAAAGCGGGATGAGCTCGGACGTTCGCTTGGCCGCTTGGATCCCCGCGATCCGCGCCGTCGCCAACGCGTCGCCCTTGGGCACTTCGCCGGATAACAACACACGGCGGGTCTCCGGCTTCATTCGAAGCGTCGCCCGGGCCCGCGCTTCGCGATCCGTCTTGTCCTTTTCGCCGACGTCGACCATTCGGGCCTGACCATCGCGATCCAAATGCGTGAGCTCGTCGTCGGCGTCCATCAATCGGCGTGCGGCGCTTCGTAGCTGGCCCGCGGGGGAATGGTAGCGGTCCCAGCCATGCGGGCAATCAGCTCGACCCTCGAATGCACACCGAGCTTGGAAAAGATTCGTTTGAGGTACGTATTGACGGTCGATACGGTGAGCCCGGTCTCTGCAGCGATCTCGCGCGTGCTGGAGCCAGCAACGAGGAGCGAAACGACATCGCGCTCGCGCGGGGTGAGCGGGGCGCGTCGCAAGGTTTGCTCGACAGCTTCGCCCGGCCTTCGGCTGCCCTCGTCCGCGAGCCGCTCCGTGTAGTCGAGCCCTCGGGCGTAGAGGCGCGATGCCCATTTCAAGAGCTCTAGTTGATTGCCGGCCGGAGCGTCGCCGACGATCTCCAAATGCAGAGTACCGACGACGGTACGCCCTTGCCGAAGCGGCAAAGATATCGTCGGATCGGTCGTGGTCAGCGCGGACTCGCTGCTCAGCGGGTCTCTGTCGGGGCGATCGAGCCGGAACGAATGAGCTCCAACCAGACCGGCGATCAAGGTGGCTCCGCGCTGCGGGTAGGTCCGCACGGGATCGAGCTCCGCTAGGCGCTCGGCGATCTCCATCAGCCTTTCGCTCGATGTCACTGCCCGGTCCTCAACCTATGGTCGTCGTCCTAAATCAGGGGCGAAAATTCAATTAATGTCAACCCTTGGGATCCCAGGTGAACGATGAGCGGGAGATCTTGGTGAGAGCGAAGCCCGAAACCAACTCTTCGGCTCGAATCGGGGCACTGGTTGCCGTCAATCCGAGGGAGCATGCCAGCTCCCCGATGATCTGTTCAGCCGAGCGGCCAGCTTCCCGAAGGGACTCGATCGCGGTCGCGCCATGCCGGGTCGCAAGCCGGGTGCCATCGGCATCGACCACCAAACCGACGTGCGCGAAGCGTGGAACCGCATGCCCGAGCGCGTGATAGAGCGCGATCTGACGGGGCGTCGACGAAAGCAGATCTGCGCCGCGAATCACTTCACTGATCCTCGCATCCGCGTCGTCGACGACGACCGCAAGCTGATACGCCCAAATGCCGTCCGCCCGCCGAAGCACGAAATCACCACCTGCGCCTTCGGGATACGGCCCGCACAACGCATCCTCGAAGCCGGGTGACGGGTCGTCGAAGACGAAGCGAAGGGCCGGAGCCTTCGCGGGATTCGCGACGCCGTGGCGACAGGTCCCTGGATAGCGGGGTCCGTCCTCTCCATGGGGCGCGCTCGCAATCCGGGCGATCTCTTTGCGCGAACACGTGCACGGGTAGACGAGGCCCGCTTCTTCGAGCCGATTGAGCGCCCGCTCGTAGGCTTCGTCACGGGAGGACTGGAAGACCGGCCCCTCATCCCAGTCGAGCCCGAGCCACTCGTGGTCGCGGCAGATCGCGTCGGCAGCACCCGGAACGACTCGCGGGCGATCGAGATCCTCGATCCGCATGAGGATCTGCCCGCCCTCCTTGCGCGCCTGGAGCCAGGTCACCAGCGCTGTGCGGGCGTGCCCCGGGTGCATCTTGCCAGTCGGCGAAGGGGCGAAGCGCGTCCGATACGTCGAAGCCACGATCCATCCTTTATACGACTTGCGCCGAGGCGGCCATGCAGTGCATCTTCCCCTGCGTGCGGGGACGAACCGATGTGTGTGGGTGCTTTCCGACGGGGCGCCACTATCCGGGCATTGCAGACTTGATCGCGGACGCGATCCAAAACGTCGAAGGCCTGTGCCAAGAGTTTGAGCCCGGGTCCTCCTGGGAGGACATCCCATTCACCGTGATCGACTTCGAGACGACCGGGCGCGATGCCGAAACCGACCGCGTAATCGAGATCGGGCTGGTGACGTTCGAGAAGGGCAAGGTTACCAGCCGGGAGAGCTTGCTCGTGAATCCCGGTGTTCCGGTTCCCGAAGAGTCGCGGGCGGTGCATGGGATTACCGACGAAGAGCTCGAGGGGGCACCCGACTTCGCGACCGTCATGCCCCGTGTGTTGGAGCTTCTACAAAGCAAGCTTCCGGTCGCATACAATGCCTCTTTCGACCGTGGGTTCCTTCTGGCAGAGATCAAACGCGCCGCTCCAAAAGGTATGACGCCGGGCGACATGCCACCGGCTGCGCGCGACGACGTAGCTTGGGTGGATCCATTGGTGTGGGCGCGCGAGATCCTGAAAGAGCTGCAAAGCCGGCGGCTCGGCGATGTTGCGAAGCACCTCGGAATCCCGCTCGAGCAAGCACACCGCGCAGCCGGAGATGCAGAAGCGACCGGGCGCGTGCTGCTCGGATTGGCACCGCAGATGCCGCGCATCTACGGAGAGCTCGTTCGTCTACAGAAGCGCTATGCGGCGTTTCAAGACGCTGAGTTTGCCGCGTGGAAACGCTTTCGGTGAGCCCGAAGGTCACCAAGGCGCGCTTGATTTGGGTTCCGTTCGCCCTGATGGCGATCGGGAGTTGGACGCCGGTGGTCGGCATGTGGCTCAACGGCATCGAATGGGCCGGGGCTGCGGGGCGAGCTGTCGCCTTTTGGTACACAGTGCCCGCCCTGGTGGCGATTCTCCTGGTCCAAGGGCCGTGGCTGAAGCAACCAATTCTGAAGCCGCTCGGCATTCAACTGTCGATCAACCGTTGGTGGGGCGTTGCGTGGCTACTCCCAGTCGCGATCCTTTTCGTCGGCATGCTGGTCACTTGGATTGCCGGTTTCGAGCCGGTGCTGACCGTCGAACAGTTGATCGAGAGCAAGCGCTCCACGGTGCCGCCCGACCAGCTGGCGCAGTTCGACGAATACCTCGCCGAGAGCCCGCCGCCACACCCATTGATGCTGATCGTCATGGGAATGCCCGCCGGGCTGACGTTCAATCTCATTCCGGGTCTCTGTGAAGAGATCGCGTTTCGTGGGTACTACTTCCGCGAGATCGCTGGCGGCTTCTGGACGCGGTCGACCAAGATCGGGCTCTTGTGGTGGTTGTGGCTCGCGCCGTCGGTCGCGATTGGGAACCTGTACGGCGCGCCGGGCCTCTCGGGCGTGGCGCTTGCGCTTCCGTGGTGCATCGTCGCGTCTTGGGTGCTGGTGTATCTGCGCGTGCGGAGCGAATCGGTGGTCGCGGTCGCAATCGCGAGAGGCACCATGCTGGCGCTGACCGCGGCGGCTCAAGACCTCACCTTCGGCGCGCCGACCTGGCTCAGCCCGTTCTATGGAGTCGGGGGCATCGTCGGGCTCCTTGTGGTTTGGTTTGCTTTCTGGATTCACGACCGCACTCGTGCCAAGGGTCGACTGACGACGCCTTGATGGAGAACGATTTGGGAGACTCGGTGAAGCTCGGACTGCACGCCCGCTATGGAGGCTACGCGCTCATCACGGGGGCGGCGCGGGGGATCGGGCGAGCGTTCGCCACGTATCTGGCGGCCGATGGGTTTGACCTCCTGCTGGTGGACCGCGAGGCCGCGGAAACGACGGCCCTCGCCGAAGCGCTTCAGGCCGAGCACGGTATCAATGCGCGCCCGTTGATCTGCGACCTCGTCGAGGCGGACCTCGCGGTGAAGGCGCAGGAATGGGCGCGAACCTATGAGATTGGGCTCCTCGTCAATAACGCGGGCATCTCTGTGCTCGACCCCTTCTTCGACATTTCTCTCGGCGCACACTTGGCGACGTTGGACCTGAACTGCCGCGCCACGCTCGTCCTGACGTACGTCGTCGGAAAGGCGATGGCCTCTCGCGGCCGAGGCGGGATCATCATCGTCTCCTCGGCGTCCGGGCTGTCGGGCTCACCGTACTTCTCTCACTACGCCGCAACGAAGGGCTATGGCTTGAACCTCGCATGCGGGTTGTGGTCGGAGCTTCGAGGAAGCGGCGTCGACGTCTTGGCGGTGTGCCCAGGCATGACGGACACCAAGCCCGTTCAGGATCAGGGCCTCGGTGAGGCTTTGCCGTTCTACATTCCGCTGACAGGCCCCGAGCCCGTCGCACTCGGAGCGCTCCGCGGGCTCGGCAAGCAACCCGCCTTGGTCCCCGCATGGGCCGACCGCATGTCCGCTGGTTTGCTTTCGAAGTTGCTGCCGAGGACCTGGACGCTTTCGCTCATGAAGCGATCGATCGAGAAAATGCGCGACTAGGCTGACGCCTGCGCTACTTCGGTGGCTTTCGAACCTTGAGAGTGCCTGCAAGCCACCCATCGACACCGCTCGTGTACCACTTCGACGTTCGGCGGTCCGAAGGGCCTCCGCATATTGCCGAATGAAGGACGCCGGCGCTCATGTCGGCGACGAGGCGGAGCGACGGAGTGAACGAGGTGAGCCGCCCACCGGAACTATAGATCTGCCCCTGATGTGGGGTCGCGCGTCCGCCGCGAATCGGGATCGGGCCGCGATCGAAGCCGAGGAAGCGAGGGAGCTTGCCTCCGAAGAACATGTTGGTGAGGGTGAGGTGGTTTTGTTTGCCCCACGGCTTCGGCTTCTGGTCGGCGACCTTCGCAAGGGCGGCGCTCCATACTTCTTCGCGCGTGCGCTCACCGAGCCAAGGCGATGATTCGGCGACGAGGATGCGGTCGAAGTTCTGGTAGAAGTCGATGAACGTGCCCGTTGCGTCGCGCAAGTGCTCGATGACCTGAGTGCCGCATGCCTTCCCGAACATCTCTGAGAGCAGCTCGGCGTAAAAGATCTCGAACGCCGTCGCCCCAATGGAGTCCAGCTCGTAGCGACAGTCCCAAGCGCGGAGGGCGTCGGCGATGGGGCCTGTTCCAAGGAGTGGCATGAGAATCTCGAGAAACTCGGCGGCCTGAAGGGAGTACGTGTCCAATTGTATGGCGCGGAAGGAGTCGACATCGTGGTCATCGCGCTCCGCCAACAGTTGCGCGATGCGTCGGGCGCGATAATCGCCCATCGGCGCATTGATGGGCTTGGCACGGCCGAGGTGATTGAGATCTTGGTTGGCGGTCACGATGACGCCGCCGGCCGGATCGTGGGTACGGGGTAGATCATTGGGATCGATGAAACCCTGCCAGTCGAATCGTTGGTCCCACCCGGGGCGGGGCGCGAAACCCGACCAGTCGTCGGGGCGCCTCGGCATCAAACCGGACATCTGGTAGCCGATGCCACCAGCGCTGTCGGCAAAGATCCAGTTGAACGACGACTCCACGTTGGCGAACGCGGCCATCCCCTCGGTCACCGTCCGCGCCGTCCACATCGGGACTAGCGCATTGATCGACTGAGCTCCTCCATCCGCACCCGACCACCGGGTGGCGAGCAAGCGTCTCTCCGCCTCGGGGCTGCCATCGAGCACACCATGCTGGTTCTCCCAGAACGTCTCGACGATCGGTTCGCCCTTTTTTCGCTTGATGGTCTCCACGCGTCGGTCGAAGTCGACCCACGAATCCCCGCGGCGAAACTTTCCATCCCGGCAGTGTTCGACCCACGAATCGATCGCATCCATGAATGTGTACGTCGCGCCCCAGGACAGGTGTTCCGTGCGCCCCACCAGCGGTGCGGGTAACCCGGGCATCGTCATGAGAATCGCGTAGCCATCGGGCCAGCGAAGGCTCTGCTCGGCCCACACATTTGGCAGACGATTCGTTTCGAGATGCGGATCGTTTGCGAGCATCGCCGCGCCAGACGCGGTCAGCGAACCCGACACGCACCAGTTGTTCGACGCCATCACCCGTGCCGCGGCGGCCATCCACTTCACCGCCTCGGGCACGATGCGCTCGCCTAGCTCGACCTCGGTCAGCATCGCGCGGTCGAGCCCCGATGTGCAGCCGGGAAAAAGCGCCTCGAGGTGAGCGTCGCTGACGCCCGCCTGAACCATCTCGACGAAGAGCCGCTCTACCTCTCCCTGCGACTGGGCCAAGGTGAGGAAGCCGCTCATGCGTGCGAGCAACAAGCTGTGCCCAATCGTCCAGGGGTCGGGTGTGACCCTCACGAGCTTGAGCTCCCAAGGTTTCGACTCCGCGAAGCGCGCGTTCACACCGTCGCGGTACGCCTCACACGCAGCGTGGGCCTCGGCGCTGAGCTTCTTCGCTTCCTCCGCAACTCCGCCGCTCCAATTCATACGCCTGAAGAACCGATCGACCTCCACCATTTCGTCACTGCCATCGAGCAGCTCCGCCGCCCGCCCCTGGCCGAGGATCCGCATGACCAGCATCTGCAGGCCGCGATCCATCGCGTGGCAGTAGCCCATGCCCCAATAGAGGCCGATGATGTCGTCGGCGACGATCTGCGGGATGCCGTGCTCGTCACGGGTCCACTTGGCTTTTGGCGGTTGTCGTGCGGTCATCGTTAGAAGCTGTCCTTTGCGCCGCGAATCGCGGAAAACGAAGCAACCGGATCTCTTCCGGCGGCGACTGTCGGCTCGTCGAAGCGCAGGAAGGGATTGGTCGCGAGCTCTCGATCGAGCCGCCCGGGTACCGTGAACTCCCCCGCTTCCCGAACAGCGATCGCCTCTTGAAGCGCGCGCTCGACCTCGGGGTTTTCGGGCTCGATCGTCTTTGCGAATCGAAGATTGTTGACGGTGTACTCGTGGCCGCACCACACCTTGGTGTCGGGAGGCAGCGAGCGAAGCTTCGCAAGTGACCGTGACATCATTTCCATCGTGCCCTCGAAGACGCGGCCACAACCCGCGATGAAGAGCGTGTCACCGCTGAACAGGTTCCCTTCGGCGATCAAGGCGATGGCGCCGAGGGTGTGGCCGGGGATCTCCGCGATGTCGACGGTCACGCCGGCAAAGTCGAAAGAGTCACCGTCCGAAAGCGCATCGGTCTGCCGCGGAATCCGTTGATGGTCCGCATCGTACTGCGACCCCCTCACCCGTTCGATCGGACACTCCTCGATCAACGGCTCGATCCCACCGATGTGATCCCAGTGATGATGCGTGAGCCAAATCTCGCTGAGTTTCACCCGATGCTCGTCGATCGCCCTCAACACGGGGTCGGCCTGAGACGGATCGACGACCGCCGACCGCCCGTTTGCGATCACGAGATAGGCATAGTTGTCGCTCAAGCACGGGACGGGAATGACCTGCATCGCGCGCACGATAGGCCCCAACCGAGAGAATTTCCACCGTCGCCTCTCGTGCGGTGCGCAGATCGACAATCGGAAGTATATCCACTCGATGGATCCGAAATTCATGATCGAGCAGGGGATTCCGTTTGCGGGACGGACTGAGGTGAAGGTCTTGGAGCTCGAGCCTGGGTACGTGAAGATGATGATGCCGCTCCAGCCGAACTTGAATCACGTGGGCACGATGTACGCAGGCGCTTTGTTCACGTTGGCCGAGCTTCCAGGCGGTGCGATCTTCCTGTCGACCTTCGATGCGAACCGGTTTTACCCGCTGATCAAAGGAATGGAGATCAAGTTCCTCAAGCCGGCAACGACCGATATCACCGTCGAGGTGCGGCTCGATCCAGACGAAGCAGCCAGAATCCAAGAGGATGCCAACGAGAATGGCAAGGCGAACTACGACTGGGAATGTGAGCTCAAGGATGCCAACGGACAGGTCGTCGCCGTGTCCTCGAACCGCTACCAGCTGCGCAGCATGAAGCCCGGTGCTTGAGGTCGACGACACCCTGCGCGCGCGAATCACGGCGAACCTCGCGGCCCACGAGCGCTCGACGGAGCCAGATGATTCACTGCGCCCTGCTGCGGTTGCAATGACGATCGTTTCGAACGAAGAGGGGGAAGCTTCGTTCGTGATCACGCGCCGAGCCGCCAGCCTTCGGGACCACAGCGGACAGTGGGCCCTTCCTGGCGGGCGTATCGACGAAGGCGAGGATCCTGCTGGGGCCGCGTTGCGCGAGCTCGACGAAGAGGTTGCGCTCCAGTGCGGTCCCGACCGTGTGCTTGGGCTCCTCGACGACTACCCCACCCGGTCGGGTTTCCGGATCACACCCGTCGTCGTCTGGGGGGGTACCGGCGTCGTTCTCACGCCGAATCCCAAGGAGGTCGCCGAAGTGCACCGAGTCCCGATCGCGGGCCTCGATGCGCCCGGCATCCCAAAGCTCTTCGACCTCGAAGTGAGCGACCGCCCGGTCCTATCGGTGCGCATCCTCGGCCAGGACATTTTCGCGCCCACCGCGGCGGTCATCTACCAGTTCCGTGAAGTCGCGATCCACGGCCGCGACACGCGCGTCTCCCGCTACGATCAACCCCCGTTCGCCTGGCGCTAATGTTCGAGACGTTGACGACGAGCTCGTTTGCCGGCTTTGCGTTTGAATCTTGCGCGCTCTCCGTCAATCTACGACCCGGGCGACCAACCCGGCCCCTTCGGGTAGCGTGACATCGCCTCCGGTCCGGAGAAGGCCCAATCCGTAGGTAAGCACCGCCAGGGTAATTGAGCCTTTGGTGCGGTTCTTCCCTTCGAAGCGCTCCGGCGAATCATCGAGACGGACGACGGTTCCGCTCGCAGCGGTCGTGCTCTTGAACGACACCTCCATCCAGCCTGGTCGCCCGATCCGCGGGTTTTTCCGACGGGTGACACTCGCCATCACCTGCGTGCCCTCATGTATGACAACGGTCCCCTCACTGTTCGTCACGTCCTGCAGGACGGCGAAGTAGGGCTGCTGGCTGGTTGTCGTGGGCTGCTCCGACACACCTTTTCGCGATGAAATCGGGAGAACCGCAACGACGGGGATCGACGTCCCGGCAGGAACGCCCATTTCAGCCGACTCTGTGGCTACGGTCTCTGGTCGGGCCGTCCGCACGTGGCGCACGGGTGACCCACACGCCGTGAGCATCACGAGGGCGAGGGTGGCTACCGTGACGTTCGACAATCGTGGGGCCGGGTTTTGCTTCTCGAAACATTTCATTTTGGATTCCTTTGTTTCCGGCTCGGACAGCTCCAGAGCCACAGACTTGCTCTCAAGTAGGCCGCAACACCATGAGCCCGAACACGACGAGAGCGATGATCCCGGCGGTCGCGCCGGGGACCGCATAGAGACGGGATGTGCGGTCGAACGCCTCATCCTCCCCGCTGTTCGCCAGGCTGATCAGGCGCTGTTGCAGGGGAACGAGGACCGCCAACCAAAGCGCTCCGAGAACGGCGAAAAGAAGGAAGCCCCATCGGAGCCACATCAGGGCGAAGGTGCCGCCATAGATGGTGGCAAGGACGAGGCCGTTGTATAGAAGGAGGAAGGCGCCAGGGCCCGTGAGCGCGACATCACCGACGTTGATCGACACACTGACGTAGCGGTTTGCGACCCTCTGTCTGCTTGCGCCGAGCCGTGCCATCCACATCGCACCGGCGAGGATGTTGCCGAGGAACATCGTTGCCCCGAGCAGATGAAGGAGGAGATGCCATCGACGAGGCAGGATCTCCTCGGGCTGCCAACCCACTGCTCCCGCCACACCGAGAGCGACGAGCACCAAGGCCTCCATCAGGATCACCCGCGTGGAGACATGAGTCGCCTCGAGCCACCGCTCGCCGGCGCCCCCGATTCCCCCACTCATCCGGATCCCTTCGTACATGACAACCTCCTGATGCTGAGCGTGAGCTATGCACTTCAGCATTGGAATCAGTTTGTTTGCACATGTTCCTTGCAATTATGCAAGGATAGGAAGATGGAGCGCTGGGACGATCTCCGGATATTTCTCGCCGCTTTCCGTGAGGGAAGCTGCGCGGCAGCGGGTGCGCGCCTCGGTGTCAATCAGAGCACGGTCAGCAGACGGATTGCGGCTCTCGAGAGCGACCTCGGCGTTCGCCTCTTCGACCGGATGCCCGAAGGGCTCGTCCCGACTGCGGCAGCGGAGGAGATCGTTCCTCGTGCTGAGCTCTTCGAGGTTACCGCCGCTGAGCTCGTCGACGCGGTCGAGGGGCTCGATACTCGCTTGGGGGGTGTGGTTCGGGTCGCGTCGCCGGACTTGATCGCGAGCGAGCTCGTCGCCCCAGCTCTCCCAGCCTTCCTCGGCGAACGTCCCGGCTTGCGTGTGGAGCTGACCGCGGGCGACGCGCTCGTAGACCTCACCCGACGAGAGGCCGACCTCGCGCTGCGTTTTGTCCGCCCGGATAGCGGTGATCTCGTGGTTCGGCGTGTCGCGACTTTGCGTCTTGGTGTCTTCGGATCGAGAGCGTATCTCGATGAGCATCGTGCCAAGCCGCCACAGGAGCTCGCGTGGCTCGATTGGGATACGACGCAGGCGCACTTGCCCGATGCAGCTTGGCTGCACGCCGTCTTCCCCGGACTCGAGCCCGTGCTACGCACCTCCAGCTTGGGTGTGAGGCTGCGAGCGACCCGCGCTGGGCTCGGCGTCTGCGTCTTGGCGCGACCACTTGCGGAACGTTACTCCGAGCTCGAAGCGATCGAAGGCCTGCCGGCTATGCCAGAGATCCCGGTCTGGCTCGTCGGACACCGCGCTCTCCGTAACCTTCCTCGCATCAAAGCCGTCTGGGCCTTCCTCGAGGAGCTAACCTCGGAGTTCGCATGAACGATGCGTTAGCGCTCGACCGTGACGCCTTTCCAGAAAGCGACGTGGTCCTTGATGTTGGCGGCGGCGTCTTTGGGCTCCGGATAGAACCAAGCGGCGTTTTCGTTGCGCGTGCCGTTGACGACGACGTGGGAGTAGCTGGCGGTGCCCTTCCAGGGGCAGACGCTGTGGTGGCCGCTGGGCTCGAGGAACTCTTGGTTTATCCTGCTGGGTGGGAAGTAAACGTTTCCCTCGACGACCTCGAAGTCGTCCGACTCTGCGATCACCTGCCCTTCCCAAATTGCCTTTGCCATCGTGCCTCCTAGTCGGCGTAACCTAGGGCCCGGTCCTAGGGCGTCGACCCCGTTGACCTGACTACCTCGAGCCCCAGAGACTCCGCACTACATGGCGAACCATCTCCAAGACGAGACGAGCCCTTATCTGCTCCAGCACGTGGACAATCCCGTCGACTGGTATCCGTGGGGGGAAGAGGCCATGCGGCTGGCCAAAGAGCAAGACAAGCCGATCTTGCTCAGCATTGGCTACGCGGCTTGTCACTGGTGCCACGTGATGGCTCACGAGTCGTTTGAAGACGAGGCGACCGCGGCGCAGATGAACGCCGAGTTCATCAACGTGAAAGTCGATCGCGAAGAGCGTCCCGACATCGACAGCATCTACATGCAGGCGGTCAACGCCATGGTTGGGCGCGGCGGTTGGCCGATGACGGTGTTTCTCACGCCCGACGGCAGACCCTTCTACGCAGGCACCTACTTTCCGAATGAGCCGCGGCACGGAATGCCCAGCTTCCAACAAATCCTTACGGGCGTGACCAAGGCTTGGCGCAACGACAGGGAAAACGTCGTGGGGAGTGCCGGTGAGGTAGCGGAACAGCTGCAGGCACTGTCGGGCGTGGGCTTCGAAAATCAGCCGCTCGATACGGAGGTCCTCCGAAGCGCGCTGCGGGGTCTAGGCCAACGGTTCGACGCTACCTGGGGCGGATTCGGCGACGCCCCGAAGTTTCCCCAACCGATGGCGATCGAGCTCTTGCTTCGCGAGTCGCTTCGCGGGGAGGAGTCGAACGCGCTCGAGATGGCCGAGGCGACGCTTCGAAAGATGGCCCAGGGCGGGATGTACGATCAGCTTGGCGGCGGCTTCGCGCGTTACTCGGTCGACCATCGTTGGTTGGTGCCGCACTTCGAGAAGATGCTCTACGACAACGCGCAACTGGCGCGAGTCTATCTTCATGCGTGGCAGGTGACGGGCAACGATTTCTACCGGCGGATCACCGAAGAAACACTCGACTACGTTCTACTGGAGATGCGCCACGAGGAAGGTGGGTTCTACAGCAGCCAGGATGCAGACAGCGAGGGCGTCGAAGGAAAGTTCTACGTTTGGTCAGCCGACGAGATTCGCGAGGCGTTGGGTCAGGACGCCGACATGTTCATGCGGATCTACGGAGTGTCGGACGAGGGCAACTGGGAAGGTCACAACATTCTCAATTTGCATCTCGATGCAAAGGGCCTGGCTGCACAGCTCGACATCGACCCAGGGGCTCTCGCAGCGCGCATGGCCGGAGCGCGCGTGAAGCTCTACGAGCTTCGTTCGGGGCGAGTTTGGCCCGGCCTCGACGACAAGATCCTGACCTCGTGGAACGGTCTGATGCTCGCCGCGTTCGCCGAAGCGGGACGGGTGCTCGACCGGCCCGACTACATCGAGGCGGCCGAGGCCAACGCAGATTTTCTCCACCGAACGATGCGACGCGATTCCGGTCGCCTCTTCCGTACTTGGAAAGCCGGATCCGAGGCCAAGTACAACGCGTATCTCGAAGACTACGCCTACTTGGCCGATGGTCTGTGGGCCCTGTACGAAGCCACGTTCGAGTCCCGATGGATCGAGTGGGCACGCGAGCTTGCCGAGCTGATGCTCACTCACTTCCGAGACTTGGATAAAGGCGGCTTCTTCGACACATCAGACGACCATGAGAAGTTGATCCATCGGCCCAAGGACCTGCAAGACAACGCGGTACCGAGCGGAAACTCGGTGGCCGCAACCGTGCTTCTGAAGCTCAGTCTGCTGACCGGCAACGGAGAATACTGGCAGGTCGCCGAACAAAGCGTCGGCACGATGACCAAATTCATGAACCAGTATCCCTCCGGCTTCGCCCAATGGCTCAACGCCGCGAGCTTCATCCTCAGCGAGCCTCAGGAAATTGCGCTCATTGGAAGCGACGAAGAGATAGGGCCATTGCTGGAGGTGGTACGCAAGGGCTATCGCCCGTTTCAAGTGGTCGCTGCGCGTGACGAAGGCGATGAGCCGACATTGCCCCTCTTGGAAAACCGCCCCCGAGTCGATGGCAAGGGCACGGCGTACGTGTGCCGGCAGTTCGTATGCCAGGCCCCGGTGACCGACCCGGAGGAGCTGGCCAAGCAGCTGGACTGATCGCCGGCACTGGCACCCCGTAGAGGAAACGCTCCACGTTTCCCACGGGGCTTCGCTGGCACTAATGCGGGGCGCCCTTGGCAGGCGGTAGCGCGAGCCCGAAGGGCGAAGCCCGGCGCGAACGCGCCGCCAAGCCCAAGCAAAGCGCCGGGCGCGGAGGCACGCTGCTCACTCGCGTGAGAGTGAAATAGGACTACGGGTGGGGGTGGGCGGGCGGTGTAACCAAACCGGGCGGCGTAACTAAACTGGCACGCTACTGCGCCGGAGGCTCGTCGATGACGACTGGATTCCGCGCCGGTGCATCGGGCGTGCCGGTCGGAGGCAGCGGCTCCTCGGGAAAGTCGGGAACGGTCCAGTCGATCCCGTCATCGGTCTCCGTCTCTGGCGCCGGCGCTGGCACTGGCGCTGGCACCGTCTCTGACACTGGCTCTGCCACTGGCGCTGGCTCTGCCACTGGCGCTGGCACTCGCTTCTTCTTTGGTTTCGTTCGCTTCTTCTTCTTTGGCTTCGGGGGCGGTGGCTCCTCCTCGACTTCTTCCTCAACCACCGGTGGCTCCGGCACGACGTCCTCCACGACTACCGCCTCCACGGGTGGCGAATGGGTCCCCACGTCGGCAACTCCCGGGTCCTCTTCTTCGACGACAGTTGGAGATTCGACCAACTCGGTCTCCGGTTCCTCCACGGGTGCGCGTTGCCGCCACCACGTCCCTGCTGCGGCGCCGACCAAGACCAATGCCAACAAACCGAGCGATGCCCAAAGCCATCGGTGCCCTGGCCGCTTCGATCCCGGCATCGGGGCAAGGTCGTGCGACGTCGTGCCAAACGGACGGGGCGCTGATGAAAGGAGCGCTTCGTCCTCGGCGTCGCGCACGACCGGAACGGGCTGCGTATCCGCCAAGGGAGGCGGCGAGCTCGATGCGAGAAGCGCTGCGAGATAAGAGCCCGGAGCCGCCAGGTCATCGCCCCAGATCGTACCGAGCAGGAGCGCGCGCGCGTCGTTCAGGAGACCGGCGTTTCCAGCCGCCTCGGCAAGCGAGTCCAGAAACGTCGCAAGTGTCTGTTGACGGGCGTCCGGACTTTTCTCGAGTGAGCGCATCACGACGCGGGCAACACCATCGGGAACCTCGGCTCCTCGTCCCTTTGTTTGAAGAGGGGGCGGCTTCTGGTGCACGTGCTGCATGAGGACCGCGCCTGCGGTGTTACCTTCAAACGGAAGCTCTCCGGTCAGGAGCTGATACGTCAGGACACCGAGCGAGTAGATGTCGCTTCGTTGGTCGGTCTCGTCCCCGGTGGCTGCCTCGGGCGAGATGTACGTCGCAGTCCCGAAGACGCGTCCGCCTTGCGTCGTCTCCGACCCGAGCCCTTCGGCTTCTAGAACGCGAGCAATCCCGAAGTCGACGAGCTTCACGAAGTCGTTGTCCCTGCCTCGTCGCACCAAATAGACGTTTTCGGGTTTGATGTCGCGGTGCACGATCCCAGCCGCATGCACGGCGCCGAGCCCAGCGCAGAGCTTCATGGTCATGATCAGCGCCCGCTCTAGAGAAGGAGGGCCGTGTCCGTCCAGCTCGTCGGAGAGCGACCTGCCTTCGAGCAGCTCCATCACGATGTAGAGCCGTCCGTCGCCGAGCCGCCCGGAAAGAAAGACGCGGACGAGGTTCGGGTGGTCGAGCGAAATCGCGAGCCGGGCTTCGCGCTCGAACCGAAAGACCGCCTGTTCGTCGCGCGCCAGCTCGGCTCTCAGCACCTTGATGGCCACGTCACGGCCCACCGTCGTTTGGTGAGCGCGATACACCGTCCCCATGCCACCGGTCCCGATTTGCTCTTCGACGCGAAACTGCTCGAGCAAGACAGTGCCGAGCAGTGGGTCGGCAATATCGTCGTCAGTGACCAGCTGACTGCCATCGTGCGGGCAGTACTCGGCGCGGCTCGCGAACTTCGAACCGCAGCGAAGGCAAATCTTCCGCATGTCGGTAAGCTTCCCTAAAGGCCCCAGGGGAGTAGCATCTGGGAGGGGGTAGTACAATTCCCCCCTCGGACGCCTGTTTGGCTGCTAGCTTCAGTTTTCCCTAATCTTTTTCTCCAAATCAGGTTGAGACGACGCGGCAGTGGGTGTTCTGAGATCATGCGCATAATCGGGGGACGGCTTTCGGGGCGCAGGTTCGGTGCACCCGGCGGGCGAGGCACGCGGCCTACCCGAGACAGCGTGCGAGAAGCGCTTGCCTCCGCGCTCGAATCGCGTGGCGCCTATGACGGCGCGAGGGTGCTCGATCTGTTCGCGGGCACGGGAGCGCTCAGCTTCGAAGCGCTGTCTCGAGGCGCATCACGCATCATTGCGGTGGACCGGGATCCACGCGTCATCCAGCAGATCACACGAAGCGCGAAAGAGCTCGGGGTCGAGGCACAAGTTCACACTGCGCGTTTGGACCTGCTGGGTGATCCCAGAAGTGCTGTTCGCAAGCTTCCAAGAGCCGAACCGGGCTTTGACTTGGTGTTTGCCGACGCGCCCTACTCCGAGATCGGCTCGGTCGGACCACTTCTCGAGGCCGTGGTCGGTTCCGGGCTGCTAACGCCCGGCGCGCGGGTCGTCATCGAGCACCCAGCAAGCCACGACTGGAGCTGGCCAAATGGGCTCGCATCGGAGGCGGACTACCGCTATGGTCACACCGGAATCAGTCTCGCCGTCTACACTCCCGAGAAAGGCACGCAGTGAGAGGCATCGCCGTTTATCCGGGGTCGTTCGACCCGATCACCAAGGGCCACACCACAATCCTTCAGAGCGGGCTGGTAGCATTCGAAAAAATCATCGTTGCGGTTTTGAACAACGACAAGAAGGAAGCGTTGTTCAGCGTTGCCGAACGAATGGAGATGATCCGCGAATCGGCAGCGGACATGGGCGCCGATCCGGGCCGCATCGAGGTCGACAGCTTCGACGGCCTGCTGGTGGGCTACGCACAGCGGCGCAACGCCCGCGTCATTTTGCGAGGGCTCCGAGCCGTCGCGGATTTCGAATACGAGCTTCAAATGGCCAACATGAATCGTCACCTCAACCCTGAGGTCGAGACGGTATTCATCATGGCCAACGACGCCTACTTCTATGTCGCGTCCAACCTCGTCAAAGAGGTTGCAAGGCTTGGTGGCAACGTGTCGGACCTCGTGCCTGTTCCCGTTCTGCCGAGGCTTCTCGCCAAGTTCGACAAATAGATCGGGTGGGTCACGACCCCTTCGCGAACGAGCCGGCGCACCTCGGGCAATGCACTCAGCGATACCTTCCCCAATTGGAGCTCACCTAGGTTCGTTTCTCCGTCGATGACCGCGCGACGTACCCGCAGCCAACTCGCCAGATAAACGGCATCGCGCGCAACGCCGCCCGCGCGGAAGGCTCGCTCGCACAACGTCACAGCGCCCGCCGCTGAAAAATCATGCTCCTTGACCAAGGTCCTCGCGGCATCGCTGAACGACACCCCAGCATGCATGGCGTGAGTCGCAAGCAAGCGACCCGCCAATGTCCTTTGCCGGCCCGGGCCGAGCAAACCGGCGAGCTCTTCGAGATAGATCGCCACGCCTTCTTGATCGCCGTATGAGCCAGCCGTGCCAATCGCAAGAACGCCTAGCGTTTGCGTTCTGCCATTGAATGCCGAGACCAAGTGCCCGTAAACCTCGTGCGTTGCCAGACGCTGCGCCTCATGTGCGCCAAAACGCCGGTCCGCGATGAAGACGGTGCGCTCACCGACGGCTGCGTTCGCGATCAAATCCGGGTCGACCCGAACCGCGATGTGCAGGCCGACGTGCTTGGCGTACGCCAGCATGAGACCGCGCAGATCAACGCCGTCGGCCGAGGCGGCGGGTATGGTCTTTGGCTCTTGCTCTACGGGCGCATAGGCCAAAATCTCGTGCGCTGCATCGAGGACGGTGCGGTCTGCGTCGGGGAAGACTCTCTCGCTTCCCGTACCAAAAAGCCGTGCCGCCATCGGACGCACCTGCTTGCTCCGGCCGAGTGATTCCATGAGCAGCAGCTCGATTTCGAGCTCTTCGAGCCGCGGCAGATATAGATCCGCCGCCGCCGATTCAGCCGCAAGCTCTCGGGCGCGCTCGAGCTCGCGCCAGACACCACGTTCGACGGCGACTGGCTGCCACTCCCATCGTGGTTTGGCGTGCTCCGCCCTCGCGACACAAGTCGTGAGCCGCTGCCGCTCGGCGGGGTCGCTATGGGTCGTCGAGCTGACGAGGAGCCGCGCCGTGTCGTGCAACCGGCGCACGGCGACGTCGAGCTCGGCTCGAAGTCGAGCGTGCGAGCGATCAGAGAAGCTGCGTTGCGCGCTCTGCGAGCTCACTTCGCTCCCCTTTCGAGAGTGTTACGTGGGCGCCGATGTCTTCTTGTTGAAAGCGCTGCGCAACGACGGTGAGTCCATTGCTCGCTGCATCCACGTAGGGGTTGTCGATTTGATATGGGTCGCCGGTGAGAACGATTTTCGTGTCGGCTCCACACCGTGTGATCACCGTCTTCACCTGATGAGGTGTGAGGTTCTGCGCTTCGTCGACGACTAGGAACTGATTTGGAAGGGAGCGGCCACGAATGTAAGTGAGCGGCTCGACCTGAATGACGCCGGATGCCACGAGCTCTTCGTAGTTGCGGTGCTCGGACGTTCGTCCACGGCCGCTACTGAAGATGTACTCGAGGTTGTCGAATATCGGCTGCATCCAGGGGTTGAGCTTTTCTTCCACGGTTCCCGGTAGATAGCCCATGTCCCGCCCCATGGGAAAGATCGGGCGTGAGACGAGCATTCGGCTGTACGCTCCATCTTGAACGACGGACTGCAGGCCGGCCGCAATCGCGAGCAGAGTCTTTCCGGTGCCGGCCTTGCCGACCAGAGTTAGCAAGTGGATGTCTGGCGAGAGCAACATGTCGAGCGCGAAGTACTGCTCGAGGTTTCGCGGCCGAACTCGCCAAACCCCTTCCCTGCCAACCCGCAGAGGTACGATGGTTCCGCTCTTGGGATCGAAGCGCCCAAGCGCGGTGTGCCTGGGGTGTTGGTGCTCGCGAAGCACCACGCCCGCATGAGAATAGAGCTCGACGTCGAGCTGACCGACATCGACGAGCTCTCGCTTGGCCAACTGGTCAACTACATCGCGATCCACATCGACTGTGACCACGCCCGAGTAGAGCTCGTCGATGGAAACACGACCGCCCTCGTAAGTTTCCGCTTTGAGCCCAAGCGCATCGGCACGAATGCGGAGGTTCGTATCCATCGTGACGAAGATGAGGGGCTCATCCGGATTTTGATCTCTGAGATCGAGGGCCATCTGCAAGATGAAGCGATCCATCTCGCCAGGCCCGCGAGCGCGTTTGGGCATCTCGGAAGGAACGGCAACCCGGAGTTGGCCACCCGTGCTCTCGAGCGGAACCCCCTGATCGAGGGTTCGGCCGTTTTGGTTGCGAAGGTCGTCGAGGATACGCGATAGGTGCCGCGCGTTTTGCCCGAGCTCGCTGAGCTCTTTCTTGAATTGATCGACCTCTTCGATGACGAAGATCGGTAGGACGACCGCGTTGTCCTCGAATTTGTAGACCGCTAACGGGTCGTGAAGAACCACATTGGTGTCCAAGACGTAGGTCTTCTTCACGTTGGCAGACGCTAGCATGCTTTGATGCGCCGAGTACGGAGAAACGAAAACCGGCTATAGTGCGGCCGCGGAAAGTTCATGATCGAGGAGCTGAGCTATCAAAGCCTCGCGATCCTCGCGGCAGCTGGGGTGCTCGCGACGGTCGTCAATGTCATGGCCGGCGGCGGCGGCATGATCGTTCTGCCCACGTTGATTGCGCTCGGGCTTCCAGCGGACGTCGCAAACGGGACCTATCGACTCGGAGTCGTGACGCAAAGCATCGCAGGAACCGCAGCGCTGAGTGGTGAGGGAAAGCTGGACACCGGATCGATTGTTCCAATTCTGATCCCTACCGTGCTTGGAGCAATCGTTGGCGCGCTACTTGCGACGCGAGTCCCGGGCGATGTCCTCAAACCGATCATGCTCGTGACGATGATTGTCATGGCAGCGCTCATCGCCTTTCGGAAGCAAACTCTCATCCCTAGCGAAGGGCCTGCGCTCACTCCGCAAGAAGCGCCGCGATCGTTCGTCGGCCTGTTTTTGGCCGGCGTTTACGGGGGTTTCATTCAGGCGGGCGTTGGTTTTCTGCTGCTGGCTGTCCTCATTGGAACGCTGCGTCACAACCTGATCACCGGCAACGCGTTGAAGTTGGTGATCACGCTCGCATTTGGCACGGTCTCTCTAGGTATCTTCGCCTGGGCAGGGTTGGTGTCATGGGCGCCGGCGGTCGTATTGGCGGTCGCGTCGATCGTAGGCGCCCGGCTCGGCGTGCGCCTGATGCTCAAGGTCCCCATCACGGGATTGAGGTGGTTTGTGTTCGCATGTGTCATCGCCACGTGCATCGCCGCCTGGCGTCGATAGTTAACAACGATCCTCGTTGGTGATATCCTGTTAGTCGAGGAGGACTTCACGATGGGGGAAATGGTCAAGCAGATAGCTGCCCTGCAGGACTACGAAAGTTACCAGGATCTACACTGGGAAGGTTCCTTCGAAGACTACCTTCAGATCATACGAGAGAAACCGAAGGTTACGCGCAATGCGTTTCAGCGGCTCTACGACATGGTCGTCTCGTACGGCGAAGAAGAGTACATCGACAACAAGAAGAAGCTGATCCGCTATCCGTTCTTCAAGGATCCCATCGAGAACGGCAAGGACGCGATCTTCGGTTTGGACATTCCGTTGATGCGTCTGGTGCATGTGCTTCACGCCGCCGCGCAAGGGTACGGCCCTGAAAAGCGGATCATCTTGCTGCACGGGCCGGTCGGCTCGTCGAAGAGCACGATTGCCCGGCTACTCAAGAAGGGGCTCGAGCGTTACTCCCGAACGCCGGAAGGCGCCCTCTATACGTACGAGTGGACGAACTTGCATCAGACGGGACTCGCAGGCGGTGACGACGTGTTCCCGTGCCCGATGCACGACGAGCCGCTTCGTTTGATTCCGGCGGAGTGGCGCGATCAAGCCGTGCAAGAGCTGCGGTTGGGTGACGATCGCAGGCGCGTACAGGTGCGTGGCGAGCTCAACCCCGCATGCAGGTTCATCTTCCGGAGTTTGCTCGAGCGCTACAACGGCGACTGGTCGAAGGTCATGGCCAACCACATCGACGTGAAGCGCCTCGTGCTCAGCGAGCAAGACCGGATCGGCATCGGCACCTTCCAACCGAAGGACGAGAAGAACCAGGACTCCACCGAGCTCACGGGCGACATCAATTACCGAAAGATCGCTGAATATGGCTCCGATTCGGATCCGCGAGCCTTCAATTTCGACGGCGAATTCAACATCGCGAATCGAGGCGTAGTCGAGTTCGTCGAGGTCCTGAAGCTCGATGTCGCCTTCCTCTACGACCTGCTCGGAGCAACCCAGGAGCACAAGATCAAGCCGAAGAAGTTCGCTCAGACCGACATCGACGAGGTGATCATCGGTCACACGAACGAGGCGGAATACAAGAAGCTCATCAATAATGAGTTTATGGAAGCGCTTCGTGACCGCACGATCAAGATCGACATTCCGTACATCACCAAGATGAGCGAAGAGATCAAGATCTACGAGAAGGACTTCAGCTCTACCCGTCTTCGCGGCAAGCACGTCGCGCCGCATACACTCGAGGTAGCGGCGATGTGGGCGGTCTTGAGCCGCCTCGAGGAACCGAAGAAGCATCAGCTCGCGTTGCTTCAGAAGCTGAAGCTCTACGACGGGAAGATCCTCCCCGGTTACACACAGGACAACGTCAAGGAGCTTCGCAAGGAAGCGAACCGAGAGGGCCTCGAGGGCATGTCGCCGCGGTACGTGCAGGACAAGATCAGTAACTCGCTCGTACGCGAGGGGAACGAGGGGTACATCAACCCGTTCATGGTGCTCAACGAGCTCGAAAAGGGGCTCAGTGCATCTCTCACGGTCGGCGAAGACCAGCGCAAGCGTTACGGGGAGCTGATCGGCGTCGTAAAAGCCGAGTACGACGAAATGGTCAAGAACGAGGTGCAGCGCGCGATCAGCGCCGATGAGGACGCGATCGGGCGGCTATGTGGGAACTATATCGACAACATCCGCGCTTATCTGATGAAACAAAAGGTGAAGAACAAGTACACCGGCAAGGATGAAGAACCGGACGAACGACTGATGCGGTCGATTGAAGAAAAGATCGACATCACCGACGCTCGGAAGGACGACTTCCGCCGCGAGATCATGAACTTCATCGGTCACCTGGCCCTCGAAGGGAAGAAGTTCACTTACGAGACCAACGACCGTCTGCGGCGCGCACTCGAGATGAAGCTCTTCGAAGACCAGAAGGACTCGATCAAGCTGTCGAGCTTCGTGTCGAACGTCATCGACAAGGAGACGCAGGACAAGATCGACATCATCAAGAACCGGCTGATCAAATACTACGGCTACAACGAGGCGTCGGCGACGGATGTGCTTGCTTACGTCGCCAGCATCTTCGCGAGGGGCGACGTAAAGGAGTAACGGGTGTCGCTGCGAATCGACCAGGATCATTCCCGGTTCCGCAACATCGTACGCGGCCGGATTCGGCAGAATCTCCGTAAGTACATCTCCAAAGGAGAGCTGCTCGGCAGGCAGGGGAAAGACATCGTGTCGATCCCAATCCCCCACATCGACATCCCAAAGCTGCGCTTTGGCGACAAGCAACAAGGCGGCGTCGCCCAAGGCGACGGGGAGCCGGGCGATCCGTTGTCAGGAAGCCCGCAAGAAGGCGAAGGTCAAGGCAAGGCGGGCGATCAAGCAGGCGACCATGCGGTCGAGGTGGAGCTGACGCTCGACGAGCTGGCAGACATCCTCGGCGAGGAGCTCGAGCTCCCCAACATCGAGAACAAGGGCAAGAGCGCGATTGTCGACAAGAAAGATCGCTACGTCGGCGTTCGCAGCGTGGGGCCCAACTCGCTGCGACACTTCAGACGAACCTTTCGAAGCGCGCTCCGTCGCCAGATCGCGCTCGGCACGTACGACCCAAAGCGCCCGGTGATCATCCCGACCCGCGACGACATGCGGTACAAATCGTGGAAGACCGAGGAGGAACCTGTCGCGAACGCGGTCATCCTCTACATGATGGATGTGTCCGGCTCCATGGGCGACGAGCAGAAAGAGATCGTCCGCATCGAATCGTTCTGGATCGACACCTGGCTGCGCAAGCAATACAAGGGCATTGAAACGCGCTTCATCATTCACGACGCAGCGGCGCGCGAAGTCGATCGCGACACCTTCTTCCGGACGCGGGAATCCGGAGGGACGATGATCTCCTCGGCGTACCGGCTGGTGGCCGAGATTATCGAGCGCGACTATCCTTCGTCGCAGTGGAACATCTACCCTTTTCATTTCTCGGATGGCGACAATTGGAGCGTCGATGACACCTTGCTGTGCGTTGACATTCTGAAGAAGCTACTGCTCCCCGCTGCGAACGTATTTTGCTACGGCCAAGTCGACAGCCCCTACGGGTCCGGCCAGTTCATCAAGGATCTCAAAGAGCACTTCTCAGACGACGAACAGCTGATCACGAGCGAGATCAACGACCGTGACGCGATCGTCGAATCGATTCGAGAATTCCTCGGGAAAGGCAAGTAGCGCGTGGCCCAGTTCGCCCTGAAGACCGCCCTTCCGAACTACCTCCGCGACGAGCAGCAACGGATCGAAGAGTTCGTGCGAGCGGTCGGGTTGGACGTCTTCCCGACGATCTTCGAGGTCCTGAGTTACGACCAGATGAACGAGATCGCGGCCTACGGTGGCTTCCCCACACGCTACCCGCATTGGCGCTGGGGCATGGAGTACGAGCGGCTGAGCAAGAGCCACGAGTACGGGCTTTCGAAGATCTACGAGCTGGTCATCAACAACAGCCCTGCCATCGCGTACTTGCTGGAAGGCAATAGCTTGGTCGATCAGAAGCTCGTAATGGCGCACGTGTATGCGCACATCGACTTCTTCAAGAACAACTTCTGCTTCCGCATGACGAGCCAAGGGCGCGACCCGAAGAACGGCGCGGACGTTCGCAAGTGGATCGATACGATGGCCAATCATGGCGCCATCGTCCGGAAGTGGGCCAACCGCATCGGCCTCGAAACCGTCGAACAATTCATCGACGCCTGTCTGAGCCTCGAAAATCTGATCGATCCGCAGAAGCCTTTCCTGCCCAAGGAGATGTCGCCAAGCACATCCGAAGAAGAAGAGCCTCCCGACGCACCTGAGGTGCCGCTCCTCCGAGTCGACCGCGAGTACATGGAGTCGTTCATCAACCCCGAAGAGTTCGTCGAGTCGCAGAAGAAGAAGCTGGCTGAAGAAGCAAAGCAGGCCGAACGCTTTCCAACGGAGCCCAAGCGGGACGTGCTTGGGTTCTTACTGGACCACGCGCCTCTTCAGCGCTGGGAGCGTGAGTGCCTCGCCGTGATTCGCACGGAGGCGTACTACTTCCTGCCACAGATGCAGACCAAGATCATGAACGAGGGCTGGGCGAGCTACTGGCACTCCCGGCTGATGACGGAAAGCATCTGTGACGCAAGCGAGATCGTCGACTACGCCGATCGTTGTGCGAGCGTGCTGGCGACTACGCCCGGGCAGCTCAACCCGTACAAGCTCGGAATCGAGCTGTTCAGGCACATCGAGGACCGCTGGAACAAGGGACAGTTCGGCAAAGAATGGGACGACTGCGACGACTGGGAGCTTCGGCGCCATTGGGACCGCCGAACCGGACTCGGGCGCGAGAAGATCTTCGAAGTGCGCTCCCTTTACAACGACGTGACCTTCATCGACGAGTATCTCACCGAGGACTTCGTGGCCGATCAGAAGCTCTATTCGTTCGGCTACAACCAGCGAAACGATCGTTGGGAGATAGAGAGTCGCACCTTCCAAGAAGTCAAGAGCCAGTTGCTCACGAGCCTGACCAACGCGGGCAACCCGATCATCTCCGTCATCGACGGGAACCACGGAAATCGCTCGGAGCTTCTCCTAGAGCACACTCACCAGGGCGCCGACCTGCGGTTGGACTGGGCCAAGGAGGTTGCCAAGGCGCTCTGCCGGGTTTGGACGCGCCCGGTCGAGATTCACACCATCGTCGACGAGAAGCCAACGGCGCTTCGCTTCGACGGCAACAGCCACTCGCAGAAGTCGCTTTAGAAGCCCGTGCAGTTGCTGAAGTGGATCGTCGCGCCCACATCGAAGCCGAACCCAGTGGTGCCGCTCAAGAGGGAAGCGCAATTGAGGTCAAAGGCTACTTCGTTGCCGGACGTCTCGACATTCAATAGCTGACAGGGTTGATCGACCGACGGAGGATCCTCACCGCATGCGCCGAGCATCTCGATGCCGCCGTATGCGTCTCCGCCCTCCATGATCGTAACGACGCACGCCGCCGGCTCCCTGGTGCCGTCACCCGGGTCGACGGTTGCGCCGCGAAGCTCGAACCCGAACCTATCACTCACGTGGGCTTCGAGGAAAACCAGCCTCGTGCCGTCGGAACGCTCCACGGCTTCACAGCTCGCGATGATCGGATCGTCGGTGCACGTTCCCTGTCCGTTCTGACCGACGATCGTGCGTTGATTACCCTGGCCGAGGCAGGTCTGCATTGGCGTGGTGCAGCCGACGTCGTCTGGGCAGGTCAGGCTCCACTGCGCATCCACCCCCACCGGACCGCCACTGTCGGCGCACGACACCGCAAGCAGCGATACCAGGACGCCCATGAAACGGCTCTTTTTCATCCCAACCCCACCCGATCAGATTAGCCATCCGGCGGCAGGCCGGCAACTATAGGGCGAAAGTGGCCATCCCGTAGGCTTTGCGCTCCCAAACGGGGTTTGCAGCTTGCCGGTGAGTCACGTTAGAAAAGGCCACCCGCATGCTCGAGCTGCTGACCAACCCAGACGCGTGGATCGCGTTGGCCACTTTGACTCTGCTCGAGATCGTCCTCGGCATCGACAACATCGTCTTCATCGCGATCCTTGCTTCGCGCCTGCCGGTAGAGAAGCAGGGGCTCGCCTATCGGCTCGGTCTGCTCGGGGCGATGGTCACCCGAGTCGCCCTACTGATGACGATCAACTGGGTGATGCAGCTGACCGAACCGTTGTTCGAAGTCGTCGGGCATTCGTTCTCAGGACGTGACCTCATCCTGCTCGGGGGCGGGCTGTTCTTGATCGCCAAGAGCACACAAGAGATCTACGAGAAGGTCGAAGGGGAGCCGGAAGAAGACATCCAAGGCTGGTTCAGCGGCCTGCCGGGCGTCGTTGGCCAGATCATGATTCTGGACATCATCTTCTCGCTCGACTCGGTCATTACGGCGGTCGGTATGGCGGACCACATCGAGGTGATGGTGACCGCCGTGGTCATCGCGATCGGAGTCATGCTGCTGTTCGCCAAACAGATCGGCGACTTCGTCAACAAGTACCCCTCGATGAAGATCCTCGCGCTATCTTTCCTTCTCTTGATCGGCGTTTTGCTGACGGCGGAAGGCCTTGGGCAGCACATCAACAAGGGCTACATCTACTTCGCGATGGCGTTTGCCCTGATGGTCGAGCTGCTCAACATCCGCTTCCGGACCAAGCAACAGGCCGTGTAGGCGAGATTTTTGCTGCGGCGGCTCCCCGCATGCGCCAGAATCGGCCGCGATGCGGTTGGCACCTCTGATTGGACCGGACCTTCAAGACGCGATCGCGATCGGTCCCGAAGCCGTTCGCGAAGCGGTCTCGGAGTTTCACCCGGAAGACATTGCCGAGCTCCTCGAAGACTTGTCCGCGAGGGAGGCCGTCTCGCTCGTGCGCGCATTGCCCACCGAGACAGCCGCTGATGTCGTCGAGCGGTTGACCCCACATCGTCAGGTCCTGGTTTTCAACGCAATCGACACCGGTCGCGCGGTCGAGCTCCTGCGGGAAATGGATCCCGACGATCGCGTCGACCTTCTCCAAGAGCTCGAAGAGGACGACGCAACCGCTTTGCTCGCGGCGCTCGAACGACGAGAGCCGGAGGCCGCCGAGGAAGTTCGAGAGCTGGTTCGTTACGAGCCCGAGACCGCAGGCGGCTTGATGACCACCGAGTTCGCATCCCTGCCCCCGGACACGAAGGTTTGGGAAGCGATGGAGGCGGCGCGACGGTTTGGGCGCGAGGACATGGCGGAGATGCTCTATTACATCTACGTCTGCAGGGCGAACGGCGAGTTGCTTGGCGTCGTGTCTCTCCGAGACCTGATCCTGAGCGAGCCAGGTCAGGCGCTCTCGGAGATCATGACGGAGAACGTCTTCCGGGTGTCTCCCTTCGACGACCAGGAAAAGGTCGCACACGAGATCGCCCGTTATGACTTGGCCGCACTGCCGGTGGTGGACAACATGTCGCGTATGCTCGGCGTAGTCACCGTCGACGATGTCGTCGATGTCGTCATCGAAGAGGCCACAGAAGACGCGCAGAAGATGGGCGGCGTCGTCCCGCTCGAAGACTCGTATTTCGAGACGGGCTGGGCGGAGTTCGTATGGAAGCGTGGCTCGTGGTTGGTGCTGCTGTTCATCGCGCAGTTGCTTACCGCAACGGTCATTCGCGAGAACCAGGACATGCTTCAGGCGACGCTCGAGCTCATCATCTTCATTCCGCTGATTATCGCATCGGGCGGCAACGCGGGGTCGCAGTCGGCCACCCTTATCATCCGCGCAATGGCGGTGGGCGAGCTCCGTCCTGGTGACTGGGCGAAAGTGCTCGGACGCGAGCTGTTGATCGGGTTGTCGCTCGGGATCGCCCTCGGCCTGATCGGCTTCGCCAGGGGTTGGTTTGCAGGAGAAACCGTGGCCCCTTTGGCGATCGCCACGGCCGTCGGAGCGAGCATTCTGGCAATCGTCACGTTGAGCACCATCATCGGGTCGCTCCTACCACTGCTGATTCGACGTGCAGGGCTGGATCCCGCGGTATCCTCGACGCCATTCATCGCGTCGGTCGTCGACGTCTTGGGGCTCATCGTCTACTTCGCCGTCGCGCAGGTGATCTTGAACGTGGTCTTCGGCGCCTAGCCCCTCGATCTCGCCTCCATCCATGTTAGGCTCCCTCCTTCGCAAGGGGAGCCACATATGCCGAATGTGACCATCAACTACAAACAAGACGTCGACACGGTTTATCAATTCGTGACCGACCCAGAGAACATCAAGAAGCGCTGCGAGGCCTCGGGCGAACGGAACGTGCGCATCGAAGTCGAAGAAGCGGGCGGCACGAAGGTCATCAACTCCACACGAGAGATCGACAGCGACCTCCCCGGCTTTGCAAAGAAACTATTCAGCCCGACCAACACCATCGTCGAGCGCCGCGAGTGGCGCGATGCAGGGGAGAAGAAGACCTGCAAGAGCCACATCGACGTCCTCGGGACGCCCGGCAAGATCGACTTCAACATCACGATCTCTCCGAGCGGGAGCGGCTGTGCCTACGACGTCGAGTTCCAAGTCACCGCGAAGGTCCCCCTCATCCGCAAGAAGCTGGAAGAGTTCGTCGCCAGGACCACCATGGAGGGCGTCCACGAGGAGCACGACTACAACCGGCGCGTGCTCGACGCTGCGGGCTGAGCCTCAGTCAGCGAACAGCTCGGGTTTGAGGTAGTCCTCGCCCTCCCAGAACTCGCATTTTTCGGCTGCATTGCTGCCCACCGACACGGCGCTGTCCAAGACCAGGTGCTGGTCACTGCTCTCGTCATATGCCGGCCACTGAACGCCCCCTTCGGTGCTCGGATTTCCGGTTGCTGCGAAGCGCGAGAAGTAACCAAGCGTCTGTAGCCACAGCGTCTCGTCAGCCGTCCCGGGCTCCCATGTGTTGAGGGTGGTCGAGCCGTCCTGGAAATCGATCTCGAGGAGAGGGTCGTAGCCGAACACGTACGGGATATCGGCGCCGTGAAAGGCAGCGAGATCGTAACTCGGGAGCTCGGCGCCGGGGATGAAGGGCAGCGCAACTTCGAGCTGCGAGTGTCCGTCCGGGTACTCGAACTGATAGAGGTACGCGGAGACAAACGCTGCCAGCTTCGCGACCTCGGTCTTGGCGGGACATCGAAAGACGGTGTCTGTGACCACCGCCGCAAGTGCCACGGTGGGCTCGGAGTAGTCTTCCAGCGGATACTCGACCGCCGCTCGCGCCGCGAGCTCGGCATCACCGCCCACGAACCGCGCGATGAGCTCCTCGTAGTTATCCTCGGTCACCACGAGGGGCGGATCGGCAAAGCTGCCGAGCCATGTGAAAAGCCTGGCTTCTTCCCGAGTGAACCCCACGATCGTCGGTACCTGGTTGAAGTTGCCAGAGGCGAACGAGTCACTCGGCTGCTCGGTGAAGAACGAGCCATCGAGAATCGGACCCCAGCTTCCGGTCGGCTCGTCACTGGGGTTGAAGCCGAAATTCGGCGCGGGTGGCAGTGCGGCCAGCACCTCGTCGGCGGATTTCCCACGCATGCACGCCAGCGCGTCATCCTGCGAACTACACCCGAGCGCCTCCGCAAAGACGTCTCCCTGTGCCTCGGCGGCGGCGAGCGTCGCCCACGGCCGTTCGCAAGAACCACTCTGCAGAATCGCCTTTGCGAATAGGCCCGCACCCGCGGGTGATGCCAGATGGCTGCAAACGCTAAACGCTCCTGCGGACTCGCCGAAAATCGTGACGTTATCCGGATCGCCACCGAACACCGCGATATTGTCTCGAACCCAACGGAGGGCAGCGGTTTGGTCCATCAACCCATAGTTGCCGGATGCGCCGTCGGGGCTCTCAGCGGTGAGCTCGGAGTGCGCTAGAAAGCCGAGCTGGCCGAGACGATAGTTCATACTGACGACGACTGAGCCGGTTTCTCGCGCGATGAGGTCGCCTGCGGTGCCCCCGTCGGTCTGCAGACCCTCGCCGAGCGTGAAGGCTCCGCCATGGATCCACACCATGACTGGTAAGTCGGAGCCCTCGCTCGGAGTGTCGACGTTCAGATAGAGGCAATCCTCGCTCGGTGAGAAGCCCGGAACCGGGAGGCCTCCAAATACTTCCTGAGGACAGACGTTGGGTTTCTCGATCGTAGCGAGCGTATCGGTCCATGGTGCCGGGGCCGCTGGCGGCTTCCACCGAAGATCATCAACCGGCGGCGCTGCGTACGGAATGCCACGATACGAGGAGACGCCGTCGGCCTCGAAGCCCTCCACCGGGCCCGAGGTCGTCCGTACGACAAGGCTGCGAGCGCCCGAGGTGCTGCTGCCACAGCCTACAACGGCGGCAATAAGTAGGACACAACCAAGAATCAATCGTCCACGCATCTAAGACCTCTCAGACTAAGGCCGCGAAGCTAGGGTACGCGCCGGGCACGCGCTATCCCACATCACTCAGCCGGCAAAAACGGCGCGATCCTTGGCCCAATCGCGTAGAGCAGCAATGCGCTCGGCCATCGTCACCGAGAGCGGCCTAGTGAGCTCGATCTCCTCGGCAACGGCCTCGGTGCTGAGATCCTCCTGACGGGAGAACGCTGTATAGAGGGCGGACACAACGGCCTGCTCGATCTCGGCGCCGCTGAAACCGTCGGTGAGATCGGCGAGCCGGGGAATGTCGAACTTCGCGGGGTCGCGCTTCCGGCGCTCGAGGTGAATCTCCAAGATGCGTTTGCGTGCGTCCACGGCAGGAAGGTCGACGAAGAAGATCTCATCGAAGCGGCCCTTGCGCATGAGCTCAGGCGGCAGCTTCGAGATGTCGTTTGCGGTTGCAATGACGAAGACGCTCTCCTTCTTGTCCTGAAGCCACGCGAGAAACGTGCCGAAAATCCGTTGGGCAGGCCCTCCCTCGGCGTCCTCTTGAGAGAGCGCCTTTTCGATCTCGTCGATCCACAGGACCACCGGCGCCATAGCCTCGGCAAGCTTGATCGCGCGTTTCAGGTTCTTCTCGCTTTCGCCAACGTACCGGTTGTAGAGGTTGGATGGATCGAGACGGATCAACGGAAGCTTCCACTCCGCGGCGACTGCCTTTGCGCACAGGCTCTTGCCGCAGCCCTGCACGCCGATCAGCATCAGGCCCTTCGGAGGAGACAGCCCGTACTCTTTGGCTCTCTTCGGGTCTTCAAAGGCTGACTGCCGCTTACGAAGCCACGCCTTGAGCTCATCGAGGCCAGCGACGTCACCCATTTCGTGCTCGTGGGGAAAGTACTCGAGCACGCCCGAGCGTTCGATGATCTGACGCTTGGCTTCGAGCACCCGGACAATGTCCTCGCGGCCCAACACTCCGTCCTCGATGACCGCTTGAGTGATGATCTTTTGTACCTCGAAGAACGTGAGTCCATGCAGTGCCGCCAGCAGCTTGGATACGTCAACGCTCGAGAGCTCGACCTTGATGTGGAGCCGCTTGGCAAGGTCGCGCAATACGGCCTGGATGAACGAGTGATACGCCTCCGGCGACGGCGCGTGCAGGTTCATCGGCGTGAACAAGTGCTCGATGGCGGGAGGCACGTCCATCCCATGGCCAGACACGATGACGGCCCCCCGGTGCCCAAAGTACTTCTTGTGGATGTTCTTGATCTGAGCGATGACGGCCGGCTCGTGGAGATAGGGGCCGAGCCCCTTCAGATGAAAAATCGCCTCGAGGTTCGACCGCTCGATGAAAGCGAGCGCCTTCTGGGGAGGACCGCTGTCGGGAGTATGCCCAGGATCGGGCAGCTCGCGGCGCAACCCATCGACCTGCGTCCATGAGAAGAGAGGCAAGCCCGTGTGCTCGGCCGCGTGCTCGAGCAGCACGTGAACCCGGTCCTCCTCGACGGTATCCACCAGCAAAAGCGGGTGGTGCGCACGAATCAGGATCTCCAGCTCGCGCAGCTGGTCAGCCGATGGTGGAACCCCCTTGAGCACGATTTGAGGATCGGGGGTTGCTGGGGGGGTGTCAAACTTGTGTGGGGGTAGTGGCAGCGGCAGGGTCAGCGCCAGCGCCAGTGTCAGCGTCAGCGTCAGTGCCAGTTTTGTTACACCGCCCGCCCACCCCCACCCGTAGTCCTCCCTGCCGCGCCCTGCGCTTTGCTTGGGCTTGGCGGCGCGTTCGCGCCGGGCTTCGCCTTCGGCTCGCGCTACCGCCTGCGGAAGGCGTACAGCGTTAGTGTCACCCCGTACAACCGATGCTGCGCATCGCCCACGGGGCTAGGTGCCCCCGTAAAGCGACTCCGTCGCCACGAGGCTGAGGCAGCGAAGCCCCGTGGGAAGCGCGAAGCGTTTCCTCTACGGGGTGTCAGTGTCAGCGTCAGTGCTCGTGCCCGCAAAAAGGAGTCCCGGAGATCTCCACGAAGTCGCCCAATGACCCTAGCCTCCGATCGTGACGCATAAGTTCCTTACCGCGGAGTGGCGGCATTTGTGTCTCTTCACATACGAGGTTCCGCCCGAACGGCTCCAGGATTGGTGTCCTCCTGGGACGGAGCTCGACCTCCTCGATGGGCGTGCCCACCTAAGCCTCGTTGCATTCGACTTCCTGAACACACGGGTTGGCGGCGTGGCGTGGCCCGGCTTTCGGAGCTTTCCCGAGATCAATCTGCGTTTCTACGTAAGAACGGGCGAGAAGCGAGGTGTTTCCTTCATTCGGGAGTACGTGCCTCAGCGCCTCGTCGCCTGGGTTGCGCGGCGTCTCTACAACGAGCCGTACCTAGACGCCCCAATGGAATCTAGCGTGGTCAGCGCTAGCGACGCGATGATCGTCGAGCATCAACTGCGCACAGCAACGGCCGCCAACTCGCTGCGCGTGACCGCGTCGGCGAGCGCCTTTCGTCCCGAGGACAACAGCACCGAGCATCACTTCAAAGAGCATCAATGGGGATTTGGAAAGAGCCGGGACGGACAGCTCGTTACCTATGAAGTGCGCCACCCGGTCTGGGATATCTATCCGGTTACCTCTTTCGAGCTCGACTGGGACTGGTCAGACGCGTATGGCCCCGAGTGGTCGTTCCTCAGCGACCTGTCTCCTGTCTCTGTCATTCTGGCAGCCGGCTCCGATATCTCCGTCCACCGCCCCAAAATCGGAACCTGACACTAACTCTGCCGCTGCCGCTGCCGCTGACACTGCCCCTGATCAGGGGAACATACTACACTACCGCGTGCTCTATTTTGCCTACGGCTCGAACCTCGATGAAGAGAATTGGGCACTCTGGTGTGACAAGAAAGGCTACGACCGTGAGTCGATCGAGCCGTTGGGGCCAGCGTGGTTGCCGGACCACGAGCTCGTCTTCCACTATCAGTCTCGCCTGCGAGGTGGTGGTGCTCTCGACGTGCGGCAGCGACACGGGACCGCGATTCCCGGAGCCTTGTTTCGCGTACACGACTGGGAAGGCCTCGATGCGAAAGAAGGCGTGTCCGGTGGCTACTACCGACGCATGTCCGTCATGGCGTTGACCGACGACGGGCGGGCACATCCTGCAACGACTTACTGTGTGTGTGACGAGCG
>Ga0209567_10000080_pt1 | contig 44594 bp, 35 predicted proteins | sample COG_12_FD_184756 | JGI IMG/M metagenome (GOLD analysis project Ga0209567, IMG submission 184756) | Pelagic marine sediment microbial communities from the LTER site Helgoland, North Sea, for post-phytoplankton bloom and carbon turnover... | ecosystem: Environmental > Aquatic > Marine > Neritic... | reverse complement strand
AAGCAGTCGTCGGTAGCGTCGAGCAGGCCCGGAGTCTGGAGGCGGCGTGCGTGGATCTGCGTCTGGAAATCGAGTTGCCGGGTGTACTGCGCTGGGTGCATTGATGATCCACTGCGTCTGGGAGACCGTGCGGATCTTTTCACAAAACGACAAGCAGCTTCAGGGAATCCCCGGGGCCATCGCTGTCCTGCACACCCATTCACGTCGCCTGGATTTCCACCCACATGTGCATCTGGTGATGCCCGCCGCGGCCATCGATGAAGACAAAAAGCTGTGGCGAACCAAAGGCGGCAAAAAAGGTAAACGCAAGTACCCATCCGGCTATCTGTTTAATCACAAGGCCCTGGCCAAGGTCTTTCGCGCCAAAATGCTCGACACCATCAGACAGAAGGGACTTGAACTGCCCTCCAAACACCCCGAAACCTGGGTCGTGGACGTAAAGTCCGTCGGCACCGGCCAGAAGGCGCTGGTCTATCTTGGCCGCTATCTCTATAAAGGCGTGATTCAGGAGAAGGATATTATCGCCTGCGAAAACGGACAGGTTACCTTTCGCTACCGGGATAACAAAACGAAACAGATCGAATACAGAATCGTCTCCGGCGCCACCTTCCTGTGGCTGATCCTCCAGCATGTGTTGCCCAAAGGCTTCAGACGCGCCCGCAACTTCGGCTTCTTACACCCCAACAGCAAACGTCTGATCACATTGCTTCAGTATCTGCTGGGCTTTGATCAGAACCGGACATTGGCTTGGGTCAAAAAACGCCCACAACTCACATGCCGTTGTTGCGGTGCCGTGATGAACATTGTGTGTACGCGGATACCACCTGCTTTTCCGGTGCTGGCCGCATGAAGCGGCGGGTACATTGATTATGTAACCGAAAGCGACATTTCGACGCATCCTAACATCGGCAACCGATGCCAAGGGATGCGCTCGTCTTCGATAGCGGTAAAATGCGATCATAGGGTCCAGATTCCACAAACCGTTGCCGCAATGACAACGAATATTGCTTACCTTGAGGATCAGACCACCATGGTGAGTCTTCAGGATAAGTGGACCTGAAAAAGATATTTCCTATATAAGCTACCATCAACACTTCCGACGGGCTTGTCCAACAAACGGCTCAGATCGTGGTTCGCTTCGCTTACACTATCTAACCTTATTCGTTGGACAGCTTTGGATTTGGTGGGCCGTGCAGGGCTCGAACCTGCGACCCGCTGATTAAGAGTCAGCTGCTCTGCCAACTGAGCTAACGGCCCAAGTATTTGGTCGGATAAACGCCTCGTGCGAGAAGAAGCCTATCAGGAATCGGATGATTTTGGTAGAAGATGGTCATTGCTGCTCACTGCCACGCACTGCTTACCGGGCTGCAACATCCTGATCTGGCTCACACGCACGATGGTCAAATTTTCTTTCAAGTTTCCGGTTTTTTTCAGAAGTCATGTGAAGCGTATTCCAAATCCTGCTGGGCGAGTCGGTCATTAGTCTGGCGTCTGTGCCGCGCGGCGAAGAATGCGATGCTTACCATGTCGTCGCCGCACTGATAGACAGTTGTTCCAGGTCGAATTCTGCCTTGAATTCTTCGTAGGCCTCCGAGAACCCGCGGTACTTGGTGATCAGTCGCTCATACTGCCGCCGCCCGATCAACACGGCTACAGGCTCACCCCGTCTCGTTAACTCTACGGCCTTGCCCGATTATGCCGCTTGGAAAAGGGAAGAACTTCAATAGTAGAAAGCAATAAAGAACGCGCGCTTAGATCACTCTATTAATGTCATTTCTGGGTGGAGTCAAAAGTCGGGTCTTTAGCACCCTGCTGGACATCCACTTCCCCAGGGACCAGACTGAAAGAGCGTTTCACCTGGTGGGGGCGAATCGCTCGAATCCTTCAAGCGATAAACCCGTAACCGAGTGTGGGAGCGCCGGGTCACCGGACTATCTTGGGAGCCTTGACGACGCGTCAATCGGCTCAGTGCAAATTGGGGAGAGGGCAAATGAAATATCCGCCGGCAGCAACGATACCTTACTTGAGTATTCTCATTCTGGGACTCTGCCTGCTGTGCTTTCCACAGTATGGTGTAACCCAGCAGAACTGGGAATCTGGATCAGTCTATCTCGAGGACGGGAGGCTGGCTTACGTTTCTGATGAGGAGGGGAACCGAATTCCGGATTTTAGCCACGCCGGCTATCGCGGCGGAGGTGTTGTTCCTCCAGACTTCGCCAACGAGCCGGATGTCATAACCTTGGCGCCGGATGAGGATGGCGCCGACGATACCCCTCGAATCCAGGCGGCGATCGACACGATGGGCACCATCACGCTTGACGCGAACGGTTTTCGGGGCGTCGTACTGCTCACCGCGGGGGATTATGAAATCCACAGCACCATACGGATCAACGTGGACGGCGTTGCGCTGCGGGGCGAGGGGAACGAAAGCACCGTACTTCATGCCCACGGCCTTTTTGATCAGGGAAATCCAAATCTCGACAAGAGCTACCGCACGGTCATCATTGCGGGCGGCGGAGTGGTTACCGGCCCGTGGCCCGAGAGTGGTGAAGATGCCAAGGCAAACATCACCACCGAACTGGTACCGGTGGGAGCACGAAGTTTCAAGGTGGACGATGCCTCGGCGTTTCAGGTCGGAGACAACGTCATTATCGTTCAACCGAGCACCCACGCCTGGTTGAACGCTGTTAACTATGGCGACACCGCTGGAGACCCGGGTTGGGCGCCCGGCGAGATCGATCTACGGTTTAACCGTTACATCACCGAAATCCATTACGGCAGCGCGGGCGACGGCATCGTCATCGATGCGCCCGTATACGACCATCTGGATCGAGATCTATCGCAGTCTTATGTGCATAAATTTAATCGCAACAATATCAAGACCCATATCGGCATCTTGGATTTACAGGTAGATATCCAGGCGCTTAATGCAACGGATGAAAATCACGCTTGGAACGCTGTCGGCTTGATGCAGATAGAAGACGCCTGGGTTTCTGGGGTGGTCACGAAAGGTTTCGTACAGGCAGGTGTTTTCACCCGGAACGCGTCGCGGGTCTCGGTCGTCAACAGCCACGCCATCGAGCCCGCGGCATCGACGACGGCCGGCTCAAGGCGCTACAACTTCAACATCCAGCTGGGTTCCAATAATGTCTTGTTCAAAAATTGTCACGCGACCAACGCGCGGCACGCGTATATCTCAAACGGTACCAGTTCGGTCTCCGGCATCGTTTTTTACAACAGCACCGCAGCGGGTGATTATCTCTCGAGCGAGGGGCATCGGCGTTGGAGCATTGGATTGTTGTTCGATGGCCTGACATTCGCGCAACCCAATGACACCGCCCCTGGAGCCAACAACCGGCGACTGGGGCTTTACAACCGGGGTGATTTCGGAACCGCCCACGGCTGGTCTGCGGCTCATTCTGTGGCATGGAGAACGACTGTTCCCACTGATCAAAAAATCGTTATCCAGAAGCCCCCGACCGCGCAGAACTACTGCATCGGTTGCACAGGAAACGTGCTTGGCAGCGGCCCCTTTGATCACCCCGCCGGTGTTATCGAGGGTGCCAATCAACCGGGTCTTGACCCGGCCTCGCTTTACGTTGCGCAGCTCCAAGACCGCGCTAACGGGGTGCCCCCCAGCGCACCGGCCAGGCTCTTGGCGACACCGGGCAACAACCAAGTCGACCTGTCATGGATTGATGTTGCCCAGAATGAGACGGGGTATGCCCTGGAACGTTCCGATGATGGCGGTGTTACCTACTCAGAAATTACAACGGTTGGTGTTGACGCCACAGCATATAGTGACACCACGGCGTCCGGGACAGTCAGTTATCGTCTGCGCGCATACAACGGAAATGGAAACTCGGCGTACTCTAACCCGGCGAGTGCCACGATAATACCCTCCGGCGTGACGGCGCGCTATGTTCGCATATATGCCGCCGTGAACAGAACGAAGTGGGGCACCGAAATCGAGGAACTGCGCGTATTCGACGCCAACCAGACCAATCTGGCACGGGATCGCCCGGCCGCTGCCAGTTCGTTCCGAAAACGCTATCCGCCGAATTACGCGGTGGACGGCGACACCGGGACGCGCTGGCGATCGAAATCCGGCGCACCGGCATGGGTATATGTGGACCTGGGAACTATACGGCCAATCAGCGCCGTTGAGGTCGTTTGGCGCTATCATTACGCTAAGGTTTACGAGGTGCAGGTATCAGATGATGGCGTGACTTGGTCCACGGTCTTTGTAGAGCCCAATGGCGACGGCGGTACCGATAATATCTCCATCGACTAATGCTTATTACGAAACCATAGGGCACGAGATGGCATCAGCCGCCTCAGTGCCGATGTCAGTCACAGTCTGTGGATCTCATCCGTTTTCTGGGTGGAGGGAGGGGGTAGAACAATAGGCTCTCTGAGCAATAGAGTTTGGCTTCTATGGATGCGTCAACGACCGCATCGGGTACATTTATTTGCACTTCACTTTCTGCCCCCCTGCACTATACGGTCGAGAATCATAGCGCAAAACAAGATTGCGAATCCTGCCAGAATTGCCTGCCCCACGTTGGCGTACTGCAGTGCTTCCAGGACATCCTCGCCAAGGCCTTTGGCGCCAATCAACGACGCGACCACGACCATCGCCAGGCTCAGCATGATGGTTTGATTGATCCAAAGGACAGTTTGTCATCGGGGTCGGCCTATCCCGGTGCTGACTTGTTCAGCTTCGCCTGGGCTTGGTCATCGCTCGGGATCCTGGTGAGAAATGCGGGCTAGGAGTCCGGCCTCGGTCGCAGCGGTTCAGACTCGACGTTTGTATCGAGCAAGTTCTCCAGATTGATATGCGGCTGAAATGGCCAAATCGGTTTAATCCTATTGGATTTCGATCTTTTTGGCTGTTGCTTCCTTGACTTTAGGTAAATGCAAAGCCAGCACGCCGTCGACCATCTTAGCCGAGATGTCTTCTTTGTTTATTTTGCTCGACAGGTTAAAACTGCGCGTGTAATTACCAACGTTATATTCCGTATAGATTGGTTTCAAGTCCTCGTAATTTGAGAAGTCAATAGTGCCTGTGATCGTCAATACACTTTTTTCTATGTGGATATCCACATGTTCCTTACGAACGCCGGGCATATCCATGGTGATAAACAATGCATCAGCAGACTCGTGAATGTCAGTCTGAGGAACGAAGTATCGGCCGACTTCCGTTTTTTCGCCTGTCTCTTCGGATCGTTCTCTCTTCTCTTGAACCTGTAAGTCTTGCGGTGTCATGTGCTGCCTCCCGAGTTCTAATTAATGGTGACCGATCGAGGCTTGTCGGCCTCGGCTCTGGGTAGATAAACGGCGAGAACCCCGTCCTGATACTCCGCACTGACGCCATCACTCTCGACGTCGATAGGTACAGTCAATGTCCGATCGAAATTCCCGGAATCTCGCTCACGACGATGGACACTAACGCTGTCATCGTACGAGATATCTTTCTTACCACTGATTCTGATCTGATTTCCTCTCACGTTGATGTCAATATCGCTTTTGTTTACACCCGGCAATTCGGCGACGATGACGCAGTCATCGCCCTTCGAAAAGATGTTGACAGCAGGAAAAGCACCGCTACCGGCTGTGCCCCGCCCAAACCCGTCGCTCGAGCGAGTCGAGTCAAGCGCTTGTTGAAAATCTCGGAGCGCGTTAAATGGATCGACGATTCTGTAAACCATTACTTATACCTCCTATTGAATCCGGCATTTCATTTGCATTCAACAGCGGCTATGGGGCCGCCCGAATCGATTTCAACCTCCCATCGAAAAATAACGAGCGCGCCCGGGCACCTCTTGAACGTTCCATGGCGGGGCGGCGGCCGGTGTCGCCCGGAGCGGTACCATCACACCGGCAGGGAAAGCACACAACGAACTGACAATCATTGCCTCGGCAACGGCGCCGACAACAGACGTCAAGGGGTGGAAAACGCTATTCGTGCTATGATGCGCAATCAAAATCACACCAGGTGGATCGGCTGGATCACGTGCGCTGATCGGGGCTTGAGCAGGTGCCCTGATCCGGATAGGGCCGCGGATCTTTCCAGGTGGCAAAAATAGTATAGGCCGTTAAGTTGAACATATCTCCGCTTGTAATAAACAAATGCTCGAAGCTACACGAGGGCCCTCTGGTACTATTGATACTGGATGGAGTTGGAGTCGGCAGGAAGGATCGTTTCGACGCCGTACATACGGCACGAACACCGACTATCGACTACTTGACCGTCAGTGGGACCAGCTGTACGTTGAGAGCTCATGGTCACGCGGTAGGACTACCGTCAGACTCGGATCTGGGCGGATCCGAGGTGGGGCACAACATCATGGGGGCTGGGCGGGTACTTCCCCAAGGCGCGACTATCGTGGAAAGGGCGTTTGAAAGTGGGCGAATATGGTCAGGGGCCTGGGAAAAGCTGATCGATCGATTGAAGTCGACAACAGGGGCTTTGCACCTGGTAGGCCTTCTGTCCGATGGTAACGTGCATTCCCATGAGTCTCATTTACATGCCCTGCTCAAACAATCCGATCAGGCGGGATTGTCGAATGTTTATGTTCATATATTACTTGACGGCCGAGACGTGCCGGATTATTCGGCCGAAATATACGTTGAACGACTGGAGCTGCTGCTTGCTGACATAAACAGCAAAACGAATCGCAACTATCGAATCGTGTCCGGTGGAGGTCGTATGACGACCACGATGGATAGGTATGGGGCGGATTGGCCCATGGTGGAAAAGGGCTGGAATGCAATGGTTCACGGAATTGGTGAACGATTTTCTTCGGCTGCCGAGGCGATAAATCATTTTCGACGAGAACAACCCGGTATAAGCGATCAATATCTGCCTTGCTTTGTCGTTGCAGAAGATGCAGATCCGACAAAGGTGTCTGATGGAGACGGCGTCATACTTTTTAACTTCAGAGGCGACCGGGCCATAGAGTTATCTGAGGCTTTTTGCGAAAGAGATAGCTTCAAAAAATTCGATCGGGGGCGAGTTCCGGACGCTTTATTTCTAGGCATGATGCTGTATGACGGTGATCTTAATATCCCAAAAGACTACCTTGTTTCACCCGAACCAGTAACTGGAGTAGTTGGGGAGTATTTATCGGAAGCTGGAATTACGCAACTGGCTTGTGCTGAAACACAGAAATTCGGACACGTTACATATTTCTGGAACGGCAATAAATCGGGGAAATTCAATGATCAACTTGAAACGTACATCGAGATTCCATCAGACAATGTGCCTTTCGATCAGAGACCATGGATGAAATCTGCCGAAACTGCCGACCTCGTCATAAACTCCATCGAACAATCGAAATACAAGTTCATTCGTTGCAACTTCGCCGGCGGGGATATGGTTGGGCACACCGGAAATTTAGAAGCCACCGTAATCGCTCTAGAGGCAATTGACTTGTCGATAAATCGCATAATTAAACCACTGAAAAAGGCGCAGGGCTGCCTTGTCGTTACGTCGGATCACGGCAATTCGGACGATATGGTGGAAAGGGATGAAACAGGAAAACCGCGGTTTTCTGACGGCGGGGAGCCCTATTGGCGAACGGCTCATTCTCTCAATCCCGTGCCTTTTATTATAAAGGACTATTCTGGACGAACTTACGAGCTGAACACAGATGTGCACAATGCCGGACTCGGAAACGTGGCAACAACACTACTTGAAATATTAGGATACGACTCTCCGGAAACTTTTGAACGCAGCCTGATTCGCCGAGGCGCGATGAGCAAGGAGCAAGTGACGGTCGCCTGATATGCCAGATCAATCGCTCATAAAGATCATTGGATCATGGCTGTTTCACCGAAAGCGTTTTTTCGATATTCGCCCGCGACACGCGATTACGCTGCATGCTCCTTCATACGGAGCACGGCAGGCTTTGCGTTTGTGAACTCAGCCGTGCCGTCGGCGCTTGCCAGGATGCTCAATCATCCTGCTAAGCTGCTCTGCGCTTGATACCTGGTAGACGTTGTAAATGCAGGGCGGCTTTTCAGCGTTGTCGAGCCGAACATCGACAAGTTAGCGGTGCCAGCAATTTCTTTATCGCTGTTTCAGCGGCCGCCATCGTGTTGGTTGTTTTGATTGAGCCGGGTGGCCATGGTGGTTGTGGTGCGGGATGCGCGCATTTGCAGCGACGACCATAGCCCTTAACGCATGCATTATTATCAGCTAAATTGGGGAGAAATTAACCGTGACAGTTAAGGTGGGAATCAATGGCTTCGGTCGCATGGGCCGGTTGGCGATTCGGGCCGGCTGGGGCCGAGAGGAGATGGTGATCATCCAGGTGAACGAGATTGCAACGGATGCGGCCGGCTCGGCGCATTTACTCAAGTTCGACTCGGTTCATGGCAGCTGGCCGGTTGAGTGCGGGGCTGACGCTGGAACGATGATCGTCGGCGGAAAACGTATCGCCCACCACCAAAATCCGACCATCTACGAGACCGACTGGTCCAGCTGTGACATCGTGATAGAAGCGACCGGCAGGCATCACAAAGAGCCCGAGAGCCTGCGGACTTATTTCGACCAGGGGGTCAAGAAGGTCATCGTTGCCGCGCCGACCGAGGGTGCGTTGGACATCGTCTACGGCATTAACGACCACCTATACGACCCGGCCGAGCACAGTTTGGTGACCGCAGCCTCCTGCACCACCAACTGCTTGGCCCCCGTGGTAAAAGTGATGCACGAGAAAATCGGCATCGTCCACGGCTCCATGACCACCATCCACGATATCACCAACACCCAGACCATTGTCGACAAGGGCCACAAAGACCTTCGCCGCGCACGAGCCTGCGGGCAGTCGCTGATCCCGACTACCACGGGTTCCGCCAAGGCGATCACCAAGATTTTCCCGGAGTTGAGCGGCAAGCTAAACGGGCACGCCGTTCGCGTACCACTACTCAACGCCTCGCTGACCGACTTCGTATTCGAGGCGGCGCGTCCGGTGACCGTAGAACAGGTCAACGGGTACTTCAGAGAAGCAGCCGAAGGTGATCTAGAGGGCATCCTTGGCTACGAGGAGCGGCCGCTCGTGTCGGTGGATTATCTGAACGACCCGCGCTCCTCCATCGTCGATGCGCCGTTCACCATGGTGACCGATGGCACCCAGGTGAAAGTCTATGCCTGGTATGACAACGAGTGGGGCTATGTAAACCGGATGATGGATATCGCCGCCAAGATCGCAAAAAGCTTGTAGCTATGGATTGGAAGGTATTTTTCGACCCTCGCTCGCGCAGATTGCGATAAAACGCCCATGGACAAGGACCTGCGCAATTATCTGGTCGTAACCGCAGGTTACTGGGCCTTTACCATCACCGACGGCGCAATCCGCATGCTGGTTGTGCTCTATTTCCACCTGCTGGGTTACTCGCCCTTCGAGGTGGCCATGCTGTTCCTCTTCTACGAGTTTTTCGGCATCGTGACCAACCTCGTCGGGGGTTGGCTCGGCGCGCGCATCGGCCTGAATCTCACCATGCATATCGGAATGGGGATGCAGGTAATCGCCTTGACCATGCTGACCGTGCCCGACGCTTGGCTGTCGGTACCCTATGTAATGGCCGCGCAGGCCCTGTCCGGTATCGCCAAGGATTTGAACAAAATGTCCGCCAAGGCGAGCGTGAAAATGCTGGCGGGGGGCGGCGATGAGTCCAAGCTGTTCAAATGGGTCGCCGTTCTCACCGGTTCCAAAAACGCGTTAAAGGGTGCAGGATTTTTCGTTGGTGCGGCTCTGTTGCAATGGATTGGATTTCGCGGCGCCCTGGCGGTACTAGCTGGAATGCTGTCGGTGGTTCTGATCGTCACCGCTTTGTTGTTGCCCTCTGGCGTAGGAAAGATGAAATCGAAGCCGAAATTTACCCAGGTGTTCTCGAATCGACCGGAAATCAACTGGCTGGCGGCGGCTCGTTTCTTCCTGTTTGGCTCGCGTGACGCGTGGTTCGTAGTTGGACTGCCGGTTTTCCTCTACTCCGTGCTGGGATGGTCTTTCACCCAGGTCGGCGCTTTCCTCGCGTTGTGGGTGATCGGCTACGGCGTCGTACAAGCCTCTGCGCCCAAGCTCTTGCGACGAAGCCGTCACGGCGATGGACTCGGTGGCACCACGGCGCGCCGGTGGACATTCCTGCTTGCACTCCTGCCCGCGGGGATCGCCCTTGCACTCGGGCAGAGTTGGGACCCCGCATGGGTTTTGATCATCGGACTGATCTTGTTCGGGATCGTATTCGCAATCAACTCTGCCGTGCACTCCTACCTGATTCTGGCGTATTCGGATTTCGACAAGGTATCGATGAATGTGGGTTTCTACTACATGGCCAATGCCGGCGGGCGGCTGGCAGGTACCGTGCTGTCTGGTTGGGCCTATCAGACCCATGGGCTGGAGGGTTGTCTGTGGTGGTCGGCCGGATTCGTTCTGACAGCGGCGTTACTATCTTACCGATTGCCGGACGTATCTACCGGCACGTCGAAGGCCGCCGGTGTGTGAATCAGAGACGGTTGCGAAAATTCAGGGAAGCTCAAGTGTTAAGCATATCGTGAAACCAGAACCGGTTCTGTGATTAAAGGATAATTGCAAGTCAAAAAGAACGTCTTAGCACCCGGGGCACCGTGAAGATTCTGTTTGCTATTCGTTTACGGAGTGATCATACTTAGTTGTCTATGGCCCGTCGGCCCAGTTCTCTTGGTACCCATCCCGGGTGCTTTTATTGACCTTCTCCGATCTGTCAGTTGATGCCGCGTACCATGTCGTGCCCGGCTTGTCTCAATTTACTCCAGAGGAATACCATGTCTATCACAGGTACCGTAAAGTTTTTCAACGCAGCCAAAGGGTTTGGCTTCATTGCTCCCGAGGACGGATCCAAGGACGTTTTCGTGCACATTTCAGCGGTGGACCGCGCAGGACTGTCCACGTTGGCAGAAAACCAAAAGGTCTCGTTCGAAGTGGAACGCGGAAATAACGGCAAGACCTCCGCCGTCAACCTGAAGCCGTTATAAACGCGCCCGTAAGGCAGCCGCTCGTGGCCAAAGAAGAGTTGATCGAAGTTGACGGCGTCGTCAATGAGGTGCTGCCGAACACGCTGTTTCGAGTAACGCTCGAAAACGGCCACATCGTGACGGCTTATGCGTCGGGGAAGATGCGCAAGTTCCGCATTCGGATTCTCGCGGGCGACCGCGTCACCCTGGAGATGTCGCCCTACGATCTCAGCAAGGGCCGCATCAACTTCCGGCACAAGGAAGAGCGTAAGTTCCAAATGCGCAAACCCTGATAGCGACGCTTTCAGGGCGTAGCATCAACTACAGGCCGACACTATTACTCCAACACCATTTGCCGGAAGTTCTTACTGCCAAGGTAGCTGACGCATGGACCAAGAAAGCAAACGGTCAGAACTAAAAAGGCTCATTCTCGCGGGCAAAGAACAAGGTTTCCTGACCTATCGGGAGATCAACGACCATTTGCCTGAAGACATTCGCGACACAGACCAGATCGAGGTCGTGGTCAACATGATCAGTGATATGGGCATTTCGGTCTACGACAAACCACCCGACCCGGATAGTCTTCTACTTAAAGAGGGACCCAGCTCCGATGACGACGATGACGACACCGACTCCGCACTGACGACCGCAGTGGAGAATGAGTTTGGTCGCACCACTGATCCGTTTCGAATGTACTTAAATGAGATGGGAACTCTGGATCTGTTGACTCGCCAGGAGGAGATCAAACTGGCTAAACGCATCGAAGACGGCACTCGCCAGTGTACCGAGGCCGCAGTGAGCTGTCCGGTCAGCATCGAGGAGATCCTGCGCCTGGTCGAGCTGATCGAAAACGACGAAATGCGATTAACAGATTTTCTGTTCGATTTTATAGACCCAGGCGCCGTGGACGAACCAGTGCCACAACCCCAACGAACTTGGCCTGCACACCCCACCGAAACTGATCATGAAGATGAGGGGAGCGCAGAGAATGTCGATACCGGTCCTGACCTGGAAGAGGCCAAAGTCCGATTCAAACGATTGCGCAAAGATTACAACAGTCTGGTACGCGCAATTGAGCGACATGGAATCGGCGACGAGAAGGTCAAAAGAATTCAGAAAAAGATCACCGCAGAAGTTATGGAGATCAAACTCGCACCGAAGCAAGTTGCGGCGCTATGGGATCGAGTCAAGGAACTGGTTGAACTGGTGCGTGCGCAGGAAAAAGCAATTATGGAAATCTGTGTTGAATATGCGTGCATGCCTAGAAAAACATTCATTAAAACCTTCGTAACGAAAGAAACCGACAAGGGATTGTATCGGGCATTATTACGCGCGGCTGGCGATAACAGAACCATCATTGAGCAATATGCTGAAGAAATTAAAGAGCATCGTGAACAACTAGAGAGGCTCGAGCAGTCGGCTCGCATCCCCCTCTGCGAGTTGAAGGAGGTCAATCGCCGGATGTCGATCGGTGAGGCCAAAGCGCGTCGTGCCAAAAAAGAAATGGTCGAAGCAAATCTACGTTTGGTGATTTCCATTGCCAAGAAATATACCAACCGTGGCCTGCAATTTCTGGATCTGATTCAGGAGGGCAATATCGGGTTGATGAAGGCAGTGGATAAATTTGAGTACCGCCGCGGTTATAAGTTTTCCACCTACGCGACGTGGTGGATTCGACAGGCCGTCGGCCGGTCCATTGCGGACCAAGCTCGGACTATCCGTGTTCCGGTACACATGAATGAAGCCATCAACAAGCTCAATCGTGTATCGCGCCAGATCCTACAAGAAAAAGGACGCGAGGCACTGCCCGAAGAACTGGCCAGTCGCATGGAAATGCCCGAGTCTAAAATCCGCAACGTGTTAAAGATCGCTAAACAATCTATTTCCTTGGAGACGCCGATCGGCGACGATGGAGATTCACAACTAGGTGACTTCATAGAGGATAGAAAATGCGAGGTGCCGATTGATGCCGCGACCAGTTCCAGCCTGAGGGACGCAATCCAGGGTGTTCTGGATACGTTGACTCCTCGCGAAGCCAAGGTACTGCGCATGCGCTTTGGCATCGGGATGACTACCGATCACACGTTGGCAGAAGTGGGCAAACAATTCGGCGTAACCCGTGAACGTATTCGACAGATCCAAGCCAAGGCCTTGCGCAAATTGAACCATCCTACTCGCTTTGATCATTTACGTAGTTATCTAGAGCACTAAAATGGGGCGAAAGTGAAAATCAAATGCAAAGGAAAGTGGGGCAGATGCGACACAATATCAACGAGTTAGCGCACTTCTCCCGCTCAACGCCGGGAGATTAGTAAGAGAAACCAATTATGCAGATCCGGGTCGGCTACGAATTGATATACGACTGCCTGCAGCCGACGCCTATGATCTTGACGTTACAAATTCATTTTACGCGCGTCTCCGACATAATTGTTCCGGACTATCTCGTCACCAGTCCGTCAACCCCAATCACCGCCTATCGTGATGCTTTCGGAAACTGGTGCAGCCGGATCGTTGCACCGGAGGGTGAGATCCGGATTTCGACCGACGCGGTGGTGAGAGATACGGGTGAGCCGGACGTGGTCGCCGACTCGGCCCATCAACATCAGGTGCAAGATCTGCCGGAGGAAACCCTTGTGTTCCTCTTGGGAAGTCGGTATTGCGAAACCGATCTGCTGTCGGAGCCGACTTGTGAGATTTTCATTGCTGTCCCTTGTTTTCCTAATCATCCAGCGCATTTCTCTTCATTTCTTTTTCAATCGCTTTTTTCCTGAAAGTTGATTCTCCATTGAAAACGACAACACCCAATGCATATAAAAAGCGCCAAAGCCCCATGCTATGGGTATCCTTCCCAAGACAGTATACTAATTTACCGAATCCAATCGGTTTCGGTAATAATAAGTAAGCGCTAACTAGTAGACTGCCCCCTCAATTACCTGTTGATTCGGTCATTCGATCATTAGACATTAAGCATTAATAGAGACTACCGCGGAAAATATCGATCGTGAACAAGATAACCAAAATACCGGCACCCGTTCATTCGACGCAGACCGTTAACGAAGCCTTTACAACGATTTTAAAGCACAATTTCGATTATTTGCCGCAATGGGAGGATACGGCTAGATCCTGGCAGGACATAGAGGGAGTGCATCAAATGCGGGTGATTTTCCGGCGTATGCGGTCCGCCACCGCCACTTTTCGTTCCGCGGTGCCGAAGGAATCCACGGGTTACTGGGCCGACGAAATGCGCTGGCTGGCCGGCCAGCTGGGGGAGGCGCGAGACCTGGATGTTTTCATTGACGAAGCGCTCGGTGCGGTGCAGGGAAAACTGAAACTGCCTGGCGGCGAAGAGCTCCTGGTACTGGCCGAGAGCCGGCGCGCCGAGACCTATGAAAAGGTGCGGTCGATGCTTGACGGGGAGCGCTATGCGCAATTCAAAGATGGCTTCAGCGCCTGGTTGACGGACAGCGGGTGGGCGGTTGGCGAGATCGACAAGAAGAAGCGGGCGCGATTGAACTCGGATATCGTTCCGTTTGCACGCAAAGCCCTCGACAAGCAGGAACGCCAAGTACTGTCCCATGGTGCCCACGTCGATGTCAACTCTGCAAGCGAAATGCACCAGCTCAGAATCGAGTGTAAAAAAATGCGTTATGCGGCCGAGTTTTTCAGCCCGATATTTTCCGGGTTGGACTTGTTCATGGGCCATATGCGCGGTCTGCAGGACCTGCTGGGGGTCATGAACGACGTCGCTGTGATGGGTGCACTTTTGGAAGATCTAATCGCAGGGAGCCCGAATCATGAGGCGGCGGAATATGCCGGCGGCGTCGTAGGCTGGCGCACGCGAGAATACTATGAACTACTGCAAAGCTTTGACGATCGTTGGAATGAGTTCGTCCAGGCGAAAAATCCCTGGTGGAAGAAATCGGCTATCATAAAATAGTCAAGATTAGGGCTATTCAAAATCGATATCGAAATATGCGGCCAATGCGGCGGTGCGTACGCATGGGCAGCCGACTGCCGCGTTTAATCGTAGCCCTAGTTTTTATAATACCCCTCTCGCCGCTCTGGGCTTCCGATGCGGCCAAGGAAAAGCGATGGGCCGAACAGGTCGTCGATCAACTTTTCGACGGCGAAGCGATCTGGCTCGAGGCTGACGGGATCAGTTTTCTTGGGCTCCATACCGCTGCGGCTTCAGAGCCAAAAGGCGCGGTCATCGTGCTGCACGGTATTGGCGTGCACCCCGACTGGCCGCAGGTGATCAATCCGCTGCGCGTCGGTCTCGCTGAATCGGGATGGGATACTCTGGCTGTGCAGATGCCCATACTGCCCAACGAGGCCTCGGCCTCGGACTACCTGCCCTTATTCCCCGAGGTGTTACCGCGAGTCGACGCCGCACTCCGATTTCTAGAGGCAAGGAACTCGAGCGCTGTTTTCATTGCCGCGCACAGCATGGGGGCGTCGATGGCGATACACTATCTGGACAGTCAAACCAGCCACGGTATCGCGGGTCTGATTGCGATAGGCTCCAGCACCGGGGGTAAGGGAAGCCTGGATGAGTCGGCGGAAGGTCTATCCGGTATCCAGATACCCATACTGGATCTCTATGGCGAGTACGATCTGGATTCCGTGTTGACGGGGGTGAGCACGCGCGCTCGGGTCGCCGGGGCGTCGGGCAATGACGATTTTACCCAGACCGAGACCGCGGGCGCCGATCACTTTTTTGACGGCTACGAACAGCATCTGATCGATGTTGTGTTGGCGTGGCTGGAGGCAAGGCGCTGAACCAGGGCTTGCTGGGCCAGAACCGATTATCAAGCTTGATTGAGTAAATCAACGGGACCCACGGCTCCCGCGCGGGAGGTGCTGCCGCTTGCGGACTCGCAGCGACCCTTATCGGGCGGCAACCAATCCGATCTCTACGGCGAATTGCGAAGCGGCAAGCCTCGGGGATTCGACGCATGCTCGACATGGCGCATTACCTCCCTTGGCCCAGGCGTCCCATACATCGTTCATCTCATTGAAATCCTCCATGCTGTTGAGCCAGATCGTCGCGGTCAATGCTCTGGATTTATCGGTTCCCGCTTCGGCAAGCAACTCGTCAATCTGCGAGAGTAAGGCCCGGGTCTGATCCGTAATACTCGCCCCTGGCGCTGCGAGAGCAACCTGACCTGCGAGATAAACGGTGTCTCCATGGATGACGATCTGGCTCATGCGGTCGTTCGTGTGCAGACGTTCAATAGACATGGTGTACCTCCGACTATGATTTGATTCGAGGTTTTCGAGTGTAATCGTTATTGCGCACGAGTACCCGCCTCCTTTGGACTTTACCCGGCGCCCTCAAATGCGGCTGCAGATTCTCAGTGACTCGTACAGAGCGGCGTGCAGATTTCGACTCGCGACCGCATCGCCCACCCGGTACAGTCGATACTTGCCGTTGGCGTTCCCGACCTTGTCGACCAGCCGGCCGTTCGCCAGGGCATCCAGGTCTATTTCGCCGCGGTTGATCGAATCGGGCTTGAGTTCGAAATAGACGTCCTCCAATGGAAGCACACCGTGCTCGACCACAACGGTATCGACGAAGCGGGTCTCGGCCGTTCCGCCGTAGTCGTTCTTGACCACGGCCGAGAGACGATCGCCGTCGAGACGCACCTCGAGCAGCCGGGTGTTCAAGGTCGTTCGAATACCCAAATTGGCGAATCCTGCATAGTACACCGCGGCGTTACTGATACCGAGCTCCTCCCCCACCGCCCGGTCCGGCGTTATCAGCTCGACGCTGGCACCGTTCTCCGCGAGCGCCTGGGCGCAGGAGAGCGCCTGGTGATCGCCATGATCATCGAATACGATCACTTCCTTGCCGGGTTGAACCTGACCGGTGAGCACGTCCCATACGCTCGCGACGAGATGCGATCCTTCGCAGACACCGGTGTCCGGAAGGCCCCCGGTAGCAACGATCACGACGTCGGGTGCAAGCCCTGCGACGTCGGAAGCTTCGGCATAGGTGTTGTAGCGCACCTCGACCCCCAGGTGCCGGATCTCATCGGACAGCCAGCGCACGATACCGATCAGGTCGCGCCGCCACGAGGCCCGCGCCGCAATCGCAAGCTGCCCCCCGAGATCGTTCGAGGCTTCGAACAGCACCACGCTGTGGCCCCGCGACGCGCAGACTCTCGCCGCCTCCAGGCCGCCCGGTCCGCCTCCGACGACGACCACCTTGAGCCGCTTGCCGTCGCCGGGGGTGATCACGTGGGGCGTAGTCTGTTCACGGCCGGTGGCGGGATTGTGCAGGCATAGCGCCTCGCTGCCCTGATAGATGCGATCGATGCAATAATTGGCGCCGACGCAGGGGCGGATCCGTGACTCCTCTCCCCGAGCGAGCTTGGCGACCAGATGGGGGTCCGCAATGTGCCCCCGGGTCATACCGACGAGGTCCATGGCGCCTTCACGCAGCGCGCGCTCGGCCAGCGAGGCGTCATGGAGTCGCGCGGAATGAAACACCGGACGCCCAACCGCCTGCTTGAAACGCGCCGCATCGTCCAGATAGGGCCCGAACGCGTGGGTCATCGGCGGTATAGCGTCGGGAAAAGACCAGTTGGTCGCCGGCGTCCCCATCCAGATGTTGAAAAAATCGACCAGCCCGCTCTCGGCCAGAAGCTTCGCGGCCGCAATGCAGTCGTCACGACTCAGCCATCCCTCGAGGCGCTCGTCGGCGGGGAAACGCACCCCTACGATATAGTCGTCGCCGACCTGTCGGCGCACCTCCGCCAGCGCCTCCAGGGTGAACCTGAGCCGGTTCTCGAGGCTACCGCCGTACTCGTCGTCGCGCTTGTTGATCGCCGGGGTAAGAAACTGGTTCGTGAGGTGCGAAAACACGGAAACCTCGCAGCCGTCCAGTCCGCCTTCCCGGCAGCGCCGCGCCGCCTGGCCAAAATCGGCGACGACGCGTCTGATATCCGATTTTTCCATCGCCTTGGGAAAGGCGCGATGGGCCTTGTCCCGGATGTGAGAGGGCGCGATCGGTACGAACCAGTCACCATGATCCCAGACGGTTCGGTGTCCCATATGGGTGATCTGGCACATTAGTGCGGCGCCGTGCGCGTGGATGCGTTCGGAAAACTCCCTGAGATAGGGGATGATCTCGTCACGTCCCATGTAGAGTTGCCCAAAAAGCGAGGGAGAGTCCAGCGAAACATTCGACGAGCCGCCAAACATGGTCATGGCGATACCGCCCCTGGCTTTTTCCTCGTGGTACCTTTGATAACGCTCCTTTGGCATGCCGTCATCGGCATACGCCGGACCGTGGGGTGCGCTGATAATGCGGTTCTTCAGGGTCAGGTGCTTGAGCGTGTAGGGCTCGAACAACGCCCGGTAGACCGGAGCCGATTCACTTGTCATGGGTCATAGTATTCGATCGCGTTTTTTAACTAAACAGGCCTGCACCGAACCTGGCAGGTCGGGCAATAGTACAGGCCGCGGCTGGACAGGGTGATTTTTTCGATCGGGGTACCGCAGATGTGACACGGTAGTCCCTCTCGCCTGAAAACCCAGAAGCGATGCTGTTGGAAGGAGAGGCCCTGGCCGCGGAGCGCCTTTGCGAGTGCTCGACTTACCGTGACGCCGTGGGTTTTGTAGGAACGCCGGCTCACATTCAGGCTTGCGCGAGCGAGCCGATTGCACGCGGCCCTGTCCAGCGCGGCTGGTTTGTTCGTCGGATGCACCCTGGCGGTAAAGAGAATTTCGGAGCGCAGGTAGTTGCCCACGCCGGCCATGAACGACTGGTCGAGGTACAGTGAACCCACGGAGCGGCCGCTGAATACGGCATCGTTCAACCGCGCCGCGACATCGGACGCGGTGATTAGATCATCCAGAATATCCGGGCCGATTCGATTGAGGAACGGGTGCTCCTCGATCTGCCGGTCATTCAACATCTCGATGTCGGACGCGCTGTAAAGCAGCGCGCTGTGCGAGCGGGTGTGCAGCGCGACGCGAAGGCTGCGCCCGGTCTCGGGCGGATTTTCGCGGGTCGCCGTATACCAGACGCCGTAAAGCTGATTATGGCTGTAAAGCGTCAGCCCGCTATCGAAACGAGTCAGCATCGCTTTGCCGCGTGTATCGATCGAGGTAACAACACTGCCCTTGAGCTTCCTCGCAAATCTTCGAAGGCGGGGTGGTGCAAAGTAGGCATCGGTGATCTCATTCCCGACCAGCACCTTCGCGACACGGTCCGCAGCCAGCCTGATCTCGGGGCCCTCAGGCATCCCGGGCCTGCCCCGCATGACATACGAAGAGCTCGTTGTTCATTGCTCAGAATAGCGACGACGGAGCCGGCTGGGACAAGATTGCCGACGTGCCCGGGTGAAACACCCGACTGAGGGTTTGCGCCTGACCTCGCCATTGGCCGGTCGTTGCCGCGCGTCTTTCCGCCGTACTGAATACGGCATAGCTGAATCGGCCATAGTGGGAAAGCCGTCTCATCAAATCGACCAACCCGGCGTCATCTCTCGCGGCCATCCACATAACGGTTTTTGAGTCACCCCCGATAGTTACCGTGTCAACGAGAGCGATGACCTGTCGCCCATCCGGTTCGTAACTGACGCCGTCGATATCCATTCCGGCACCGTTGACCCTGTACTCGTTGGTACGTCGGGCCGAAAACCAATTCCTCGCCAAAGGGTGGCCCCAGCCAAGCAACAAAACAGCGTCGGCACCGTTTGCCGCGCCGGATGCGGCGGCCGTGAACATCCAATTTGGGTTCTGAACATCGAGCTCTTTGGCAATTCCGTAGAACGACTCGTCCGCTGCGGATATTACCACCTGCTCCGCGGCAAACAACTTGCTGAACGTAGTGGGCTTTTCACCCTCATCCAGCAGGCGAAACAGTTCGATCTCGGGATCCACGTCGATGCGGGCGGCGGGCGAATCGAGTTCGAAGGTGAACGATCGAGTCGAGCCGTCCAACCGAAAGGATTGCGTCGTCACGCTGCCGAAAGTGTCGATCACCCTCACCGGTACCCGCAAACGCCAGGGCTCATCACCGGACTGACTGATCACCGCGGTGACGGAATGTTTTCCGCTCTTCGCGCGGCGCACGGCGGCATCCAATCTCAGTGCAGGCGCACCTTTGCGGGTGAGCCATTGGGAAAAAAAACCGTCCAGCGCGCAATCACATATACGCTCGAATGTCTGCTGTATATCTCCAAAACCTGCGTAGCCATACCTGTGGCGAACATAGAACTCCCGCAGCCCCGACATAAACAGCGCGTCACCGAGCTCGCGACGTAGCATGTGAAACAGGAACATTCCCTTGCCGTAGCCGACCGCCTGGGTAGCGCGATCGTGCCTGCCGACAAAGCGGGACAGCGGGAAGTCGGATCCCCCGGCGGCATAGTCGTGCCACGCAATCAGCGTATTCAGGCGATACTGTCGGCCTTCACCGCCGCGTTCACGCATTAGGTAGTCGCTGAGGTAGGTGGTCAGGCCCTCGCTCCAGTTTGCCTCTTCGCCATCGGCGAACACGCCATTACCCCACCAGTTGTGCAGGATTTCATGTGGATACGATGTGTGAACTATGAATGGCAGCCTAATGATGCTTGACCCAAGCAATGTAAACCCGGGCATACCCCAACCGGTCTGACGTGTGTTCTCGACCAGGGTGAAGCCGTGGTACGGATATGCGCCAATCGCCCTGCTGTATCTTTCGAGGTGTTCCAGCGTTGCATCCAGATAGGCGTTCGACAGTTCGTCGTCCCGGTCGATCAACATGACGCCCGCCCGGTAGTCACCGGCCTGTTTTGAATATGAATGCCAAGGGCCGGCGGCCAGGTAGATACCCTGCTGGGGATCATCCTGAATCCATGTCCTCACCGCGCCCGTGTCCCGCGAGTCAGGCACGCCCTGGGTCAGGAAACTCCAGCCGGACGGGCCGTCGAGGGCCAGTTTGAATCGGACGCGGTGATTCCCACCCTCCGGATACCATCCGTCACCAGGCATCCACAGGATGTAAGGCCATTTCGAGTCGTCGACTTTACCGCCGTAGACGATGTCGATCCGAGTGGTACTTGATGGCACCTCTATGTTTCCGTTACCGTTTCGTCCTTGCACCTCAACAGGTTTGGCATCGAATGCAAGTGAACTAATATGCCATTGGGAACTCAGAGATAGATCCGGCAGACCGCGTGTGCCTGCCGGGTCCGATTGTGACAAAACGATCCGGTCTCGCACCGTGACAGATTGGGTGCCCTCATCGATACTGAGAAAAAGATCGTGGTCAATTACGGGCAAATCCGCAAGGGCCATAACGGGAAACAACAATAGAATCGGAAAAAAACGGTGAACTACAAACATACGTTAAATTTGGTCTGGTTGGTTTCTTTGTTTAGTGTGTTTTCCTGCGCGGCAGTTCAAGCCGCCAGCGATCTCACACCTCGCATCCGGGCCGCCGACAGCGCGCTTCCAATCATCGAGCCGCCGGCGGTTATATACGTCGGTGAGCTGCACGACCAGTTTTCCTATCATCTCAATCAGCTCGCCGTGATCAGTGCCCTCAGGGAGCGCGGTCTCAATGTCGCGATTGGACTGGAAATGATCCAGACGCCCTTCCAGCAGCCGCTCGATCAGTACACCGGTGGCGGCATCGATTTCGAAAGCATGCTTGAACACACCGAGTACTTCAAGCGCTGGCGATACGACGCCCGGCTCTACGAACCGATTTTCGAGTACGCAAGGCAACATCAACTGCCGCTCGTCGCTCTGAACGCGCCAATTGAACTGACCGATCGGGTGAGCAACGTTGGCATACTGGGTCTCGACCGGGAAGATCGCGCCGCCCTGCCGGAAAGTCTGACCCCGCTGGCGCCACGGTACCGGTTGCTGCTCGAGCAGGTGTTCGAGGAACATCAGAAATCCGGCGACACCGGCGTGGGATTGGATCGTTTTATCGATGTGCAGAGAACCTGGGATGAGACCATGGCAATGAAAAGCGCCGAATTCCTCAGCGCTCATCCTGATCATATCCTGGTCGTGCTCGCGGGTGTACAGCATGTCGCCCACGGCTATGGCATCCCGGCGCGCGTCGAGAAAGCGGTGGGCCTGTCCGGCACAATCGTTCTTACCGAAAATGAACGCCAACGCCTTCCCCACGGTGCCGACGTGTTTCTGGAACCGGGCGATGAAACGCTGCCCAAAAGCGGACGAATGGGCGTACTCATCGACACCTCCGAATCGGGAGCCGTGATCAGCGGGTTTACCGAGAACAGTCCTGCCAGGGAGGCCGGTGCCGAGAAGGGTGATGTCATAGTGCAGATCAACGGACGGCCGGTGAACCGCTTTGAGCACATCAAGCTGGCGCTGTGGGATCAGCTGCCCGGGGACCCGGTCCAGATGGAAGTCCGGCGTGCCGAGGGCAACGTGACAAAGTTGTCGTTCGAATTACGCTAGTGAGAAATGCGGGCTAGAAATAAGCCGCAAGCTGAAGAAACAGTCCCGGCCCGGTTGACAGAAACCGGCCGGATTCGCCGCCCGGTATCCCTCCAAACTCGGTGCCGTCAGGCCCAATCGGTATGCTCAACGAAGCAAGCAGAACGATGTCCTGGCGAACATCGGCCTGGGTGACGGCCTGGAACAGGGCACTGCCGTCGGAGATATTGACGAACAGGCCGGGCGTCACCAGCAGCAGGGGGGTCAGCTCTATCGTCGTACTCGCGGCAACATAGTGCCTTGCCAGCGTAAACAGTTCGCCGCGTGCTATGCGCGTTATCAGATCAGGATTGAGTTCGAGCGCCTCGGGGCTGTAGTCACCGTTGCTCTGGCCGAATCCGTTGTAGAAGTACTCGACGACGCCGCTCATGTTCCTGCCCCAGCCGGTCCAGGAGCGCGACAAGCTGGTTACGAACTGCGGTATCGTGTCGTCGTCGGTATGCGTAATGACCAGGTCGCCGCGCCAGACGGTGCCGCCGATTTCCCGGTTGCCGCCGACGGCCGCCACCTGGTCAGCGTAGTGCTCCGCAACCAGCAGGTCGAATTCGCTGACGCCGCGGAAACCGTGATACTTGAACGCCAGCGTGCTCGCATCCGTCGCTACGTCTTCCGTTGTAAGGTCCCTGCGAACCACCAGCACACCCTGAAGGTCATCACCACCGTCGAATGCATACTGACCGTAAAGCATGTCGTCACCGGATTTATACTCCCTGTCCACGGCGGCCGGGTCGAACGGATTGAAGAAATCCATCGGGGTGTATATAAAACCGTTACCCCAACTGATCGCCTGACGCCCGACGCGCAGCGTAGAGTCTTGGCCGGTGCGTCCCAGCCAGAGGCGATCGAGCCGCTGCACTAGAAAGTAGTCGTCGCCTTCCGCGATGACGCTGGTCAGGTCGAACAAACGCCGGCGATCGGTGGGCACCCGGTTGGCCAGGAACAAACGTTCCTCGAGCACGTCGCGCAACACCTCCAGGGTGTCGCCTTTGAACGAAACGACCTGGTAGTCCGCGCGGGCGGACCAGTCACCGCGCCTCCAGTCCAGGTTCAGCCGCACATCGGCGCTGTGATCGATGGTACTGGCGCCGACCGCTTCGAAAAAAACGCTGTTGTCCGGATTGGATGTGCCGGTGAACCGGTACTTGAAATGTCCGGTGAGACCATAGTCACTTTGACCGTGCGCGGCGCCGAATCCCAGCGCCAGAACCAGGCCCAGGGCAAGCCTAGCCCGCTTCATCCGTGACGATGCGCCCGTCCACCATGCCGATCAACCGGCGCGCATAGGACATCACCCGCTGGTCGTGGGTGGAGATTACAAATGTGGTGTCGTGTTTTTCGTTGAGCCTGACGAACAGGTCCATCAGATGCTCCGCCGTGACCGAGTCCAGATTGGCGGTGGGCTCGTCGGCAAGCACCATAGCCGGGTTCGACACGATTGCACGCGCAACCGCCACGCGCTGCTGCTGACCACCGGACAACTGGGCGGGGCGGCGGTGCTCCATATCCTCCATCCCCACCTCGCCCAGGATGCTCATAGAGCGCCTGCGGCGCTGTTCCGGATCGACGCCCTGTACCTGCATGACGAACTCGATGTTTTCGCGCGCCGTCAGCACGGGTATGAGATTGTACGCCTGGAAGACGAAGCCGATTTGGTGCAGCCGCATATTGGCGAGTTCGGACTTGCCCAGGGTATCGATGCGCTTGCCCGCCACCCAGACCTCTCCGCTGGTCGGTTTGTCCAGCCCGCCGATGGCGTTGAGCAGCGTTGTCTTGCCGGAACCCGAGGGACCCGACAGGCAAACGAATTCGCGCTCGTCAATCTCCAGATCGACGTGGTCGAGCGCCTTGATGGTCTGGTCACCCTGGACGAAGAACCTGCATAGCGCCACGCAGCGAACCGAACTCATGCGGCAGTCTCGCAGGCTACACACATATTCGATACGAAAATCATCCGATTCTTAAAAAAAGTCAGTAACGACGCACACGGGATTCGTAGCCGGCCTGGCATGTGCGCTTGGGGGTCAAACCTTTGTCAGCGCTTCGACCGGCTGATAGCGCGACGCACGCCACGCGGGCGAGAGGCCGGCCAGCAATCCCAGCACGATAACGACCACGTTGGTCGTCACCAGGTCCCGTATCTCAAGCGTTGGGTACAGCACATTGGCCACTCCCATCCACTGCATGGCCTCCGAAACTATCGACAGATCGATGCCGTCACTCAATGCCGCAACGCTAACAACGGCCAATAAATTTCCCGCGGCGAGCCCCACTGCCAGCAGCAGAAACGTTTCCAGCAAAACCTGAATCAGGATCATCGAAGGGCGCATACCCAGTGCCTGCATCAACCCGATTTCCCGGATTCGCTCGAAAACGGCCATCACCAGCGTATTGACCAGCCCAAAGGACAGCGTCAGAAACACCACGATGATCCAGACCAGCACGAAACCGTCCATGGTGGACAACATGGTACCCAGGTAAGCGTCGAGTTCATACCAGGGCAGAACCTCTCGCGCCGATCCCTCCAGCTGTTTCAAATGCGAAAGATCGCTGACATCCCGGTAGCTTTTACCGAGAACGCCAATTTCTGAAATGCTCTCATCCATGTTCAGCATGGACTGCGCGTACCGTCGGCCCGTGAAGACGAACGCTTCCTCCAGATTCTCCAGCTTGGCCTCGTAGACCCCGACGATGCGAAATCCGCGATCGATTATCTCGTTATCCGGGTCCTGGCTCATGACGACGACCCGCCGGCCCAGCCGGGTCTCCAAATCGTCGATCATCTTTCGGCCGACAACCAGACCCTTGTCATCCGGTGACCCGAGGAACCTTCCCTCGACGATATCGTCGGCGACGAACGACAATCCGGCTTCGGCTTCCGGATCGATACCGACCAAGGTGGTGCCGCGGGTATCGCGTTCACTGGTGATGACCGCCGGCACGCGCACCCGACCCGCCCAGGCCACGACACCAGCTTGTGCCAGCGCGTCGAGCAACAGCTGGTCGGGCGGCGGCATGGAGTTCGCAATGCTGGGATCGTCGCGATATTCCGGGTGGTGGATCTGGACGTGGCCGGGCAGGCTGCGGACCGCGGTTTGCACCATATCATCCACCATACCGCGCATGACCGCCGTCATGAATAGCATCGCCCATACTCCCAGGGTGATCGCAGCAAGCATGATGATCGTTCGACGGTAGTTGCGCCACAGATTCCGCCAGGCAAGGCGAAACAGAACGGCGACAGGCATGGGCGTCATGCCGCCCTCATCGCCGCCACCGGCTGCAGCCGCAGAAGTTTTGCCGCCGGATAGATTGCCGCCGCAAGGCAGGCGAGAAATACAACCGACGGGCCCCATACCAATGATGCAAAGGACGCACTGGGATAGATGCGCCCGGGCAGGTTGAAGCGGGCCGACATCTCTTCCAGGCCCGGATAAGTGAAGCCGTAGAAGCCGAACCAGGAGACCACGGCGCTGCCGGCAGCCACACCGAGCAGCAGGCCCATGCCCGCCATGATGCCGGTTTCCAGAAAAACCAGCCGCCCCAGGCGAATCGGCGCCAGACCGAGCGCCATCACGATGCCGAATTCCCGGGTGCGGTCGAGCACGGACATCAGCTGGGTGTTCAACACACTGAACGCCACGAGTACGATAAGTACCGCATACATGAACCAGGCGCTGGCCATGTCCGCCTGCACCGACTGCTTGAGTCCGGGCTGAAGTTCGTCCCAGTCGTGGACAACGAGTCCGTCAGCATCGACGATGTACCTCATTGTTGCCATCGCGGGTTCCAGCTCGAACAGGTCGGGCGTCATTACCACGATGCTGTGAGCCTGGTCCTCCATGAAAAATATTTCCTGGAAGTCTGTCAAAGGAATCTGCATGAAACTGCGGTCGATGTCGTTGGATCCGCTTTCGAAAATCCCGACCACGTTCGCGATTCCGGCAGCAAACGAACCATCGCGGCCGCTCCCGAACAGCGTGAGCTCGTCGCCCAGACCGACTTTCAGATTTCGCGAGAGAGAGGATCCGATGACGGCCGCACGCTCATCTGAAGCGTTAAGAAACCTGCCTTGCTTCACCAGGCCCGGAAGGTTGGACACGCCGGGTTCGTACGCCGGCTGGACGCCGACGACCTGCACGCCGAAGCTGCGTTCTGCACTCGATACCAACGCGAACGCCATCGCCCGGACGGCGACGTTGTTTGCAGGCATGGCCTGTCGAAGAGCGTTGGCCAGTCCGCCCGCTGCCGGTACGGTGGAACGTATGCGCGGCTCATCGATATAGCCCTCAGCCTGAACCTGAAGGTGGCCGGTTATCAGACTCAGACTGTTGTCGTACATCACTCTGTACATGCCGAATTGCAGGGAGATCATGAACACCAAAAGGATGTTGGAAAATACCATGGCGCCGACGGTCAGCCAGGTCCGGCGCGGATGCCGCCACAGGTTGCGCCAGGCCAGGCTGAGCGTGATGTTGTCAACCCGCATATCGCTGCGTCACCAGGATAGCGAATGATGACGCGGGACAGGTTTGTCTGAGCGCCGCACCGGTGCGGTAGGGTTGATCATTCACGCGGGTTTCGAAGGTTGGAATGGCTAAACAGCTGTTTGTCCAGATCGACGTCGTATTGCGCTTCGCTCACATCGATCTGGGTCCACTCACCCTCGCTATTCGCTTTTTGCATACGCTGCCGGGTTGCGATCGTGCGACCGCCCATTTCCGCGGTCGCCAGGGTGCGCATGCCCTTTACCAGTTCGCCGTCCTGGTCATGAAAATCGTGCGCTATCACGATGTGATCTTCCCGCACGTGCAGGATTTCTTTGCCCCACACGACCGAGGCGTCTTCATGCGGGGTCGCCTCTATCACGTACACGACCTTGCCCTCCGATTCGTACTGCTCCAGGAGTGTATGATCGTACTGATCGAGGATGTCGTTGGATCGGGCCACATCGTTGTTGGTAAAATCGGAACCCATCCAGCTCTGACTCATCATGGATGACGGAACCTTGATGATCCGGTTGATTTTGGGAGAGTAGGTCCACATGCTTTTTTCGATCAGCAGGGTTCCGTTGCCGGCATCTTTCTTCGGCGCCGTGACGCGAACCAGCGAACGGTTCTCCCCTTCCGTCCAAACGCGCATGGTCATGGCCCGCTCCCAGTCCGGCCGGTGAATGGTCATCGAAATTTTGGAATAGGAGGTAATGCCCCGCCAGTGGTCCCAGGCTTTGCGAATGATATCGGAGGCATCCGGTGCGCCAGCGGCGAATGCGCCATGGTTGAATATCAATTGCGCGACGATGATCGCAACAAACACAGTCCGGTTTCGTGGGTGCTTCGATCTTCGCCCCCGGGTCACCGGCGTGGAGGGTCGTGCGTGCTCGTTCCTGCGTCTTGCTTTCAATTGTCGCTTTCGATGTTGTTCATCTGAATTAAAGTGTCGGTTGTGACAGCGACCCTGACCGGGTTTCCCGAAATGATTTTACCATTGACTGTCCACGATACCGGTTCTAATGCACTCACTTCGTTCAAGCGCACCTCGATAGTCTGGCCTGAAAAGTATCTTCCGGAGTAATGTCCGTTTTTGGCGTGGCCATCAACGGCAAATGGCTTTCGGCTAGGCAGGCTTACGTTTACCGTGTGCACTCCCTCCAGATCAAACGCAGCCTGGATGTCTTCTCGGATGTAATCAGGTCGATGTTTGAGATAGTCTCGGACACTCCTGAAATCTTCAATCTGTCCTTCCAGCAGTGGATCACGGAAATGTTCCAACAAGCTTTCGTAGTGCGCGTGCCTGCTTTCCAGAAAATCCGACGTGATCTCGTGATTAAGTGCATCCGTCACCGTACGCAAAAAGTACTCGACGTACTCGGGGCTGTTGTTCAGTAGTTGCGCAAACAAATCGGACCGGAAACTCCGGTACGTTGGGTTCCATGATTGCGTTGCGGGGTCTCTAGCAACCACTTGACGCAGTGCAGCTTGCTGCCATTGCGCTTCTCCGTTCGGCAACGCCCACTTATTCTGAAAACAATCCGACAACTCCCAGGTGACCCATCGCCACCTGGGGTCGATTTCGGAATTATCCAGGACAGCGGCTTCCTGAAAACGGTCATTTGCGCCGCAAAACATCAAGCTAAAGAGGTTTCGGGTCAGGTTATGCAAATCGATTTTCTCTGACACCCGTTCGATTCCGATTTGCGCACGGTTTTCAGAAAACCAGGTCCAGGCTTTCCGGTAGTTGCTCACCGAGGCCTCATCCGTCGTTCCACCGTGACGGACGAAGTAAAAATTATCGTGACCCAGACGCGCTTGCCACTGGCGGCGACCGACGTGTTCCAGTAGTGTATAAACGCCAAGGTTGTTTCCATTCATGTAAAGAATTATCGGCATGTGGTGAGGTACGAACGCACCAATGCGTTCTGCTATATCAAGCGCAAGCTCATTGGCAAACAATCGGCTTTTCCTGAATACCAGCCGTTTTAAAGGCGATGTTTCACCGCTGAAGATCACACTTGCCGGAACGCTATCAACCCCATAGTCATAACGAAGATACAGGCGATAGCTTCGATCGTACCCTGTGTATCCAGGTTCTTCCAATCGATTGCCGCCCTGGATTCGCACTCCGGCACTGGTCGCCAGCACCAGGTTGTCGTGATCAAAGAAAGACACCGTCGCACGACGCTCCCATCGTCTTCCTCGCAGATTCGGATTACTGGTGATTCCGGTGTTCGTGTCGGTCAACGCGGCTTGATCGACAGCCAGGGAAGCCAGAAACCAGTGCTTGCGGAATTCAGCGTCTTTGGCGGCCAATGTGCTGGGGAGCTGAAACCCGCTGCCGGGGTTTGCACGATAAACATACTCCCCTTTCTCGCGCTTTTTCTGAAAAAGATTCGTTTGTACGGAATCGGATAAATCACGATTAGGTCTGGTGAGATCATCACGAACGCCGTACACCAGCCCCAAAGTCTTGAGTATTTTTCCTTTTTCTCCATAGTCGAGCAGCCCCGTGGATACAGACTGGCTGCGTAGGGACACGCGCACCTTGTTCATCGGAGACAGGTGAACGGCAAGAACAACGACCAGCAATAACGCTGCCATGACCAGCTGCGAAACCAGCAATCTCAACTTGCAAGGGATAGACGTCATCTGTCGAGCGGCGACGAATATGGGCGTCCCACATATTAACAATTAAATTGGCTATAGATTACTCGCCTGGGGATCCATCGCCAGCAGCCAGTTGGAATCGCGTCCGTGATCCGGCGCCGATTCGGGGTGCAGCAGAACAAGCGTATATTCGAGCCCTTCAGATGCAGTATGATAGCCCTTGAAATCGAAGCTATGGATTACACCCTGGCTGTGGCTATGCAGAGCAATGCGCTCTCCGGCATTATCCAGGTTGCCTCGAAATTCGGCATTGCCGTGCTTGTTTCGGCCGAATACCCTAGTTTCCGAACCTTCGCCGAACCGTTTTTCGAACGCGGACCGATTATTGACAATAATTATTCTGCCCCCGGGTTCGATGAACGTATGGTCTTCAAAATCAAACCTGATTCCGGATACGAAGCTGACGCCGGTCAGGTCGACGGATCTATTTGTACTGACATTCATCAGCTCTACGAATTCATAGCGGGAACCGTCCACCGTTCGCTGATTCAGCCCGTCAGCTTTAGGGTCGAAGCCAATTCTCGATATTACGATGTTCCCGGCATGCGCAGGTTCCGAATTGACGCTGAAAAAGGCCGCATTCATCGCGCTCCACGTTTTGTTCTCAGCATCGTAGGTTCGGGATTTCAACCAGACATTGTCCGCCACCGGTTCCGCGATCTCGATGGCCGCGGGCCTGCGTCCGGTCAGCGTGAGATCGAAGCTTATATCCGAACTGACGCTGAATACCTGGTGGATCTCGACGGCTATAGTGTTGGCGCCGGATTTGAATGCGGCCGCCGGGATACTGAGCGTTCTCAACGCGTTTTCGCGGCTTACATCGACACGCGTGTACGCATCGAAGGCCGGATTCTCCGGCAGACTCGGGTGGCGCGCGACCTCCTGACCGTTAACGTATATGACATACGCATCATCGTAGAGAATGTCCGCCTGGAAGAATGAAAACGCGGCCGGATCCGGAATATCCACAATCTTGCGGAAGTATGTGGTGGCATTGTGCTGCGTTCCATGTCTCTGCGGATTGACGTCTATGAATCCAACGACCGTGTTCTCGTCGTTTTCCCCATAGCCAAGCTGCGACGGACCTGACTTCCATTTGGAGTCGTCGAAACCGGATTCGCGCCAGGCTGCACCCTGGTCCGAACCGTCATCCAGATACTTCCACACAGCACCCGTTTCAAGAAAAGCCGTGGGCCTGGTTGTGTGGACAATGGGTAAACGCCGTGCTTTCGGATTAACGTCCCCGCCAGGCAGCCTCGGGTCCAGGTCGTCCCGCCAATCCGTCCTGTTGGGAATGTCCGGACCCAACGTATAAACAACATCCGTCGCCGTCTCGGGAACAATAACGGTAATTTTCGTACCGCTCGGAACTACGCCTCCGTTCCGGTCGTATCGCGGTGCATCCAGCATTGGGTACAGTCCCGGATCGGCAGTGCGCAGGGTTCTGAGAAATTCTTCCGTTCGCCTATCGCACCAATGATTTCGGATCTTGTCACGCTCCGCTTCCCACTCTTTGATGGAATGCTCATCGCCGTGCTGATCTCCCCAGCGTGCAATTTCAGGAACCAGAATGGATGTATGGAATCGCGTGACTTGATCGTATCGCTGGGCACATCGCCATGGCGTGAGTGCGCCGTCGTTGAACAACGCGCGATGCGCCCGGTCGCCAAATCGGACCCGGTACTCTCCGCTATTTTGCAAGTGTTTTTGCGGTTCGGCGACTCCTGAGGCGGCGTACTTTGTGTTATCGATAATATCCGTAAGCTCCATGGAAACTTCCGCGTCCCACATAAAGAACTTGAATCCTTCGCTGGCAGCCATTGACACGCCGCGATATTCGAGCGGATCGTGCACGTCGCGCTGACGCCCTATGTAGTGGTTCTTTTTAGGCCAATCCTTGTTCTCGAGATACCAGTTCACCAACATGTAGTCGATGTAGTTGTCGATATCGATATAGTCGGGCAGAGTCGGGATGTCGTGGCCGCCGACATCAAGACCCTGAACCCGCATCAGAGCGAGGGTTCGCTCCAACTCCGACTGGTTTTCAGAAATATCATCTATCAGGTCAATCAGATCGTTCCACGGATCCGGCTTGGCGTCGTTGATCGGGAGCAGGCTGTTCAGCCCATCCCACTCGTCTTTCTCCACGCCCAGGTAGGACCTTGCGAAACCCGCGTCAGGACGCTCCACCACGTTGTACAAACCCCAGTAAACCCCGTTGATGTAAATCTGCATGTATCGACCGTGACCGGCGGGTATTCCGAGGTCAAGGGCCGTACGCCGGGCAAACTCATCCCGGGCGTACTGAACCGTCCGGATGCGCTCCCACTGATAGCCGTCGTTCGATACCATCCGTAATACCAGGGAATCGAATTCGTGTGCGGCCAGGGGTGCGCCGGGAAACAGATCGTAGAGCATTTTGGAAGCGCCGTACTCGCGCTTAAAGAAAAGCCGGAACGACTTTTTAAGAGAAACATTGAAACGTCGAAAAGCACCTCCCTGGATACGTATGCCGCTGTCGACCTGGATGTTTCGAGTCCCCTCTGGTTCTTCCGGGTCCAGTATTTCCAGGGAGACCGCGCGCTCCCATTCGGGCCCCTTGCTTTCAGGATGGCTGTAGATGCCGTATTTGGCATCGAACATGTCGTCGCGATCCAGCACTAAAGACATTGTGGGTACTTTTCTCAGTCCTTCCTTTATTCCGGGATACTCTTCGACGATAGATTGATTCATTCCATAGTTCGCGTCGATATTGCCCCAGGAATCGGCAAAACCGTAGACCGTCTTGACGGTATCCGCGTACTGGCGGACGACGTCATCAACGAATATAAAAGTGTGAGTCGCAACGTCTGAAGTTTTCCACCCGTCCTTGTATGCCACAGCTCTTATGGGCGTGGTACGGCCGATCGTGACGGGTTTGGTGTAAACGACACCGTGATTTTCAGTGGGTCGCTCACCATTCGTCGTATAGCGAATTTTTACACCCGAGATGTTCGACTCGATAGTCAACTCGAACTCTTCGTTATAGAAACCCCGCTCGTGGCTGAACTCCGGTTCATCTGCAAATCCGTCAAATCCCGCATTGTTCAAGGTACCTGGCGTCGGACCCGTGTCATGAGAATGCCCGGAGTCACGCTCGAAATACTGAAACTTCCCTGCCGAACGCCCATACGATACCCCCGGCCGCTGTGGTGGAAATACCGGAGCGATTGCCGACACCAGTTGGTCGACAATGACGCCGTCCGGCCCGGTCAGAGCAAGAAACTCACCGTCAGTAGAAAGATTGAAGTTCGTATGCAATTCCGAGCCCGGCCTGCCGCGGTCCTTGCCGGAGGCGAAAACGACAAGATAGCCGCCCGGGGGCATTCTGGAAGATGCAGGCAACCTCCATTTCGCGAGATTCGAAGGATCATCGCTTAGAAAGTAGCCTTCAAGGTTAAGCGTCCCCAAACCCGGGTTATGTAACTCTATCCAATCCGAGAGTTCCCCGTCCTCGTCCATGAATCGCCCGATGGAGCCAGAGCCGATCGAGCGGTCGGGATTCGCTAGGATTTCATTGATAAGCGCTTTGCTCGGTTCATCGGCGGCAGGACTCACTGCCGTATATCCGACAATAAGTATCAACAACCACGGGAAGGAAATGAATTTGATCAATACGAGCAGAAGATTGGTCGGCGGTTACTGGTGTTGCGGGTGCCCGCGTTCAGACATCATTAGCGAAGATATGGCGGAAAAAAGCAAGGCGACTGTTGCATTCATTCGTAAGTAAATGGGGTGAGCGATGGGGATCGAACCCACGACCACAGGAACCACAATCCTGAGCTCTACCAACTGAGCTACGCCCACCATAGTCTTACATCATTGCGCCGGTACAACTGGCGCGCCCGGCAGGACTCGAACCTGCAACCTACGGCTTAGCTTGCCACCACCACTTTCGTGGCCCTTTGCCAAGATACTTGGGCCAAGGTTCGTGGCCTGGACTATCTCTTCACCATCGCAGGTGCCACACGTATAGTCTCTACGGAGCCCCGCGATAACGGGTAGGAATGTAACCCATTTACTCGCAGGTTTCCACGGGATTGCCATCAGCATGACCTGTTAAGGTTTCCCCGTTACAGTGCGGTCCACTCCGCGGGTTCATATTCCCCGTAGAGGCTCCACTTTCACGTAAAGGCCGTTGCTCTATCCGGTTGAGCTACGGGCGCAATTCAAAACAGGCGGGACCCGGATATGACAAATATCCGCTGCACCGACCGGAACGCGTCGTTTATGGCAAAGACGGCGGCAAACAGAGACCTTCTAACGAGCCCCCTTTTGCCCTATTCTAGCGCCCCGAAAATCTGGCCGGGCCCGTTTTCTGGTCGGGCCCGTTTTTTTTGGTCGGGGTAGAGGGATTTGAACCCCCGACTCCCTGCTCCCAAAGCAGGTGCGCTACCAGACTGCGCCATACCCCGGACGCTTTCAGCCCCGCTTACAATAAGGTTTCGGAGCCGCAAGCACAAGGGGCGCGACTATACGCGTTGACCTCGAACATCGTCAACGCAACATCAATCAAATGAGAGAGTGTGCGAGTGAAAAGTCAAATCATTGACGGAAAAAAGGTTGCCGAAGACCTCATCAACCGGATCAAGGAAGGGGTGGACAGACGATTGGCCAAAGGACTCAGGGCACCCGGCCTGGCCATGATCCTGGTTGGAGAAAACCCGGCGTCAAAGGTGTACGTCCGCAACAAAGAAAAGGCCTGTGAACGCTCCGGGATACTTTCCATGATGCACCGTCTCCCGGAAAGCACGTCCGAGCAGGAGCTCCTCACCCTTATCGATCGGCTGAACGGTGACGCCGCCGTCGACGGGATTCTGGTGCAGATTCCACTGCCGCAGCATATAGACGCCGAGGCCGTTTTGAACAGCATATCCCCGGACAAGGACGCGGATGGCTTTCACCCCGACAATATGGGGCGTCTGGCGATCGGTGCACCGCGCTTCAGGCCGTGCACTCCCCGGGGGATCATGACTCTGCTCGAACATACGGGAGTCGAACTTGCCGGGATTGACGCGGTGATCGTCGGTCGTTCCAATATCGTCGGGCGCCCCATGGCCCTCGAACTCATCCAGGTCAGCGCCACCGTCACAGTGTGCCATAGCAAAACTAGGGACCTGCCAGGAAAGATAGCCTCCGCGGACCTGGTGGTCGCCGCGGTCGGTCGGGCCGAGTTCGTCAAGGGAGACTGGATCAAGCCTGGCGCTATCGTCATCGACGTGGGCATCAATAGAAACGAGCAGGGTAAATTGGTCGGAGACGTGGAATTCGGCGCGGCGAGTGAGCGAGCGTCCTGGATCACTCCCGTACCCGGCGGCGTCGGTCCGATGACCGTGGCATCGCTGCTCGAGAATACCTTCGACGGCGCCGAATCGCGCGATCCCTCTTGAAACCCGGGCTTGCCGTTACTATTAAATGGGTCTCCAGGAATATTAACCCGTAACGGAGCCAGCGCAGAAACATGAGTAAAGCACAGACTTTCAGCTTCCAGACCGAGGTGCAGCAACTGCTGCACCTGATGATTCATTCCCTGTACAGCCACAAGGAAATCTTTTTGAGAGAACTGATTTCCAATGCATCCGACGCGTGCGACAGGCTGCGCTTTCTGGCATTGACCGATGACTCTCTCATGGAAAACGACGCGGAGCTTGGCGTCGACATCGATTTCGACAAGCGCGCCAAAACTATCACTGTCCGCGACAATGGAATCGGCATGTCCCGGGATGAAGTGGTCGAGAACATAGGCACAATCGCCCGATCCGGAACACAGCAATTCGTGGAGGCCTTGAGTGGCGACCAGGCCCAGGACAGCAATCTTATCGGCCAGTTCGGTGTCGGGTTTTACTCGGTGTTCATGGTTGCGGAAAAGGTCACATTAACCACCCGCAAGGCGGGCACGGATAAATCGGAAGGAACGCGGTGGGAATCCGATGGCGGTGGCGACTATACCCTGGACAATATGGAACTCGAGCCGCGGGGTACTGAAATCATCATCAAATTACGGGATTCCGAAAAGGAATTCCTGGACGGTTTTCGCTTGCGCAGCATCGTCGGCAAGTATTCGGACCATATTTCTCTGCCCATCCGGATGCGCGAGATGGACGGTGACAAACCGAAAAAAGAGGGCGAGTGGGAAACGGTGAACAAGGGGTCCGCGCTATGGGCAAGGCCGAAGAAGCAGATCACGGAAGAAGAGTACCAGACTTTCTACACCACGCTGAGCTACGACCCGGAACCGCCGCTGGCAACGATTCACAACCGCGTCGAGGGTAAACTCGAATACATATCCCTGTTCTATATCCCGTCCAGGGCACCGTTTGACTTGTGGGACCGTGAAAGACGGCACGGCGTCAAGCTGTACGTGCGGCGCATTTTCATCATGGACGACGCCGAGCACCTGATGCCGGCGTACCTGCGGTACGTTCGCGGCATCGTCGATTCCGCGGATCTGCCGCTAAACGTTTCCAGGGAATTTCTGCAGCACAACAAGGCAATCGACAAGATACGGGGCGCCTCGGTCAAGAAAATTCTGAATGAACTCAAAAAACTGGCCGCGAATGATCCTGAGAAGTATCTGGCCTACTGGGCTGAATTTGGCCGGGTTTTCAAAGAGGGCGTGGTCGAGGATCAGGACAATAAGAACGCGATCTCGGTACTTTTGCGATTCGCAACGACGAAGCAGAACGACGGCAAGCAAGCCGTGTCCCTGGACGACTATGTCAATCGCATGCCGGCCAATCAAAAAGCCATCTACTATTTGACCGCGGACAACTACACGGCGGCCAAGGATTCCCCCCATCTCGAGGTATTCCGGAAGCACGACATCGAAGTCCTGCTGTTGACCGACCCTATCGATGAGTGGGTTGTGAATCATCTGACCGAGTATCAAGAGAAGCCCCTGAAATCGGTGGCTAAAGGCGCCCTGGATCTGGATGATGTCGTTGAAGGCAAGGCTTCCGAACCCAAAGACGAGGAGAAAAACAAGGCTTACGAAGAGCTGGTCGGACAGATCAAAACGGCACTGATAGACCGCGTCAAGGACGTACGGGTCAGCAACCGGCTGACGGACTCTCCGGCCTGCCTGGTGGCGGACGAGCACGATATCGGTGCGAATCTGGAGCGAATCCTGAAATCCGTGGGCCAGGATGCACCGACATTCAAGCCGATATTGGAGATCAATCCAGATCACCCCATCATCATGGCACTGAAGCCGGACAGTGATGACCTTGCCGATTGGGCCAACGTTCTGTTCGATCAGGCGGCGTTGAGCGAAGGCGCTCACCTGGCCGAACCCGCGGCCTACGTCAAGCGCGTGAACAGTCTACTGACGGGGAATCTGCCGGGCGGCGGCTCACGCATCATCACCGACGTCTAGTTCATAAAAAACGGGGGCAGAGTGAATTTTCTAACGAAATTCCACTCCGCCCCCGTTTTTACTCTGACCCCGTTTTTATGGTGGCGACCTTCTCCCCGGATTCCAGGACCCGGGCATCGCCAACCCAGTCCAGTTCCATGTCCCCCTGGTGGGCCGCGTTGCCATCCTTGTCCACGCAGTAACGCCCGAATACCACCGAGTCCTCCACGTATCCCGCGGACCCCAACCTGGTGTACTCGAACAGGATGCTGCGGTTGATAACCGCGCCGCTCTTGACGTGGCAACCGTGGCCAATCCATGTGGGACCGATGATTTCGGCGCCTGCTTCGATGCGTGAACTGCTGCCTATGTATACCGGACCCTCGATGTGGACCTCACCCCAGTCGACCGAACAATTTAGGCCTGTCCATACACCCGGCTGAACCTGCTTTCCGGGCATCTTGATATCCCTGAGCTTGCCGGACATGAGCTGCTGGTTCGCCTCCCAATAGTCGCTCAGGCGCCCGATATCCACCCAATTGAAGGGCTCGTGAATGGCGAAAAACGGCAGGCCCCTGTTTACGATTTCCGGAAACAGTTCGCTGCCGATGTCGTACTGCCGCCCCGACGGGACGAGTTCGAGGACCTCCGGTTCGAAGATATAGATGCCCGTGTTGACCAGGTTGGACCGCGCATCCTGGACCGAGGGTTTTTCCTGGAAAGATGTAATGCGACCATCGTCCTCGCACACGACCACACCGTAATTGGACACCCTGCTGCGCGGGACTTTGTGTACGCAGATGCTCGCGGCGGCACCCTTCTGCCAGTGCTTGCGCACCGCCGTCGTGATATCGAGATCGATGAGTGCGTCACCACACACGACGACGAAGGTATCGTCGAAAAATCCGCTGAAGTCCTGAATGCGCTTGATGCCGCCGGCAGAACCGATGGGTGTCGCGATAATTTTTCCGTCCTGGATATGACCTTCGAAGGAATAACCGATGTTCACGCCCCATCGCCTACCATCACCGAAATAACGTTCGATCTGCTCGGGTAAGTGGCTGATATTGACCATGATTTCCGAAACACCGTGACGCGCCAGTTCTTCTACGAGATACTCCATTACGGGCTTACCCAGAATCGGAACCATTGGTTTCGGTACTTCGTAGGTTAGCGGACGCACGCGGGTGCCCTGCCCCGCGGCAAGGATGATTGCTTTCATATTGGAGGTTCGCTTGTCTTGGACGATATGTTAAATGTCAGCTTCAATTATAGCGTCAACTTCCTATCCTGCCGCCGCCACTACGGGTTATCGCAACCACGCTGGCCGCGGCGGCTTAAGCGGATCGAAGTGCCGCGCCCCCGCTTATTTTTCTTTGCATGCAAACAGGTTGATCAGTTCGTAGGCCACCGTGGCGCCTGCGAGGGCGGTGATTTCGGCATGATCGTAGGCCGGGGCGACTTCAACGATATCAGCGGCCACGATGTTCATCCCGGCGAAACCGCGCAGCACATTCACCAGCTCCCGCGACGTCATACCGGCCACCTCCGGTGTTCCGGTACCCGGGGCGTAGGCCGGATCGAGCACATCAATATCTATCGACAGATACAAAGGGTGGTCCCCGACCCGGTCACGAATGCGCCGGACGACCAGATCGATGCCCTCGGTCTGAAATTCATCACAGTGGATGACGCGGAATCCGAGTTCCGCGTCCTGCTTCAGGTCTTCGCGGCTGTACAGCGGACCGCGGATGCCGACGTGCATGGAGACGTCATCGACAAAAAGCCCCTCTTCCGACGCCCTTCTGAATGGTGTGCCGTGCGTATAAGGCGCGCCGAAATAGGTGTCCCAGGTGTCGAGGTGGGCGTCAAAATGTACCAGAGCCACGGGCCCGTGGTGATGATTGACTGCTCGCAGCAGCGGTACGGCGACGGTATGATCCCCGCCAAGGCTGACTATGCCTTTGACCTTGCCCAGCAGCTCAGTCGCCGAATTCTGAATCTGTGCGATGGCCTGGGTAATGGAATACGGGTTGCACGGCACATCACCGGCGTCGGCAACCTGCATCTCGACGAACGGTTCACGGTCGTAGGCAGGGTGGTATCGTGTACGCAGGTGCCGCGATGCCTGTCGTATGGCCTGCGGCCCGAACCGGGCACCCGGCCTGTAACTGGTGCCGCCGTCGAACGGGACGCCCAGGATGGCGACGTCACAGCGTTCGACGTCGCGCGTCTCGGGCAGTCGTGCAAACGTCGATGGCCCCGCGAAGCGCGGAACGACCGTCCCGCTAACCGGGCCTACTGGTGTGTCATCCGCCATCTTTCCTTCTCAAGGCTCTATCCAACGGTTCAAAGGATCCTGCAATCAATCGCGGCGGGGGCGCCGCTCCCACAATACCCTTTTCGGTATCGATTTTCCGGTAGGAGGCGCGCCTCGCGTGGATAATGATACGCGTCGATCGCATGATCTCAACCAGTGATGGTCCCCTAACCGGAATTCTCGGCGGAATACTTCTGCATCAGGGATTCGAGCGACTCCGATAACCGCTGCAGCGGTTCGGCGACAGCCTCTTTTCCATTCTTCATCAGCACTTCGAGCTGCTTCTGTACGTTGGCACTGAGTTGGTCGTAGTGCTTCTGGGCGAGCTCCCTGCTCTCCTCCGTTTTGGCCTCGAGCTCCTCGATCATCGCGTCATAATCGTCCTGCATCTGTCCCATCGCCTGCTCCGCGTCGACACCCAGCTGTTCGAGGCTTTCTTCCATCTCCTCCCGCTGGCGGGCCCACTCCTCGCCGTTAAGATAATTCCGCAGCGATTCCGTCATTTCGTTCAGGGAACCGTGAGCGGTATCCACTGTTTTTCCTGCCTGCCAGGCCAGATACTCGAGGGAGTTGTTCAGGGCTACGAGTTCGTCGCCGTCGGACAACGCATCGCCCCCGCCTCGGTCGTAGATTTCCACCGCCGGCGAGCCACCCCGTGTGGTCATGATCGCGGCAGAGCCTTTGTGCAACACCTCGATCCTTTCATCCGAAACGGCAAGGTGTACGCGCGCGCCTCCATTCTCGACGGAAGTCTTCGCCACCTTGCCAATAACGACGCCGTCGTAGACAACATCGTTACCTTTGGCAACGGTCAGGTCCGTTTCGAACAAAACCGACAGCTGGGGTTCCCGGCCACAAGCCGTAACCAGGAAAACGAAAATCATGGAAACAATAGTTCGACGGTTCATTCGCTCAGGCCAGGCTGACATCGTTCTTCTTCTCGATAATCTGGATGACGGAGGTGGTGTCGGCTTCACCCAGGCCCTCTTCGACCGCCCGGTTGATGCCCTCGGTGGCCAGCTTCGTGGCCGGCAGATCCATGTTCAGCTCATCGATGATTTCCATCGCGATCCGCATATCCTTTTTGTGGAGTTTGGCCTTGAATCCCGGCTCGAAATCCCGGTCCAGCATTCTCATGCCGTGGACTTCCAGCACCCGGCTGGCGGCAAACCCGCCGAGCAGCGCCTCGCGCACCTTCCGCGGGTCCGCACCGCATTTCTTGGCCAACAGCAGCGCTTCGGCCGCCGCATTGACATGCTGGGCGACCAGCATCTGGTTGCAGGTCTTGGCCACCTGGCCCGCGCCGATGTCGCCGACATGGACGATGTTCTTACCCATGACTTCGAACAGTGGTTTCACCCGCTCGAACACCGCGTCCTTGCCGCCCACCATGATGGACAGGGTGCCGGCCTTGGCGCCGATATCACCGCCTGATACCGGCGCGTCAAGCATCTCGACCCCCCTCTCTGCGAGCGTCGCGGCAATCTTTCGAGTGGCCGACGCAGAGATCGTGGACATGTCCACAACGACATTGCCTTCGGACAGTCCGTGAATGAGTCCATCTTCACCCAGCACCACCGTCTCGACATCAGGCGTATCACTGACAATGGTGATGATGATATCCGCCCGTTCGGCAACCTCCCTGGGGGATGCGCACACCGTGGCACCTTCGCCCGCCAGCGGCGCGGCCCGCTCCGGTGTCCTCGAATAGACCCAGAGTGGGTACCCGGCTTTAATCAGATTCAAGCCCATCGGCTGTCCCATCAGGCCCGGGCCGATCAATCCAACTTTTTCAGTCATTGTATCCTCTACGTTTTGGTATTCAACGCCTACATCCTCTAAGCTTGGCCACCAGCATGTCAAGCAAAACCCGATTTTTGAGAGAACTTTTTGATGTGGCGGTGGCGGCGGCTTCCCCGTCCGAGCGTCTTCCCGCATTCCTGCCCGAAGCGCCGCGTGGACGGACCGTGGTGGTCGGCGCCGGCAAGGCGGCCGCATCCATGGCGCAAACCACCGAGCACCACTGGCATGGGGCTCTGACCGGACTGGTGGTAACACGGTACGGGCATGCCGCTAAGTGCCGGCTTATCGAAGTGCTGGAAGCGGCGCACCCCGTGCCCGATTCGACGGGCATCGAGGCCTCGCGCCGAATGATCGAACTGGTGTCGCCGCTGGGCAAGGATGACCTGGTGCTGGCCCTGATTTCCGGCGGCGGATCCTCACTGCTGACATTGCCCGCGCCGGGCATCTCGTTGGGGGACAAACAGGAGATCAACCGGGCGCTGTTGAAAAGCGGCGCAAACATCACCGAGATGAACTGCGTGCGCAAACACCTCTCGGCAATCAAGGGAGGCCGCCTCGCCGGTTACTGTGTCCCCGCCCGCGTGGAGTGCCTGTTGATATCGGATGTTCCGGGTGACGACCCTTCCACCATTGCTTCCGGGCCGACCGTGCCGGACGGCTCAACACGCTTCGAAGCCATTGAGATCATCGATCGCTACGGCATCGAGATCGGTCCCGCGGTTCGTGCACACCTGCAATCCGAACACAGCGAAACACCCAAGCCGGGCGACCCGATATTCGATCTCGTACGCAATGTCGTCATAGCCAATGCCGCCGGATCACTGCGACAGGCCGCCCGGCTCGGCCGTGAAAGGGGCATCGAAACAATCATTCTTGGTGACGATCTGGAGGGCGAGGCGCGGGAACTAGGAAAGTCCCACGCCGAGCAAGCCCTTGCTTTGCATCGCGAGTCATCGGCACCACGTCTCATTCTCTCCGGCGGAGAAACCACGGTTACAGTAACCGGCAGGGGCCGCGGCGGCCGCAACGTGGAGTACCTTCTCGGGCTGGCAATCGCACTCGATGGCGCCGAGGGTATCTACGCCATTGCGGCGGACACCGACGGCATCGACGGCACCGAGGATAACGCCGGCGCGGTAATCACACCCACAACGCTCGCACGGGCACTCGGACTGGGCCTCGATGCCAGGGCGTATATCGACGACAATGACGCATATGGATTTTTCGATCAGTTAGGTGACCTGGTGACTACCGGCCCGACCCTAACAAACGTTAACGACTTCAGGGCGATATTGATCCAGGCATAACCAGGTTGAGAGGCGCGCCCTCGCGCCGATTGATCGCGGCGGGGCGCCGCTCCTACACACGGTGCCAATCCTTCTGTAGGAGGCGCGCCCTCGCGCCGATTGATCGCGGCGGGGCGCCGCTCCTACACACGGTGCCAATCCTTCTGTAGGAGGCGCGCCCTCGCGCCGAATCGTCAAAAATAATATGCCAGCTCCAGCTGGATGTAGTCATCCTGCCTCAGGGTAAAAAACGGATCCAACCTCGGTACCGACGAAAAGGTCCTGACTTCCGCCGAACCGACCCAGTGAGCACCGAAGCGGCGCCTCGCCTCGATGCTGCAGAATCGGCTGGAGCTGTTGAGATCGAGGGTGCACCCGAACAGCGCCTCGGTACTTTGCTCGTCGTTCAGCGTGAACCGAAACCCCGTGAAGACGTCGCTTTCAAACGGCGAACGGGTTTCCACCGGTCCACCGTCGTAGAGATATTCGCCCACCAACCCCAGATCAGTCGCGCTGTCGAGCAGGCCGTACAGGGTGTACTCGAATCCACCCACGGCGGCATTGAAGGACTCCCCCTGCCCCGTTCGCCGAATAGCCTCGAGCTTCCACAGCCAGGAGTTCCAGGTCAACTGCGCATCCACGCCGGTCTGATCGATCTGCTCGTAAATCGGGAACAAAAATATCGCGCCCGACGCGTCGGCATCGAAACCGAACCTGGGATCACGGCTGGTGCCGTGAAAATGGGACAGACCGATGTCCCAGTTGCCGATCGTGTGCGACCAGCGCAGGGCCAGGTCAATGCTTTCCTCCTCGTCGTCGGACTCGAACACCGCGGCGTCGGGATTCACCGGCGGATGGATCCTCGGCCGCCCAGCCGGGCCGGGAAAGGTCCTTTTCCGGAATCCGGCAAGCACGAAGAAGTCGATGGTCCCCCAGTCGCGTATCAACGAGAGATTGACCATAGGCTGACCCAGCTTGTCCTCGCCGTCGATGTTCTCGACCACGTCTGTCTGATTGATGATGTCCACCAGGTGCGTCGATTCCGCGACACCCCAGAATACGACATCTGCGCCAACGCGGAGCTCCCAGTCCGGCCCCACGTGCTGCCACTTGAGTTCACGGATGTCGAAGTGCGTGCGGTCGCTGTCGCGCTGGTCCACTCTTCCGAACGGGATAAAATTGATCGAATCGCGCCCCTCGTTCCATGCTTTGTAGAATTCGGGCCTTACCGCAAGCGAAACATTGCTATCCGACTGAATCGGATCGAGCGGCTCTTGCCAGAAATACCAGGCCTGTCCCGAGACGAATCCGGATACCTGCCAGTCGCTCTGTTCTGCCCACAGAGATAGCGGCAGCCAGGCCGCGATTGTAAGCAGTAGTTGCTTGCGCGATGTCACCTGGCTCGCTTGAGACTATTGCGATCGAAATCACGCTCGGAAAATCCGTTGCGAAGCTCGAAGTCGCTCCAGACCAGCGTTGTGCTCTTGCCGGTCAGGTGATTTTCCATGTCCATGCGATGAGCCCGCCAGTACTGGTTCAGGTAGCGCTTGAATTCCGATGCCACCCGCGTCTTCAACAGCGCTCCCTTGCGGTCGTAATAGTCGACCTTGAGCACCCGGTAGTGCTCCTTGTCCAGCCAGGCTTCCTGCCGGGTGTAGCCGGAGTGCTCGTACCGAGGAATACGCTCTAACACGAACGCCTCCTGGCCGTCGATCGTCTCGTCGCGCAGCCACTTGTAGCCGTATTTATCGACTTCCGGCGAGCTGATGTCCTCATAGGCGAACTCGCTGCCCATGAACGGTCCGGATTTATTGGCCGAAGCAATCCGCTTCACGCGCTTAAGTGCTGGCAGATACAACCACTGATCGTCCGGCGTGGTGGCATGGCTGTAGCTCAGGAACGCCGTATTCTTGATGTCCGCCGGATGGTCGAAAATAATCAGCGACTTGTCGCCGTCGCCCTCAACCTCGAGCGTACGGCTGCGGATCTTGCGCTCGCTGGTATCGCCCTGCCGATTGCGCAGAATCATCTGCAATGCGGCCTTACTGTCCTGCCAGCCCTGATCACGTCGATCCGCCTCGACGGCTATCTTCAGCCCCTTCTCTTCCGCCGTATCCGCGAAGCCACCAGGCGGAAGCAGGCTCAGCATCGCGATCGATATCAGCAG
>Ga0209567_10000078_pt1 | contig 44767 bp, 33 predicted proteins | sample COG_12_FD_184756 | JGI IMG/M metagenome (GOLD analysis project Ga0209567, IMG submission 184756) | Pelagic marine sediment microbial communities from the LTER site Helgoland, North Sea, for post-phytoplankton bloom and carbon turnover... | ecosystem: Environmental > Aquatic > Marine > Neritic... | reverse complement strand
GTCGTCGAGGCCGAAGCGCCAGCGGAGGATGCGGGCCTCCATGGGGGTCAGCGTGTCGAGGAGCCTGCGCACCTCGTCGCTCCACTTGCGGGAGACGAGTTGCTCGTACGGCGTCGGCACGTTTTCCTCTTCGAGGAAGTCGATGAACTTGCGGCCGTCCTCGTCGTTGACCGGACGGTCGAGCGAGAACGGGGTCTCGGCCCAGTAGCCCTTGATCTTCTCGAGCTTCTCGGCGGCAATCCCGGTCTCCTTTTCGAGCTCTTCAGGCGTAGGCTCCTTGCCCGTGCGGGTGGCGATTGCCTGGGTCGCACGCGCGACGCGGTTGTACGTGTCGAGCATGTGCACCGGGATACGAACGGCACGGCCCTTGTCGGCGAGCGCGCGGCTGATCGCATGGCGGATCCACCAGGACGCGTAGGTGCTGAAGCGGTAACCACGGTTGTGGTCAAATCGCTCAACGGCCTTCATGAGACCGATGTTGCCCTCTTGGATGAGGTCGATCAGCGGAAGGCGGCCGCGGTTGTAGCGGCGGGCAATCGAAACCACGAGCCGTAAGTTCGCGGCGACGAAACGATTCTTTGCTCGCTGCTGCGCTTTTTGCGCACCACGCACATGCTGCAGGTAGCGCTTGAACGCAGGGGTCACGCGGACGTGATCACCGACGATGTCACGCTCGTCCGCGAAGTCCCCGGCGAGACGGTGTACTGCCCGGTCCGACTCTTGAACGAAGAGACGGTCGCTATCGAGCTCGCGCATCTTGGTTGAGAGCTGGAGACAAAGGTCGGTCCAGCGGACTTCTTGGCGCTTGCCGAGCTTGTCGGCCTTGGCGCTCTTGCAAAGCTTGCGCAGCGACGGGAGCTCGGGGAGCGGCTGATCCTCGACGCGCGCCTCGATGACCGAGGCCACGCTCTCAAAGCACGGCGGATAGCTGAGCAGGGCCTCCCAGTACGCGATTTCTAGCCGCTCCACCTGCTTGGCGGCTTCGATCTCCTCTTGGGGGGTGAGCACGCGATGACCGATCATCTCTCGGAAGTACCGCGTGAGAGTCGAGTCCCCGGCACCTTGGCGCTCGAACTCCTTGAGAGCCTTTTCGCTCTCGACACGAGCCTTCTCGAGCTGCTCCTTGCTCGGCTCTGCCGAAGGAGCGGCTGGCTGCGTCTGAGCGGGCTTCGAAACCGCGGCCTCAGCCTTCGGCTCCGCTTGCTTGGATGCCTTGGCCCTCACCTGGCTCTTTCTCGTGGTCTGCCTTGTCGCTGCCTGTCGTGCCATTTTTCCTCTCGCCTTCCGGTGGCGCCCGCAATGTGTGGCACCCCGCATGAATGGCTGAACACTCGAAACAGCCCGAATCTTCCATCGGGCTTGAACCAACCGTTCGAGTCGGATCCGAATGCACGCACCGTGCCGGAATGCACCGTGACCGCGAAACGGCTCTTCGAGCGCCTGGACTTTGTCGTGGGAGTAACTCGGAGTATATGGGTCCGTGAGCGCCGTTGAGAAGGGGTATTCGACGTGATTATGCGGATGAATTCCAGTGAGAATCCTGCTCGTCTTGAGCTACTGGAATCAGTGCGCCGGCGTATGCCGCTGGCCCTAGGAACCTTCTTCGTGATGGCCACCTCTGCGGCAGCGACGGCCGGCTACGCGTGGCTGGTTGGCCCCCTCTTGCTCAGTTTGGAAGCCAATTCCGGCCCTGAAACGACATCGAGCGCGCTTGCGTTTCCAACTCTTTCCGTAACGCAGATCGTCTGGCTGCTCGTCGTGCTTGGGGTGGTCCGATCGCTGTCTGAGACGCTTCGCGCCAACCTCGCGGCCAAGCTCCAGCTCGGCGTAGTCCGCGAATTTCGGGGAAAAGTCCTCCGCCATGTACTGGGCCTCGAGCCCTCTAGGTTGCTTGCTTGGCCCCGCGGGGAGCTCGCCTCGCGCGTCCAGGTCGAGGTCCATGGGGTGCGGACCCTCCTCCATTTGGGGGTGAGCCAGGGCATTCGGAGCATACTAGTGGCTACTGCATTAGCCAGTGTGGCGCTTCGGGTGGATACTACACTAGCCATCCCTGGACTCTTGGTGCTGCCCCTGGCGGTCGGTGTCATCGTCTTCGCGGCCCGCCCAGCGCGCAAGCTCCAGCGCGAGCTCTTCGCCGCCGAATCTTCGGTCGTCGCGGACACTGCAGAGGCGATCGATGGGGCGGCCGTCCTGCGAGCGTACGGCGCGTTAGACCCAACCTGGGAAAACATCGACCGGGGTGCGGAGCGCTCCCAGGATCGGGGGATCGCCGCCGAAACCTGGAGCACAGCGGCGGGACCGATGGTGGAGCTCGCGGCGGCCCTGGGCATCGCCCTGGTCTTTGCATTCGCCTGGTCGACGCGAAGCTCGGTTGACCTAGCCACCACGGGAACGGTTCTCGTTGCCTTGATTCTGATGTATCGCCCCCTTCATGGTCTCGCTCAGGCGCTCTTTGGCTGGTGGGCAGGCCTGGCTTCGCTCGACCGGCTAGACGAGCTTCTCGAGCTCCCTTCTGAGCGCGTCGAACCGGCCGAGCCACGCCGGAAGCCGATCGCAACGCTCAGCGTAGAGGGCCTCACCTTTGGCTATGGCGGTCGACCGGTCCTCCTCGAGGTGAGCGCTGCATTTCGCGGAGGCGAGCTCGTTGCGGTCACGGGCCCGAGTGGTGCCGGAAAGTCGACCTTGCTTGGCCTTCTGGTCGGGGTCCTTCCGCCACTTCGCGGTAGCATCGCGATCGACGCGGTGCCGGCGGCACGTGATGCGCTCATCTCCACCACGGCGTGGATGCCACAGAACCCTGCGCTCTTTCGAGACACGATCCTGAACAACGTTGCGTTCGGCGCGATCTCTCCCGACCGCGCGCGGGTGCTCGAGATTTGTCGCCGTGTCGATGCGCACGAGTTCATCAGCGCACGCCCGCGCGGCTACGATGGCGTCCTGCACGAAGGCGGGACCGATCTGTCGATGGGTCAACGGCAAAGAATCACCCTGGCACGCGCACTCTATCGGGGCGCGCCCGTACTTCTGCTGGACGAGCCGACCTCGGCGCTCGACGACGAACAAGAGCGGAATGTGATCGGCATTTGCCGAACCCATGCCGACCGGGGCGGACTGGTCATCGTAGCGACACATCGCGAGGATTTCCTTCGTCATGCGGACTGCGTGCTAGAGCTGCGGGAGGGAACGGTGACCGAGTGGGAACGACGAACCGCAGACGCGTCATTGCACTAACGACCCTCCTTGCGTTTGCCAGTATTGCGGGAACGGTTTCTGCCGCGTCTGATCCTGCGGCCATCGCCGATGCGGTAAGCAAGCTCGATGCGGACCATGATCAAGCCACCGCTGCGGTGTATCTACTTCAGGCTGGCGGTGAGCGGGCCGCAGAGCAGATTCGCCGCGCCTGGCCAACGCTTTCGCTACTGGGCCAAAAGCGTGTCCTCCCCGCGCTCTCCCGGCTCGCCGAGGAGCACGCCGCAGCCCTCGAGGTACTGATCGAGGCCGCTCGTTCCGAAGACGAGGACCTTCGCGACCGTGCATTCGACGCGTTGCGGCGCGGCTCGGCCCATGGACGCGATGCGTTCGTTGCGCTTCTTGCCGATCCAGCCGTCGGCGATCGCGCGGCCTCCTGGTTGGCGCGCACGCAACCGGACTTCGCGATCACGCCGCTCCTCGAAGCGATGAGCGATGCAGGCGGAGCGGAGCGGCCCGGACTTCGTGGTGCGCTCGGAACCGCCGTGCAGCGCGCCCGCAACGATGCGGAGCCAGAGCTTCGCGATTGGCTTGCCAAGGGGCCCCCGGCCGAAGCGGTCGCAAGCGCGGCGATGGGACTCGTCGGATTGGAGGCGCACGACGGGCTGATCACGTCGTTCATCGAATACGCGGCGCTGAAGGCGACCGATTTCTCGACCAAATGGCGACTACTTCGAAGCGCCAAAGCTGCAGCCCGGAGCGATGCGACCGACCGCTGGGTGCGAAGCCAAATCAACAGCCCCAAGGAGTGGATGCTTCGTCAAGCGGCGGTCGATGCGCTTACCGCACGTGGACGTCGCGAAGACGTGCGAGCTTCGTTGAAGGACCCCTACCCGCGCGTCCGTGCCCGCGCAGCGACTGCCTTGTCCGGCGATTCGGAGACGCTGCTCGCACGCGCCGAGCTCGCTCGCCGCGACCCTTGGCCGATGGTTCGCGCGGCAGGGGTCATGAGCCTTCGAACTGAACGTGACGCGATTGCCGTGATCGCGGCCTCGGTCGACGACTCCATGTCCCTGGTCCGCACCGCAGCCATCGAGGTGCTCACCGGCTCCTCGCATGAAGATGGGTGGGATCGGATTCAACGGAGGCTCCGCGCGCGTGACGAATGGCCGCAGGTAACCGCCGTAGCCATCGAGTACGTGGTCGCCCATTGCCGGACCGAGGCGGCCGAGGACCTCTTCCGCATCGTCATGCGGGCCGCACCGAGCAATGCCCTCACCGAGGACCTCAATAACGCTGCACGTGCCATCGAAGCGCTGCGGGCCCTGGGAAGCCCGGAAGCCGTGGCGACCATCGAGCAGCTCCGAAGCACCGCTGAGGTTCCGCCCACGCTGAAAATCGCGCTCGAACAGCCCCCAGCCGAGGACGGTGGCTGCTTCGGAGCGGCCCGCTAGATTGTCGCTCGCGAATCGACCGTGTTACTTTGTTCGAGACAGGGGGAAACATGGGAGCTCGTCTGATAGGCCTGATTTTGGCCGCGGTGCTACTGAGCGCCGGTTGCGAACAGATCACGTCCGCTTCGGAACCCGAAGCCGAGGCCGAACAACTGCCCGAAATCGTCCCGAACCTTCCGGAGGTTCCGACGCTGCCGCCGCCACCGTTTCCGACGACCTACGAGGATGAGTCGTACAGCGTGTACGGCTTGCGTCAGCGGCCGATCAAGCTGCTCGACACGGACCTCGCGGTGACCGGCTTCATCATGGAGATCTACGAGCCGCCGGTTTGCAAGGAGCGGAAGAAGGAAGATTGCCCGAAGGTCGCTGCGCCGCACATGTTCATCGCAGACACGGCGGACCAAACCGACCGCTCCGAGCAACTGCTTGTCGTGGGCTATGCCGACAACAAGGAGCAACTCTTACGTGCTCGCCGTGGTCGCAAGACGACGACCATTGCAGGCGATGTGGTGGTGCCGAAAGACCTCGCGGTTGGCAACAAGGTTCGCGTGAAGGGTCACTTCTCCTTGATTTCGTCCGGCGGGTTCAACACCAGCAACGGCTTGGTCGAATACGCGTCTCACGAAACGCTGGCCAAGGGCGCGGCCAAGAAGGATTAGCAGTAGCTAGGGCGCGGTGACGCCGGCATCCGGTTCGGCGCCGAGCAGATCCGTGAGGTCGGGTGCGCCCGCGTCGCCCGCGAGCGCGAATGCGTCCGCGCCGTACTCAAAGAGCGCGACCACGTCTTCGCCCACCACCGTGACCTGTCGTTGGTCGTCGATGCGCAGGTAGCCGCCACCATCGACCGGCGTGCCAGAGCCGAGCGTCACCCGCACGTTGGCGGGTCCCATCTCGAAGCTGACCTCCGCCTTGGGGGTATTCATGCCAAAGCTCTGCAGGTCCTCGGGGCTCGGGCTTTGCAACGTGCGAACCGGGATCGCGAACTCCCAGTTGCGAAGGTAGTCCTCGAGGACCTCCGGGTTGGCCGGCGCTCGCTTCGGCTCCTCGAGGGTCCAGGTTTCGTCGAAGCCCTCGCCTGCGCGAACCAGGGCCACGCGCTCCTCGCCCGACGCGATTCGAATGCGGGTGATCCGCTCACGAACCACGGTTTCCAACAACAGGCCGGACCGCGAGTCGATTTCCTTGCGCCCGGGGCGGCCGCGCTCGAACAACAGGACGTACGCCAGCAAGATGGCCGCAACGACGAGCAGGATGATCGGCGTGCGTGCGCTCATGATCGCCTCGACCACCAAACACCGAAACCGGCGATCAATGCGGCCAGTGGCAACAGCACCACGACCCGGAACAAGAGGTTTTGCAGGTCGGCATCGCTCATGATCACGGCGCGTGCGTTGGTCTTGCGGGGCGCGATGTTGATCAAGGCTTCGCGCTGCGTGAGCCAGCCGGCAGACGAGGACAGGAAGTCGATGTTCGAGAGCTGCGGGTTGTCGAGCAACTCGGCGCTCATCCAATCGCTGTCACCGACGACGATCAGACGGCCCGGGGTAGGCCCTTCGATTTCCACGGGCTTCAGGTCCTCGCCGAGCGGCGGCACGTACTCCCAGGTGACCGCAAGGGGCACCGCGCTCGGCGGCGTGGGCTCTCCTTTGGCATCCGGGTCGAGTGCGCGTGCAATGTCGGTCTCCGCCACTGCATTGGGGCTCGTTCGGAAGAGCACTTCGGTGTCGCCGCCATCGGCGACGTCGACCGAACGGGCTACTGCCAAGAGGATGCCGCCGCCGCGCTTCCGGATCGTGTCGACGAGGCGATGCGTTCCGACGTTGGTGACCAGAAACAGGTCGCCAGGGTTACCCGGGAGCTGCTGCGCGGTGTCGTTTTCGATGACCAGGTCCTGTCCGACGACGATGCCCCGTTCTTCGAGCCAGCGTTCGAATCCCGTTGGGGTCAGCGCTTCTTTTTTCAGCACCGGGTCGAAGGTGAGGAGCAGGTTGCCGCCCGAGGCGAGGTAGCGATCGACGATAGCGACCTCCTCTTTCGAGAAAGGGCGCTGCGGGCTGATGACGAAAAACGCGTCACAGGATTCGGGCACCTCGTCGGCGCGAACCTCGAACGCTTCGACTTCGATCTTCTCCCATTCGAGCTCGCGCGCGACCGCATCGAAGCTACGGTCGCCGTAGGCTCCGACTTCCCACTCGCCGTGGCCTGCCGCCACGCAGACCTTGGTCGGCTCGCCGGTGGTGACTTCGAGGATCGCCCCGGTCAGGGCGCGTTCGGATTGCAGGTCTAGCTTGTGCCCGTCCGCGTCTTCAAAGGTCTCGAAGTCTTCGACGATCAACTGGTGGCGCTCGACCTTCCACTTTCGCTCGCCGCTGGTGACGACTACCGGGACCTGAGAAAGCGTGACATCCCCGGCGAGCCAGCTATCGATGCCGAACTTGTCGGCAAGCACCTGATAACGGGCGCGGTCGCGGTCCGGGTCGACCCACTCGACCGTGATTCTGTCTGTGACCGCTTTGTATTCTTCGAGCAGCGTCTCGACATCTGCAAAGTCCTGCTCGTCCCGGCCGAGGAAGACGTAGATCTCGACCTCTTGGTCGAGCTCAGTCAGTGCTTGCTGGCTGCGCTCGGAAAGCGTGAAGAGGCCATGGGCGGTCCAGTCCCAGCGCTTGTAGTGACGCGACGAGATGTAGTTCAGCAGAACGACGATCACCAGGCCCAGCACGGCGGTGAGCAAGAGATTGAGCCGCATGCGTGGCTGCGCGCTCACCCGTGCCTCCGCGCCTTCAGCGCTCCAATGCTCAGGCCGACCGCCAAGACGGCAATCGAGAAGTCGAAGACGAGGTACCGAGTGTCGACCACGCCCTTGGCGAAGCTCTGCATGTGACCCCACATGCTCAGGTACGCGCAGACTTCGCGTGCCGCGCCGTCGAGGACGAACTCACCGATGCCGACCGTAAACAGGACCCCGAGTGCGACGAACGCGAGCACGGCAGCGATGATCTGGGTCGGCGCGAGCACGCTCATCAGCAAGCCCACGGCCATGAAGTACGCACCCAGGCAGAAGATGCCGAAGTAACTCGACGCGGCAGCCCCCCAGTCGACGGTTCCGTGCTGGCTCATGATCCAGGCGTAGATGACCGTGGGAAGCCAGAGCACACACCAGATCAGTAGCGAGGCGCCGTATTTGCCGAGGATGACCGAGCTTTCCGAAACCGGCGCCGTCAGCAAGGTTTCGATCGTCCCCGTCTGCTTTTCGCCTGCGATCAGTCGCATCGTCAGCACCGGCACAAAAACTAGAAGTGGGATGAAGAATAGTGCGCTTCCGCCGAAAAAACCTGACAAAGGAGTCGACGCGCCCGAGGACACCGCGTTGCGCGCGTAGAACTCGGTCAGCATCCAAAAGACGACGCCGTTCCAGACGAGCCAGGACGTGAGCACCACGTACGCCAGCGGCGAGACGAAGAACGACGCAAGCTCCCGCTCCATGACGACCCAAGTGCTCTTCACGAAGCCTCCTTCACGGCGGTAGCGGCCGTGAGCTCCGCGAACACGTCTTCGAGACTCGTCTCGGCATCACCGGGCGCGAGGTCGGCGACCTTCTCGCCTTCGCGGATGATGATCACCCGATCACAGACCGCCTCGACCTCAGAGAGGATGTGGGTCGAGAGCAGCACCGTCTTCCTGCCGCCGAAGCTCCGCACGAGCTCCCGAAACTGCCGGACCTGATTCGGGTCGAGGCCCGAGGTCGGCTCGTCGAGGATCAGGATGGGTGGATCGGCAATGAGCGCTTCGGCCAAACCCACGCGCTGTCGATAGCCCTTCGACAGCTGGCCGACGATTCGCGTGCGTGCGTCGGCGACGCCGGCGAGCTCGAGACAGCGGTCGACCGCCTCGGCGACCTTCGGGACGGCCTTCAGTGCGCCGCGGTGGCGAAGATACTCGTGCACCCGCATCTCACGGTAGAGCGGCACGCCTTCGGGCATGTACCCGAGGCGCTTGCGCGCCTGAATCGAGCGTTGGACCGCGTCGATGTCGTCGATCCGAATCGAGCCCGAGGTTGGCGCAAGGTAGCCGGTCAGCATTCGAAGCGTGGTGGTCTTGCCCGCTCCGTTTGGACCCAGGAATCCAACGATCTCACCCGATTCTACCCGGAACGACACGTTGTTCACTGCGAGTCGGCTACCGTACCGCCTACTGAGTCCTTCGACTTCGATCACTTCTTGCTCGTTGGGCGCACGGGGTACTCGATGCGATCCTCGGTTGCAACTGCAGACTTGTCCAGGTTCTGCGGCTTTCTCGCATCGGTTGGCCGCGCTTCCGTACGATCCCCGTCGAGATGTCCTCGATCCCATGGAAGGTTCGGCTGAGCTCATGCGCCCTTGCGCTGGTCGCCGGTGGTTCGCTTGCAGGGGTTTCCGAGACTAGCCGTCCGCCCACCGCCATCGATCCGATCGCGATTCGCCCGCCTCCGGTATTCGAGCCGGTCCACTACGAGCCTGGTCCGGAGGTGCGGGAGGTCGTGCCCATCATTCATGAAGACGTGACCGGCCTGCGCTTCCCGAGCGGCCTCACGATTCAGGGCGGCAGCAAGCACCGCACGATCCTATTCACGTTCGATGACGGCCCCGCGCGCGCCACGACGCCGCGCCTCCTCGACATGCTCGATGAGCTTGGCATCAAGGCGATCTTCTTCGTGAAGAGCGAGAGCTTTGGCAACGGCAACCCGTGGGAGCGGCAGCACGCGGAAATCGTCCGCGAGATCGTTCGCAGAGGGCACCTGGTCGGCAACCACACGGATACCCATCGTCAGCTTCCTCTGCTCCGCAACGCGGAGATCGAAGCCGAGCTGGCCGTGAGCGAGCAGAAGATCGCGAAGGCGGTCGGGAAGATGCCGCGATTGATCCGGCCTCCTGGCGGGGCGCTCTCGAAGCGGGTCGAGCAGCTACTCGGCGACAACGGGTACACGAGCGTCATGTGGGCGCTCTATCCCGGAGACCTCGAGGCATACACGCCCGAAGAGGTGGTCGCCACGTTTTTCCGCGTCCTCGAGCGCCGTGAGCGAGACACTGGCGACCGGGGTGGCATCGTGCTGATGCACGACACCAAGCGCCACAGCCTCGATGCAGTTCCACGATTGGTACGCGCCCTGCAGAACCGCAACTGCAAGCTCCTCGAACAAGGCGCGGAGCTTTACGACATCGTCGACGACCTCGGGTACTTCATTCCGGGCCATGAGCCTGACCAAACGCTCGAAGAGCGGCAAGAAGAGCTGAGAGCGCATACGCAGCGGTCGTGCAATACCGTCGCGCTTCGGTAGCTAGTCGCGGGTCGCCAGGATGCGCCATACCGGCAGGCCGTCCTCGATGGCTCGCTTCTCGCGATTGGACCGGGCGTCAAACGGGTTGGCTTCGACGTAGCCACTCTCGGAGACCAGCGTGAACCCTTCCGCGCCGCGAAGCTGCGCGACGTACTGCTCGGCGCGGTGCTCCACGTCGGTTTGAATGAAGAGCTCGCCGCCCTGCTTCATCAGTCGGGCCAGCTCGCTCAGCAGGGCCTCACCGATGACCCGCCGCTTGTCGTGTCGCTTCTTCCACCAGGGGTCGGGGAAGTGCAGCGCGACCCGCTGAACCGATCGGCTTGGTTCAGCCCTTTTCAAGATTTCGCGGGCATCTCCGCAAAGAATCGTCACTTTTCGGAGGTCCCACTTCTGGAGCCGTTCGCGCGCTTTGTAGGCGAGCTTGGTCTTGACCTCGATGCCGATGATGCGGCTCTGCGGCGCTGCGGCCGCCCTTTCGAACAGCGACAAACCACGGCCAAAACCGATGTCCAGCTCGATCGGACCTGATCCCTCGATCAGGTCTTCCAGCGAGAACAGGCCCTCGGGGGCTCGTGGAGCGTGCTCGCGGTAGAGCCTGCGTAGGTCCGAATCCGACACCAGCGCTCCCTACCGGCGCCCGACAATGGCGTCAATCCGGATACACTCCTTCTTGACCGGCCAGGTGCCGATCGCGTATGCCAGCGGCATACAACTTGGTGAACGGGGCTTGATGTCGATGAGGATTCTGATCGTCGAAGACAGCGTGACCATGCGCAAAGTCATGGAGATGACTTTCGCCGGGGAGGACGCGGAGTTGCTGGTCGTGGAAAACGGCGAGCTCGCCATTCAACACGGGGCGGACTTTGCCCCGGACGTCGCGTTCATCGATGCGTCGCTGCCCGGGATCGACGGCTACGAAGTGACCCGCGCGATCAAGTCCGACCCGGGGCTTTCGAGCACTGCCGTGATTCTCATGGCCAGCCAGCATCGCCCACTCGACGCGGCACGTGCTTCGGAGGTCGGCGCCGATGACCACATGCTGAAGCCGTTCGATACGCAGGAAGCGATCGACAAGGCAAGCAGCCTGTCTGGTCGGGTCGTGGCCATGTCCGACCGTCCCTCGATTCCGGTTGCGCGTCCCGCGACGACTCCGTCGCGGCCCGTCGCGCAGGCTTCCTATCGGCCGACGCCCCCCCCCCTTCCGGTCGGTTCCGGGGTCCAGCCCTCTCGACCGGCGCCGACGACGCCGCTCAGCGGCGCGCAGGTGTCCGTTGCGCCGTCGATGGCGGCTTCTCTTCACCCCGAGGCGCCAGCCGCGAAGATCGTTTCCGCGCCACCCCGTGAAGTTTCACGCGCTCCGTCGGCTCAGGTTCCATCCGCCCCTCCAGCCTCTGGTAGATCCGCCCCTCCAACCTCTGATAGATCCGCCCCTCCAACCTCTGGTAGATCCGCCCCTCCAACCTCTGGGCTCGAGGCTGCAGGCGCGAGCGGGGCGCTGTCGCATTCGGTGGTGGAGCGCCTCGAAACACTCGGCCTTACGCCCGACCAAGTCGAAGGCGTACTCAAGCTTTCGGCCGAGGTGGTCGAACGCGTGGTTTGGGAGGTCGTTCCCGAGCTTGCCGAAACGCTGATCCGCGAGGAATTGCACCGTCTCGTCGGCGACTGAGGCTTGACTGCCCCGCGATTTCACCGCACACGGTCGGGCGGATGAGCGAACCGTCTGACGAGATGCCCAAGCAGTACTCGCCGACCGAAAGCGAGTCGCGCTGGTACGACTTCTGGGAGACTTCGGGGTTCTTTGCGGCCTCCGAAGCCCCTGACGACAATCGGGCCACCTATACCCTCGCGATTCCGCCTCCCAACGTCACCGGCTCGCTCCACATGGGGCACGCTTGCCGGACGACCTTCGAGGATGTGCTCTGCCGCCACAAGCGGATGCAGGGCTACAACACCCTTTGGGTTCCCGGCATCGACCATGCAGGCATCGCCACCCAGGTCGTGGTCGAGCGACAGCTCAAGAACGAAGGCCTGACGCGGCACGACCTTGGCCGAGAGAAGTTCATCGAGCGAGTTTGGCAGTGGAAAGAAGAGTCCGGCGGGCGGATCCTTCAGCAGCTCCGGAAGATGGGCGCTTCGTGCGACTGGCCACGGACCAAGTTCACGATGGATCCGGACATGGTGCGGGCCGTTCGTGAAGCCTTCGTGCGGCTCTATGAACAGGGGCTGATCTATCGAGATACACGCCTGGTGAACTGGGACGTCGAGTCGCAGACCGTCCTTTCGGACCTCGAGGTGGAGCAGGAGGAGAACGTAGAAGGCGTGATGTTCGACTTTGCGTATCCGCTCGCGGACGGCGACGGTGAGGTGGTCGTCTCGACGACGCGTCCCGAGACGATGCTCGGCGACACGGCGGTGGCGATTCATCCGGATGACCAACGCTACCGGCACTTGCACGGCAAGTACGTGCGCCACCCATTCGTCGACCGTTTGATTCCGGTGATTCTCGACGACGAGCTCGTGGATCCGGAGTTTGGCACCGGTGTGGTGAAGGTGACGCCTGCCCACGACCCGAACGACTTCGCGACGGGGAAGCGGCACGGCCTCGAGGAGATCAACATCTTCAACCTCGACGGCACGATGAACGAAAACTCTGGCTCATTTCAAGGGCTCGAGCGATTCGAGGCGCGTAGGGCCGTCGAGATCGAGCTTGGCAACCTTGGGCTCACGCGCGGAACCAAGAAGCACATGATGACGCTTCCGCGTTCGCACCGCTCCGGAACCATCGTCGAGCCGATGATTTCGACCCAGTGGTTCGTGAAGATGAAGCCACTCGCCGCGCCAGCGATCGAGGCAGTCGAAGACGGCACGATCCAGATTCTGCCGCCCGAGTGGAGCAAGACGTACTTTCACTGGCTCCGCAACATCCAAGACTGGTGCATTTCGCGGCAGCTCTGGTGGGGACACCCGATTCCGGCGTGGTACTGCGAGGACTGCGAGCACGTCACGGTGTCGCGGCAGGACGCGACCGTCTGTGGCGGCTGCGGTGGGGCGTCGATTCGCCAAGACGAGGACGTGCTCGATACCTGGTTCAGCTCGGGGCTCTGGCCGTTTTCGACGCTCGGCTGGCCCGACAAGACGCTGACGCTCGAGCGTTTCTACCCGACGCAGGACATGGAGACCGGCTACGACATCCTGTTCTTCTGGGTGGCGCGCATGATCATGATGGGCCTTCACTTCATGGGTGAGGTTCCGTTTACGCGCGTGTTGCTGGCCGGCTTGGTGACCGACGAGCACGGCGAGAAGATGAGCAAGGTCAAGGGCAACGTCGTCGACCCACTCGATGTCATCGATGGGGCGACGGGCGAGGAGCTCGTGGCCAAGGCCGAAAAGGCAGGCGCGAAGAAGGCGGGCATCAAGTACCTGAGAACGACCTACCCGGATGGCTTTGCGGCCTACGGCGCCGACGCGCTCCGGATGACGCTGCTCAGCTATTCGCCGCAGTCGCGACGCATCGCGCTTTCCATGAAGCGCATCGAAGGCTACCGGAACTTCGCCAACAAGCTCTGGAACGCCTCCCGCTACGCGCTGATGCGGCTCAGTGATTCTTCGACGAAGGCTTCGCAGCAATGCCCGCAGCCCAAGGCGCTCGCGAACCGCTGGGTGCTGTCTCGCCTCTATCATGCGCTCGACGTGGCTGCCTCGGGGCTGGACGCGTACCGGCTCGATGAGGCCTCGGGCGCGCTCTATCACTTCGTTTGGGACGAATTCTGCGACTGGTATCTCGAGGTCAGCAAGCCTGCGCTCGACAGCGGCGACTCGGCCCTCGTTCAGGAGACCGAAGCGACACTAGTGCACGTGCTCGAAACCGTGTTGCGGGCACTGCACCCGATGATGCCGCACATCACCGAGGAGATTTGGCAGCGCGTTCCCAAGTGGGATGGCGCGCCGGCGAGCGTGATGATCAGCGGGTTCCCGACGGCCTTGGTGGATGCGAAGCTCGACCGCAACGCCGAACGCGACTTTGAAGTGGTCCAGGCATTCGTCGGAAGCGCGAGAACGATCCGCGCCGAGCACGACGTGGCAAAGAGCCAGCCAATGCGAATCCATTGGCATACGGGGGCGGACGACAAACGCGCGGTGCTCGAAGCCGAGCGGTCGACAATCGAAAGCCTGGCGCGCTGCCAGATGTGCTTCGAAGCGGACCCTGCCAAGCTCGATGATTCCGCTGCCCATTTCGACAACGCGGCAGTCTTCGTGAATCCCGGCGTCCGGGCGGTGGTTCCAGGCGTCATCGACACCGAAAAAGAGCGCGACCGTTTGCAGCGTGACCTCAAGAAGGTCGAAAAAGAGCTCGGGGTGGTCGAGAAGAAGCTCGGCAATCCAAGCTTCATCGAGCGTGCGCCCGAAGCCGTGGTCGAGAAGTCGAAGCGCGACGCATCCCAGCTCCGCGAAAAGCGAGAGCGTTTGGAACTGGCCTTGAACAGCCTTTGAGGGAGGAATTTGAGCACGCCGCCCACAGATTCGAACCCCGCCGCGACCAAGCGACCGCTTTGCGTCGATTTGGATGGCACGCTGCTGGCGACCGATACGATGGCCGAAGGGTTCATGGGCTTGCTGAAGAGCGCCCCCTGGAAGGTCTTCGGGGCCCTCGCTGCGCTGACGAACGGTCGCCCCAAGCTCAAGCGTTACCTTGCACAGAACGCGCCGGTGGATCCGACCGCGCTTCCCTATCGGGACGAAGTGCTGGCGGAAATTCGCCGGGCGCGCGACGCGGGGCGGCGGGTGCTGCTCGTGACCGCATCCGACCAAGCCACGGCGGACGCGGTCGCAGGACATGTAGGGGTCTTTGACGAAGCGATCGGAAGCGACGGCGAAAGCAATCTCAAGGCGAGCCGGAAGGCTGAGTATCTCCAGGCGCGTTTCGGCGCTGGAGGTTTTCAGTACTTGGGCGACTCGTCCGCAGACTTGCCGGTTTGGAAGGCCGCCAACGAAGCGACCATGGTCTGTCCGAGCGCGGGCACCCGGCGCGCTGCGGAGCAGATGGTGCCACGCGCCACCGTATTGGCGGAGCGGCCATCGAAGCTCAGGGCGGCGGTCAAGGAGCTGCGGCCGCATCAATGGGCCAAGAACATCTTGCTCTTCGTTCCGCTGTACTTCTCGCATCAGTACACGGATCTGAACCTGGTCTTCACCGCCTTCATGGCGTTCTTGTCGTTTTCTTTCTGCGCTTCATCGATCTACGTCTTGAACGACCTGGTCGACTTGCCCTCGGACCGTCGGCACCGGAGCAAACGCAACCGTCCGCTTGCTGCAGGAACACTTTCGATTGCAGATGGCTTTGCGCTTTCGGCGGTCGCGCTGGCCCTGGCGATCACCCTGGCGTGGCTGTTCGTAAGCCCCAAGTTCGTCTTGGTGCTCTTGGGTTACGTCGTGCTCACCACGGCCTACACCTTCGTTCTCAAGCAGCGGATGATCATCGACGTGCTCACGCTGGCGTCGCTCTTCACGTATCGGGTGGTTGCCGGTGGCGTCGCGGTCGACGTGAAGCTCTCGCCCTGGCTGCTGGCCTTTTCGATCTTCTTCTTCACGAGCTTGGCGTTCGTGAAGCGCTACGGCGAGCTGATCCAGGTTAGAGGCGACGGCGGGCAATCACTCAGAGGCCGCAACTACGTTCCCGCAGACATTCCGATCATCGCCTCGGCAGGCCCAGCGTCCGGCCTGCTCGCCGTGCTCGTCTTTGCGCTCTACATCAACAGCCCGGCCATGATGCGGTACTACTCGGTACCCGAGGTTTTGTGGGGCATCTGTTTGATCCTGGTGTACTGGATCATGCGAATCTGGTTCCTCGCCGCGCGCGATCGAATGCACGACGACCCGGTTCTCTTTGCCGTGAAGGACAAGATCAGCCTTGCGGCAGGCGTGCTCGTGGTCGTCTGCTTGCTGGCCGCGCGGTATGGCTAGCTCTGGGCTAGCCTAGAAGAGCTCCATCTGGCCGGGCTGCACCACGCCTTCGTGGAAGCGGACGCCTTCGAGCTCGAGCAAGAGCTGCTTGCGCTCGAGCCCGCCGCCATAGCCGCCGAGGTGGTGCCCGGCTTCGACGACGCGATGACAGGGAACGATAATCGGGATCGGATTGACGTGGTTCGCCTGGCCCACGGCGCGCATCGCACGCGGCGAGTGGATCTCCTGGGCCACACCACCGTAGGTGCGCACCTGGCCCCAGGGGATGTCGCGGAGCGCATTCCAGACGCGAAGCTGGAAGTCCGTGCCGCGAAGGTCGAGCGGGACGCTTGCGAAGTCTTCTGGTTGGCCCTCGAAGTAGCGAGTGAGAGGCTCCGCGTAGACCGCGGGAACGGCTTGCTGGTCCGCAAACTCGCTGTCGAGGCGCTCGAACGAAACCTGCAACAGGCCGGTGTCGCTCCATGCGAGCCAAAGCGTCCCGAGACCCTTGGCCTCGAAGGTGCCCCAGCCCCTGACGGGAGCTTGGTTGGGCTCGCCGGCGGTGGTACCTTCCGCGCTCATGGCTCGTTGGCTCTTTGCATCTGCCTTGCTGCTTTCAATTGCATGCGGACCGAGCCTTAAACAAGCCCAAAGAAGCGTCGAATACTACGAGCAGTGCTACGGCGCCGACTACGACCCCGCCGTGACCCCGGATCAGCGTCGTAGCTGTTGGGCCGAGTGGCTCGAAGCACATTCGGCCGAACAGCCGCCCGAGCGCGTGAGGTACGCGAAAATGCGCCTCGAACAGCTCCGCATCGACGGCTCCACCCGGACCCTCCCGAGCGATAATCCCCCGGAGCCCCTCCCCGCCTATGAGCACGAGTACCCACGCCCGCCGCCTAGCGAATACCAGATGTCAGGCTGCAATCCGCTCTGCAACGACCGCTGGGCAAGTTGCAACAGTCATTGCGAGTTGAAGGACAAGACCTGCGTGGCGGCATGTGAGAGCGAGTTTCGGGTCTGCGTGGACGGGTGCCCGTAGATCACCGGGTCACGGCGGAACGCGATACACGATGGCAACTACCGCACCGGAGAACGGCTAGGGACGGGCGTGCTCGCGATTGGGACCCGCTCGGCCGTCTCCGTAAGGCACCATACGTCTAGCCTCCCCCCCAATCGCTGTGCTGCCCATCCCGAGCCGTTCTCCTCTGTAGATGTTTCCGTACGGAGACTTCGGCGCCAGTGTCAGCGTCAGTGGCACACGCCAGTGGCAGCGTCGGTGTCCGTGAAACAAACCGTCCCACGTTGAAGTTGTAGCGAGTCCGTTTGGCAAGGGCTGGTTCGGCATCACGGGCGACGACCGCTAGCGTTTTGACTGGGCGGCGCCTCGCTCGCGGCATGCGCCGACTGCGCATAGCGGTCCTCCACGAACAAGACGCCGCTAGTGAGCGCAGGCTTGCACCACGCGTCCGAGGAACGATGGGTGCACGCCGGCTAGGTCACCGCCTGGGCCCCGGCACAGCGGACCACCCACCAGGTGCCGAGGGGAAACTCGACCCCCAGCTCGCCCTGACGCCACGCCGCATAGGCTTCGCGATACGCGCTTCGGAATGCGCGAAGGCGCTTCATCGCCCCGAGCCACTGCGTCCGTGTCAGAGCCGAAAACATCGGGCTTCGTCCGAAACGAGGCTTCTTCGTCTTGGGTTGGTCGGTCACTCGGGTCTTGTTCACCCTCGTGCGTCCGAGATAGGCCCTGCCCTCGCGGCGGTGGTTGGCGCGGAGCTCGCGGAGACGGCTACGGACCAGGACCTCGAGGGCACCGAGGTAGTCCTCGTTCCGAGCAAAGCCCGGTGGCGCTGTCCACCGCAGCTTCAGGGTCTTTGGGGCGGTGTCCTTGAACCACACCGAGGTTTCCTTGTTTTCAACCTGGGAAGGGTTGCTTTGGGTTGCTACATCACGATCGACGATACGTGTGTCGGGCGACGGGCGGGTTGGTCGATTTCGAGACCAGAAACGACCAAGCCGATTGCCGTGTTGTCTCTCGCGTCCCTGCGGTACGGTTCGCGATATGGCCGCGCCGTCGCATCAGGATCCGGGACTGCTTGCCGATGGGGTCGCCCGCTTCGTTCCCCCGGGCGTTGACCCCACGACGCTTCCGCGCTCCTTTGCGCTGGTCGAGCCACTCCCCGCGCGCGGTCCCGTGCCCGCGTCCTGGCGGCTCGTTCCCGGGTTCCAGAAGACGTCCGATACCTTCGTCGCCACCATCCCCGTCGAGCCCGGCACCAGCCTCTACGGCACCGGGGAAGTCGCCGGCCCCTTGCTCCGCAACGGCTTCGTGACCGAGTGCTGGGCCAAACAGCCGTTTCGCATCGAAGAAGACGGGACGCCAGTGCCGAACTACGACGCACGCTCGAAGAGTCTCTATCAGGCGCATCCCTGGGTGCTCGCAGTGCGCCCGGACGGGAGCGCGTTTGGGGTGCTGGCCGATACGACCTATCGGCTCGAGATCGATCTTCGTGAGGGGGTTCGGCTCAGTTGTGCGCAGCCCTTCCCCGTCATCGTGATCGAAGGCACGTCGCCGCAGGAAGTCGTGCAGCGTCTGGCCGCCGTCACCGGCCGAATCGAGCTCCCTCCGCGCTGGACGCTTGGCTATCACCAATGCCGCTTTTCGTACTATCCCGATGCACGGGTGCGAGAGCTCGCGGAAGAGTTTCGGAAGCGCGAGCTGCCTTGCGACGTCATCTGGGTCGATATCCACTACATGGATGCGTACAAGGTCTTCACCTTCGATCCCGAGGGCTTTCCGGACCCGACAGCGACGAATGTGTTTCTGCAAGGGCTCGGGTTCAAGTCGGTTTGGATTCTCGACCCCGCGATCAAAGCCGAGGCCGGGTACGCGGTGTACGAAGAGGGCGTTTCGCAGGGGCACTTCCTCAGCGACGCAGAGGGCCACGAGCATCACGAATGGACCTGGCCCGGCGACGCAGCCTTTCCCGACTTTACGCGTCCCGAGACGCGAGCCTGGTGGGCCCGCCTGACGGCGGAGTTTCTCGAGCACGGCATGGATGGGGTCTGGGTGGATCTGAACGAGCCTTCGCCGATTCTGCCTCTTGGAGCGGAGCTGCCGGAAGACCTGCGGCATCGCGGTGGCGGCGACATCCCGCCGGGAACTCACGCCCAATACCACAACGTTTACGGGCTCTTGATGTCCAAAGCTACACAAGAGGCGATGCGTACAGCCCGGCCGGAGCAGCGCCCTTTCGTTCTGACGCGCTCGAGCTATCTCGGTGGCCAACGGTACGCGGCGACTTGGACCGGCGACAACGTAGCGAGCTGGGAGCACCTCTACTGCTCGGTGCCGATGGCCTTGAACCTTGGCCTGTCGGGGCAGCCGTACTGCGGACCGGACGTCGGAGGCTTCGCCGGGACGCCTTCGCCTGAGCTCTTTGCCCATTGGATGGGCGTGGGCGCCTTCTTGCCGTTCTTCCGGACTCACAACGCCTTGCACGGCGACCAGGAGCCTTGGTCGTTTGGCGAGACCACCGAGGAGCTGTCCCGTGTGGCGCTCACGCGGCGCTACCGCCTGCTCCCCTACCTCTACACTCTGTTCCAGGAAGCGGCGACGACGGGGATGCCGGTTGCGCGCCCGTTGTTCTTTGCGGACCCAGCGGACCTTGCGCTTCGCGACGAAGACCACGCGTTCCTTCTGGGAGGCGATGTGATGGTGCAGCCCAGGCTCTTGGAAGACCAGACGCACGACTTCGCGATGCCCAAGGGACACTGGCGGCCCTTCTCGCTGGCCGGCGAAGATCCCGCGAGCGATCCAGCGCATCCCATCTTGCGCCTTCGAGATGGCGCCATCGTATCGGTAGGGCGTGGCGGACGAACCACCGGCGAAGCGTTCGAGGGGACGCTGACCCTCATCGTTTCCCTCGACGGCGACGGCAGGGCCCTAGGTCGCCTCTATGAAGACGCAGGCGAAGGGTTCGGCTATCTCGACGGTGACTATCTGCTCACGACCTACGGAGCGGTTCTGCACGACGGCGTCGTCGAAATCAGCATCGCCGAGCAAGAAGGTCAGCGGCCACGCCCGAACCGAGAGCTCCGGGTCCAGTTGCTGACCGACGAGGGTGTCATCCACGCGTCCGGAACTGACGGGCAGCCCGTGACGATACAGCGTCCCCGTAAAGCGACTGCGTCGCCACGGGGCTAAGAGGCAGCGAAGCCCCGTGGACGTCGCGAAGCGGCGTCTCTTCGGGGTGTCAGTGTTCGTGCTTTTCGAGCACTCTCTTCGACAATGGCCGAAGCAGCAAGCCGTAGAACATTTCCAGGTACCGGCGGGTCTCGTCTCGTTCGAGCGAGGAGATGTAGCGCCAGAAGCCGTAGATTCGGGAGAGCTTCATGAGCGTCGACGCGTAGAGCTGCCAGTTGTAGCGCTCATCCACGCGCTCGATGCCGCCCTTGGAAATCGCGTCCCAGACCTCCGGGTCTTTTTCGCAGGCCCGGAGGAAGTCGAGCATCTTCTGTGAGGATTCCCCGCCCTGGGTCGGATCGATTTGAAAGCCGGACTTGCCGTCTTGGATGATCTCGAGGGGACCCCCGTAGCGGGTTGCAAAAGTTGGAAGTCCGCTGCTCATTGCTTCGACGACGGTTAGACCAAATGCCTCGAACAGTGCGGGCTGCACGAAGGCGCCTCGTTGATCCGCCACGAAGCGGTAGAGCTCGCCGACCTTGGTCTTGTCGGTCTGCATTTCGATCCAGCGGACATCGCCTTCGAGATTGTACTCGTCGAAGAGCCAGTGTGTGCGCTCGATCTGCTCTCGCTCGTCGCGGTCGTGGGACTCTTCGACGCGAAGTCGGCCGCCTACGATCACCAGATTCGCAACCTCTCGTAGCTCTTGGTTTTGCGCGTACCATTCGACCAGGCCGGCCAAGTTCTTGATGCGATCCAACCGGGACATCGAAAAGAGCACCGGCTTATCCTGATTGGTCAACAGGCCGCGGTATGCGCAGTCGGGCGAGCCGTAGACCATCGTTTCGATTTCCTCGCGAATCTCGGCGGGACGATGGGTCTCTTTGAAATAGGGAAAGAACACCCGCGGGTCGGCACCCGGCGAGACGATGTTGAACTTCGGGTCGAAGCAGTCGATTCCGGAAATGACCCGGTAGAGCCGCGGAAGGGAGAACGAGGTGTAGCTTTCGTACTGCCCGACGCTTTCGGCGGTGCCGGCGATCTCTTGATACGTGCTGGTGATGATGAAGTCCGCCGTGTTCATCGCCATCAAGTCGGCGGTGTACTGCGCGGCGAAGTGATGCTCGGCCTCGTGGTGCTGCCAGTGCAGGTCCGAGAGCAGGTATTTGGTCTTTTCGAGGGCGTGCGCGATGTTGCACTGGGTGACGCCGAGCTGATGCGCGATGATGGTGGCGACCAGGTTGCCGTCCGAGTAGTTGCCGATCACGAAATCGGGCTGTGCGCCGCCAAGCTCGGCAAGAAGCTCACGCTCGGCGTCGATGGCGTAGCGCTCGAGGTACGGCCAGACCGCGAACCGGGAGATCCAATGAGGAATGACCTCACCCGAGTGGTAGTCGCGAAACGGCACGCGAAGGATCCGCGCGTTTTCCGTGCCGAGGATCGGCTCGATGCGCTGATCGCAGGTCGTTCCGTCCGCTTCCGGAATCAATCGCGTGAGCACCACGATTTGCGGTTCGATGTCGAGGCCCTGGTCGTGGATCGACTCGCGCATCTCGCGTTCGAGGGCCCGAACCTGGTCGAGGATGTAGACGACCTGCCCGCCCGTGTCCGGCTTGCCGAGCACGTTGGACTGCCCGAAGAATCCATGCGGCGACACGATTGCGATCGAGAAGATCATCGGCATGCGAGCCAGGAAGCGTTCGAGGTTCTTCGGGGACGGGGCTTCTAAGATGTCGAGGAGAAGCTCCATCATTTCCCGAATCTGCCCCGGCGTTCGGCCCCAGCCCGCTTCGAAGCCCAGGCGGCGAAGCTCGCGCGTGAGCTCCTCGCTTTCTTCTTGATGGCTTTCGAGGATCTCGACCGCCTTGTCGAGCGCCTCCCGGAGCTCGTCCACGTCTCGGAGCGTCCCGTTGAGCATCAGCTGTTGTCCGTGAACCTGGTGGACCTGCAAGAAGTCGAAGAGCAGCTTTTGACCTCGCCCTCCGTCCATGAAGAGCCGGCCGGACAGGTGCCTGTTCAGGAACTCGACCCCCCGCCCGATGTTGCGCGGATCCTTGAGCTTCGGGAAGCCGCGTTCGAAGGGGCTCAGATCGATTTCGAGGACGTAGCGGTCGCCCGGGGGAATCCCGGCCGCCGTGCGTTCCTTGATGTCGAGGAACTCGGCGATGCTCAGCTCCCGGCAGTGCATCTCTTCGGTGTGCACCTGCACGTACTGCCAACGCCCCACCCGCGCGCGCACGGCTAGACAAATAAAGGGCTCGTCGACGACCGCTTCCTGCGCGTGCCGCATGATCGACGCCATCTTGGTGTCGCGCAGCGGCGCACCGACCTCCGTGTCGGCGAACGCCTCGTACTCGTGCACGAGATCCGACCAAAGAAGGAACTGACGGTCGAGCGCCTTCAATCGCCTGAACAGAAGATAGATCGGCTCGCGGTGGGAGTGGAGCAGCTCGTCGAGCGTTTGAATCATTCTTGTTCCTCGGGCGGGACTCGGATGTCCCCTAGGAAATCATACCAGTCGATCCCCTCGAGGATCCCGCGTGCGTGAGGACTCTTAGCAAAATGAACGCGCGACCGCCCGCGAAGTTTGTCGAGCTCCGGTGTGTGATTGCTCACGACCACGCCGAGGGTGTCTCCCGAAAGCATGTCCCAGTCGTTCCCTGAATCACCGGCGACCAGCAGCCGCTGCGGCTCGAGGTTCCACTTGAAGCAGAAAAACCGAATTGCGAATCCGCAGGAGGCGCGGATGGGGAGCACGTCCAAGTAAACCTCATGATCCAAAATGGTAGTCACCCGGAGCCCCTCCTGGCGAGCGAGGCGGCGGATTTCTCTTACATTGGGAGCGAGCTTGGGGTCGAGCCGGTAGCGGAGCCGATACTTGGTTTCCGATTGAGGAACGCGCTCGAGGCCCGGAATCTCGCTCAGCACCCGGTGAACTTCATTCGGGTCCCAGCGGTAGCGGATCTGGCGCTCCCAGGAACGGTCTGGAAGCAAGTGAGTCCCATAGTGGAGCTCGCTGCCCGCTGCGGTGATGAGCACATCCGGGACAGGCATCTCGAGCTGGTCCATGAGCGCGAGCGCTTCGTCCAAGGTTCGCCCGGTGGCGATGCCGAAGCCGACGTTGACATCGGCGTTGTCCAAGCGCTCCATCAGCGTCGCCATGGCTTCGTCGTCTCCGGTCAGCGTGTCGTCGACGTCGGTGACGAGCAGCCTGTCCATGCCGGCGAGCTTCGTGCGCCGCCGATAGACAGGCACGTGGCGCGTGCCCTTCACCACCTTGGTGGCCTCTTCGACGTAGCGCGTGGCATGACTGTCCCAGGAATAGTTCGCATGGGCCGCTTCTAGGCCGTCCTCGGACCAGCGCGTCCATCGTTCCGGGTCGCTCAGGGCGTCCCGAATCGCCTCACCGATTGCGTTGGAGTCGAGCGCATCGACGAGAACGCCGTTGTCGCAAGTCCCGACAATGTCCTGAGGACCGCCGTCGTTCGTTGCGACCAAGGGAAGACCGGTGGCCGCGGCCTCAAGCAAGGTGAGGCCGAAGGGCTCCGTCAGCGCAGGGTTGACGAAGAGGCCTTTGGTCTTTGCGGCGAGCTTGTAGAGCTCCGGTACGTCGCTCGGCTGGTGATGCTTGGGATACGCCACCGTTCCGTAGAGGTCGTAGCGGTCGATGAGCGTGAGAATCTGCGTCAAGACCCGGCGCGGGCCGGCGCCCATCTCGCTGATGTCGTCGCGATTGCCGGCGACGATGACCAGGTTGGCCATGTCGCGGAGGCCTTCGGTTTCGCCGAACGCCCGGACCAGGCCTTCGAAGTTCTTTCGCTCGTCGGCGCGCGCGAGGGCCAAGATCATCGGCCTGCTCGGGTCGTTCAGGAAGCGGTCGAGCTCGGCCGCGATGGTGGGTCGCTCCCAGGAGTCCCCGGGCGGCGAAAAACGCGAAAGGTCGACGCCCGGCGGAATGACCTGCATGCGGTCGGGCTGGTAGTGGTCGTAGAGCTCGTACTGCTCGTGGACTTCCTGGTGCGTGCTTGCAATGACGAGCGCGGCGCTTTCGAGCGTCCGCTCTTCCGCCTCGATGCGTTGCGCGAAGCGGTAGGTCTGCTCGCTGGCTTCGCCCTTGGAGGCCAGCCGCAGTTGTTTCACACGGCCGAGCGAATGGCCGGTGAAGACGAAGGGCACACCAAGAAGCTTGGCGAGGCGCGAGCCAACGTAGCCGGCGTCGGCGTAGTGGCCATGGATCAGGTCAGGTGTGCGCTCCTGCATACGAACGTAGCGGGTGAGCTGGTCGAGCAGGCTGTCGAGGTGTGGCCAGAGGGTTTCTTTTCGAAGGTAGCGTCGGGGGCCGAACGGGATGCGGACGATTTGGGCGCCTCGACTGATCGGCTCGAACGGCCGCGCGTAGGTTTCGTCGACGCGCTTGTCCTGAATCAGGCGGGTCACGACGTCGACACGCTCGACGTCCGGATGCTGGGAAAGTGCCCGGGCCTGGTCGACCACGTACGAAACCTGCCCGCCGGTATCGGCGTCGCGCCCGAGCTCGATGTCGGTCGCGCGCACGAGCCCGTGGATGGTCAGCGACAAGACGTAGAGCTGAGGCGCCCCCGGTGCGGTAATCGTACCGGCGCTGGTGTCTTTGGCCCATTCGGCCAGGTGCCGCTCGTAAAGCGCGAAGTCGGTCGTCGTGGCGCCGCGGATGCCACAGAGGTCCGCTGCGAACGCAGCCGCGCGGTCGAGGGTCGTCTGGTGGTCCCAGTCCTGCAGGAGCCCGAGGCACACGACGGCGCTAAACGCATCGCCGGCGCCGACCGTGTCGACTAGGTTTTTCACCGGGGCGGCATGCGCTTCGAACGCGGTCTGGCCGCCTACGACGGACATCGCCCCCTGGGCGCCGCGCGTGATGATGACTCCGTCGATCGCATGCTCGCGCGCAAGGCCCAGTGCAGCGTCACGACAGTCCTCGAACGTCCCTGTGGGCTGCGCGGTCAAGACCGAGAGCTCGTTGTCGTTGAGCTTGACCCAGTTGCCGGTGGACAGGCACCAGTCGACTTTGTCTTTGGTCCACCAGGGGTCGCGGAGATTGATGTCGATGAACGAAGGCGCGTCGGTCTCGCCGCGGAGGCTTCGAAGGGTCGCGCAGCTCTCGTCGGAGCGAAGGGCGAGCGAGCCGTGGTAGAGCAGTCCGAGCGGTTCCTCGAACGCAGCGTGTAGAGCCGGGTCTGCATGGATGTAGTCCCAGGCCTGCGCGGGCGCGATCTCGAAGTGATTTTCCCCGTCGACGATACTCGCGGTTACGCGGCCCGTCGGGTGCTTGGGGTCGGTCTGCACGCCATGGGTCGACAGATCCCAGCTGGTCATCCGCTCGAGCACTTCGCGGCCCTCGGCGTCGTCGCCGACCGCGCTGATCACCAACGGATTCGAGTTGAACCCCCGCAGATGCCAAGCGACGTTGAACGGCGCGCCCCCCAAAACCCGGCTGCCATCCATAAAATGGTCAAACAGCACCTCGCCGAAAATGACAGGTCGTTTGTGAAATCGGTGCACGGGCTCTCAGCTGACGCTTTCCTGGGTGCAGGTGGGTTCAGTCCTCGCTACGCTCACGCCGCCATGAGCATAACACGGTCACTACTCGCGTCAGATTTGGATGGCACGCTAATTCCCTTGGAGCGCGACCCGGAACGGCTGCGCGAGGTCGCCGAGTTCGTAGGCGCGGTCGACGCGAGCGTCAACCTGATGCTGGCTTACGTGACGGGGCGTCACTTGTCCCTGGCGCGGGAAGGAATTGCGGAGATCGGCCTGCCTTCGCCCGACTGGTTCGTCTGTGATGTTGGAACCAGCGTCTATCGAAAGACGAACGGAGGCTTTGAGCCGGACGAAGGATATCGCGAGGCGATGAGGGCTGCGTTCGGAGGCTTGAGCGGCGCTGATGTCCGTGCGGCGATCGGGGCCCTTGAAGGACTGGAGCTTCAAGAAGAGGAAAAGCAAGCCGAGTTCAAGGTCAGCTACTACACCTCGGGTCGACCGGAGCCGTACGTCGAGACAGTGCAATCGCGCCTCGACGCGGCGAACGCGAAAGTGAACCTCGTCGCTAGCCATGATCCGGTCACCGGCCGCGGCCTCCTCGACGTGCTTCCTGCCGGCATCGCCAAGGACTACGCCGTTCGCTACCTGCACGACCAGAGCGGCATCGACGAGCAGCGGCTGGTATACGCCGGCGACTCGGGCAACGACCGCGCAGCGATGCTGACGGGTTTCCGGGTGATCGTGGTGGGCAATGCAGACCAGGAGCTCAAGAAGGATCTTGGCATCGAGGCGGTAGGCCAGGGGATCGCCGAGCGGATCTATTTTGCGGAGCACCCGTATGCCCGCGGTGTGTTGGAAGGCCTCCGGCATTTCGGTTTCCTCGAGCACTGACACCGACGCTGACGCTGGCGCTGACACTGGCGCTGACACTGGCACCGTCACTGCAAGCCTCCCGATCAGTGCGCCGCTCCCCAGCTCTCCCCCCAGCCGGCTTCAACAGGCAGTGGCACCGAGAGGGGCACAGCGTTCTGCAGGTGTTCCACGACGAGCGTTTCCAAGCTTTCCCGCTCATCCGGCGGTGCCTCGAACACCAACTCATCGTGCACCGTCAACACCATCCGGCTCTGCAGGTGCCGCGCTTCGATTTCGTGCTGAATCTGCACCATCGCAACCTTAATGATGTCGGCGGCCGTGCCTTGAATCGGGGTGTTCCGGGCGATCCGCTCAGCTCCGGCGCGCAGGTTGTGGTTCTTGCTTCGAATGTCCGGGAGCGAGCGACGGCGGCCTAGGAGCGTGGTCACCAAGCCATTGGCGCGGGCTTGCTCGACGACTTCATCGAGGAACGATTTGACGCCCGCGTACTGATCGAAAAACGCGTCGATGTAGCGCTGGGCCTCGGCGCGCTCGATTTTGAGGTTCCGTGCCAGGGCGAATTGGGTCTGGCCGTAGATGACAGCGAAGTTCACCGTCTTGGCCTCGCCCCGCATCTGCTTGGTCACTTCCTCGGCTTTCACACCAAATAGCGCGCAGGCGGTCTGCACGTGCACGTCGTCCCCACGCGAGAATGCGTCGACCAGCGCCGGGTCTCGGCTGAGGTGGGCCAGCACCCGAAGCTCGATCTGGGAGTAGTCGGCCGAAAGCATCGCCCAGCCCTCCTCCGGCACGAAGGCATCGCGCACCCGCCGGCCCATCTCGGTCCGGATCGGAATGTTCTGCAGGTTTGGGTCGCTCGAGGACAGTCGTCCGGTCGCCGCCACCAGCTGGTTGTAACGGGTGTGGATCCGTCCGGTGTCTGGATTCACCTCTCGCGGCAAAGCGTCTAAATACGTGCTCTTGAGCTTGGAAACCGAGCGGTATTCGAGAATCGCCTGAGGCAGCGGGTGACGGAGCGCAAGCTCTTCGAGGACCCCGTGGTCGGTGGAGCGGGCGGTTTTGGTCTTCTTGATGACCGGCAAGTCGAGCTCGTCGAAAAGGATGGTTTCGAGCTGCCGCGGGGACGACACGTTGAAGTCGTGGCCGGCTAGCTCGGTGCAGCGCGCGTGAAGATTCTGCAGCTCTGCGTCGGCAACCTCCGACAGCTCTTCGAGGAGCCCGGTGTCGACGCGGATCCCCGTGAGCTCCATCGTCCCGAGGACGCCCGCCAGCGGGAGCTCGATCTCATAGAAGAGGCGCTCGAACTCCCCTTCGTGCATGCGGGGGGTCAGGAGCTCGCTCAAGCGGAACGTGTAGTCCGCACGCTCGTTGGCGAACTGCGCCACGGCGTCGACTTCGACCTCGTCCCAGGTCAGCGCCTTCTTGCCCTTCCCGCAAACGGCATCTTCCTCGCTCAACTCACCGTCCAGCTCCTGGCGCGCAAGGTCTTGCAGTCCGTGTGCGTGTCGCCCTGGATCGAGCAGGTAGCTCGCCAACGACGGGTCGAAACGAACCCCTCGGAGCGTCACGTCCCGCCGTGCCCAGAACACCTTTTCGCGCTTCGCCAGCGTGAGCTTCGGGATCAGTGAGTTCTCGAGCAACGGGGTCAGGACAGGCCCAGCATCGTCCCAGCTCAGATGATCCGGGGCGCCGATGTAGCGATGTCCGAGCGGGATGTACGCGCTAACGCCTTCCACCCAGCTCAGCGCAACGCCGACGAGCTCTGCGCCAATCGGATCGTCGATGTCCATCACCGAATACAACGCGAAGCTCCCGACTTCGCGAATCGCACCGGCAATCCTTGCGAGGCCTTCGGCGGTCGTGATCGTTTCGTAATGTCCTTCGACCGTTGGAGCCGGTTCGAGTTGGGAGAGCAGACGCGTGAGCTCGAGCTCGCTGAAAATCGCTCGCAGCTCGGCGGTGTTCCCGCCGGTGTAGGGGCGAGTTGCGGCGTCCACGTCGATGGCCACGTCGTCGCGAAGGGTAACCAGCTCGCGGGAAGTGAGCGCGGCGTCCCGGTGCTCGCTCAGCTTCGCCTTGAGCGCCTTGCGCGTGATGCTCTCGATGTTCTCGTAGATGCCCTCGAAGCTTCCGTAGTCCGCGAGGAGCTTGGCGGCCGTCTTCTGTCCTACCGAGGGCACGCCGGGAACGTTGTCCGAGCTGTCACCCATCAGCGCCAGCAAGTCGCGCACCTGCCCCGGCTCGACGCCGAGTTTCTCTCGGGTCTCCTCGGCGCCAAAAACCTTGTTTCGCATCGTGTCATACATGACGACATCGGGGCCGACGAGTTGAAGCAAGTCCTTATCGGCGCTCACGATCACGACCCGCAGCCCCTTGTTGCGGGCCTGCGTCACCAGGGTGGCGATGACGTCGTCCGCCTCGAAACCGGGCGCCTCGATGGGCGACATGCCCCAGGCTTCCGCGATCTCGCGTACGCGAACCATCTGCTGCTGGAGATCGGGCGGCGCCGGCGGGCGATTCGCCTTGTAGGCCTCGAAGAGATCTTTGCGAAACGACTTCCCCTTCGAGTCCATCGCGACGATGACCCCGCGCGGCTCGTGTTCCCGAAGAAGCTTGAGCAGCATGCTGGCGACCCCTGCAACCGCATGGGTTGGCTCGCCTTTGCTGTTCGAAAGCGGCGGAAGCGCATGGTAGGCGCGAAACACGTAGGAGCTGATGTCGATCACGTAGATCGTCTCGGGATCCCCCTTCTTCGGCAGCTCCTCCGGCACGCCCGGGCACCATCCAACGCCCGAAACCCGAGGTCAAGGTGCGAAGCAGGTTGCGCGGCCGCTTTGCCGCATGCTACGCGCCGAGCCGCAACCACCGGAATAATTCCCGCATGTTTGAGACGCTCACAAAGGGTTTTCGCAACGCCCGCAATCGCCTCTCCGGAGTCACCGAGCTCACCGAAGAGAACATCGATCAGGCGCTCCGTGACGTCCGCCTGTCGTTGCTCGAAGCCGACGTCGAGTTTGGCGTCACCAAGGCGTTCCTCGCCAGCGTGAAAGAAAAGGCGGTCGGCCAGGTTGTCGGGACCGCGGCCAAGTCGGCGAAGCACAAGGTCAAGATCGGTCCGGCCGAGCAGTTCGTCAAGATCTGCCAGGACGAGCTCGAGGCGATGATGGCGTTCGAAGGCGAGCCGGTCGAGTTCGCCAAGAAGCCCAAGCCGACGGGCATCATGATGGTTGGCCTTCAGGGCTCCGGTAAGACGACCACCTCGGCGAAGCTGGCACGACTGCTCGAAACCAGCAACGCGCGCAAGCCCCTTCTGGTGGCCGCAGACGTCGCGCGGCCCGGCGCCATCGAGCAGCTCCAAGTCCTTGGCGAGCAGATCGACGTGCCTGTGTTCTCAATCCCCGGAGGCGTGCCGCTCGAGATTTGCAAGCGAGGCCTCGCGCACGCCAAGAAGCTCAAGTGCGACACGGTCATCTACGACACAGCAGGCCGGCTCGCGATCGACGAGGCGCTGATGAAAGAGCTCGAGGCGATTCGCAGCTCGCTCGATCCGCAAAACGTGTTCCTCGTCGTCGACGCCATGATCGGCCAGGATTCGGTCAAGACCGCGAAGTCTTTCCACGACCTGCTCGGTTTGAGCGGTGTCATCCTCACCAAGCTCGACGGTGACGCCCGAGGCGGCGCGGCGATTTCGATCAAGAACGCAACCGGGACGGCGGTGAAGTTTGCCGGTACCGGCGAGACGCTGGACCGGCTCGAAGAGTTCCGCGCAGAGGGCATGGCGAGCCGCATTCTCGGCATGGGCGATGTCGTGGGCCTGATGAAGGACTTCGAGGAGGTCGTCGACGAGAAGAAGGCCGAGCAGGACGCCAAGCGCATGCTTCGCGGGCAGTTCACCCTCGATGATTTCCTCGAACAGCTCCAGACGCTTCAGAACATGGGGCCGCTGCAGGACCTTCTCGACAAGGTTCCGTTCTTTGCCGACAGCATGCCCGAGGGCTTTCAGGTCGACGAGCGCGAAATCGGCCAAATCAAGGCGATCGTGAGCTCGATGACCCAGCAGGAACGCGGCAGGGCGGAGCTCTTTCAGAAGCAGCCGACCCGTCTCGTCCGCGTCGCCAAAGGGTCGGGCACGACGGAGAAGCAGGTCGCGGAGATCCTTCAGCGCTTTGCCTTCATGAAACAGATGATGGGCAGTATCGGCTCGCAAGCCGGTATGCTGTCGAAGATCCCGGGCATGAAGCAGATGGCCGCGGCGAACCGGCTTCGCGATGCGGTCAAGACCGGTGGGCTCGAAGGGAACCCGATGATGGCCAACCTGGCGGACTCGTTGCTAGAAGCCGCGGTCGCCGAGCAAGGCGGATTCGGTCCAGGGGGCCCGCAGGAGGCCCGTCGGGTCATCAACAAGGGCAAGAAGAAGTCCAAGCGAAAGATGCAGAAGAAGTCGCGCCGCAAATCGCGACGATGAACGCGAGCATGATGAGCCTCACACGCCGTGCCTTGTTTCTTCTCGTCGGTTTGATCGCAGCGTGTACGAGTGACGTCGAACCCCTGACGCCCGCGCAACGGCAAGTGGTCGCCGCATACGTATCGAAGCTTTCGCCCTCCCCCCAGCATCGTCTCGACCTCGACTTCGAGGGCAAGGTGCAGCTGCTCGGCTACGATCTCGATCGTAGCCCATGGCGGGCGGGCGAGACGATACGGGTTACCTGGTATTGGTACACGGCCGAGTCGCTCGGCGAAGGCTGGCGGCTTTTCACACACATCGACCAGCCAGAAAGCCAGCGCACGCTCAACCAAGACGGCAACGGCACCCTCCGTTGGCTCTACGGGGCAGACCGATGGCGCCCTGGCGAGTACGTCCAAGACCCTCAGGACCTTCACCTGCCGGACGACTGGGCGGGAAGCTCGGCGCACCTCTACGTAGGGATTGGGCGCGAAGGCGCGCGCTTGCGCGTCCGCAATGGCGTGCCCGACGCGGAGGGTCGGGTGCTGGCCGTGACCATCCCGACACTTGGCCCCAAGGATGCGCGTCGAGACGAAGATGCCGTGCCGAGACTCGATGTCCTTCAAACGCGACGGCCGCCGAGGCTCGACGGATCGCTTGGTGATCCGGTTTGGGGGTTTGCGAACACGAGCCGGGCGTTCGTCGAAACTACCAAGGGAGGGGTCGCGCCGATTCAGGCCTCCGCAAAGCTTCTGTGGGACGCGCGCTACCTGTATGTCGCCGTCGACGTACGTGATTCCTTGCTCCGGGCGAGTCACACCGAGCCCGACGATCATCTCTGGGAACAAGATTGCGTCGAGCTCATGATCGACCCGGACGGCGACGGTAGAAACTACTTCGAGATCCAGGTTTCGCCCCGCGGCGTGGTATTCGACACCCGATACGATTCGCCACGCGTTCCCAAGCCCTTCGGCCACACCGCCTGGGACAGTAGAATCCGTGTGGGCGCGTCACCCCGCGGCAAGCTCGACGACGACCAGGCCGACGCCGGATACGCAGTCGAGATCGCGATTCCGTGGCAGGCGTTCAGTCTCGATGGGAAGCCGGCGGCGCCTCCCGAAATCGGGGACGAATGGCGCGCAAACCTCTATGTCATGGACCTCGGCGCGGACCGGCAGCAGGCCGCGGCATGGTCGGCCTTGGGAATTGGCGATTTCCATGTGCCGCGCCGATTCGGTATCCTGGCCTTCGAGGGGCCAGCCGAAAAGATGCTGGGGACGAGTGAGCCATTGCAGATTTCCGGAGACCGCATGCCGAACCCGCCGGAGCGCCGCCCCGCGCTCGAGCGCGGCGTGAAGGACACGATGATTCGAAAGCGACTGATCGACCGAAAACACCCCGGCGAGCCGGCACCTGTGCCAAAGCGCAAGGGCACAGAGAGATTTGAATCCCCGGAGGCGCCTCAGTAGGGTCCCTTCGGCGGGACGATTCGAACACGATGCTCCGCACACGCCTCATTGCTGGTCGCACCTCGGGCTTGATTCTGAGCGCGGTCTTTGCCTCGATCATCACGCTCGCCAGCCAAGTCGAGGTCGTCCTCGAGCCGCTGCGTGTCGATCCAGCGCGCCCTGCCCCCGTAACGCTGCGCATTCCGAGCAGCTACGTGCCCCAGGAGATCGGCCGACAGCATCGTGGGCTGCCGGATCCGCTCGTCGTTCGGCGCGGCGAGGTCGTGGGCGACCCGGAAACGCAGCACCTCGTTCGAGCATTCGAGCGCGAACGCCGCCCGCCGGACCAGCAGACGCTGCTGGGCGTGTGGATCAGTTATTTCCTGATCGCGTATATCTTCCTCGCGTATCTACGATTGTTTACCGGTGGCCGCGGAGGATTGCTTCGCACACAGGCTGGCCTGCTCGTACTGGTGGGGGCCACTTGCGTCACCGCGAAGCTTCTCTTGCTCTTTACAGGGATCCTTCCCTTCCTATTGCCATTGGCGACCGTGCCATTGTGGGCTGCTCTCTACTTCAACCGAGGGACCGCAACAGCTTCGGGCCTCGTCATCTCGCTCGTCTGCGCATCATTCCTGAGCTTCGCGATGCCCGTGGTCGTCGTCTTCTTGGCGACCACGCTCGGCGTCGTGGTGTTCTTCCACGACCGCAAGCATGCGACCCACATGCTCATCGCGGGCACGGCCGCCGGCCTTTTCGCCGCGTTGGTCTTGATCAGCTTGGCGATGTCCGTCGGGAAACCGATCGACGTCATCGGTGATCTCGCCAAGCTCGACCGGTCGTCGCTACTTTCGACTATCGCGAGCGGAATGATTTCAGGTTTGCTTGCCCTGGGCCTCCAGCGGGTCGCGACCGCCGCTCTCGGCGTCGTCACCCGCGGACGCCTGCAGGAGCTGACGGACGTCGACCATCCTCTCTTGCGCAAAATGGCTCGGGACGCGCCTGGGTCTTGGCAGCACGCCAGGGCGATGGCCAACCTCGCCGAAGGCGCAGCCGCGGCAATTGGCGCGGACGCTCTGCTGACTCGAGTCGGCGCTTATTACCACGATCTCGGCAAAACGATTCAGCCGAAGTACTTCGTCGAAAACCTGATTGCAGGGGAGCCGTCGCCACATGGCGACCTGGAGCCCGACGTGAGCGCAGACGCGATCATGGCGCACGTGGTCGAAGGCGCGCGCATCCTGCGCGAGGGAGGCGTCCCCGAACCCGTCGTCGAGTTCGCCTACACTCACCATGGGACGAGCGTCATCGAGTACTTTTGGCACAAGTGCCTGGAAGAGGGAAACCCCAAGGGCCTTTCCGACGCGGCCTTCCGCTATCCAGGAATGCGACCTCGCACCAAGGAGACCGCCATTTTGATGCTCATCGACGCGATCGAAGCGGCCGCACGGACGGTCGACGAGCCCTCACGCGAGAAGTTCGAAGCGATCGTTCTGCGTGTGATGAACGTCAAGTTGAGACAGGGGCAGCTCGACGAGTGCGGCCTGACCATGGAAGACCTTCGCGTGATTCAAAGCACGCTCACCGACACGCTCTGCAACGCCTACCACAACCGCATCAAGTATCCTTGGCAGGACAAAGAGAACGACGGTGAGGCGCCGCTGCCCGTGCCGGGCGTCGCTACCGAGCGGGACGTGGCGCGAGAGCGAAGCCGTGAGTCGACCTAGCGGCGCTTGGCTCATCGCAGCGATCTGCCTGCTGGGCGCCTGCGACCAGCTGGGCAATCCGCCCCAGTTTGCAACCGGACCGACCGAGTGGAAGGATGGGCGTGGCCACCTGGACACGACGACGCGATCCTTCCGGGACGAGAAGACCATCCGGCGGCTCACCTCCGAGAGGCTCGGCGAGCTCGATCATGCCGACGCTTCGATCAGCCCGTCGCAAACGCTGACGGTCGTCTCCGTCGTGCCGCGCACTCTCAGGACGCCGCGCGGCCCCGGGCTGACGCTCGTCACGACTTTCGAATTTCGCAACCACGCTCCCCTTAGGCGACAATGGTCGGCGCCGGCGTCGTCGCGCCACTGGAATGCGGCGTTCGCGGTGCCCGAGCCGCCGCTCCGCGCGTTTACGTCCGTGGGGCCATGATGCCCGAACGGGTCTCACGCACGTCGGGGAACTCTTGGAGAGACCTCCCTTCGTCGCGAAATTCGTCGAGCGATTGCAGGAACCCGTGCGCGAGCTCCGGGTCGAACTGGCTGCCCCCGCAGCGGTTGATTTCGGAGATCGCAATGTCGTGGTGGAGCGCCTTTCGGTAGGCGCGGTCACTGGTCATCGCATCATAGGTGTCAGCTACAGCGATGATGCGCGCGATGAGAGGCACGTCGTTGCCCTTGAGCCCAAGCGGATACCCGAGACCATCCCAGCGCTCGTGGTGCAGATGGACGCCCGGAATGAGCGGGTGCAGGAACTCGATCGGCTGCAAGATGTCCCGGCCGTGCTCCGGATGCTGCTTGAAGATTTCATACTCTTGCTGTGAGAGCTTTCCGGGCTTGTTGAGGTTCATCACGCAGCCGATCTTGCCGATGTCGTGCATCAGCGCCGACTGCCGGACGATTTCGATGTCGGCATCGCCCAGCCCGAGCTTGATCGCCAGAATCTGCGCGTAGGCTGCGACGCGCGCCGAGTGTCCGGCAGTGTAGCGGTCCATCTTGTCGATCGCGCTCGCAAGCCCACGGATCGTTTGCTTGAACGTCGCCTGTAGGTCTTCGTAGAGTCGCGCGTTCTCGATTGCAGCAGATGCGCGGTCCGCCGTGGCGTGCAGGAGCTTTCGTTGACCTTCATCGAAGCGCTTACCCTTGGTGTAGCTGAGCGCGCAGAGAAAACCGATCGTATCACCTCGGGCAGTCAGTCGCGCCACCGCCAGAGAATGCGGTGACGGTCCCTCGCCAAGCGTTTCGAAATATCGCAAGCATCGATCGCCGTGCTCGAGGAGCGCCGGCGCGTGCACGAAATGCTCGCTCAAGGCCTGGATGCTCAGCGAGTCGGGCTCGCGCCGTAAGCGGAAGTTCGGGTTGAGCTCGGTGCTCCGCCGGTAGAAGCTCCCGCCGCCGTCGCTCAGGAGCACTGTGACCAAGTCGGAATCCACTTCGTCGATCGCGGCACGACTCAGGGTGTGGACGACCTGCTCGAGCGAGAGACTTGCGGCGATGGCCTCGCTCACCTTGTAGAGCGAGAGCGCTTCTTTGAGTCGGAAGTTCTCGGCTTCGAGCCTTTGCTTCTCGAGCCCACGCCGAATCGTGTGAACGACCTCTTCCACCTTGAATGGTTTGAGCACGTAGTCGTACGCGCCTTGCTTCATCGCTTCGATGGCGGTTTCGACCGTGCCGAAGCCGGTCATGATGACTGTCACTACGTGTGGCGTGTGCTTGCGGATGGCGGTGAGCAGCTCGAGGCCACCCATGTTCGGCATCTTCAAGTCGCTCAGCACCAGGTCGAACCGGTCGCGGGAAAGCTCGACCAACGCTTCGCTTCCATCCCCTGCCGTGCGTACGTAGAAGCCCTCCATCGTCAGGAAGTCCGCGAGAATTTCCCGGATCACTTCTTCGTCGTCGACCACGAGGACCTTGGCGACGTCTTCTCCAGGCAGTCCGCTCATGAGCGTATGGCCATGGCTAGTACTCCGCCCCGCGTTGCCGTGTCAAATCCGTGTCTCGCTCGCATTGCGACCCAAGGAGCACTTTGATACATCCCGCTCGACCTTGCCATCGCCTACCTCGATCACCAGGCTCGCGCTGATCGCCTACGCGCCGCTGACGGTGGTGGCCCTGGCCTGGGCCTGGCTCGCTGGGGATCGCTTCGCTTGGTCGCTCGACCCGTCTTGGCTGTCGGCGCCGTATGGCTTGCGGCTGGTGCTTTCGCTGGCGCTCGGACTCGCCTTGGCACTCCTGGTGGTCGCCATGACCCCGCGCCTCGTCGAACGAGCCAACTGGGCCCGCGCTCTCCACGCCGAGCTCAAAGAGATCGTCTCCCCGCTCTCGTCATCGGAGGTCACCTTGCTCGCGGTCGCCTCCGGTCTTGCAGAGGAGCTCTTCTTTCGCGGCGCGATGCAGCCGGTCCTCGGTCTGCTGCTGACGTCCCTGATCTTCGGCGCCCTTCACGTCGGCCCGAAGGGAGTCTTCTTGGCCTGGGCGAGCTGGGCGTTCGTCATGGGGGTCGCCTTCGGCTCGATCTTCGAGCTGACTGGCGTCCTGTGGGGCCCGGTTTTGGCGCACGTTTGGATCAATCAGCGTAACATGGCCTTCATTAGGCGACATTGACGCCCCATTCCCCCCTTTCTACCCTGAGTGGATACTGTGGACAGTGAGATCAAGACGAGGGTTGCGCCCTTTTCGGAGCCTCATATCACCGCCGGCGCAGGCCTGGACTGCCTGGTGGTGATCTATGCGCCGACCTCTCAGCAACTGGGCAAGCGCTTTTCTCTGGTCGACGGCGACGTGAGGATTGGACGTGGCGTCGAGAACAACGTCATCCTTCACAGCGACAGCATCTCGCGGCGGCACGCTCACATCGAGATTCGCGACGGGAGCTACCACCTCGTCGACATGCATTCGACGAACGGCACCTACGTCAACGACGAGCTCGTGCAGACTTGTCAACTTCGTCGTGGCGACCAGATCAAGATTGGCGACACGATTCTGAAGTTCCTGAGCGGTGCCGACCTCGAATCGCAGTATCACGAGACGATCTACCGGATGACGATCATGGATGGTCTCACCGGCATCCACAACAAACGCTACTTCGCAGAGCAGCTCGACCGGGAGCTGTCGCGGGCGACGCGGCACGGCCGGCCCTTGAGCTTGATCATCTGCGACATCGATCACTTCAAGCTCGTAAACGACGAGTTCGGGCATCTCGCCGGGGACTACGTGCTCAAAGAGGTCGCGCAGCTCGCTCAAAGCAGAATCCGTCCGGACGACGTGATCGCGCGGTACGGTGGGGAGGAGCTCGCGGTCATCTTGCCGGAGACCGATCTTCTCGGTGGCGTTCGCATCGCCGATGAGCTTCGAACGTTGATCGCCGACCAGACCTTGGTCTTCGAGGAGGAGTACATAGACCTCACGATTTCCTGCGGCGTTGCGCAGCTTCAGCGGAACTGGCGAGCGAACGATTTCGTTCGAGCAGCCGACACGCAGCTCTACGAAGCGAAGCGCGCAGGTCGCAACTGCGTCAGCCCTCGCTAACCAGTCGCGGCGTCAGAACGTGCTAGTCTCGGCGTCGCATGCGATCGATCTCAGAGGCCCTGGCTTCGATGCTGCCGGCATTCACTCCGCTCGGAGAGGAAGAGGTTCATCTGACCGAATCCACCGGGCGGTATCTTTCGCGCGAGGTGGTGGCCCGATTCGACTCGCCTCCTTTCGACAACAGCGCGATGGATGGGTACGCGGTACGCGCAAAGGACGTCGCCGCCGCGAGTCCGGACCATGCCATCGAGCTCCCGGTTCGCGGAGAATCCCGCGCGGGCGGTCCCCTTCCTGCGCCATTGGAGCCGGGCGCTGCTTGCCGCATTTTCACAGGCGCACCGATGCCCGCTGGGGCCGACGCAGTGGTCATCCAGGAAGACACCGACCGCCAGGGTGATTTGGTGCAGATTCGAAAGGCTTCGCCCAAGGCGAGGCACCTGCGCGCGCAGGGAAGCGATCTGTCGTCCGGCGCGTTGCTTCTGCGGCCGGGCGACCGCATCTGGCCAGGGGAAATCGGCCTTCTTGCGAGTCAGAACATCGACCGCGTACACGTCTATCGGCGACCCAGGGTTGCGCTGCTGTCGACCGGTGATGAGCTGCGCGCGCTCGGCGAAGAGCTCGAGCCAGGCACGATCATCAATTCGAATATCTATGTGCTGACCGAGATGCTTCGCGCACTGGGGGTCATCCCCGTCGCGCTCCCGGCGGCGCGCGACACATTGCCCGAGATCGAAGCTGCGCTCCGAAAGGCCCTCGAAGCCGACGTCGTGATCACGACGGGCGGCGTATCGGTGGGCGAGTACGACTTCATTCACGAGGCGTTCGAGAACGTAGGCATCAAACCAAGGTTCTGGAAGGTTCGCATCAAGCCCGGAAAGCCGCTTGCGGTTGCTCAATACCAGGGCAAGCCGGTCATCGGCGTCCCAGGCAATCCGATGAGCGCGATGGTCACGTTCGAAGTACTGATCGCCCCCTGCCTGCGGAAGATGCTTGGGGACCCGCAGCCGCACCCGCAGCCCGTGCTAGCTCGCCTGCGCAATCCGTATCGCCGCAGCCCGGGGCGGGTAGAAATCGCGCGCGGGGTAGCCACTCGCGAAGGCGATGAGATCCTCGTCGCGCTACACGACTGCCAGGGTTCCGGCTCTCTCCCGTCTTTCGTGGGCATCAACGCCCTGGTCATCCTGCCGGCCGACAAGGCCGAGCTGGCGGCCGGCGAGCGGGTCGAGGCGATCCTCTGGGGCCCGGGATTGAGGGGCCAACGCTCGCCATTCGACGAGTTGGCCTAGCAAATTTCGCCGTAATTTCGCTTCCTTGTCTGTTGGCTTCTTGACTCAGCGACCGCGATCATTATTATCGCGCTCCCTCAAAGGGGGCCAGAAGTATGAAGAAGACCGAGATCAAGCGCTTTCGCGCCGACCTGGAAGAGAAGCGGAACGCCGTAATCCGCCGTGCGCGCGAAACGATGGACCAGGATATGACCCTCGACGCGTCCGAGCTCCCGGACGAGATGGACCTGGCGTCGAGCGAGTACATGCAGTCGTTCACCTTCCGCCTCCGCGGGCGTGAGCGCGTATTCCTGCAGAAGATCGAAAAGGCGCTCAAGAAGCTCGACGAAGGCGTGTTCGGCATCTGCGACGACTGCGAAGAGCCGATTAGCATCAAGCGGCTCGAAGCGCGCCCCGAGACCGAGCTATGCATCCGCTGCAAGGAAGACCAAGAGCGGACGGAGCGCGACTTCGCGTAGGCCCCTTGCCTAGTCTTGCTGGACCCGGCGCTTGACGCTGTGGATGACCCGCCAGACCACGAGCATCACGACCGGCACCGCGATAGCGAAGCCGATCTTCTTGTTCAAAGCAAGGCCGGCGTAAGCGAGCCCTTCGTAGATGTACCCGAGCAGGCCCATCAGGTAATAGGTGATCGCGACGATCGAGATCCCCTCGACCGCTTGCTGCAGCCGAAGCTGGACTTCGCTTCGGCGGTTCATCGAGGTCAACAGCTCCCGGTTCTGACCCTGGATTGCGAGCTCGACGCGCGTGCGTAGCAAGTCGCTGGCATGTCCGATGCGGGCAGAAAGACCCTCGAGTCGGTCGCGAACGGCGTTGCAAGTGCGAATCCCAGGCGCCAAGCGGCGCGCGATGAAGACATTCACCGGTTGCAGGCCCGGGATCTTCTCTTCGCCCAACTCTCTGAGGCGTTCGTGCACCAGGTCGTAATAGGCATTGGTCGCGGCAAACCGATAGGTCGTGTCCGAGCGATGGCGCTCGACTCGCGCCGCCAGGTTCGAAAGCCGGTCGAGCAGAGCCTGCTGCCCGGGCTCGTCTTGTTCTTGGGCGAGCTCCTGGTTGATCCGCGCAAGCTCACCTTCCATGGCGGTGACCTCGGAGGTGATTCTGCGCGCGACCGGCAACGCCAGTAAGGCCATCAGGCGATAGGTTTCGACTTCGAGCACCCGTTGCACCAGGCGTCCGGCCTGAAGAGACGTCAAATCACGTGCCTGAAGCACGATGCGGCCGAACCCATCCGAGTGCAGGCGGAAGCTGCTGTAGAGATACGCCGTGCCTTGCCGAACGACGCCACCTCGGAGTGCCTGCTTTTCGAAATAGCGATCGAGGTCGGAGGGGTCGAGCGCCCCTTCGGCGCAGCTGAACGCCAAGTGCAGTGCCGTAGTCGCCTTGCCGGGCATCTTCGCAAGCCAGTCGACGGGGATGTGCGTGAGCGCGCTTGGCTGCCGGAGCGGGTCGCCCAGGACCTTGCGGATGAACGTATAAGTCGAGAATTCGGTGTGCCTTTCCCATCGAAGCTCGAAACCACCGAAGGTTTGATAGAAGCAGGAAGCGTTCTCCGGGGGTGGGCTCGCTTCGAACCGGGCACACAGCTCCGCCAGATGCGAATGCTCGGCCCCCCGCTCGTCCGGCGCGATTTGAACCGCGATGTGACTGATGCTGCACGGCGTCTCCACCATCGGCGAAGGCCGGCTGTGAAGCTCCTCGTAGAGCTCAGCACGCGCGGGGTGGACTTCGAGGAAGCTCTCGGTGGTCACGCGAGGCATCTTTGGGGGGAACGGCCGCCGGGGTCAACTGCCGAAGTCAGCGACAGCAACTGTGTTGCGCGACGGAGTCACCGGAGGACAGCTCGCGACGGGCGTGCTCGGTCGCGGGGTACCCGCTCGCCCGGCTCTGTACGTCGAAGCACGGGGGGGGCTCGCCCCCCACTCCCTGTGCTGCCCATCCCGAGCCGTCCTCCTGCGTAGTCGTCGCCGTACGGAGGAGTGTCAGAGGCAGTGTCAGTGCCAGCGTCGGTGGGCGCGTCCGTGTCAGCGTCGGTGCCAGTGTCAGCGCCAGAGGGAGTGCCAGCCCTAGCGTCGGCGGCAGCGCCAGTGTCAGCGGCAGTGTCGGCGACAGTGCCAGTGCCGGCGTCGGCAGCTCGATCTCCCTCATGCTCTTGTGCTTGGCGCGGCGAAGAACCTCTTCGTGATTCTCCTCGCTGAGGTGCCCAGCAAGCTGATGCACACCACTGAGATGCAGTTCCCCACGCGCGATCATGCCCAAAAATGCAGGGAAAACGCGTGGCCGCGCGGCTGGCTCGGATCCGTTTCGCAGCAACTGCTTCGGACATGTGAAAGCGCTTCGTGCAGAAGGCAAACATCGAGGGGCAAGCGTGCTCCAGATACAATTTTCGGCGATCGATCTCCCCGACATACGCGAGCGTGGTGGCGGTGTCGCGTCGGTCGCGCTGGACCAGGGACGAGAAGTCGCGGAGCAGGTGGTGCTTGTCGAGGTGGCGTAGAGACGAGGTGCCGATGCCGCAACGCGCCTCATCTATGGGGATATGAGCAGCGATCAGAGAACCAAATCAAACCGCCCGCCAAATCTGTCAAGAGAATTCTCATGAACGACAACCGTTACTGACGAACGAGCTGGGGCAGCAAGTGCGGTTGTCCGCCGCTCGACGTCAGAGCCGCTGGATTCACGTTTTGACGAAACCAAACCAGAGGTCAGGACGGGAAAACCTGGACGACAATCAGGTTTGTCGTGCCGCGGGAACCCGCTTCAACCTGAGGTAAGCCCATCATCCGTCGGCGACAACACTGACGCTGCCACTGCCGCTGACCCTGGCGCTGGCACCGACACTGCCGCTGCCCCTGACCACTGTCCCTGCCTACTCCGCCGCAGCCGGCCTCGTGCTCGTCCTAGGCTGTGGTTGCGGCAGCATGATCTGAAACGCTGTCCTCCCCGGCGCACTGTCGACCGTCACACTCCCACCATGGTCCTCGACGATGCTCTGCACGATCGCGAGGCCCAACCCGGTGCCGCCCTTCTTGCCGTGGGTGGTGAACGACTCGAACAGCCGCTCGCGAATCTCTTCGGAGACGCCTGGGCCGTCGTCGGCGAAAGTCAGCACGAGATTGCCGTCATCGGAGCGGTCGACTTCGAGGCGACAAACTCCGCCGCCGTCGCCGATGGCCTCGGCCGCGTTGCGTGCGAGGTTGTGAAACACGCGCTGCATCTTTTCCTCATCGAAGTGCGCTACGCCCCGGTCGCTCAGGGCGAGCTCGAGCCGGATGCCACGTTCGGCGAGCTCGGGCTTGAGCTGTTCGGCGAGGTCCTCAAAGAAGGTGTGCAGGTACACGCGCCGGATCAAGATCCGTCGCTCGCCCTTTGCAAAGGCCAGCGTCTCGCCCATCATGGTTTTGAGCAGCTGAACCTGGCGGCGAACCGAAGTGGCGAGCTGCCGGCGTTCTTCTTCGTCTCCCTCTTGAACGAGCATCTGCGTGTAACCCGAGATCACCGTCAGCGGGGTCTTCAAATCATGCAGCATGCTCGAAAGGAAGCGCCCGAGGGTGGTCAGTCGCTCCTGACGCGCCCTTTGGGCACGGGATTGCGCCTGGGCGATTGCGGTCGACAAGTGCCCGGCAATCACGGTGGCCATCTTGAGGTCGTCGTCGATGAACGGAGCGCGCCCGCCCGACTTGTTGAGGAGCTGCAGGGCGCCCGAGCCATCGTCCCATCGCAGCGGAACGCAGAGAACCGACTTCGGGTGGTAACCCACCGCGTCCGAAATGTGTGTCGAGTGGCGTGGGTCGTCGTCGGCCTCGTTGACGATTTGTGGCCGGCCGTTTTCGGCGACCCAACCGGAGATCCCTTGCCCCGCTTTGATCTTCATCTTCTTCACGCGGTCTGGCTCGCCTCCGACCGCCGCGCGAAATGCCAGGTCACCCGTGTATTCGTCCGCGAGGAGGATCGATGCGGCCTCTGCATCGGTGGCACGCATCGTTCGCGCGAGCACGCCAGCCAAGAGGTCGTCGAGCTCCATCGCACTTGCGGCGACCTGAGTGATCTCAAACAAGACGTCGAGCTCGCGAATCTTCTTTTCGAGCTGCTCTTTGGTTTCGAGAAGCTCGATGTTCTTGCCGACCACCGAGAGGAAGAGCTTCGAGTTTTCGATCGATACGGCTGCGTGGCTTGCGAGCGCAGTCAGCAGCGCCTCGTCTCCAACCGTGAAGTGCCCTTCGTGCTTGTTGAGCACCTGCACCACGCCGATGGTACGGCCGTGCTGGTTCTTCATCGGCACGCACAGGGTCGAGCGCGTCCGGTATCCGGTTGCCCGGTCCCAGGCGGCGTCGAATCGGACGTCCTGGTAGGCATCCTTGATGTTCAGCGGCCTCCCAGTGCTTGCGACCGCGCCAGCCAGCCCTTCACCCGGTTTGAGGCGAATCTCATAGACCTCGTCGCCCTGGGTCACCTTGGACCAGAGCTCGTCGGTCTCCTCATCCAGCAGGTAGAGGGTCGACCGGTCCGCCTCCATGACCTCGGAAATCCGGTCGAGGATCATCTCGAGCAGCTCGCCGAGATCGAGCGTCGAGCCCAACGCCGAGCTGATGTCCTGTAGCGCCCGTAGCTTGGCCCTCTCGCGATCTACGACGTTTTGCAGTCGCAGCGCTTCCCGGCCGTCTCGGTCGCCATCTGAAGCCATACAGGGTCGATACTCCCCCAAAGCAGGGCATAGAAGCAACGACCTTCGAGCGCGACCTATTCCCCTTTGCGCAATTCGGCCCGATCGCCCATCCGAACGGCTCGCGTCGCCTTTTCGAGCAAGATCGCGGTCGTCTTGGCCTGGACGTTGACGGCCCGGCCGAGCGCCACGACCTCCCAGGGGTAGTGCTCCGGCTCGTCCGGCAACGGTACCGTCGTCTCAATTTCCCGGCCGACCTTGCCTTCCGCGCTCCGCCGCCACTCGTCGCCCTGGCGGACGACGTAGAAGCGATTGCCGACTACCACCCCGTCCTCTGCGCCGACGTTGACGAAGACGATCTGATTGGTCGAGGGCAACTTGCGAGGATAGAGGCTCGCGACGATTGTGGCGCGCAACGACCGCTCGGCGGGCACGACGTTGACCCAGTAGAAGTTCCGCTCGATCGGCGCGATACGGAAGCCTCGCTCGATGCCCTCGAGCGATCGGACGACGAGCCCGTGCCCGACTTGGCGCTTCGCGTCGTAGTCCTCGAGCGTGAACGCTCCGAGGAGGCGAATGAGCTCGCCTTTTTCCCATGACTCGCGTTCAATTTTCTCTATCTTCCGGAAGATCGTGTACGTGCGGCCGACCTCCGGCTCGACGTCTTTGTTGAACCGGACATACAGGACGTCGGTTTCGGCCATCATCATGTGCTCTTCGTTCGCGCCAATGATGTAACCCGCGTCCTTCAATGCGTCGGCATCGAGGAAGCCGTACTCCGCCTGATAGACCGCAGGGGCCGTGATGCCGGAGAACCGGTTCACCCGCTTGAAGCCGCTCGGCGCGACCTCGACGACGTTTCCGTCCTCGGGCCGGAGCCGCACGTTGGCCTCGGGGTAGATCCAATGCGGATTGGTGATGTCGGGGTTGTACGACCAGACTTGCGGCCACCTGTACGGATCGCCGTAGTACACCTCAGTAATGTCCCAGAGTGTGTCGCCTTCTTTGACCGTGTGCGATTGCGGCAGGTCCGCAGGGACCTGAACCTTCGCCTTCTCGGCGCCTTGGTCTTCCTCGACCTGTGCGATTGCCGTGCCCGCTATCAGCACGGCCACCATGCTCGTCCATCCCACCAGCTTCATGATGCGTCCTCCCGCAGCGCCAACCGCGCCGCCGCGGTATTCGGGAACTGCTCCCTAAC
>Ga0209567_10000077_pt1 | contig 44910 bp, 41 predicted proteins | sample COG_12_FD_184756 | JGI IMG/M metagenome (GOLD analysis project Ga0209567, IMG submission 184756) | Pelagic marine sediment microbial communities from the LTER site Helgoland, North Sea, for post-phytoplankton bloom and carbon turnover... | ecosystem: Environmental > Aquatic > Marine > Neritic... | reverse complement strand
GGCGAGGGTTCGTATTCCATGCAGCTCAGCCACTACGACCCGATTCCCGGCAATATTCAGAAGGATATGGTAAATCGGTACCAGAGCAAGGAAGACTAGCCTGTATATCGAGCACCCGACCGACAGCCAATCAACCGTCATCGCGAGGGAGCGTAAGCGACTGCCACGATCCAGATGCTGCCTATGCGAAAGACGTTGGATTGCTTCGCACCTCTCGCAATGACGACGTGTTGACTGGATCAGGCACCTTGATGCGAGAGGTGGGCTTTGATGGAGTCCAGTGAACGACCGTAGTAGTAATGAAGCTGCTCATCGCCGTAGCGGTGTGCGACCCCTGCAGGACAGGCCAGACGCGCGAGGCAACTCGATGCACAGGGCGATCGGTCCCGCACCCGGTAATCGACACACCTGGCAACGTCGGGCGACCTTGAAACCGCCAGTGCGCGGCCCGGACATGCACCGACACAAGGCTTGTCCGTGCAGTGCGTGCAGGGCGAGGGCCCGGCGGCGTGCATCGAGACGGGAATATTCGCTGCCACCAGCAAGACCACACGATATCCGAACCATGGTCCATAGATTTCATTTACGCCGATCCCAAGAGGTGAGGCGTGGTGCCATCCGGCAATCGAACCGAGCTGCTGCAACGGTATCGGTATATCGCCCGGATACAAGATGCGGAATGCGCAGTCATCCAGGTATTCCTTCACCAAGCGTGTCGCACAGCGCTCGCTGTATTCGTCGACCGGGTCACGGCCCGACACGCCATCTTCTCTGAGCCGCTGCCACATCAGGTTACCCCCATGACCGATCATGATCAGCCGTGAAAAATGCTCGAGGGTTATTCCTCCGTTGCTGACCGCGGCGTCGAAGGCTTCGGGCAGCATGTCCAGGCCGAGCACCGAAAACAGGTTCAGCCCATGCGCCGACAGCATTTGCCGTCCGCGCGATACGTTCATCTCGTCAGCCATTTCGTCGCGTGCTCAACTTAAGCAGCCGGAACCGCTATAATGGTGATTGCGTCGGATATAAGGTTATGAAAACAATACTATACAGCTTTGCAATCGGAATGTTTCTCGGCTTATCGGTGGCCCCTCAGCAGCTATTGGCAAACGAGGCCACCATAATCGGTGCGTATGAAAACTGCCGGCCGGTGTCAAGCACGATCATTGTCAACGAGCAGATCGAGCAGGCCGACCGAATTTCAGCCCAGGCCGAGGCTGCCGGCACGGGCTGGAGTTTCGAGCAGGCCCTGCCGCGGATGATCGCGTCTTTGGAACGCAGCGGCATCAAAGACATAAGCATCCAGAGACAGGGCCAATGCGGTGAACCGGAGCACGGCAAATTTGTGGAAGCCGTAATCGGGTACTGCGGTGAACAGATCAGTCGCGCTGAGATCGTAATCGACGGCGATCTGTTTTTCAGCCGCAGCGGCACCAAGGTTGATTTCGAGACCTTCATCGGCGAAGCCCGCATAAAGCTTCGATCCATCGGCATTTCCGGCGACCCGAGGGTCTCGCTGAGCAGCAATGTGGATTGCGGACCGGATAGCTCGAATTAGCCGCCCGCTCGAATACCCCACAAGGATCACTGATGACTTTATCGACCTTGCCGGAGGGATTGGAGGCGGTTTGCCCGAAGAATAGTCGAATCCGGATCACCACGGACGGCCGCGATGCTGAATCATTCACTTTTTCCCAACTACGTGCCCGCGCACTGGGATTGCTCCATTGTCTCCACGACCGCGGATTGAAGCAAGGTGATGAGCTCATCCTGTGCACGCTCAACAACAAGGCATTTGTCGATGCCTTCTGGGCCTGTCAGCTGGGCGGGATCATCCCCGTCCCCATTGCACCAGGCATTTCGGAGGAACAGCGCGGCAAGCTGTTTCGGATCTTCCGCCAGTTGCAAAGACCTTATCTGTATACGGACCATCAGACCGGATCACGCATACGCGCGCTTGCAGACAGGCTGGAAATCGGTGAAGAATATCAGCGCCTCAAGGCAAGGACGATCCTCACGGAAAACATCACGGATCTGGATCATCCCGCCGAACCGGCATCGACAAAGCCCGAAAATACCGCCTTTATCCAGTATTCCTCCGGCTCCACCGGCGAACCAAAGGGAATCGTTCTGACCCATGAGAACCTGGCGGTCAACATAACGGACATCCACGAAGCAACCCGGCTGAGCGACGACGACAGCAGTCTGAGCTGGATGCCGCTGACCCATGACATGGGGTTGATCGGATTTCATCTTGCGATGCTCTTGCGCGGGCTCGATCACACCATATTGTCCACCGAGGCCTTTATACGCCGGCCCACGATCTGGCTCCACGCCGCATGCCGCGAAAAATCGACTCTGCTGTGCTCACCCAACTTTGGCTATCGGCTGTTCCTTAAGGCTTTCGACCGCTGGCAGATAGAGGACCTGGACCTCAGCCGCGTACGCCTGATCTTCAACGGGGCGGAACCCGTCTCCGCAATTGTCTGCGAGAAATTCCTGGACAGGCTGTCGCCGTATGGACTCGCGCGCTCGACTATGGCCCCGGTCTATGGCCTGGCGGAGGCCAGTCTTGCCGTTTCCTTCCCGGTGCTGGGTGAGCATTACCGGAGCGTCAGGGTCAGGCGCGACAGTCTCGGACTGGGCCAGTCCATAGTCGAGTCCCGAGACACGGGCACGGTGGAGATCGTAGACGTGGGCAAACCTGTCGAACATTGTAGCGTGAGGATAACGGATGGCCGCGGGAACGCGTATTCCGAGGGGCGGGTAGGCCGCATCGAGATCCGCGGCCCCAATGTGACCCGGGGTTACTATGGTGAACGACCATCCCGAGAAGCCGGCAGCATAGATCGCTGGCTCGATACCGGGGACGTCGGGTTTTTCAGGCAGGAATCGCTGTACATCACCGGCAGAATGAAGGACATTTTATTCGTCAATGGTCAAAACTACTACGCGCATGATTTGGAAACGCTGGCCAGCGAGCTCGATGACATCGACACCGGAAAGGTGGTCGTATGCGGGATCCCCGACGATATTTCCGGCTCGGAAAACGTTGCGGTGTTCGTCATGCATTTAGGGACACCCGATGAATTCGTGCCCATGGCCGCGGAGGTGCGCCGAATTCTCGGCGAACGGGCCGGCGTGGAGATTCACAGGGTGATTCCCGTGACCGACATACCCAAAACGACCAGCGGAAAAATCAAGAGATACGAGCTGCGGCAGGCGTACCTAGCCGGGGATTACGATGAAATATTGTGCGACCTCCCGTCAGCCGCGGGGCCGATGGAAACAGGCGCCGGTGACGACTTGTCCAGGATCGAGAGTGCCCTGCTCGAGATTTGCGCCTCGTCCCTCGATGGCTTCAAGCTTCACCGGAAGGACAATTTTTTCGAAATTGGAATGAATTCTCTGAAGCTGGTAGAGATACACGAACTAATCGACCAGCACTTTCCCGGCCAACTCCAGGTATCCGATATTTTCGATCACCCGACGCTGGCCGAACTCGCCTCGTTTCTGGAGAGAGAACAGTCGGCTTGATTCAGCCGTATACCGGCTTTTTACGCTTCCATCGCCGGTGCATCCATAACCAGTCCTCGGGTCGATTCCGGATCTGTTTTTCAACGCTGTCGATATAGGCCCTGATCACGATCTGGTCCCTCCCAGTATAAGGAGGCTCGGCCATGCGCTCGATGGCCGCCGTATAGCGGCCGCGTGATACGCGTCGCATATTCAGGAAAAAAACCGGGTAATTGGCAAATCGGGCGATCGTATCCGGAGCGAGATAGAAGGCGGTCTCCTGGTTCAGAAATGTCACCCATACGCTGTGATCGTCTATATTAGGCGCCTGGTCCGAGACGAGCGCCACTACCCTCGGTACGACCCTGCGCTGCATGATTTCCTTGACGACTGATCTGTCATCGATGAGTACGCCGCCGAACCGGGTGTAGGTCTCGGTGGAAACTTTTTCGACCCAGGAACTGGATACCGGCCGGTAGACGGCCTCGGTCGGGTACTTGAGACGGCAACAGAGCGCCAGCAGAAGCCACTCGATGTTGCCGTAGTGCGCCAGCGTAACCAGCACCGGCTGTCCGCGGCCGAGCGCCTCTTCCAGGATATCGAGATCTTCGAAACCAACCCGGTCCAGCAGCTCTTCAGTGCTCATGGTCATGGACTTGATCATCTCCATCAGCACGTCGCAATAATTGCGATAGAACAGCCGCGCCAGCCTGTTGATTTCCAAAGCATCCAATTCAGGAAAGGACTTTCGAAGATTATCGAGTACGACGCTTTTTCTGATGCCCAGCACCCGGTATACCAGCAGATACACGATATGCCCGAAACTATACAGAAAGGGGAGCGGAAGGCGGGAGAACAGCGCGAGCAGCCGAGACATGACCCTATTGTATCAGGGCGGAAGGTACGTCCCGACGAGGCACACTCCGGAGCGTGCATCGATTCGGATAGAATTCTTCCACCAAATCGGTTTATGCTCTCGTAGTTCATATTTCTAATGGAAGCAGAGATGCGCTGGCGAAAAGGCAGACAAAGTCAAAACATAGAAGACCGCAGGGGCCAGCGCTCCGGTATAGGCGCACCGAGGGGCATCAAGCTGGGCGGCGGGATGGGCATCCTGCTGTTGCTGGTGGTTATTTTCTTGGGAGGCGATCCGATCCAGCTGCTGGGCATGCTTGGCGGGGGAGGCGCTGCACCTTCACCCAACCAGCAGACCCGGACCCCGTCCTCCATACCCGCATCCGACGAAAATGCCCGATTCGTATCGGCGGTGCTGGGATTCACGGAAGATACATGGTCCGAACTGTTCCAGCGCGCCGGCCTGACTTACGAACGCCCTAAGCTGGTTCTCTACAACGGCTCGACGCCGACCGCTTGCGGGTTCGGATCCGCCGCATCCGGACCGTTTTACTGTCCGGGCGATCTTAAAGTGTACATCGACCTCGATTTTTTCAGCGAACTGCATCGACTCGGCGCGTCCGGAGACTTCGCCCAGGCATACGTGATTTCACACGAAGTGGCGCACCACGTGCAAAACCTTCTAGGCACCATGAATAAAGTCGATGGAGTCCGCCGTAATTCAAGCAAAGCCGATGCGAACGCGCTTTCGGTCAGGCTCGAGCTGCAGGCGGATTGTTATGCCGGCGTCTGGGCGCATCATGCCCAAAAGGAATTCGACATACTGGAACGAGGCGACATCGAAGAGGGCCTTGATGCCGCGTCAGCGGTCGGAGACGATCGTCTTCAGCGCATGTCGGGTCGCGGCGTCCACCCGGAATCGTTTACCCACGGAACTTCCCAACAGCGCGCGGACTGGTTTCGCAACGGTCTGAAGAAAGGAAGCGTCGAGGCTTGCAACACCTTCGGATAGACCAGTTAAACCTCAAAGCTACTGTTAAGTTAAGGAATCCCTGATTTATTGCGGCGGGGCGCCGCTCCTACAAATTTCCCCGACACCCCAATCCCTATTGTAGGAGGCGCGCCTCGCGCCGATGCCGAGGGTTTGGCGTTATACGCCTGCCGATTATTCAGAGTTTCCTTGACTCAGTTCTTTCTGCGAAGTTCGGCGATTACCGCTTCCGCGGCCTGTGAAAAATCATCGAGTGGCCTGCCGCCGCAATATTCCAACGCGGCATCCATCAATGTATTCGATGAATAGTTCTTGCTCAGCTTGGTCTCCCGCTCATAATTGTAGCGTGTGACGTAGCCTGCAAGCCAGGCACCGTATACTATTCTGGCCTGTTCGTTCTGCTGGACCTGTCGCTTGACGGTGGCGCAGGCCGTGCCCCCTTCGCCGCGCACCAGGTAGGTGGATGAACAGCCGGCAATGAACAGCGAAAGCGACACCAGGACCATGGTTTTCATGTCTTAAATCCCCAACCGCCTATTTCAGGAGGGTCTGAGGCAGCCGGCCTGCTGCCAGCGTGTGGCTCTTCGTTTTATCTCGGCCACTTCTGACGCGTCCATCGTGGACTCAAGGCTCTCTCGACGGGAGAACGCCTGGTCATCACCCTGGGATGCGGCGGCGGTGTACCAGAAATACGCGGCACCCCTGTTCGACAACGAGCCTTGGCTGGCACTGCTTCCATCTGGAATGACCTGGTCCTCATACAACCTGGCCAGTCTCATCTGGGCGGGAACGTGACCTTCCTTCGCGGCAAGGCACAGCCAGTATATCGCCTCCAGCGTATTCGGGAATGTGGCATCGGCGTATTTCTCTCCCAACTGATATCGGGCGTCGACATCTCCGGACTGCGCTCTTTGTATAAGTTCGGACTTCGTCTCGCCCCTGTTGGTTGTGCTGCACGCGCCGACAGCGGTTGCGGCGGCGAGCAAAATAATGAGAAACATCTTCGGGATAGGCATCTGGGAAACATCTCTTTCTGAAAGGAATATCTCCGTTGGAATTGTAACCTATTCACAACGGAAGTATGAAGCACCTTGCTTACCGGACGTTAGCAAGCGCTAGCCGCTGGAACCCGTTTTTTTGTCGGCGATGGACCACGTGAACCATAGAATTGCCGCCCACGTTATACTGAGAAAAAGGAACAGATACCGGCTGACGAATATGGTATGGATCTGTGAGTGATTCGCCATGATCAGATAACGGGCGATTACGACGGACCCAATGAGTCCGAACGCCAGCAGATCGGATATCGGGCTGGCTGCCCGATGCCGCAAAGCCGCCCAGGCGGCCAGAAAGACCACCACCAGCCATCCCCACGTGCCGCTGAACTTGAGAAACTCCGCCGCTGCACGCCAGTCGAGCACCGCGAAATAGTAGCGTTTGAACTGTGTTTCCAGTGCTACCAAAGGAGAGATCGCGCTACCTTGATGATCGCCGTGCATGCGATGGTTGATTTCTCCGATGAATACCTCCCATACCGATCCCGCATCGAAGTAGATGAAGCTAATCAACTGTTTGAACACCAGGGAGAGGAACATGCTCGTCACGAACATCGCCGGCAACAGGAGTGCATGCATCCATCTCCTGTGCATCGCCAAATGCGCGTACGTATGAAAATAGGCACAGAACAGGATCAGCCCAATACCCAGCATCAGGGATCCATCGACCTGGTAGAAAAATGCCAGGACGCTTCCCATGGCGGTTATCCAAAGCCGCTGAAAGCGTCCACCGGCTCCGGGAGGCACAAAGGCCAGACCGACGGCGGTGAGCAGAGCCACCAGATAGGGCATCGAATGGGTTATACCGCCAAACACGGTCACACCCGATGCAAATATTCCCGCAATTGCCACCGGCGCGAATGCGATCCCGGTTTTCTTGTCGTGGTAGAACAAAGCAAATGCCAGCAGGCAATACGCCACATAGGTGATCTGCTTGATCAGAATATTGATCTGGAAGAAATCGAGCTTCGGCAATGCGAACAAAAGCGCCGTTTTGGCACCGTGCCACAGCCGGATCTTGCGCTTGGCTTTCAGCTGCTCGTCAGCTACTTCGTTGAACGCAATCTGCTTGACCACTACGCACAGATTACTGTGGTCCCGACCCTTGATATCCAGATACCCGGGCACGATGGCATTTTTGATCGGATCGGGATCCCGATACAGCGCGTGCATATAAGTCATGCAGTCGGTGATTTGATCGATACCGATGAGTGAATATATCGACGGCAAGCCGTATCTGAACAAGGGATACTTGTCCGTGGTAATGTTGTGCCGTTTTGTCGCCTTGACAATGCGGTGCTTGACCCAGTCTGGAGGGACCGTGTCCCCGACGAAGTTGAGTGCGACGAATGAAAAATTGACCAGAAGAAATACCAGTATGATCAATAGTGCTGGTCTGATTGTTGGGGCGTTCAAAAGGGTTTCTTCACGGCAGGAGTGGGCAAGTGAAACTATCGACCTGCGTATTGTACCCGGGCGGGTGATTCGTGCCGAGGCCCGATTCCCAGCATTGACCCCATGGGTTTAGAATTCACTGCCCTGACACCGCTATCCGATTCAGAACCATTCATATGCCTGCCCGCACCATAGCCCCCTTGGCCGACCGCATGCGGCCGCAGTCCATCGCTCAGTTTTATGGGCAGGAGCACCTGCTGGAAGCGGGAAAGCCTTTGCGCAGCGCGATCGACGGCGGCGTTCTGCATTCGATGATCCTGTGGGGTCCCCCCGGCACCGGTAAGACAACGCTCGCGAGACTTCTCGCGCTACGTGTGGACGCGCTTTTCCTTAGCCTGTCCGCGGTCCTGTCAGGCGTCAAAGACATTCGCGACGCCATCGAACAGGCCAGGATGCATCGGCAGCAGCTCGGGCAGCCCACGGTGCTATTCGTCGATGAAGTCCACCGCTTCAACAAGTCGCAACAGGATGCCTTTCTGCCCCACGTCGAACAGGGGACAGTCACGTTCATGGGAGCTACGACGGAAAATCCGTCATTCCAGCTCAACAATGCTCTGTTGTCGCGAGCACGCGTCTATGTTCTCAAAAGCCTGGATCAAAACAGTATTCGGAAAGTTGTAGACAGTACACTTACCGATGTACGAGGTTACGGTGGGCATAAAGTCAATCTGCCCGAAAGGTATCGCGATCGGATTGCGGCGGCAGCGGACGGAGATGCCCGGCGTGCACTGAATCTTCTGGAGATTGCCTTTGACCTGGCCGAAACCTCGGACGGCGAGGTGGTAATAGATCAGAGTGTGATTGAAAACGTTTTGACCGAGGGGCTGAGAAGGTTCGACCACTCCGGTGACGTCTTCTACGACCAGATCTCGGCACTGCACAAATCCGTGCGCGGATCGAATCCCGACGCCGCGCTTTACTGGTTCGTACGCATGCTGGACGGCGGCTGCGATCCGGTCTACATACTCCGCCGCGTTGCGCGCATGGCATCGGAAGACATCGGCAATGCGGACCCGCGCGCACTGACCCTCGCGCTCGACGCCTGGAACACCTATGACAGGCTGGGCACTCCCGAAGGCGAACTGGCCATTGCCCAGGCCATTATCTATCTGTCTTGTGCCGCCAAGAGCAACGCCGTGTACAGGGCATACAACGAGGCCGTCGCGGATGTAAAGAAGCAAGGCTCACTGGGAGTGCCGCTCCATCTGCGCAACGCCCCCACCCGGTTGATGAAACAACTGGATCACGGCAAACACTATCGCTACGCGCACGACGAACCCGACGCATACGCGGCCGGTGAGAGTTATTTCCCGGACGACATGGCCGAACCCGGTTACTATCGGCCAGTGCCCCGCGGCCTGGAACAGAAAATCGCTGAGAAGCTCGCCTACCTGAGGTCGCTGGATAAGAAAGCGCGCGAATAAACCGAACTACGCCATCGGAAACCGGGTCAGAGAACAATTTTTTCTAATATTCCAAGACTGTTCGCTAATTCTGTTTATTTCTTGGTCGGCCGGCTTGGCCAAGGCGGGTTCGCCGATGGGTCATGGACTCGACTTTGTCTTTGAAACGATCGTTACCCAGCGCCAATTCATAGTTCACAGTGTGCCGGATTTCTTGAAGCTGATCGGAATCGAGCGGTGCGCCAAACAGTGCGCGATATGTTCGGGATCTTGTTTTCGCCTCTGCAGCGAGGCCTAGGTACAAGGCATGGGGCGTAATGAGCGGATCCGGCTCGCCCTCGCCGTTAGAGCGGTAACTGGACCACGGATAATCTGCCGGATACGTGACCATGCCCGCGCGCACCGGATTCATCTCGATATAGCGATACAATCTCAGGAGGTACCCATCCGCCTCCACCAGGCCGGCCCTGTACCGGCCTTCCCACAAGGTGCCCGTGCGTTGATAGGTCTGGTTGACGTAACGCACATAGCGACGCCCCAGCGACTGCATGACTTGGGAAATACTGTGTTCCGCGTGTGGCGTCAGCAACAGATGTACGTGGTTGGTCATCAACACGTACGCATGCACCGAACATCCAAACCGGACACAGGCCTTGCCAAGGCTATCTAGGTAAAAACGAAAATCCGCCGCTTCAAAGAAGCACGGTTCGCGGTTGTTCCCGCGCTGAATGACGTGCTGGGGATAACCAGGTAGGTGAAAGCGTGGCTTCCTAGGCATATGCAACTCCCTTGCATGATGAATTCCATTATTTGAGCATGCTTATATTAGCAAAAATTGTTCTCTGACCCCGATTACGCTCTCAAAAACACGCGGTATAGAGGGCAGGGCTAGGCCCGGGATCTAACGGCGTCGGTCCACCAGGCGGCCACCTCATTTCCATCATCCGGATCGGCCGGCACCAACCGAGCCAGCAATAATGATACGACCGCCATCGCGGCACCGGCCAGGAAAACAACGGCAGGGGAGTGCAGCCAGATAAAGCCGAACGTGATTGGAATAACCACCGCGGCAATGTGATTGATGGTAAAGGAAACGCCCGAGGTGGATGCCATATCCGCGGGATCGGCAATTTTCTGGAAATAGCTTTTTATGCCTATAGCCATGGCAAACAGCACATGGTCGAGAACATATAGGAGTGCCGCAATCCATGCCACTTCTACAATGGCGTAGGCGATAAAAATAACGATCAGTCCGAGATACTCCAGGGTCAACGCGAGACGCTCTCCGAAGCGGACAATGAAACGACCGATTTTAGGGGCCAGCAGTGCATTGATGATGTGGTTGACGAGAAACAGGAGCGCGATATCCGCCGCCGAGAAACCGAATTTCTCCACCATCAGGAATCCGGCGAACACGATGAATATCTGCCTGCGCGCGCCGCTCATGAATGTAAGCGCGTAGTAGAGCCAGTAGCGCCTGCGGAGAAACAGATGTTTGCGCTGCGGCACGCTGTGTGAAAAATGGGGGAACATAAACCAGGCCCCGAGAGCAATCAATAACGCGATGCCTCCTGCCGCCAGGTACATCCACTTGAATTCGATGTCGAGATATTCCGTTCCCAGCCAGATGCTGGCGAAAGCAATCAACGCCGCAATGGACGAAGCGGATGACTGCCGCCCCATGACCACCGGAGAGCGGCCCTTGTCTATCCACTGCAGGGTGAGCGATTGCTGCAACGTATAATAGTAGTGGAACCCGACGGACATCAGTACGGTGGTGAAATACAGACCATACTCGCTGGACATGAATCCCGTCATGGCGACACCGATGCCCAGCAGACAAACGGCCAGCAGGGCAAACACCTGCTCCCTTATGACCAGCAGAAGGAAAACCACCGTGAAAGCCAGGAATCCGGGCACCTCGCGCAGACTTTGCAGGATCCCGATCTCCCTTCCCGTAAACGCCGCCTGCTCTACGGCAAAGTTGTTGAGCAGGGCATGCCAGACGGAAAACGACAGCGAAGACCCAATCGCGAGGAAGATCAAAAGGTATTCGGGGGTTCTGAAACGTGCCGGCACGGATTTTATTCCTGCAAAACCGCGAAGTCTAACAGGTATTTCGATTACGAAGGTCCGGACATGACGCGCATTGAGCAGATCGAGAACGACCTCGTTCAATGCGGATTGCTGCGTGCCTCGGGATCCAGCGTGACGCCGATGTCGGGCGGCGTGTCGTCGGACATCTATTTGATTGACGACGGCAAGTGCAGGATCGTGGTCAAACAGGCCCTCGACAGGCTGAAGGTCAAAGACGACTGGCAGGTGGATGTGTCGCGCAATGTTACGGAACAGCGGTTCATCCGCCACGTATCGGGTTTCCTTCCTCGGTCCATGCCACGGATTCTGCACTGCAACGCGGAACTCAACTACTTCGCCATGGAATACCTCGCGCACAGCAAAAACTGGAAGTCAATGCTGATGGCGGGCGATGTGGACTCCGATCTGGCGCGGCGGGCCGGCGGCATGCTGGGTACGATTCATCGGAAAACCTGGGGCGACCCATCGCTGAAGCGGCAGTTCGACACGACCCGGTCCTTTCACGCGCTGCGCACCGAGCCCTACCTGTTGACGACCGCCGCACGGCACCCGCCGCTCAGCCAACAGATAAATGACGAGGCAAGGCGGCTGGAGGAAACCCGTCGGTGTTTGATACACGGAGACTTCAGCCCCAAAAACATCATGATTGGCTCGGACGCCATGGTGCTGCTCGATTGTGAAGTGGCCTGGTTTGGTGAACCCGCGTTCGACGCGGCTTTCCTGTTCAATCACTTCCTGCTCAAAACCCTTTTAGATCGTGGCAACTATCACCGCTACCTGTCGCTGGTACCCGCGGCCTGGGATAGCTACTGCGCCAGTTTCCCAAAAATCGAACCGGATATGGAACAGCGCACGGGACGTTTGTTGCTGATGTTGATGCTGGCCCGCTTAGACGGAAAGTCTCCCGTAGAGTACCTTGAGGACGACTTGTCGAGGCAGGTTGTACGTGACTTCGTCTACTCGCTGCTGCCGCGGCGGATATTTGCAGTGGACGAAATCTGCAGCCTTTGGGCGCAACGAATAGACGCCATGGAGCAGGGTACGACACCATGAAAATCAAGCGTGTTGAGGCATTCCAGATATACGATTCCCGCGGCAAACCAACCGTGGAGTGCACCGTCACGATGGAAAACGGTGCGGTGGGCTCGGGATTTGTGCCCTCCGGGGCGTCCACCGGGCGCACCGAAGCGCTCGAACTCCGTGATCGCGATCCGCGGCGGCTGAGGGGAGACGCCGTGTTCTCGGCGGTGCGTAATATAGAAGGCGAAATCGCACCCGTTGTCGAGGGCATGGACGTGTTCGACCAGGAAGCCGTAGACGATACGATGTGTGACCTCGACGGGACCGTGAACAAATCCCGACTGGGTGGCAATGCAATCCTGGCGGTATCGATGGCTGTGGCCAAAGCAGCAGCCGCGGTTGATCGGGTGCCACTGTTCCATTATCTGGGTGGCGGTCGCGAGTACCTGATGCCAATGCCGCAGATCCAGCTGTTTGGTGGAGGAGCCCACAGCGCATGGCGAACGGATATACAGGACTTTCTTGTCATCCCCGTCGGTGCGGAAGATTTTCCACAGAGCCTCGAGATCACTCACAACGTATACCATGCCGCCGGAGATTGGATGCGGGAACATAAAAAGTATTTCGGCGTCGCCGATGAGGGCGGGTACTGGCCGGAATTCGACAGTCACACCCAGGTGCTCGACGCGGTCATGAAGTGCATTGAACTTGCCGGATATACGCCGGGTAAAGACGTGGCAATCGCGCTGGATGTCGCGGCCAGTGAGCTATATGACGGTGCGTTGTATCGATTCAGCCTGGAAGACCGTGCGTTGAGCCGTGACGAACTCCTCGGGTTGTTCATGGCATGGTGCGCCAACTATCCCATCGTGTCACTGGAAGACCCGTTCTCGGACCAGGACCCGGACGGCTGGGCGTCGATTCGATCCGAACTGGGGGACCGTATTCAACTCATTGGTGACGACCTGTTTACAACCAACATCCATCTGATCGAGAAAGGCGTAGAGAGAAACCTGGCCAATGCGGTGTTGATCAAACCCAATCAGATCGGAACCCTGACCGAGACCCTGGCGGCGATCCGACTGACCCAGGCGTCAAGCTGGCGTCCCGTGGTGTCGGCGCGCTCGGGTGAGACCGAGGACACGTTTATATCGCATCTTGCGGTGGCGACGAATGCGGGGCAGATCAAGGTAGGGTCGTTTGCCCGCAGCGAACGCATGGCCAAGTGGAATGAACTCCTGCGCATCGAGCGTTGTCTCAGCAAGAAGAATGCAGTGTTTGCAGGGAGAAAGATCGTGGAACCGCGGTAAAGGGCCAGATTTCTGCCCCAGGTCGACCATTTGTGCCTTTTGAACGGATATGGGTTTTATCTCTGTCAAACATATGTTATGCCATACTTGCAAATATCGCGATCAATCGAGGATCACACGATGTTGAGCCATATCAACCGCATTGCAGCTGATTTTCAGAAAGAACACGGTTATCCGCCCAATACGTTGTTTCTCAACAGACAGCACCTGGCGCGGCTGAAAATCGAGTTTGCCGGAGTCAATATAGAAAAAATGCTGGAAGTGCTCGGCATGGACATCCGTTTGGAGCAGGACAGCAGCCATCCGCACGTCGGCTGGTACGACCACGGCGACCGGGAAGTCGGCTGACCCGCATATTGCGGCAGAGCGGCCAGGTTAGTTATGGCCAAATCCCCGAATTCCACCAAACTAGACGAGGTTGTCGCGAACGCGCGACGACAGGCCGACCAGCGAATGAGCGGCTACCGCGAACAGTCGTTGCGCTTGTTCCCCTGGATCTGTGCACGCTGCGGTCGGGAGTTCGACCGCAAGAATCTGCATGAACTGACGGTCCACCACAAGGACCACGATCACGACAACAACCCCCTGGACGGCAGCAACTGGGAAAACCTCTGCCTCTACTGTCACGACTGGGAGCACCAGAAATACATCGAGAACATTCGTGGAGACGGCGCCTGGTTCGGCGTTACGGCAAAAGAGCCGGCAGCAGCGACGTACAAGCCCTTTTCCGATCTAAGGGATTTACTACAAAAAAAATAAAAATCCGGTTACCGGCATCGCGGCATTTCAGCTGACGAATCGGTGGGGACTATAGGGCGTCAGATCTATCGAGGTTTTTCTCGACGTCACCAGGTCAGCGACCAGCATCCCGGTCGCACCTCCGAGGGTCAGACCGATGTGCTGGTGCCCAAAGGCAAAGATGACTCTGTCGGAGCGATGCGACGGACCGATCACGGGCAACGCGTCAGGAAACGTCGGGCGGAATCCCAGCCAGGTGTCATCGGGTTGGCCGATGTCTCCGAACATTTGTCGTGCTCTGCGGCGAAGGTATTCGATCCTGCCCGGATTCGGTTCCGCCTCCAGGCCGGCGAGTTCCACCGTGCCGGCCAGCCTCAGTCCCTGCGCCATGGGCACCGCATAGAACCCACCCTCAGCCCAGGCCACCGGTTGGCGGACGAGATGGCCGTGGTCCCCGTACAGGATGTGGTAGCCACGCTCCGTATCCAGCGGCAGATCTTCCGCGCCCGACCCGGCAATCGATCGTGACCAGGCCCCGGCGGCAACGACGAGCCGCCTGCAGGTTATTCTAGAGCCGTTGTCGAGGACCACGGTCACAGCATCTACACTGGGAGCTATCTCGGTGACACCCAATTGCATGAACTGACCACCGTCCGCTACGAACCGATCGACGTAAGCCTGCACCATACCCTGGGGGTCACGCACTACCCGGGTTTTTTCGAACGACAACGCGCGATGCACCGGCATTCGGACATTAGGTTCGAGTTCCCGAAACTCCGCGGCGTTCATCTCCACGATGTCCGCGCCGTGTCGTCGCCGTGTTTCCGTGTCCGATCGGGCCGATTCATAACCGCGCTCACTCGTGTATATGTATACCAGGCCGCGCCGGTCTGAGAAAAAGCCTTGCGCATCGCTACGAGCAATCAACGGGTCGATGCCCGCATCGGTCAGGGCCAACAGCTTGCCAAGGTGACCGCTTGTGCTTTCCACGCGCCGCCTGGTGCAGTTGCGCAGGAATGCCGCCTGCCAGGCCGGATGGGTCAAGGCGTACCACCAATCGATGCGCAGTGGACTGTCCCCGCTGAAAAGCAGACCGGGCAGGCGGGGGAAAATACCCGGTGAATTGATCGGTATGCAGGCGTAACTGGCAATGGTACAGGCGTTGCCATAGGACGCCCCGCTGCCGGGAATTTGTCGATCAAGAAGCAGGACTTCGTGGCCGTCGGCCTGTGTCCACAAAGCCGTCGAAGCCCCGACAATTCCCGCGCCGATCACGGCAACGTCATATTCCCTGGAGCCAGTCATTAATCAAAGGTTCCTTAGCCTGAACAATTCGAGGAAGATGGCATTGAAGATTAATCCGGGCGACCTTTCCGAGACCATCGCCAGCAGGGATGCTGGCGCTGAGCCTACAAGGATGTATTCACGGCGTGTCTCGGAAAGGTCGCCCGGATTCATACTGATACTTGAAATTGTGGGACCGCAATGGAGCAAGATCTCTATTGTTCGGCAATGACGGTTTTCTGCAAGCGCCGGCGCCGGCGCTGTTCCAGAGGGGCAACCAACACGCCCATCAGGGGCGGTACCAGGATCAACGTGAGTATGGCCGACAAGGACAAACCTCCCACGACCACAGAACCGAGGCCACGATAGAGCTCCGAACCGGCGCCTGGGAACAGCACCAGGGGCAGCATGCCGAAGACGCTGGTCAGGGTGGACATGAATATCGGCCGGATACGGTTCTGGGTCGCGGTAATGATTGCGGCACCAGCATCCATGTGATCTTCACGAAAGTGGTGCAGCGCTTGATGGACGAGCAGAATCGCATTGTTGACGACTATGCCGATCAGGATGACGAAACCAAGCAGGGTGAGCATGTCGAGTGGCTGAAACGTGTACATGTTCAGAACCACGAGCCCGCCAACGCCGCCGGCTGCGGCCACCGGAACGGACAGCAGGATGATCAGCGGATAAATGAAGCTCTCGAACAGAATCGCCATCACCAGATAAACAATCACCATTGCCAGGCCCAGATTGATCACCATGGCATCCCAGGTCTGGTTGAGCTGGTCGGCAGTGCCGGAAATGAGTAGCTTCACACCCGGAGGCAGTCCTTCCTCGATGAGCGGCTGCATGACCGAATCGCGCACGGTATCCAGTGCAGCCTCCAGTGGCATGCCGGGAGCGGGCCGTATCTCGATGGTAATCGTTCGCTGCCGTTCGCGATGCCGCAATTCGGTGGGCCCTGATGTCATCTTGATGTTGGAGAGAGTGCTGGCCGGGACGATGCGGCCCGCGGACGTAATCACCGGCAGGCTACCAATTCCCTGGGTCTCGGTGACCGCGTCCCGCCTGCCGCGCAGCACCAGATCGAGGCGTTCGCTCCCTACCGTGACTTCAGCAACCCGCAGCCCATCATTGAATGCATCCAAGGTTTCTCCCAATTCACGCGCTGTTACGCCGTTGTCCGCCAGCCGGATTCGGTCGGGCTCCACGCGTATCTCCGGTGCCCCCAGCTCGAGGCCCGGATTGGGCCGCAGCTGATTGCCCTCGGTCAGGGGAAACTCACGGGCGATTTTCCCCATGGAACGAAGGGCTATGCCCAGCAGTTGCTCGATATCCGGCCCGGAGATATCGAGCTCTATCTTACGCCCACCACCGATGCCCCGACCGAAGATAGACGGTTGATTGATGAAGCCAAAGGTCCCGGGTTCGCTGAATACCGGCCCTTCCAGAATTGGAATCAACTCACCCGCTCGCTGCGGATCGGTGGCAATGGCGCCCAGGAAAGTAGTGGCGCGGGTGGCTACATAGAAAAATCGCTCGATCTTGGGCGGTCCACCCGGGGCGAGCTCTGGACCGGTTTCTATCGCCCAGTACGGTCGTGTCGCCTGTTCGATGCCCGATGCGATTTCGGCCGTGGTCTCCAGGTTGTACCCCGGCGGCGGTATGATGATCCCGAACACGAGGTTTCGATTCCCCTCGGGGAGATATTCCAGCTTCGGTAAATACATCCACGCCAGCGCGCCGGCGACAACGGTGACTACCGATACCAGCACCAGCGCAAGAAACCGGTTTGCAACGACTGCGCGCGTGTAGCCGACCGCTATTTTGCTGAATGCTTCTCCAAAGTGGTCAACGACGGGGACGCGCAGGCGTCGAATCGACTTCTCCTCGCCTCCCGCGCCGGAAAACTCGAACAGCCGCTGTGAAATGGCCGGAATGACGGTGGTGGAAACCAGAAGCGAAAGCATCACCGATACCGAAATGGCCACCGCAATATCCCGAAACAACTGCCCGGCCTCGAGTTCCATGACGAGAATCGGGATGAACACCATCACCGTCGTCAGGGCCGACACCAGCACCGCCCCCCAGACCTGCCGCGCACCCTCGTAGGCGGCCTGGGCGGCACTATGGCCTTGTTCCCTGAGCCTGTAGATGTTCTCCAGCACCACGATGGCCGCATCCACCACCATCCCGACCGCGAATGCTATGCCCGCCAGAGAGATGACGTTGATCGAGCGCCCCATCGCCGCCATGGCGACGAAGGCACCGATCACCGACACAGGAATGGCCACCGCGATCACCAGCGTCGCTCTCAAGGAGCGAAGAAATAGCAGCAGGATCACTATCGCCAGCGAGCCGCCTATCCAGATATTTTGCCTGACCAAATCGATGGCCGAATTGATATACACGGTCTCATCGTAGACCTGTCGCAAAGTAATTCCGGAACCCGGGATCACGGTCTCATTGAGATCCAGGGCGGCCTGACGGATTCCCGCCATGGTCTCGATCACGTTGGCGCCGGTCTGACGCTTGGCGCTCATCGCCAGCGAGTCTTCTCCCAGTAGCCGGATGTTTGCGGTGGGGTCCTTGAATCCGAAACGCACTTCCGCGATATCACCAACCATCACCCGAGCCAGTCCGCCGCCTGTGGTCCGGTCGTTGGATCGCACGACGACATCGCGCACTGCCTGAAGGGAATTCAGCTCACCTTCCGCGCGCACCACGTAGCGGCGCTTGCCCTCGTCCACATCGCCCGCGGACATGGAGGCGTTCGCCGCCCGAAGTGCGTTGGCAAGCGCGGGGATCGTCAGGCGGTAGTGGGCGAGCAGCTCAGGCTCCACCACGATCTCGATCTGGCGCTCACCGCCGCCGTAGACATCCACCCGGCTGACGCCCGGTACGCGCTCGATACGCTCCTTGACGACATCCTCGACAAAATCACCGTACTCGTGCACAGGGCGGTCGTTGCCTTTACTGCGATTCAATATGAACCAGGCAATAGCATTGTCTTCGCTGCCCGCTGTATCCAGCGTTGGTTGATCGACCTCGTCCGGATAGCTCGGCACACGATCAAGCCGGTTCGCCACCAGCAACAGCGCTCTATCCATATTGGCGCCAACGGAAAACTCGAGGGAAATCTGGCTGCGGCCGGGTTCCGCTCGTCCGGTAATGCTTTCCAGACCCTCGAGGCCGGAGAACTGCTCTTCCTGGCGATTGACGATTTCTCGCTCGACCTCTGCCGGCGCCGCACCGGGCCAGTAGGTGGTGACGGTGATGATCGGCCGATTGACGTCCGGGGCGAGCTGGATAGGAATGGTCCGAAGCGCAACCAGGCCGAACAGAACCGTCATCAGCACCGCAGATATCACCGCAATGGGACGGTGTATGGCGGTGTGGATCAGGTTCACGACGATCCCCTGTCTACTGACACCTTCGTATCCGGTCGCAAGCGTTCGTTACCTCGCACCACGACCGGCTCTCCCTCCTTCAAACCGCCCAGGACTTCGAAACGGCTGCCCACCGCAACTCCCAGCTCGACCGGCCTGATCTTGGCAACATCGTCCACCACGACGTAGACCAACTCCTTGCCCTGACGTCTGATGATCCCATCCTTGTGAACGGACAACACGGAGCGTGGCGCGCCCACCGGGATGTTCAACGTCACACTTTGATCTACCGCAAGGCGTTTTGGCCTTTTCCTGAATTGAGGTACAAAGCGCGTCGCCCGGGTCCGGGTTAGTTTGTCTTCCTGCGGAACAATGGCTCTTACCACGGCGCTGTGTTCACTGCCATCGTCGAGGATGATGAGAACACCGGTCCCCTCCTCTATGCCGGACAATCGGTCGAACGGGATATCAGCCTCGACTTCGAGGGATTCATCAGCGACGATCTCGGCCACGGTCTCGCCGGTTTTGACGAATGCGCCGGCCTCGGTGGAACGCCTTACGATCACGCCGGCGTAAGGCGCTCTGACCTTGGTATGTTCCAGGCTGAGCTCTACCATTTGCTTGCCGGCCGCGGCGGAATTTACCGCAGCCAGCGCCTCGTTCACCTTTGCCTCGGCAATGACCACTTTCTGTACGGCGTCGTCGACCACCGCCCTGGAAGTTACCGCCCTGTTCTTGATGCCTTTGAGTCGCTTCACTTCCTGACGGGCGAGGTCGAGTTCGGCCTTACGGGTCGTAAGCAACGCCTGTGCTTCTCCGAGCCGCGCGTCAGCAAGCGTGTGTTGAACCTCCAGCGCCGCGGTATCGAGTTCGGCCACGACCTCGCCCCTGGTTACGCGATTTCCGATCTGCACGTGTACGGCGCTCACCGGACCGTCGATCCGCGCCGAGATGCTGCCGGCCTGTGTCGGCACCAGCCGACCGATCACCGGTACGGTCTGCGTCACGGGCTCGATCCGTACGGCGTCGACTCGAACCAGTGACACCTCTTCCATCTGCCCATTGGCCGGACCATGAAAGCCCAGCGTGCTGCAGAAAAGTAAAGACCATAAACTCAGATGATATGAATTTTTCACGTGTTTACAGCAAGTCAGTCGGCCCGCGCAGAATGATGGAGAGTATACCTGCTTGGTTGCACCAAGCCACTAAAGGGCTTACCCTTTCCACAATACCGTGTTTTGGCCTTTCAAGGGATACATATGAACGTCGAACAAGCCCGTTTCAACATGATAGAACAGCAGATCAGGCCGTGGGATGTCCTCGATTCGCGGGTGCTGGAACTGCTGTCCACGCTGCCCCGGGAAGAATTCGTTCCGGAGGATCAGCAGGCGCTGACATTCGTCGATACCCATGTCTCGCTGGCCCATGGACAGGTGATGATGCAGCCCAAACAGGAGGCGAGATTGCTTCAGGAGTTGAACGTTGGGCCAAAGGACCGTGTGCTGGAAATTGGAACGGGCAGCGGATACATGACCGGGTTGCTGGCAAGCTTTGCCGCCGAAGTCGACAGCGTCGACATTTTTGCCGACTTTCTGGAATCAGCGCGGGCGAAGTTGCGGGCGCGGGGTTTCACCAATATCAACTTCGCCGAGGGTGACGCTTCGCAAGGATGGGGCGGGAACGGTCCCTACGATGTCATCGTCCTGACCGGCTCGATACCCGATTTGCCGCAGCGTTTTATCGACAATCTGAACCCACGCGGGCGACTGGCCGCCATTGTCGGCACGGAGCCCATCATGGAGGCGGTTCTGGTTATGAAGCTCGAAGACGGATCGATAAAGAGATCATCGTTGTTCGATACCAGTCTGCCGCCTTTGATCAATGCTATCCGCCCACCACGGTTTGTTTTCTAGTCAGCACATCGCCGGCGAGTTTGCATAAATCAATCGCCGATCTTCACAGTCGATGATTATCAGATTCGGATTCTTGTTTGTCCTGTGTTTCTTCGCGCTCGTGCGGGCGGCGGGGGCAATCGACATCATCTCCATTTATGAACTCGCCCTGGCCAACGACGCCACGTTCGGCGCAGATGCCGCGGAGTATCGCGCGGAGCAGCAGGCGCCAACCACGGCCCGGAGCCTGCTGCTCCCCGCACTTTCCGCAGGTGCGGGGCTGGGCCGGGTCCGAGATGAAAGAACCGGGGGAAATGATTTCACCGCCGGCGGCGATGTCGTCACTGACGGTTCGGCCACATATGGCAGCACCGACTACTACATCCAGTTCCGGCAATCGATATACGATCGCCGCAAAATACTGACCTACAGGCAGTCGAAAACAAGGGCGGCGGAATCCGATGTGGACTTTGCCATCGCACGTCAGGACCTGATCATACGAACCGTTGACAGATATTTTGCCGTACTGGCGGCCAGGGACAATATTGACCTGACGGTGGCAAACCGGAAAGCGCTTCAGCGACAACTGGAACTGGCGGAAGAACGCCTGCAGGTCGGACTGGGAACGACCACTGACCTGTTCGAGGCCCAGGCCAGATTCAGCCTGGCGGAGGCCGAGGAAATCGAGGCATACAATCTTCTCGAAAATGCGCGCCAGGCCCTGGCGGAACTGATCGGCCAGGTACCGCCCAGCACACTGGTAAGGCTCAAACCCGATGCACCACTTATCTCTCCGGAGCCAAACGATATCGATACCTGGGTACAACGGGCAATCGCGAACAATCTGGAGCTGACGGCCAGCAAAAGAACCGAGGAAATCGCGCTGCAGGAGATAGAAAGAGAAAAGGCCGGTCATCTGCCGGTTCTGGATTTCGTAGTGAACCATAATGTAATCGATGATGATGGCAGTATTTCAGGACCCGCGTTTCGCACCGAGGGCACGGATGCGATGGTGCAGTTGACACTGCCGATTCTCGAAGGTGGTGCGGTTGTGTCCAGAACGAAGGAAGCGGGATTCCGATACCAGGCGGCCCAGGAAAGAACCGAAAGCGCCCACCGCTCGGCCGAACAGATCGCGCGCTCCGCTTTTCTGAACACAATCACCAGGATCAGGCAGGTCGAGGCGCTGGACAAGGCCGTGCTGGCAAGTGAAAGCGCCGTGGAGGCCAAGCAGGAGGGATTCGATGCGGGCTTGAATACCAATATCGATGTGCTCGATGCACAACGCGATCTGTTCAGGGCGCAGCGCGACCATCTCAGGAGCCGATACGATTACATTCTTAACCGGTTGGCTCTGGAAGCGGTCGTGGGAGATCTGCGCAGAGACGACATCGTACAGGTAAACAGCTGGTTGCAATGAAAGAAGCCAATCTGGAAACCTCCGCACAGGCCGAAACCGCTTTTTATTCCGCGTTCGAAAGTGCGGACCTCGAAGCAATGATGGCGGTGTGGTCCACGGATGACAACATCGTCTGCATACATCCCCACGGGCCGCGATTGACCGGTGCCGTGGAAATTCGTGACAGCTGGCGGCAAATCATGGCCAATTCGCCGCGCATGTGCTTCAGAGTAGATGAATTGAACTCGGTTAGAAGTGAGGGGCTTGCTATCCACTTCGTCAACGAACATATCCATGTCGGCTCTAGCGTGGCTCAGGAAATTACCATCTTGGCCACCAACGTGTACCGGCGCACCAGCGAAGGCTGGCGAATAATTCTCCACCACGCATCACCGACTCCGGAATCGATCCGGAACATCATCGACTCTAGCGAAACCGATAGCAGCGGGGACTTTACCGTACACTAACCTGCAATATGCAGGCTAGATGAATTCTGCAAACAAAGACATGGTTTTTCGCAGTGCCCCCTTGTTCTCCTCGATCAACTTGCGACCGGCTTCACCCGTTCTGAAACGCCGGTTTGGATCACCCAGGAAACTATCGACTACGCCCAGAAGTTCCTCTGCATTGTCGACCTGGGCCCCGGCTTTTCTCTCCAATACGAGCTGGCTGATCTCCAAAAAATTGAACATATAAGGCCCAAAAACGACCGGGACGCCAAGGGCACAAGGCTCCAGCACATTGTGGCCGCCGTGGCGAATCATGCTTCCGCCGACCAACGCAACATCTGAAGCCGCATAAAGCAGAGTCAGTTCACCCATGCTGTCGCCGACATAGATGTCCGTGTCCGATATGTCCAATCTCGACTCGCTTCGGCACACCACATTGAAGCCGCTCTTTCGCGCAAGCCTCGTGACAACGGCAAAACGCTCGGGATGCCTTGGGACGAGCACGAGGATCAGGTCGGAATGGTTCTCCTTGAGCTTGCGGTAAACCTCCAGAACAATTTCCTCCTCACCTTCGTGGGTACTGCCTGCAATCCATACCCGACGTTCCTGCCCCCACTCACGGCGCAGGACCTGCGCAACCTCGTTCAGACTGGCCGGAATGCGGACCTCGAACTTTATACTGCCGGTGATCTCTATTGCCGCGGGCGGTGTTCCGAGTTCCTGCAGGTATCTCGAATCCCGGGGGCTTTGCACCGCGAATCTGGAAACTTTTCTCAGAACGGCGCCGATGAATCCGCTCACTTTGCTGTATTTTCGAAAGGAACGTTCCGACAGCCTAAGGTTGGCGAACAGGACCGGAATACCCCTGGAGCTGCATTTTGAAATAATGTTGGGCCAAATTTCGGTTTCCATGATGATCAAGGTCCTCGGCCGCACGGTATCCAAAAACCGGTTCACGGACCCGGGGTAATCATAGGGAGCGTAGCAGTGCATGACGCTGGTACCGAACAATCTCCTGACCTCGTCCGACCCGGTGGGAGTCATGGTGGTCACTACGATGTTCCGCCCATCGCCGGACAACAGCGTCTGTATGAGGGGAGCGGCCGCCCTCGCTTCGCCTACGGAAACGGCATGAACCCAGACATCGGCGGTTTTATCGACAACGACCCACCCGAAGCGCTCCCTCCATCGGCTCCAGTAGTCCGGATTCTTGTAGCCACGGATGAGCAACCGCAAAAGAATAATTGGCAGAAACAGGTACAGAAATGGCGTATATATGTAATTCACTTCGCCAGCCAGTCGCGCGCACCCAAAAATCTCTCGTAAAGCTCCGCTTCCGGGCTCCCGGCGCCGGGCTGGTAGTTGTAGCGCCATGAGACCCTTGGTGGCATGGACATCAAAATCGATTCGACCCGGCCACCGGACTGCAGGCCGAACAGAGTACCGCGATCGTAGACGAGGTTGAATTCAACATAGCGGCCCCTGCGATATAGCTGCCATTCCCGTTCCCTTTCACCGTAGGGCGTGTTTTTCCTTTTGTTGATGATAGGAACATAAGCCCTCAGATAACCGTTGCCGACGCTGCGAAGAAAGCTGAAACACTGCCGGAACCCCCACTCATTCAAGTCATCGAAAAACAGCCCGCCCACTCCACGGGTTTCATTCCTGTGCTTGAGAAAAAAATATTCATCACACCATTTCTTGAATCGCGGGTAAACTTCAACACCAAAATCCCTGCAGACCTCGTGTGCGGTGGCATGCCAGTGCTCAACATCCTCCTCGAATGCATAGTACGGCGTGAGGTCGAAACCGCCGCCGAACCACCAAACCGGGGAGGGGTTGTCCAGACCGCTCACCAGGCAGCGCACATTCATATGTGAAGTCGGCACATAGGGATTCCTGGGATGGATCACCAGGGATACACCCTGGGCCCGGAATCCCTGGCCACTCAATTCCGGGCGCCGAGCCGTGGCAGTGTCGGGCAATCTGGATCCCCTGATACTTGAGTAATTCACACCTCCCTTTTCGATCACCTTGCCGTCAGTGAGAACCCGGGTGATGCCGCCGCCGCCCTCCGAATGCGACCATCGTTCTTCCATGAACTTGCCACCGCCGTCTTCGGCCTCGAGAGCCCGGCAAATGTCGTTCTGCAGCGATTGCAGATAGTCGTCAACGCCCTCGACATCCGGAAGGTCTTGCACTAGCCGCTCCTGGTGACCCGATCGGTGATGACATCCCTGATCTCACTGGGGCTTGCACGCCCTCCCAGGTTACCCGAAAGTATGAAGTCGACGTTATCGCCAAACTCACGGTAAACGGCCTTGGCCGATTTCGCCGGTGGTCGTCCATGTCTATTGGCGCTGGTGGAAACGAGTGCGATCCCGGCGTGATTGCACAGGGCGGCAGAACCCCTGTGGGCGGTAACTCGAACAGCGATGGCTGAATTTTGCCCGGTCAACAATCTGGATACTCCGGGGCGCACGGGCATCAGCCAGGTTACGGGCCCGGGCCATGAAATAGCCGCCTTGTGCAACTGTTGCGCGTCGCAATCTATGTATCGCAACAATTGCGGCAGTTTTGCTGAAATGAGGATGAGGCCGTGCTGCCATCGTCGCCGTTTGATATGAAGCAAGCGACGCACGGCGTCATGTTGCCGGGGATCGCACCCCAGCCCATAGCATGACTCCGTCGGGTAAGCCACGATCCCGCCGGCCTTGATGACTTCAGCAGCTGTTTTTAGATCGTTGGTATCCACACTGGCGGGGCATGCAGGCTGAGGGTCGCGGTTTACGCGCTATAGATTCTGCTGCAGTGCCCTGTCCTTTGCGAGGACCTGATTTGCATTTTCTTCCCGGTCCCGTAGCAGATTCCGGGCGATGCGTTCATCGGAAACACCGATGATCTGTGCCGCCAGATAAGCCGCATTTCTTGCGCCCGCCTTGCCTATCGCGACGCAGGCGACCGGGACGCCACCGGGCATCTGCACCGTGGACAGAAGTGAATCCTGGCCCCGCAACGGGCCAGCATCCATGGGCACACCGATCACCGGTTTCAGCGTCAACGCAGCCACCGCGCCGGCGAGATGCGCGGCTAGACCGGCAGCAGCGATGAATACGGCACAACCGCGTTGATCGGCGTCCTTTACGTATTGATGGGTTGCCGCGGGTGTGCGGTGTGCGGAGGTGATCTTTACCTCCCAGTGGATCTCGAGCTTGCTCAGGGTGTCCAGTGTGTTCTGCATGACTTCCAGGTCCGAATCTGAACCCATCAGTACGGCAACGAATTTTTTTGTCATTGATCTCGTATCTATGTCAGGTGAAAAAAATGAATATGCCGATCATGGCGGCGTGATCGATATCACGAGCGACTCCGATATCGGCTAAAGGTCTTCACGGTACAAAGCCCTGTATCCTATGTCGGACCTGTAGAATGCGTCTTTCCATTTTATGTTGGAAACGGCCCGATACGCCGCTTCCCGGGCATCACCGACCGTACCGCCCAACGCCGTTACGCATAGCACCCGTCCACCGCTGGTCACGATTTTTCCATCCCTGATCTGCGTGCCGGCGTGAAACGTCTTGACATGGGCCGATGCCGCCCGATCCAGGCCGTAAATTTCATGTCCCTTGTCGTAATCACCGGGATAGCCCCCGGCCGCCATTACTACACCCAGCGCGACCCTGGGATCCCATTCGACTTCGATCTCATCCAGTCGTCCGCTGACGCCATGTTCACACAACTCGACGAGGTCCGATCTCATCCGCATTAAAATCGGTTGTGTTTCAGGATCACCGCAGCGGCAATTGTATTCGAGAACTTTAACGGCACCATCGTCAGCAATCATCAGTCCGGCATACAAAAAACCGGTGTAGGAGATTCCGTCCTCCGCCATTCCCAGGACCGTAGGCCTGATCACCTGCGCAAGGATATCGGCATGCAGGGCATCGGTAACAACGGGCGCGGGGGAGTAGGCGCCCATGCCGCCGGTATTGGGTCCCCGGTCTCCGTCATCCCGAGCCTTGTGATCCTGTGAACTTGCCAGGGAGAGGATGTTCGAGCCGTCGACCATGCAGATGAAACTCGCCTCTTCTCCGATCAGGAATTCTTCGATAACCACGGTCGATCCGGCGGATCCAAAGCGGTTGGATTCAAGGCACTGTCTTACCGCCTCTACCGCATCACGCTCCTCTCGTGCAATCAGGACTCCCTTACCAGCCGCCAGGCCGTCGGCCTTCACGACGAGAGGGGCGCCAACCTCATTTATGTAGCGCTCGGCATCCGGCACGCTGTCAAAACTCCGATACGCCGCCGTCGGAATGTCGTGGCGGGCCATGAAATCCTTTGAAAATTTTTTGGAGCCCTCCAGCTGTGCGGCTTCACGACTGGGCCCAAAGCAGCGCAACCCGCGCTCCCGGAACTCGTCCACTATACCCCCGACCAGAGGCGCCTCGGGGCCCACCACGGTTAGATCGATCCGATTGTCGACCGCGAAGGCGACCAGGGCATCTATTTCTTCAGCACCGATATCGACATTTTGCACTCCGCGCTCGGCGCTGGTGCCGGCATTGCCCGGGGCGACGAAAACCTGATCTACCCGCGCCGACTGCGCCGTTTTCCATGCCATTGCGTGTTCACGCCCGCCGCCACCGACTATCAGAACCTTCATGACTCCCCGTTACGTCTTAACACCGGGGGCAGCATACTTTCTACCTTGGCCGGCCAATAAATTCATCGCTCATTTCCGGGTCAAGGAAAACTACACTTGCCCTGGTGTTAGTGTCTGAAATGCCGCATTCCGGTAAACACCATGGCGATGCGGTGTTCATTGCACGCGGCAATGACTTCTTCGTCTCGCATCGATCCGCCCGGCTGTATCACCGCGGTAATACCGGCCGCGGCAGCGGTATCTATGGCGTCGCGAAATGGAAAGAACGCATCAGAAGCCATAACGGACCCTTTGACCTCGAGTCCGGCGTGTTCCGCCTTTATGGCAGCGATCCGGGCGGAATTGACGCGGCTCATCTGCCCGGCGCCGACGCCAATGGTCGCACGTTGTTTTGCGTAGACAATGGCGTTTGACTTGACGAACTTGGCAATGCGCCAGGCAAACAGCAAATCCTCCGATTCCGATTCATCGGGGCTTCTTGACGTTACCGTCGCGCGGTCGGCATATAGATCCACATCCCGGTCCTGCACAAGAAGCCCGCCGTTGACTCGCTTCAAATCCAGATATTCTTCGGCTACCGGATTCAATTCGCCGCACCTCAGCACCCTTACATTCTTCTTCGCAGATAAAACTTCCATCGCCGCCGGTTGGATATCCGGGGCAACGATGACCTCAACGAATTGTCTATCCGCAATGGCCTTCGCGACATCCGCCGTCAGACCAGCGTTGAAAGCAATGATCCCGCCGAATGCAGATTCTGCATCGGTGGCGTAGGCTCGTTCATAGGCCTCGAGTATCGATTCACCGGTGGCAACGCCGCAAGGGTTCGCATGCTTGACGATGACGCACGAGGGTTCCGCGAACTGCTTGACGCATTCCAGGGCCGCATCGGTATCCGCGATATTGTTGTAAGAAAGCTCCTTGCCCTGAAGCTGCTCCGCACCGGCGATGGTATCCGAAGCGGCATGGGGTTCGAAGTAGAAAGCGGCGCGCTGATGGGGATTTTCACCGTATCGCAATATCTCTTTCTTTCTGAACTGGAGATTGATGCTGTGCGGGAATTTCCCGGCCACTCCGTCCGGATTTCTGGCGCCGAAATAGTTGGCTATCAAGCCGTCGTAGCGGGCGGTGTATTCGAACGCCGTCGACGCCAGCCTGTACCGGGTTGCGAGATCGGTTATGCCATGCGCCTTGATCTGCGACAGCACCTCGGCGTAATCAGACGGATCGACCAACACGGTGATGTGCTTGAAGTTTTTCGCAGACGATCTGACCATGGCCGGGCCGCCGATGTCGATGTTTTCTATCGCTTCCTCCATCGTGCATTCGGACTGCGATGTCGCCTGCTCGAACGGATAGAGGTTTACGATAACCAGGTCGATCGGGTGAATCCCTAGTTTTCGCATGATTTCATCGTCGGTGCCGCGACGACCCAGGATCCCACCGTGAACCAACGGGTGCAGCGTCTTGATTCGTCCACCCATGATTTCCGGAAATCCCGTTAGATTACTGACCTCGGTAACGGCCAGACCGTTGTCTTTCAGGATCTGCGCGGTTCCTCCGGTAGATATGATTTCGATACCGAGATCACGCAGTTCACGTGCAAGGTCTTCGATACCTGTTTTGTCCGACACGCTTATCAACGCGTGTCTGATGGTCGGCTTATGAGGATGCATGATTTGTTCCGAGTCGGGATGAATGGGAAATGGCGTCGCGATTGGCGGAACGGGCTGAGGGATTTGCGGTTACTCGAGATTATATTGCTTGAGTTTCTTGCGTAACGTGTTCCGGTTGATTCCTAGAAATTTGGCAGCTCGCGTCTGATTGCTCTCCGATTGTTCCATCACCACCTCCAGCAGCGGTTTTTCGATTTCGCTGATCACCATCTGATAGAGATTGTTGGGCTCTTCGCCGTTCATATCCTTGAAATAACGTTTCAGAGAGCGCCTCACGCAATGACATAATGGATCTTTTGTCCTCTGCTTTACGGTGCTCATGCGGCGCAAGCCCCCGATTCAAAGAAATCTCTTATCAGATCGTACTGCTGTTCCGGTTCCCCGGCCCGCTTGACGGAACCCCACGGGGGTCGACCGTCGTTGCGCGCCTGCGCGTACCATGAAATATCACTGCGGGCCAAGCGCACCCCGGCAGCGCCTCCGTAAAACGAGTACAGTTTTTCAAGATGTTGTAACAATGTATCTCTATTGCTGCTCTATCTCTGGTACAAACAACTCTGCGCTGCACAGGTGTTTCTTGATCTGCCCGAACAACCATTGGCGACTACGGGTATGGACACCGATTTTTTTAATCCTCCTGATGGTTTCGTAGCGAGCTTCTCCACCGAATCGGCCGGCTCTCGTTTAGCCCTAGGTGCCGCATTGAACTTTGTTATTAAACCGATGCGGCCCAATTTCCGTTTTTATGGGCTCTTAATTCATTTGAGACAAAGGACTTAATATGATACTACCGACACGCGGTGTGGAAAAGCTTGACAAGCAAAATTCATCCGAAAAATTTTGCCGGCCGGACCGTTTCAGTGGTTATCGTGCAACCAGCTGTATCTCGTAACCGACGGCGGATTGTGCCGGCTGCGCGAGATCAAGATCCACTCTTTCCAGCACATTCGGAGACATGTCACCCGGCGGTCCGGCACGATACTCATGGGGTAAATAGGTCCGGCGGCCAACCACCGCTCCCTCCGTGTCGGTCAGCGTCACTTCCAGCGGTGGGAAGGGCTGCGCAAAGGTCGCGCGATTGATCAGGTTGGCACTGACTCTCAGTGCTCCAGGTGTAGCAGGATGGGGATCAACACTGGTGCTGGCCAGGTCCACGCGCTTGATATCGGTGCGAGGAGGGACCGTACAGGACGTGTACTCACAAATTGTCTCCAAATGTTCGCGCAGCGATGCAATTTCAGCGAGCTCGGTCAAATAATACTGCTTGAGCTGCCAGAAGACAGCCACTACAAGAACGAGCGCCGCTGCCGTCCAAGCAGCGGACCGTATTGGCTTGGGGTGTGGAATCTCAACCAGCTTGACATCGTCGGCCTGGCGGGCAAGGGCGATCATACGCAGGTCAGGTTTCAGCACCGAGCCTTTGACCCCGGCACGGCGGCCGCTTTGCTCACCCGGCAGTTCCTGCGGCCCCTGCTTACCGGCTGAAACGTCGGACGTTGTCTCGGTGCCGGATTCGAGCAATTCGCGATCGTCATTTAGGTTCCACAGGTTTGTCGGCGCCTCGATGACAATTTCCTCATCGACATCACCCGGAACGTTCAGCTCCGTTTCCAGGGGTCCCGGAGACGATTCATTCTCGGTATCCGGCTTGGGCGGCTGCCGCGGTGCTGAAGCGTCTGCGTAGTCACCCAGGTGTTCCACCTCTTCTGTCGTCGCAAAATCCGTAATCGTCAAAGTTTCCGTAATCGCTTCCTCTGCTGCCACGGGGAGATCTGGAGATTGTTCAGATACAGTCCACTTTTGAGGTCTCTCGGAGGTACTATCCGGCATGTGGCCTGCCGCGGTGGGCAGGTCAGCCGCATCACCGGAATCAACGAAAGAGGTCGCGGTTTCACGCTGTTCTTCGCCGGGAATGGAATTGACGAGGTTCCAAGACGCACTGAACACTTCCCGACAGCGGCCGCAGCGGACAAGTCCCTGCTGCGCGCCCAGATCTTCATCCGTCGCGGTAAATATCGTGCTGCAGTTCGGACACTTTGTGTACATGTAAGTTAACGCGCGAATATCTTAACGTTTGACCCCAGTCAGTAAAAACCACTCTTCCCGCTGTACTTCACGAAACTCGAACGTCGGCTCGAACATTTTCCGCACTTCTTTTACCTGGTCCCGCAGAATTCCGGTGAGGAGTATAACTCCATCTTTGCAAACCAGAGATACGAGATCATCCTTCAGATCGATCAAAACCCGGGCCAGGATGTTCGCCATCACCAGTTGCGCGCAGATATTCTCCGGCATCTTACCAAGCGTGCAGGCAGAATACCGGTCTGCGACGCGGTTTCGTTCCGCGTTTTCGCGACTGGCCGCCAGCGCGCGCGGATCGATATCGATACCCCAGGCCCGTGCCGCCCCCAATTTCAATGCCGCAATTGCCAGTATCCCCGATCCGCAGCCGAAATCCACCACATCGAGGCCAGCAGGCCGGTTTTCATCCAACCAGGCCAGGCACATCGCGGTTGTCGGATGGGTTCCCGTTCCGAACGCCAGCCCCGGATCGACGATAAGATTAACGGCTTCGTTGACCGGAGGCGTTAACCAGCTCGGAACTATCCAAAGACCCTTCCCTGCCTGCACCGGTTCGAAGCCGGCAAGCCAAACCCGCACCCAGTCCCTGTCCTCCAGCGTGGTTACGCCCTGATCGGTGAACGAACCGAACATCGATCGTATTGTATCCACTACACCCGCGACATCGGTGGACTCATCGAACATGCCGGTTACATCGATCTCAGACCAATCCGGCTGCTGCGGGTAGGCCGCCTCGTAGAAGCCATCGGCACCACCGTTTTTCAGCATGACAGCCAACGCGCCCAATTCGGTGAGCGCATCGCTCAAGGGTTCCGATTCTTCTCTTGGCACCCGAAACCGGATTTGCCAGTGCGACAAGGCCGTTACTTCGCGACAGACTGCTCGATGTAGTGGATGGTGAAGTCGGCGTCGATGTATCCCCTGTCCGACATGATTTTTCGATGCAGCGGTATGTTGGTCTTGATACCGTCCACAACCATTTCACTCAATGCGCTCCGCATACGCGCCATCGCTTCGTGCCTCGAAGCGCCATACGCGACAAGTTTGGCGATCAGGGAATCGTAGTACGGCGGGACAACGTAGCTGTTGTATATATGCGAATCGACCCGGATTCCGGGCCCTCCCGGTTGATGGTATTGTTCGACGCGGCCCGGTGAGGGAACGAATGTCTCCGGGTCTTCCGCGTTTATCCGGCACTCGATCGCATGCCCGCGTATGACGACGTCGTCCTGGTGCAGACCCAGCCGTTCACCGGAGGCGATCCTTATTTGCTGCTTGACGAGGTCCACGCCGGTGACCATTTCCGTTACCGGGTGCTCAACCTGAATTCGCGTATTCATCTCGATGAAGTAGAACTCCGCGTCCTGATACAGGAACTCGAAGGTTCCGGCGCTGCGATAGCCGATTTTTGTGCACGCCTCCGCACATTTTTCACCCATCTCGGCCCTGCGATCGTCGCCGATACCCGGTGCGGGCGCCTCTTCCACGATTTTTTGATGACGGCGCTGCATGGAACAATCCCTGTCGCCCAGGTGAATGGTGTTTCCGTATTCGTCCGCCAGCACCTGGAACTCGATGTGCCGCGGACTTTCCAGAAATTTTTCCATGTAAACGATGTCGTTGTTGAACGCGGCGCCGGCCTCGGCACGGGTCAGTAATATTGCATTCAGCAGCGCACTCTCCGTGTAGACGATGCGCATGCCCTTACCACCACCGCCGCCTGCCGCCTTGATGATAACCGGATAGCCAATCTGCTCCGCGATTTTCAGGTTTTCCTCGTCGTCTTCTCCCAGCGGTCCATCCGATCCCGGGACACACGGGATACCGGCCTCCTTCATTGTCCTGATCGCAGACACCTTGTCTCCCATCAGCCTGATGGTTTCGGCTCTCGGCCCGACGAAAAGGAACCCGCTTTGTTCGACGTGCTCAGCGAAATCGGCGTTTTCCGACAGGAAGCCATAGCCTGGATGGATCGCGTTCGCGGATGTCACTTCCGCAGCGGCAATGACGGCAGGTGTATTGAGGTAACTCTCTGCCGCCTGGGGCGGGCCGATGCAAACCGATTCCTCCGCCAGTTTGACATACTTTGCATCACGATCGGCCTCGGAATGTACGGCTACCGTGCGCACTCCCAACTCGCGGCAGGCCCGTTGAATGCGCAGCGCTATTTCGCCGCGGTTGGCTATGACGAGCTTTTCGATCATGTCCGGATCAGTCGATGATGAACAGCGGCTCCCCGTACTCCACGGGCTCGCCATTTTCCTTGAGGGCGGAAATGATGACTCCGGCTTTGTCCGCCTCGATCTGGTTGAAGATCTTCATCGCCTCTATGACACACAGCGTATCCCCGATTTCGACATGGCTCCCGACCTCTGCAAAAGGCCTGGCTCCCGGCTTGGGTGCCGAGAAGAAAGTTCCGACCATGGGAGAGGTGACCAGATGTCCTTCCGGAACGGCGTCCTCGGGGACGGCATGCGCGACTGAATCGGGTGCCGCTCCGATCGGGGGACCCGTGACCTGGTGGATCTGTGGTTGGGCCGTTACATATGCGGGCCCCGCCCTGCTGAGCCGTATCGATTCCTCACCCTCCCTGATTTCCATCTCGGTCAGATTCGACTCCTCCAGCAATTCGATCAGCTTTTTGATTTTTCGAATATCCATAATCTTCTTTTTCGCCTCTGTTCGCAGCGATATTGGAAATTGTCCGGGAAAGCGCGAAAGTCTGCCGAATTTCTACAAAAAAGTCCAGTTCCCCACATAATCGGCGAAAATGGCCGCTAATTCGGAGAAGTTAACGAAAAAAGTGGGTTCGAATCAACTCTTCGAGCAGACCTTGGGTGAGAATACCGGTATGGGACGCCAGTACGTTTCCATTGACGTCCAGCAACACGCTGTGCGGCAGGCCGCCCACCTCGTTGCCTGACATGCTGAGCAGAGAGAACGGATCATCGAATGCCAGCAGCAGCTCGTAGCGGATTTTCAATTCGTCACGGAAAGCCTTCACCGGATTTTCCTCGTCGAAAGCCACACCGATGACCTCGATGCCACGATCCCGGTAGCGGTCCCAGGTACTCTGCAGGAGAGGAATCTCCTCTCGGCAGGGGGCGCACCAGGTTGCCCAGAAATTGACCAGAAGGTTTTTGCCCTGCCATTCCCGCAGATATCGGGTTCGTCCGTCGAGATCGGCAAGCGGACGGTCGACCAAAGGGATATTCGAGACTTCACGGTGGTCGGGCACCGGCAGCGTTTGCGCCGGGCCCAGGTACAACGATATCACCATGCCGGATACGAGCGCCATGCCACCGAACAAAACGTAAGCCGTGATTCTCTTCAACTTTACCTGCATCAGTCGCCCTGGTGCAATTTACAGTCGGCGCGGCGTTTGCCCGTCAAAGTTGGTCGACGTGAGCAAGAAACTCGCGCGGTGACATGTAACCGTAGCGCCTGAGATCAGAGCGCTCCCGGCCGCCACCATCGAAGAACAACATGGCTGGAGGGCCGTAGACCCCGTAGCGGGTCTTGACCGCCTTGGCGGACGGATCGGTGGCGTCGGTAACATCGACCTGGACCAGTACAAAGTCCTCCATAGCCTGCAAGACCCTGGGATCGGTGAAGGTGCTCTCCTCCATACGCAAACAATCCACGCACCAATCGGCGTAGTAATCGAGCATCGCGGGCTTACCGCTCAGCCGGGCGGATGCAAGCTGTTCGTCAAGGCTGTCCAGATTATTCACCACGGTGAATTGCAGGTGCTCGCCCGACGCGTCACCAGCCTGGGTGCGCCAGGCTCTCAAATCCACCGGTTTCAGAACATCCCGACCGCCACTCATCCCGCCCACGAGTGCGAGCAAGCCCCAAGCCAACATGAACACACCGATTCCCTTCCACAGATAGCGCCAACCACTAGCGCCGTCCGGAAGGGCATGAAGAGCGCCGCAATATACCGCCGTGACAATAAGCAAGGCCGACCAGAGGTATAGCACCGGAATCCAAGGAATCGTGCCCAGCAGGTAGATTGCGGTTCCGATCAGGACCACGCCAAATCCGTACTTTACATATGCCATCCACGGCCCCGCCCTCGGCACCAGACTGCCCATACCCACACCAATCAGCACGAGGAACACACCCATCCCCATTGCGATGGCAAACATGATTGCACCACCCAGTACCGGATCGCCCTCCAGGATGGCCACGCCCAGCGCACCAATCAACAACGGAGAAACGCATGCGCCCACGATCAAAGCCGATACCACACCCAGCAGGAAGACCATGATCAGACCGCCTCCGGTCATACCCTGCGTCTTTTGCTGCAGACTGGACTGAATGAAACTCGGCATCTGCAGTTCGTAGAGATCGAACATGGACAGTGCCAGAAGCAGCAGGATAGTGCTGAGAAATCCTATGAACCATATATTCTGAAAATACGCCTGCAACTGATCACCGGTGGCGCCCGCCAGGGCGCCCGCGGCCGTATAGGTGACTGCTGTACCCAACACATATACGACGGAGAGCATCCCGCCGCGTATCCGGGTGGTGCCATCGCTCTGCCCCACGATGAAGCTCGACATGATCGGCACCATCGGGAGAACGCAGGGCGTGAAAGTGAGCAGCAGCCCCACTCCGAAGGCGCCGATGACATAGCCCCAGAAACCGTCGGCGGCGGATTCGGCCACTTCTTGAGGTATTGAAGCTGCGGCGTACGCCGCCTGGAAAGGCAGCAGGTCGACCACGACATTCTTTTCGATGGGTGGGTAGCAAATGCCCTTTTCGGCACAGCCCTGATAGGTTACGACGAACGTGGCCTTGCCACCGCCCTGCTCATGATTCAGCAGCGGCAGCGAAGTATCGAATCCACCGTAATAGACCACAGTTTTACCGAAATATTCGTCTTCTTTCTCAACACCCGGTGGCAATTGATAGGTCGCCAGGCCGACGCCATCGGTCTGGCTCCTGAAACTGATTTTGTCGCGATACAGGTAATACCCTGCAGCGATATCGAACCGGATGGCGAGATTGGCCGGGTCCCGGGCATACATGTCGAAACGAAAGGCCTCTTCGGGATTCAGGAATGTCTGTTCGCCCTGGACCCCGCCGAGAAGGTCCCTGAGTGATTGCAGTGAACTGACACCAGAATTCGACTCGGATAGCGGCTCTGCGGACGGGAAAGAAGCGCTGACTGCATCGTCGTCCAATTCCGCAAGCTGCAGCGAGACAGTCTGTTTGAGTGGTGGGTAGCACACGCCGACGGGTTCGTTGCAGCCCTGGCCGGTTACTTCGACCACCAGGTCGATTGGTTGCGAGGCGGCATTGCGATCCAGAAGCGCATGGATGACTTTCGTACCGGTGTATATCTCCTGATCACCAAAAAACTCATCGGATTTCATCTTGCCTTCCGGCATGACGAGTTCAGTGATGGTAGCCTCGCCGGATATCAATTCGACGCGGAACTTGTCCCGATACATATAGTAGCCATCGGCAATGTTCCAGGTGAACGACAGCTGTTCCGGAGTTGACGCAATTGCGGAAAGCGCAAACGCCCTCTCGGGTTCGAGCAGTTCATCGCTCTGGGCGTATGCTGCGGCTGTCGCGGTTGCCCAAAGCGCCACCAGGCCATACAGAGTTCTCATCCCGCACCCCCACGCCCGATCCACTCGAGATAGGGCTCGAAACCATCCACCACCGGTACTGCCGCGATGCCGGGCAGTTCGTAAGAGTGCATATCCAAAATCGTACGTTCGATCAGTTTGTAACTATTCCGTGGACCTTTGATGATCAGCAGATATTCCCTTGCCTCCATGATTTGCCCCCGCCATCGGTAGACAGAGTCCTGTGGGACGATGTTGACCGCGGCCGCCAGACCCTTGCCGACCAGTGCGCTACCGATCCGGCCGGCCTCCTCCCGGTCCGGGCAGGGACACGTCACGAATTGACATCTGTCCGATATCACCCTTAGTTTACGCCAACGTTTATCATGAATCCCATATCCCACTAGGCCGATACCGATCGATGCCGACAAAGGAAACCCGTTTTCGATGGCCGCCACATGATCCCGCGTTGAAGGGTTATCGGCTCCAAGGCGAAATACCGGGCGGTGTTTTTATACACGGTTTTCGCTCCCACTGCGACGGTGAAAAGGCGGTTTCGCTCGCCAGGCACGCCGCGAAGCGTGGCAGGTCGTGGATACGCTACAACCAGCGTAATTGCGGCCCGGGCAGCGACACATTCGCCCACTTCACCATCGGCCGATCCATCGACGACCTCGTTTCCGTATTCGATCATGTTGGACACCCGGTGATACTGGTCGGTTCCAGCCTTGGCGCGGTAATATCCCTGCAGGCTGCACAGCGCAGACCGGAATCCGTCTGTGGGCTGCTGCTTATCGCGCCAGCGGTCCGATTCGTTGCCCGGCATTTCAAATCACTGCCTGATGGAAAAATCGATCTCTGGCGCAAACAGGGGGTTATGAACTTCCCCGATTACTACGAGGGGGGTGAATTCGCGCTGCAATACGGTTTCTATGAGGATGCCCTCGAATACGCCAATCCCGGACCTTGGGAATTCCACTTTCCCGTCAACATACTGCACGGCGAATACGATGAACTCCTGCCCACCGATGACAGCCGGGAACTCCAGCGAAACATACGTTCTCCATGCGTCAACCTGGAAATCATAGCGGGCGGCGACCATCGACTGAGTGCCGCAATTCCTTTAATGTGTCAGAAACTAGACGATCTCTGGAATCAGGTGTAAAACCAACATGTTCCCATTCCTTCTGCTGCTGTTTTTTCTGGTCCCGTTGGTCGAAATCTATCTGCTGATCGAAATCGGCGGAGTGATCGGCGTGGGGTGGACCATCTTTTCCGTGGTGTTCACCGCGGTACTCGGAGCGTTTCTCGTACGTACCCAGGGCTTTTCCACCATCAAGCGGATCCGCACCCAGCTGGATCAGGGGCAGCTGCCCGCCATGGAGATGTTCGAGGGTCTGTTTCTTCTGGTAGCCGGCGCACTGCTGCTGACCCCGGGGTTCTTCACCGACGCGGTGGGTTTCATCTTTCTGACTCCGCCCCTGCGCCGGTCTATCATAAAGTACATTCTTTCAAAGGGCATTGTTACCACCCCGGGCCGGGGCCCGGCTGCCGGAGCACAGCAGACGCCACGACAGACGATCGAAGGAGAATACCGGAAGATGGACAAATGACCACCGCGCCGCACTTGCAGCCGCCATTCACTGGTTCATACGTCTCATCCACACTCAACCCATGATTCGTTACTTTCCGGACCCATCAACGTGCACGGTATCACGTGACAGATAGTACGCCGCCAATATGGGAATGAACGTCACCGAAATTACGAATACCGCCACCACGTTGGTCACCGGCCGCTGCCGGGGTCGTACGAGTTCGGTGAGCATCCATATCGGCAGCGTAGACTGCTGTCCCGCCGTAAACGTAGTGACGATCACCTCGTCGAAGCTGAGTGCAAAAGCGAGCATCCCGCCGGCCAGCAACGCGGTGGCGATATTGGGCAGTACGACGTAGCGAAATGTCTGCAAACCGTCAGCCCCCAGGTCCATCGATGCCTCTACAAGATTGGCCGAGGTTCTCCTGAAGCGGGCGATAACGTTGTTGTAGACGACCACGACACAGAACGTTGCGTGACCGAGAACGATGGTCCAGTAGCTGAAAGGGATCTCCGCGATGTTGAACGCGGAGCGAAGCGCGATCCCAGTGATGATTCCGGGCAGCGCAATCGGCAGGATTATAAGCAGCGATATCGCTTCGCGGCCGAAGAACCTGCTGCGGTAAAGACCGGCGGCGGCGAGCGTGCCAAGTATCAACGCAACAAGAGTCGACACCATTGCTACTTCCACGGATAGCCAGATGGCGTCCCAGATGTCCTGGCGATGCCAGGCCACGGCAAACCACTTAAGGGTAAGTCCAGGCGGCGGCCACTGATAGGACTTGTCTTCGGTGGTAAACGCATACACGATGATAAGCAGCAGCGGCAGGTGTAAAAACAGAATTACGGCGGTTGCGGACAGGCGCAGCCCCCAGGGCACGCGACCTCGACGAATTGCCCGCATAAGTGGACCTACCCCGATACCGGCCGATCAGAGGGCATCGAAGGCCCCCAGCCTGCGGGCAATTGTCAGGTATATTGCCATGATAGCGATAGGCACGATGGAAAATGCCGCCGCCAGGGGAATATTGCCCGCCGTTCCCTGGTGGATATAAACGGCCTGCCCGATGACCAGTCGTGACGACCCGATGATCCCCGGGATGATGTAGTCACCCAGCGTCAAAGAAAAAGTAAAGATCGACCCGGCCACCACACCGGGGAAAGCCAGAGGCAGAACGATCTTGCGGAAAGTCTGCCCAGGATGACCGCCGAGGTCCGCCGACGCATCGAGCAAACTGCGCGGGATACGCTCGATCGCGGCCTGGATGGGAAGGATCATGAAGGGCAGCCAGATGTACAAAAATACCAGGAACATGCCGATGTAGCTCACCGACAGTGACGCTCCCCCGATGATCGGAATGGCGAGAATACCATCCAGCAGCCCGGAGAGACCAAGGCGTGCAAAAAACCAGCTGATGATGCCCTCATGGGCCAGTATCAACTTCCACGCGTACACTCGCACCAGGTAACTCGACCAGAGCGGCAGCATCACTGCCAAATAGAACACAGCCTTCATGCCTGGACCGGTGTAATGCGACATATAGTAAGCCAGGGGGAAAGCAATCACAGCGGCGGCAACGGTGACCGTTGCAGCCATGACCACAGTGCGCACAACGATATCCATGTTTGCCGGTGTGAATAATTCCGCAAACGTTCGCAGGCTGAATTCCCTCACAACGACGCCGGAGAATTCATCGATGTAGAAGAAACTTTGCGCCAGCAGGGCGAACAATGAACCGAGGTAGATAATCCCCAGCCAGATCAGCGGCGGCGCCAGCAGCAATAGCAGGAAGAGAACGGGATGCTGAAAAAGTCCGTCGCTCAGCTTGCGGCGCATTCGCGGCCAGCCCGTCGCGGCCACCGTGATGTCGGTCATATGTGCTCCAGCATACGCACGTCTTCAACACGCCACGACAGGGTCACCTGTTGTTCGGGCTCGGGCAAGATCTGATCCAATGTGTTTTGCCGAATCACGTCGAGCACCAAACCCTGCGATATCTCGACCTCGAAACGCGTGTTGATGCCTAGAAACTGTCTCCCAACGAGTCTGCCCTGACAGTGAACCAGACCTTTTTGTGACCCGTCTCCGTTGATTTGCAAGTGGATTTTCTCGGGCCGAAGCGCGGTAGTTACCGGCGAAAGCCCCAGCGCTTCGGCCTGCTCCCCGGTGAGGATATTGGCGCTGCCGACAAATCCCGCAACGAATGCTGTTCTGGGAGTATCGTAGACCGATTGCGGCGACCCCACCTGTTCAATGCGGCCCTCCCTGAATACCGCGAGTCGATCGCTCATCGACAGTGCCTCTTCCTGGTCGTGGGTAACGTAAATGAACGTGATGCCCAGCTGTCGCTGAAGGGCCTTGAGTTCGATTTGCATTTGCTGCCGCAGTTTCAGGTCCAATGCACCCAGCGGTTCATCCAACAGCAAAACCGGTGGTGCGTTGATCAGAGCCCTTGCCAGGGCAACACGCTGACGCTGACCGCCGGATAAAGCACCGGGTCTGCGATTCTCAAGCCCGCTGAGCTGGACGAGTTCCAGCATTTCATTTGTGCGCTGCACCCGCGTCCGTTTATCCGAACCACGCACCATCAACGGATACGCCACATTCTCGGCTACACTCATGTGCGGGAAAAGGGCGTAGTCCTGGAATACGGTGTTTACGGTCCGCCTGTATGGCGGAATAGACGTAACATCCTCACCGCCTATCACGATGCGTCCTCTAGTGGGGAGGTCAAATCCCGCGATCATTCGCAGACAGGTCGTCTTGCCTGAACCCGATGGACCGAGCAGGGAGAAGAACTCCCCGCTCTCTACGGTCAGCGATACATCATCAACGGCGACAACCGACCCAAAATGCTGGCTCACGCCATCCAGGGCCACCGCTGTAGACAAGACTAGCGCCCGCCAAGCACCGCGATGTAGCTCGTCACCCAACGGTAGTACGGTACGCAACTCTCCTGGCTCGCGCATTTCGTCTGCGGCGTCCGCCAGAAATGTATGCGCTCGAAATTGCCGAGGCCGTTGACCTCACAACCATCGTCCCCCAGAAGCGTGTTGCCCTGGCATGCATCGAGCGTGACCGGGACGGAGCCGAACCACGCGGCCAGATCGCCCTGCAACTTTGGATTAATCGAGTGCTCGAGCCACATATAGGCGCAATTCGGATGCGCCGCATCGATGTGCATCATGGTTGTGTCGGCCCATCCGGTGGCGCCTTCTTTCGGTACGGTGCTGGCGATCGGCTGGTCATTGCCGCGTAGAAGATTTACCTGAAACGGCCACGAACCGGAGGCAACTACGCCCTCATTGGTAAAATCGTCGATCTGCACGAACGCGTCATGCCAGTAGCGGTTCACGATCTTGCGCTGTTGTCGAAGCAGGTCCAGTGCGGCATCGAATTGCTCCTGGTTCAGTTCGTAAGGATCCTTGATGCCGAGCTCGGGCTTGTGGGCCATCAGGTACAACGCAGCGTCTGCGATGTAAATAGGGCCGTCGAACGCCTGAATACGGCCTTTGTTGGATTTCCCGTCGTCCAGCGTCATTTCCTCGAAAACCACGTTCCAGCTCTCCGGTACGGACTTGAAGGCCTCGGTGTTGTACATCAGTACGTTTGAGCCCCATTGATATGGAACGCCGTAGTGTTTGCCGTCGACGGTATGCCACGGCGCGTTATGCAGACGCTCGTCGATCCGTTTCCAGCTTGGAACGAGATCGGTGTTGACCACCTGTACCCTGCCGCCGGCAATCAGCCTCAGGCTCGCATCACCGGAAGCGGTTACCAGGTCGAAACCGCCCTCGTTCATAAGGGCAACCATTTCGTCAGACGTATTGGCCGTTTTGATCCTCACTTCGCAGCCGGTTTTCTTTTCGAAGTCCGTTACCCAGTCGAAATTGGAATCCGTGGCACCTCTCTCGATGTATCCTGGCCAGGCGACAATGTCCACCGCGCCCTCTCCCGCACCAATACTGCTTTTCATTTCAGCCAGGGCGGGCAGGGCAATCAGAGACGACACTGTTGACGCGATAGTCACTCCGCGCAAAATCTTGTTATTCATCGATTTGATCCTCCAAGGGTAAGCCGCCATAAAGCGGAAAGTGAATAGTGCCGCAGGATTGCGCGGCACTTCAACCTGTAACAGACATATTCAGCTCAACTTACCAGATTCGCCTTACGCTGCCCATGGACCCTCATGGTCGAAATCTTCCAGGCTGCTGAAGGGCAGAAAGCGTATCTTACGCCAGCGCCGTTTCAGCCTCGGGACGCGAAACAATCTCAATGATAGAATCGCCGTTTATTCAATGCGCAAAGCAATGTATTCAAGCATCGTAGGCCCCGACAGAGCCCCTTCGAGCAGCGGGAATCACATCATCGACGTACTGAAATGAAACTAATTCTCTCGGCGTCTACCTACGCATGCATCGATGCACGATCCCCGGAGTACGGTTACGAAGGCATCATGCGATCGGAAAGGTCCCAAAAATACAGCCCGATCAGGCAAGCGCAAATGCTATCGCAGCACGACGAGTCGAACAATGGTTCCGTCTTGTGAAGCTGGTAACGCATCGTCCTTGACGAAGGTCGGTTGATCGTTGTCCAGTTTCGCTCGAGACAAGCGCTGCGCTTATCTGATAGTGAATGCCGATGACTTTGGATACGGCCCAGGAGTCAACCGCGGGATAATCGATGCGGCAACACACGGGGCCGTGACGGCTACCGGTGTGTTCGCCAACGCGGGCGAACTGGAGAAACAAATTGAACCACTGCTGGACATCGAGCACCTGGATACCGGCGTTCATCTCAACCTGACCCACGGCAGCCCCCTTGCCGAGGAAATGTGCGCACTGACCCGAAGCGAGGGCGGCCGGTTTCCAGGAAAACTCGCTCTGCTCAAGGCCCTGATTTCAGGCAGAATAACGCCGGAACTCGTGGAGCGGGAGTGGCGCACGCAGATAGATCAATGCATTTCGAGCGGGATGGAGGTGCGCTTTCTGAACTCCCATGAACACGTCCACATGCTCCCGGGTGTGTTCACCGTGGCCGAGCGCCTGGCCGCGGAATACGGGATCCCCCATATCCGTGTTGCATCTAGCGAGTGGCATTGCCGGCAAACGGCCGGATCGATTTCACGGAACGTAATTATTGGCGGGATGAAAAGGTTCGTTCCATCACGTTTACGCGCCAGGGCGCCTGCAATGCTGGGCCTGACGAGAAGTGGCAAGTTGAATCTTCGCTATCTCACGAAAGTATTGAGTACGCTGCGTTCGGGTGAGGTATACGAACTGATGTGCCATCCCGGATACACCGATGAAGCGGTTGAGTCGAACCCCCGCTTGGCCCGTTATCACGACTGGGACAATGAGCGGCAGGCGTTGTGCAGCGAAGAAGTGAAACGCCTTTGTGACGAAAATAATATCCGCCTCATCGGCTATCGCCATCTCGCGATTGTCGATGGGCGGATTGCGGTTCGTCAAGCCTGAAACCGCAGGTGGATTCCACCACATAGACGGGCCTGTGTTTGATCTCGTCATAAATCTTGGCGATGTACTCCCCGATGATGCCCAGGCTGATCATAATGAAACTGCCGATCAACAGCAGCGTGATGATTATCGTTACGAAACCCGAAACGGCGTCGCCCCGGAACCAGGACAACAATGCCTCTACCGACACGATCACGCCGAACACGAGGGTCACGACGCCAAGTAGAGTAATAATACGCAACGGCGCCGAGGTAAACGATGTAACAGCCATAACCGCGAGTTCGGCGAGGGCGAACCCGGACCACTTGCCGGACCCCTTGTCACGTTCTTCGACATCGAAGGGGATACGGCTTTGTTCGAAACCGATCCAGTCCGCAAGCCCCCGATAGAACCGGCCCCGTTCCGGAAGCTGCGTCGTAATCACGTCAACCGCAGCGCGGTCCAACAGCTTGTAGTCAGAGGCATTGCGCATGTCCAGTCCACTGACACTGGACAATAGCGCATTGAAAACTCCGGCGCCCGCGCGGGTAAGCCAGCTATCCGGATCACGCCCGCGCTTGACGGCATGGACAACGTTTGCACCAGCGCACCACGCTTCCAGCATCTTCGGGATTAATTGCGGCGGGTGCTGAAGATCACCATCGATGGTTACGACCACGTCACCGTTTGCGGCTGTAAGACCGGCCAGCAGCGCCGATTCTTTTCCAAAGTTACGGCTGAGGCGGATGGCTTTCAAATCGGCCGATGTCTGATTGAGCATGAGCAAGAGATCGAAGGTATGGTCCGTACTTCCGTCATCAACGACAATGACCTCATACGCAATTTCCAGCTGATCGAACACGGACCGGATTCGTCCGATGGATTCCTCGAGGATCTTCAACTCGTTGTACACCGGGATGACCACGCTTACCAGGGACGGAGAATCGCCCCTGTTGGCTGCAACACCGTGACTCACTGCATTCGATTCAGGATACAT